>WNGJ01017315.1_pt1 | contig 14655 bp, 14 predicted proteins | sample 5400611 | NCBI WGS metagenome assembly WNGJ01 (sample SAMN13153375, study PRJNA577476) | soil metagenome | isolation source: 40 cm soil or saprolite under Garry oak tree replicate 1 | place: USA:California | collected 2016-06-15
ATCGCTGTCCAGGTAAACGGTCGGCTGCACGTCGAGCGTGAGGCCCACGTCGAGGTACTGCACACTTCCCGTGACCACGGGCGCGCCGGCCGCGGTCGGCGTCACGCTGTTGGTGATCACCGGCTCCTTGCTGCCGATCAGCACTTTCGCCTTCTCCTTGTTGCGCGCGCGGATGCGCGGACTCGCGAGCGTATTCACCAGCCCCGCCTGCTTCATCGCGTTCAGCGTGACGCTGAGCGCACTGATTCCGATGGTGTTCGAGTTCTGGTGCTGGAGGTCCGAGAGCACGAGCCCCGCGGCGCCGGTGACGGCGCCCGCCGCGCTCGCCACACGCGACGGCGTGAGGGTGGCGGCGGTCGGGTACTGGATGCCGAGATCCTGCAGGCGGCTGCGCGAGAGCTCGAGCACCTCGAGCTCGAGCATCACCTCGGGCTCGGCCACGTCGATCGAGGCGACCAGCTTCTCGGCCATGCGCACGGCGTCCGGCGTGTCACGTATCACGAGCGAGCTCGTGCGCTCGTCGATGAAGAGCGTCTTCGCGCCGAGCACGGTCTTCAACATGCTCTCGACGTCCTTCGGTGCCGCGTTGGTAAGATAGAAGGTGCGCACGATCAATTGCTCGTAGTCCTTCTGCTTGGCCGCGATGTTCGGATAGATGAGCACCATGTTGTCGGCGAGGATCTGCCGCGCGAGTGCGTTCTGATCCAGCACCAGGTCGATCGCCTGCTCGACCGGGACGTCCTGCACGAAGATCGTGGTCTTGGTGTCGCTCTTGACGTCCTTGTCGAGGATGAAGTTGATGCCGGTCTCCCGCGAGAGCACCTCGAACACCATCTTGGTCGGGGCATCGCGCAGCTGCAGGGTCACCTTGTGGTTCTCGCGGGTCTTGAGGCGCGGGGCGACGGTGATCGGGCCGCGGCCGGTGTTGATCTGGGCGGCGAGCTCCTGGGCCGGAGCGTAGCCGGGGTCCTCGTTGAGGACCGTGCGCAGCTTCGCCTCCGCCGCATCGTAGTCCTTGCGCTCGAAGTCGCTGCGTGCCCGCGAGACGGTGAGTGCGTGGCGCGCATCGGCCTCGAGCCCCAGGAGCCCGCGCTGCGCGCGGTCGTTGCTCGGATCGAGCGCCAGCACCCGCCGGTAGTCGCGCGCGGCAGCCTCGAGCTGCTGCGCGCCGCGCTCGCTGTCGCTGCGGGCGACGAGCTGCTGAACCGCGACATTGCGCTGCGTCTGCAGATCGAGCCTGAAGGTCATGTTGCGCGGGTCGTCGTGGGCGGCCTGCTGCAGCAGGCCGACTCCACTCTCGTAGTCACCGCGCTCGATGGCTGCGAGGCCCTGGCGATGCACCCGGTCCGCCGCGCACCCCGCGAGCAGAATCCCGAGCAGAAACATTGCCATATTGCGCGTGTGGCGGGATGCGTGCCTCACGGAGCGCCTCCAGTGATGAGTTGTTGTTGTTGGTTGAGAGGCTTATACGTGAAGATGAGCGCACCGTTCGTGAACGCGTCCACACTGTAGGTACCGCCCTCGAGCGTGTCGCCGACGTGGACGTCATAGACGCGATCGCCCTGGGTGAGGAAGAACACCGGGTTGGCCCCGTTCGGGGCGTAGCTGCCCATGTAGGTGAAGGGCAAGGGCGGCGCGACCGGCTTCGGAGGCACCACCGGCTCCGCGGCAACCGTGGGCGGGGGCGGCGGGGCCGGCGGCGGGACGTACCAGGAGTGCGTCGCGAACAGCGCGCCCGCGGCAGTCTGCTCTGCCACGCGGTGCGCGAGCGCGAGGAGCGAGTGTGCCACGGGGGCCGACACCGAGCCCGCGGTGCGCGTCTCGTGCGTGGCCGCCGCCCGGGTGGTTGTCCGCGTGGGCTCCACCGAATCGGAGTCCTTCGGACCGAACATCACGTAGGCCGCGATCAGAGCCGCGATGCCGGTCAGCCATTTGCCGCGCCTGGTGAGATTCAAGGCCGTCACTCGCTGCGTACGAAGATCACGAAGCCGATGTTGGCGTTCACGGTGGCATCGCCCACCGTCTTGCGCTCGACGTGCAGCTTGGCCAGCGCGGCTGCCGGGACCGCGGTCAGCGTGCCGTTGATGAAGCTGCGGATCTCGGGATAGCCCGCCTTCACCGGGAACTCCACGTCGTAGCGTGCGAGCGCACCCGCTTTCGGGGCACTGTAGCTGTAGTGGCCCGTATCCAGCGATACACCGCTCTGCTTCGCCTGGGCGTAGATGACGCCGATCACCACGGGGATCTGTCCCCGGGTCGGGAGGGACTCGACCAGGCGCGGCGCCGCCTGGTCGGGGCTCTGTGCCGCGGAGGGCTGCTGGGCGCGCACGAGATCGGCGCGCAGGGCATCCAGCGCGTGCCGGACGGGCAATAGCGTGCTCGTCGCGAACACGAGCGCCGCGACCAGCGAGGCGAGGCCCGCCTGACCGGCCGGCCCGAGCCGCGTGAGCTGGTACTGCAGTCGTGGAGCGAGCTCGGTCGCCGCGGCCTGAGCGCGCGTGAGAGCCGAGCGCTGTCCGGCGACGGCCTGGGACGACGCCGCTGCCGCGGCGAGCGGAAGCGGGGCGCGCGGCGGCGAGGCTGCGGGCAGTACCGGTGCGTTCGCTGCGGCGCCCGGCGCCGCCACCACCACCGTCCCGGCCGTCTCGTGTCCTTCCGCCCGCCCGCTCATGGCGCTTCCCTCCATTCGGCGGTCATCGCAAACCGCACGGGATGCTGCGGGTCGTCGGTCTTCAGCTCGTGGCTGTCGAGCATGGGGTAGCGCAGCAGGCGGCTCGCCTGCAGACGCTCGACGTAGGCGAGCGCGAGCGGCAGGTCCTTCGCCTCGCCGGTGAGGTGCACGTTGTGCTTGGCGTGATCGGGCTCGATCGAGAGCACTGCGACCTGCCCGGTGCTGTCGCGGCTCGCGGCCTCGAGCTCGGCCAGAAGCGCCGTCCACGGCGTGCCGAGCTCCGCCGCCATGCGCCCGGCGGCCTCGGCGAATCCGACCGACCGGGCGTCCGCGCCCGGTTCGTGGCGGTTGTGGCGGTTGGCCGCTTCGAGCTTGAGCTCGAGTCCCGCGCGGCGCGCGGTCAGCAGGCGGTACTCGGCATAGGTGCCCGCGGCGACTGCGGCGCCGAGGACCAGCAGCACCACACCGAGGGGCGTAACCCTCGCGCGCGGCGCCGCAAAATCGATCATGACGGTGGGAGCCCTCATGCGGCGAGCCTCCGTGTCCGCCCCAGGCGTTGCAGCGTCGTCATCGGTCCCTGCGGCTCCTCGAGCCACTGCAGGACGCTCGCCTCCGCCGCACCCGCCGTGCCCGCGGCGACTTCCCGCCACGCATGCGGGGCGTCGACGTAGACCTGCCCCTCCTCCGGGCTCGAGCTGGCGAGACGCCCGAAGGTCTGAAGCCGCTTGAGCTCGCGCATCCAGTCCGAGCCGATGCGTACCCCGTGCACGCGGTCCCAGCCCTGCCGGCCGAAACGCGCCGCGGCGAGCGAGCCCTGTTCGACGCTCACGAACCACGCGTTGGACGACGGCAGGCTGGGCCGCCACGCCTCGTAGGCGGCCACGAGCTGGGGCTGCAGCGACAGGATGGCGCTGCCGTGCGCGGCGCAGGCCGCACGGACGGCGGCGATCAGCTCACCCGGCACGGCACAGACGACCCGCGCCGACCCCGGGGGTGCCTCCGAGATACGCACGTCCCAACCCTCGACCGCCTCGCCGTAGAGCCCGGCGAGGAGCTGGCGGCCGTGCGCGAGCCGCTCCTGCGCCGAGCCGAGCGCCGCCACCCAGGGGACGATCGCGTAACGCGCCCAGTGGTCCGCGATCACCACGCGCGTCGCGGTGCCCTGCCAGGGCGACTGCGCCAGCATCGCCGCGAAGGCTTCGAGCGCGGGCCCGAAGGAATCGCCTTTGACGCCTTCGAGCCGCTGCTCGTGCTCGGCGACGGGGGTCGGACGGACACCGCGCTTCATGCGCACCAGGCACAGCCGGTACGGGGAGAGGTAGGCGCCGAGCTCGTCACGCCATAATGGTGACACGGTTCACCTCCTCGACCGTGGTCTGTCCGCGCCGCACCAGATCGAGCGCCGCGGTGCGGATCAGCCGCACGCCCGCCTGGTGCGCCAGCTCCTTCAGCTGCCTCACCGGCACGCGATTGACGATCGCCTCGCGGATCTCGTCGTTCAGCACCATGAGCTCCCCTACTGCCTTTCGGCCGTGGTAGCCGGTGCCGCGGCAGTGACCGCAGCCGCGTCCCTTGCGGAACTTGTAGGCGACGCTGGTTACGATTGGAACGTGCGATTCCTCGAGGAGCTCGCGCGAGGGCATGTAGGCCTCCGCGCACTGCTCGCACACGATGCGTACCAGGCGCTGCGCCAGCACCGCCGAGAGCGCCGACACGAACCCATGAGAGTCCACTCCCATGTGCGTGAAGCGGCTGACGACGTCGAAGACGTTGTTGGCGTGCACCGTGGTGAACACCAGGTGCCCGGTGAGCGCCGACTGGATGGCGATCTGCGCCGTCTCGGGATCGCGGATCTCGCCCACCATGATCTTGTCCGGGTCGTGCCGCAGGATCGAGCGCAGCCCGCGCGCGAAGGTGAGCCCCTTCTTCTCGTTCACCGGGATCTGCAGCACCCCGGGGAGCTGGTACTCGACCGGATCCTCGATGGTGATGATCTTGTCGCGTCCGGTCTGGGTCTCGGAGATCGCCGCATAGAGCGTGGTGGTCTTGCCGCTGCCGGTGGGTCCGGTGACCAGCAGCATCCCGTACGGAAGCGAGGACAGCCGCCGCAGCTGCTCGATGATCGACCACTCGAAACCGAGCACATCGAGCCTGAGCCCGCTCATCTTGGTGAGCGCCTGCTTGTCGAGGATGCGCAGCACCGCGTCCTCGCCGAAGATGCTCGGGATGATCGAGACGCGGAAGTCGATCGGGCGGCCGTTGATCGCGATCTTGAAGCGCCCGTCCTGCGGCACGCGGCGCTCGGCGATGTCGAGCTCCGACATCACCTTGATGCGCGAGATGATCTGCTCGGCGAGCTCCGCGCCGCGCACCGTGGTGACGTTGACCAGCACGCCATCGAGGCGATAACGCACCACGAGCCCGGTGGCGATCGATTCGAGGTGGATGTCGCTCGCCCCGGCGCGCAGCGCGTCGTACACCGTCGAGTGCACCAGCCGCACGACGGGACTCTGATCCTCGCTGATCCTGACGTAGGAGAGATTCTCGACGCCCTCCTCCGCTTTGGCGCGCTCCTCGGTCTCGGGCAGCATCGTGTCGATGGCGCGCAGCGCCTCGGCGCGGCGCGCGATCAGGTTGGCGAGCTCCTCGCGCGCGGCGAGCGCCCACTCGAGCGGGGCGCTGATGCGCAGCTCGAGCCACCCCCGCAGCGTCTCATCGAAGGGGTCGGTGAAGACGGCGAGCAGCCGCTCGCCCTCGTGCACCACCACGCAATGTCGCCGCGTGGCCTCCGCCGGCGGCAGGATCGAGAAGTCGGGCTCGAGCTGAGCGAGCTCGCCGCTCGACACGAAGCGGTAGTCGAAGGCGTGCGCGAGCGCCCGCGCATAACGATCGCCGGCGAGACCCGAGGTCTCCGCCAGCACCTCGAGGGCCGCACGGTTGGCCCGCTGCGCCTCCTGCATGGCGCGGGCGATCGAAGGCTCCTCGATCAGTGTGAAGGGAGTGACCGGCGCTGCGGGCGCCCCCGTCGCTACCGGGGCCGGCGACGCGACGGCCTTGGCTTCGAGCTCGTCCACGGCGGCGTTCATCGGATGCTCCCGGCGAGCTGGAAGATCGGGAAGTACATGAGCACCACGATCACGCCGATGACGAGGCCGATCACGATCATCAGCACCGGTTCGATGAGGCGCGTCATGACCGCCACCCAGCGCCCGAGCTCCTCATCGCAGAAATCCGCGATGCGCTCCATCATCTCGCCCATGTTGCCGCTGCGCTCCCCGACCCGCAGCATGCGCGCGGCGACGGGGGTGGTGAGGCCGTTGCGCTCCATCGCGTCGGCGAGGGACTGTCCCTCGGTCACCGCGCGGGTAGCGGCCGCGTACGCGGCGCGCGCTCCGGCGAGTACGACCCCTCCCGACATGCGCAGTGCCGGCACCGCGGGCATCCCGCCTCGCACCAGCATGCCCACCGTGCGGTAGAGCCGCGCGAGCTGGTAGACGTGAAGCTGCCGGCCGATCGCGGGAATGCGCGCGAGCCAGGCGCCCGCCGCCGCGCGCACCGTGGGCCGGGCGAGGCCGTAGATCGCCCCGGCGAGGCCGCCGACCACTCCAGCCGTCATGAGCGCCGCGTGCGCGTCGATCAGCTTGCCCCACTCGAGCAGCAAGCGCGAGGCGAGCGGCAGCTCGGTGCCGACGTCCTCGTAGATCGAGCTGAAGCGCGGCACGACGTAGCCCATGAGGAACAGCGTCACGAGCAACCCCGCGACGAGCAGCACGGCCGGGTAGATGCAGGCATTGACGAGCGTCTTGCGCAGCGTGTCCGCCTGCTCCTGGTAGGCGATGTAGCGGGTCAGCGCCTCGCGCAGCGCGCCGGTCTTCTCGCTCGCGCGCACCGAAGCGACGTAAAGATCCGGAAAGGTCGCGGGATGCTCGGCGATCGCCGCCGCGAGCGTCTGCCCCTCGTAGAGCCGCGCGAGGATCCGGTCGAGCGTGTGCTTGGTGCCGACGTTCGACTCTTTCTGCGCCAACGCCTCCAGCGCCTCGACCAGCGAGAGTCCCGCCTCGAGGAGCGAGACCAGCTGCTGGCTGAAGACCGCGATCTGCAGCTGCGGCGCCTGAAACAGCCGGCGCAGCCGCCGCACCGGCTCGAGCGAGATGATCTTGAGCTCCCGCAGCACGAGCTGCCGCCGTGCGTCCGCCTCGTCCACCGCGTCGATGATGCAGGAGACGACGCTGGCGCTGGCATCGAGGGCCTTGATGCGGAATTCCACGGAGGTGAGCTTCGGTGAGGGTGTGCGGGCGGGCTAGTAGTTGGTGAGGTCGGCGTCTTCTCCGGTGCCGCCCTGCTGAGCGTCGCGGCCATAGGAGATGAGGTCGAAATCGTTCTGATGAGTTCCCGGCTGAACGTACAAGTACGCGTGGCCCCAGGGATCGAGGGGCACGTCCTTCTTGAGGTAGGGTCCTTCCCAGTTGGTCACTCCCTGCGGGGCGACGTTGAGCGCCGTCAGACCTTCCTCGGAGGTCGGCAGCCGGCCGACATCGAGCCGGTACTGCTCGAGCGCCTTGTCGAGGGCATCGATCTGCGCTCTCGCCGCCTTGACACGCGACTTGCCCACCTGAGCGAAGTATCGCGGCGCAACGAAGCCGGCCAACAGGCCGATGATCACCATGACCACCAGCAGCTCGAGAAGCGTGAAGCCGCGGGCGCCAGGTTTCCGGTAACGGGCAGGGTCGTACATCGTGTACATCGTAGGTGCCGCCGTGCGCGCCCGAGGGCGCATAAAGGGTGTTCTTATTTGCCCCATAGTCCTCAAAGACGACGTCTCTAGACAGTGGGCGGGGCCTCTAGAGAATGGAGGGGAAGCACTTAAGGGATGGTAGGTGATTACCTTAGATCGCCCGGGATCGCCTGCCGCGGCGCTCGCGGTGCGCCGTTCGGTCACTGCGCGGTGCGCTCCTTTAGCCTCGTTATGTTTCGTTCGGGTCGAGCGCTTCGTACGGGTATCAGCTGTTGTGCTGCTGAGCGATGAGCTTTCGGTACACGCGCAGCACGGCCGGGACGTAGTGACGGGTCTCCGAGAAGGGCGGGACGTAGTGACGGGTCTCCGAGAAGGGCGGAATGCTCCGGCCGTAGCGCTCCACCGCTTCCTCGCCCGCGTTGTAGGCCGCGAGGGTGAGCTCGAGATCGTTGCCGAATCGCTGCAGGAGGTCCCGCAGGTAATGCGCGCCGGCGGTGATGTTCTGCTCCGGGTCGAAGGGGTTGGATACCCCGTAGCGGCGCGCGGTGGAGGGCTTCAGCTGCATCAGCCCTTGCGCCCCCCGCTTGGACACGGCGCGCGGGTTGAACGCGGATTCCACCACGATGACCGCCCGCACCAACTCGGGGCGCAGCGCGACCGCCCGCGCCGCCCGCTCGATCATGGGATCGTAGTCGGCCGACCGGGCGAGGTACTTTCCGGGGGGGTCTGGGCGCTCCGCGACGGGCGTTGCCAGCAGCAGCCGGTAGCGGCTGTCAACCGGGACGTTGGTGAGGTGGGTGACTCCCGAGGCGTCCACGAAACTGTAGATGTCCGCCCGCGCAGCCCCCCACGCCGCGGCCGCGAGCAGTATCATGGCCAACCGGAGGCCTCTTGGTGCGTACATTGGTTCTCTTTTACTCTCCGCCCGAAGGACATAACAGGTAGGGTAAGCGGGTATCTTCGAATAAGTGTGAACCATGCACCGCCCACCCAGGTAGACCCACATTGACTTTCGCGGCATGATCGACGCAAGGAAAAATAGAACTCCCTGATAATGCCTCCAAGAACGCAGGGAGAGACGCCGCAACAAGGCGGTACCGGTGGGAGTACATGACGGACACTTCGGCAAGCATAGTCCTGGTTGAGGACCACGCGATCCTGCGCGAGGGGCTGCGCGCGCTCATTGACATGGAGCCCGACCTCAAGGTGGTCGGCGAGGCCAGCACGGGCGTGGAGGGGGTCCGGGTCGTTCGGCAGGTCAGCCCAACGCTTGTGATCACCGATCTGGCGCTGCCCGGCGGGTCGGGACTCAAAACCATCGATGAGCTGCGCGCGGTCTGCCCCAACGTCCGGGTGCTGGTGCTCACCGCTTACTGCACGGACGAGTACATCGGGGCCGCGCTCAGCGCCGGCGCCGACGGCTACGTGCTGAAGGATGCCAGCCGCGCGGAGCTGCTGCAGGCGATCCGCTCGGTCGTCACCGGTCAGAAATACTTCTCCGAACCGGTGTCCGCGCGCCTGGTCTCGGGCTACCTGCGGCGCAACGACCCCACGACCGACAGCTGTCCGAGGATCACGGAGCGCGAGCGCGAGGTGCTGACGCGCATTGCGCTCGGCGACTCCAACAAACGGGTCGCCCTGGGGCTGCGCTTGAGCGTCAAGACGGTGGAGAAACACCGCGCAAACCTCATGCGCAAGCTCGAACTGCACAACACCGCGGCGGTCACGCTGTTCGCGGTGCGCAACGGCCTGTTGCCGGCGGCGGACGTCGATCAGAGCCCGGCGGAGGAAGGCGCCCGCTGACTTCCCTTCTCGGGCCGATACCTATGTACGTGTGGATCCTGACTGTCACCTATCTGTACGGCAACCTGACCGGAAACACGGTGCTGGTCGCCTCTTACCCGTCACGTCCGCTGTGCGAGATCGCAGCGAACTACGCGGGCAGCGACGAGAAGCGCATCGTCGCCGAATGTCGCGCGGTGCGCGTGGTCGGCGACGCCCCCTAGCTCAGGCGGCGTCGGACTTACGTCCCTCGCCCGCGGCGAGCTGCCACTCGATGCGCGCCTGAGTACCCACGCCGGTCGCGCCGGCCGTGAGCCGCATCTGCCCGCCGGTCATCTCCGCGCGCTCGGTCAAGTTGCGCACCCCGCGGCCGGAGCCTATCGAGGCGCTCGAGGCAGAAGCCTCGACCCCCACCCCGTCGTCGGTCACTTCCAGCACCAGCTGGTCCCCGGTGCGCGCGAGTGACACCGCGACGTTCTGCGCCTGGGCGTGCTTCGCCACGTTGTTCAGCAGCTCCTGGAGGCTCCGGAACACGGCCGTCGCGAGACGCTCCGGAATGTCCGCGTCCACCACAGCCACGGCCTCGCGCAGCGCGAGGCTCGGGTAGCTCTGCGCGAACTCCCGGCAGAACCAGGAGACGGCCGACGCCGCTCCCAGGTCATCGAGCACCGCCGGCCGCAGGTTCATCGCGATGCTGCGGATCTCGTCCATGGCTTCCTGGAGCGACGCGACCGCCCGCTGCAGGATCGCCTGGGAGTCCGGGGGACGGCCCTGTTGCAGCAGCTCCGCACACCGCTCGAGACCGTACTTGATCGCGCCCAGCTGCTGTCCGACCGAGTCGTGCAGCTCGCGCGCGATGCGCTTGCGCTCCATCTCCTGTGCGGTGATCAGCTGCCGCGACAGCGCGGCGAGCTCGTTGCGCGAGCGGCGTAGCGCCTGCTCGGCGGTCTCGCGGCGCGCAATCTCGTTCTGCAGGTCACGATTGGCGTCCGCCAGCGCATCGGTACGCGCCCGAACGCGGGACTCGAGCTCGAGATTGATGGTGTTGAGCGCTTCGCGCGCCAGATGGAGCGCCGTCACGTCCGCGACCACGGCGACCGCGAGCGGCTCGCTGGCGACGCCCGCCGTGCCCGGCGTCATCCGCCTGAGTGTCACGTGCAGGGCCCGCTCGAGGAGCGCATCGCGCACCTCGAACTCCGCAGTGCCCTCCTCCCGCAGGCTGAGCCACGCCGAACGCAGCGATTCGTGCAGCTGGCAGCGCTCCGCCGCGCAGCGGTTATGCAACAGGCGGTGCAGGTCGCGCCCGAGCACTTCCGCGATCGAGCCGAGGTTCCAGCGCTCGCAGACGCGGTTCACGCGCAGCAGGTGCCCGCTCGCGTCCAGCAGACAGATCAGGTCGGGAAGGGCATCGACCGTGCCCTCCCACTCGAGCTTGGCGCGCGCAATCGCCGCGCGCACGCCCGGCGCGTTCGCCGTTCCCACCGCCGTGTCCGCGGTGGCCTCGCCCGCATTGTCGCCGTTCATTGGACTCTTCCCTGTTGAAGCCGAGCGGTGCTCACGAAGCCTCACACCCGGAAATGCACCTGACAACCGTCGCCGATCGCAAACAGCGTCACCCTGCGGCCGCTCGCACACTCCCTGTCAGGGCCTTCTCGTGCCTGACCCTTACTCCTTACTTATCAGGAAGACGCTGGTCGCGACGTCGGCGCATCGGAGCGGCCGAGAGACTTGCGCAAGCGGTAAACGCTCCACAGGAGTTCGCTCAGCGGCACCAGGTATGAGGACAACACCTACCTCCACAACATGCAAGCCCCCCCGCGCGTCCGAATCACGCACGTTGCACGCACACATCCGCACCCTAGCGCTCGCACCTTGATCCGTACATCGGCGGCAACCAAGGGAACCCTTGGGGCACACTATGAATCCCGCGGTAGGGATCTCCCGTAGAGAATTCGCCTGATGCTTAGCCTACCCTGCCAGCTGTGCCTTATCCATATAGTGTCGTGGAAGGGGGATCTTCGACAACGACCGCCCTGCCTGCAGCGGCCGCGGCGGAAGGCGCCGACGCGCGCCCCAAGACCCTGGTCCTCTTGATCGATGAGCCGGGCATCATGCGCGATGGCCTCTGCGGGCTGCTCGAGAGCGACGGCACGATCGAGGTGGTGGCCGCGAGCGCAAATCGGCGCGACGCGATCGAGGCACTCGACACCGTCCAACCGCATGTAGCGATTATAGATTTCTCGACCGACCTGAAGGGCGGTCCCGAGACGATCGCCCATCTCAAGCGGCGCTGGCCGGCAGTGCGGATCCTGGTGCTCACCGTGCGGCGCGATGAGCAATTCATCGAGACGGCGCTGCGGGCGGGAGCCGACGGTTATGTCCTCAAGAGCGACAGCCGGACGGAGCTCTTCAACGCCGTCCACCGGATCGCTTCGGGCAAGGGCTACATCAGTCCCTCGGCCCTGGATCGGATGGTGACCGCATACGCCCAGACCTCGGACCGGCTCCCGGGGCGGGCCCGGCCACCCGGCGCGTTGACGCACCGCGAGCAGGAAGTGATCGCGCTGATCGCCAAGGGCTACCGCACGCGCGAGATGGCGCAGCTCATGTCGTTGAGTCACAAGACGGTGGAGAAGCACCGCACCAATCTCATGCGCAAGCTGGGGCTCCGATCGGCAGCGGCGGTCGCGGCATACGCCATCACTCACGGCTTCGCCTGACGGCGCGCCCTTTCCTCCGGACGCGGCCAGAGCAGCGGGAAGAGCGGATGCTGCAGCGGCGCATTGGCCGGCAGCGCTTCCACCAGGCCCGGAAAATCCGGCGAGGTCTTCCAGCTCCGCGGAGCGTGACGGATGTCATCGCCCAGGAGGCGCACGGAGAAGACGCGACGCCGGCTGTCACCGGCCCCCACACCGCCCGAGGCATGCAGCGTCAGCATGTGAAAGCACACCGCGTCCCCCGGTCGCAGCTCCCAACCCAGGAGCCGGTGGCGACTTCGGTCGGCATCGATGTCGGGCAGCTCGGCAAGAGCGCCTTCGGGGAACCACCGGGCCTGTGCGTTCAGGAACGAGCGCGGCATCAGCCACGGCCCGCGATGGGACCCCGCGACGAACTCGAGCGTCGACTCGCGACTGACGGGATCCGCGGGAATCCAGAAGCTGCAATTCTGCCAGCCGCTGATGTTGTAGTACGGCTGATCCTGGTGCCAGGGCGTGCGCTGCCGCGTGCCGGGCTCCTTGGTCAGCATATGATCGTGGTAGAGCCGTGCCGTGGTGCTGCGCATCAATCGTGCTCCGACCTCGCCGAGCGCCGAAGCGAATATGAACTCCCGATAGCGCTCGTTGTCCTGCCAGCACCAGAAGTCCTCGAGAAAGAAGCCGGGATCGCCGGGAGCGCTCGCGACCTTCGCCCGGGGGCTGGGATGCGCCAGATTCTCGTCGATTCCCGCCCTGAGGAGCTCGACCTCGTGCTCCTCGAGAAGCTGCCGCAGCACCACGGCGCCGTCGGCGTGGAAGGCATCCACCTCAGCCTGTGAGACCCGCAGGCGCTCGCTGTGCTTCGCAGACATTCCCGACTCCGGCCGTGGCCCGCCTAAGCGTGCGGCTTGAGCTTGCCGCGCTCGCACCGGGAGTAGAATCGATTTCCCCGCTACCTGGAAGGGCCGCCCCGCATGATCTACCTCCTGGCGCTGCTGCCGGCGACCGCACTCGCCGTCGCCGGCTACTTCGTGCTGTTCCTTTCCGCCCGCTCGGAGGGCGCGCTGCGGACCTTCGGGAAATACCTCGGTTTCTGGGCCTTCACTCTCGCAGGATTGGTCATCCTCGGCGCGATCTTTGCCGCCGCGCACGGCCGGCACCACTGCCCGTTCGGGATGCACGGCGCGCACGAGCGGATGTACTGCCCCGAGTCGCGGATGGAAGAGCCTCGGGATGCCGGTCCGCCACCCGCTTCGCACTAGGTGTGCCGGGGTAGCGGCGGGTGGAATGCTTCGCAGGTGCGGTGATTGGCCGCCGAGGAACGAGGAGTTGGCATCGTGAACCCAGATGAGTTGCGCGCCATCCAGGCGCCCTTGAAGCAACGCTATCGTGAGACTCCCGAGGCTGCCCTGATAACCCTGCGTGCGCAGGGCCGGCTGGCCGACGGCATCACGTGCAAGATCGAGACCGGCAAGGCGCTCGTGTCAGCGGGCCTGCACGCCGCGACCGGCGGCAGCGGCCTCAACGCTTGCTCGGGCGATATGCTGCTGGAAGCTCTGATCGCGTGCGCGGGAGTTACCCTGAATGCGGTGGCCACCGCACTCGGGATCGCGGTGCGCGATGCGACGATCGAGGCCGAGGGTGACCTCGACTTTCGCGGAACGCTCGGGGTGTCGAAGGAGGTCCCAGTCGGCTTCCAGAATATTCGCCTGCGCTTGCGCTTGGACACGGACGCATCCGAGGGGGAAATTGCCAATCTGCTGCGCCTTACGGAGCGGTACTGCGTTGTTTACCAAACACTGGTTCGCCCGCCCGCCCTCACCGTGATCCGGTGACTCCAATGGACATTGCCTGCAGAACCGGTCCGGTCAAGATGCCCTCGTACTCGAGATCGGCACGCGGGATCTGTTGCGACAAGAACTTGATCCGGACGCCACGTTTTAAGGTGGTCTCTGCGAAGTCGATAGCGCCGGTGAACTCGCGGGTTCCGCAGTACAAACAGGGAACCGGTCATACAGTGCCTGCTGTGCCTTGTCGTACACCACGTACGCGGAATAGCTACGAGCGCCTTCGCGTTTCGCACTATCGGACCACCACTGTTCGAGCTTCTCTTTGTCCGACCACCACTGTTGGACAACCCCGAGTGCCCACTGCCCGTTGATGCGGGACAACTGCAAGCCCGAGGTTTTGCCGGCTCGATGAGCGACAGTCCAAACCTGGTCTGAGCACCCTGGGCCCTCCTCACAGGGACAACCCGTAACGACACCGGATATGTTTAGGATCGACCCGGGCAATATTCGGAGTACCACCGATTGGATTTCGCGTACTTCAGTGTCGCTGAGGTTAAGCTCTCGAAGCGGCCCGTCCCTGCGGGCCGGGCGCGTCTTCTGCAACCGCTCTGCGAGTAAGCTGAATTTTTTCCACGCTACCCCGTTCGGGTAGTTCTTACTGTCGACGACTTCAAGTACTGCCCTGGGCGTGTATGGATTTCCGTTCAGCGTCCATTCGCCAGCTTGACTCCACCCCGAGCGCCGGAGAGAAAAGGCTACCGCGTGGAATGAGTGGCTGCGCCCACCCTGTTCGTAAGCTAGGCAAGTCGCGCCTTGCGTGTCAAGCACTGGTCAACGATCGTCAACGCGGGCACTAATCAAGGCCGTACCCCGAGTGCTTAGATTCAACATCGGATCGAGAAGATGGCCCGTCGGACTCAAATTGAAATTCCAATCACACCGCGCGCCATTCACCCGACCAGGAGCCGCAATCCGCCCACT
>WNGJ01004401.1_pt1 | contig 14653 bp, 12 predicted proteins | sample 5400611 | NCBI WGS metagenome assembly WNGJ01 (sample SAMN13153375, study PRJNA577476) | soil metagenome | isolation source: 40 cm soil or saprolite under Garry oak tree replicate 1 | place: USA:California | collected 2016-06-15
AGGGTTCCGGCTGCACGCAGCTCGCTAGGGCTGCGAGACGTTCCTGATGTTGGTGACCGGCGCGCCGCCCGTGCGCGGCGGTGGCGGCATGCCCCAACCCCACCGCGCCGATAATCAGTGACCACTTTAAGCACTCTTTATCCGCAGCCCGTACCTGTAGCGTCGGCAAACCGTTAACCCGTCAGGGCTATTCAATGCGAATCGTCTTGCACCCGCGACGACTGAGCCCGGTCGAGACACGGCTATCCCGGGGAAGTTCTTGTGATGGAGATATCAGCCGCGCCGCGCCGCTTTGATCGCGGCGACGTCGATTTTCTTCATGCCCATCATGGCATCGAATGCGCGCTTTGCTTCATCGCCGCCGGCCGCCAGCGCCTCTGTCAGCACGCGCGGCCCGCAAAGGTGTCTCATGACGATGCGACGGCTCGCCGGCCCGGCGGAATATGGTTCGTAGCCATGATGGTGCGGGCTGTTGACCGCGGGCAGACCAGGACATAATCGTTGGTCCAGCTCGGCGGCTGCGACGCGCGGCGCGAGCCAGGCGTTGCGCCGCAAGTAAGGCGGGGCGATCTGGGGGGCCACGCCTAGCCAACTGCGCCGTGCCCACGTCGCTTATTGGTGGGCACGCTTTCGCTTTGCCTACCCTGCAGTTGCTGCAATCGCTGGAATGCTTCGTCGCCTCCCTCACGCGAGGCGGGCTGAGAGACTTTATCCCCCGTAGCTCTGCACGAGGCTTCCCGCGACCAGCGACCAGCCGTCGACGAGGACGAAGAAGATCAGCTTGAAGGGCAGCGACACCACCACCGGCGGCAGCATCATCATGCCCATCGACATCAGGATGGAGGCGACCACGAGGTCGATGATCAGGAACGGCAGGAACAACAAAAAGCCGATCTCGAAGGCGCGCTTCAACTCGGAGATCATGAACGCCGGCACCAGGATCCGCAGCGACATCTCCTCAGGCGTCGCCGGAGGCGGCTCGCCCGACAAGTCCATGAACAGCTTCAAGTCCTTTTCGCGCACGTTCTTCTGCATGAAGCCGCGCAGCGGCACCGAGGCGCGCTGCAGCGCGTCCTCCACCGTGATCTGATTGGCGATCAACGGCTTGATGCCGTCGTCGTAGGATTTTTGTAAGACCGGCCCCATGACGAAGGCGGTGAGGAACATCGCGAGCGCAATGATGACGGAGTTCGGCGGCGCGGTGGCGGTGCCCATCGCCGTTCTAAGCAGCGAGAGCACCACGACGATCCGGGTGAACGACGTCATCATGACCAGAATCGACGGCGCGATCGAGAGCACCGTCAGGAGCGCGATCATCTGGATCGCGCGCTCGGTGACGCCGCCATTGCCTCCACCGAGATTGATGCTGATGTCCTGCGCAAGCGCGGCGCCGGCCAGCGATCCGGCGGCGATCAGAGTGGCGAGGAATAAAACTCTACGCGGGACGTTCGCTCGGCTCACGACGAGGACGAGGACTTCGGTCGGCCGAGCAGCGAGGCCATCTCGTCTTCCAGATTCTCAAAACTGCTCTTCGGCATCGGAGACGGCGGCGCCATCGGCGGTTCGCCGCGCGCGGCAGCGCGGCTCGGCGCCGGCTCGGGCGCGGCTGGCGGCGTCAGGGGGTCGCCCGGCGGCCGTCGCAGCGCGGCTTCAAGGCGCTGCGCCATCTCGGCGAGATTTTGATCCGCGCTCGCGTTTGGCGGCTGCGGAGGAGGTGGCGGCGGCGGTGCGGCCGCCCGTTCGGGCGCGCGCACCGGCGGCATCTTTGGCGCGTCGCTCTGGCGGGAGGGACGCGCGATCATGGGTTCGCTGCGCGGCATGGCTTCGCCACGCGATATGGGGTCGCCGCGCGGCGAGGGGTCGTTGCGCGGCATGGGGTCGTTGCGCGGTACGGGCTCACTGCGCGGCATGCGCGGCGGCATCGCCTCGGATTCGATGCGCGGCATACGTGGCGCCATCGGCTCGGGCGATCGCGGTTCCAGCCGCAGTTCAGGCCTTGGTTCAAGTCTCGGCTCGGGACGCGGGTCGGGGCGGAGATTGAGCGGCTCCTGTGCGAAGCCTGCCAGCGGATCGCTGCGCCGTTCCGCCATGGCCGGCGCTGGGCGGCGCAGCTCCTCCGCGAACGCCGGCCGACGCGGCGGCGGTTCGGGCATTTGCGGCGGGGCGCGATCGTCGGATCGGGCGGCCTCGTGATCGCTCCAAACGGGCGCTTCTTGAAGCGGCGCGATCCGCGGCGGCGGTTCGACCGAACTTGGCCGCTGCGGCAACTGATCCCGGCTGGCGGTTGCGCGGACGATGTTCGATTCCACGACGATGTCGGTCGGACCGCCGATCATCAGAAGGTGCTCGATGTTGTCGCGCCGGACCAGCACGAGACGCCGTCGTCCGTCGACCGCGGCCGCATCGATCACCGCCAAGCGCGGCATGCGTCCACGATTCGTGTTGGCACCAAGACGGTTGCTCGCGAATCGGCGAACCAGCCAGGCCGCAACGACGATCAGGGCCAGCACGGCCACGAATGCGAAGATAAAAGTCACAGCCTGCATGCTCTGTCCCCGGCAAATCCCGCTCTCATCAAGCCTCCGGTCGATCGATCGCGCTACACAAGCGGCGAACGAAGCCTGAAATCGGAACCACCCCTTAACGTCTCCCGGCAAGAACTGCCGCCCTTTACCTTAATAGCCTATGAATCGGCCGAACCAAAACGACTTCTTGGGAAAGTCGGTTCCGCCGAATTGGCCCGCGAAGCGCGCATTTTGCGGCGAACTAAGCATCGTCGATCGCTTCAGGCCGCCGGGGAGAGATATCACGAGACGTGCGGCGCACATCGCGTTAACCCGGCATTAACCATAAACGCGGCAAATTATACCTACCTTGGGGAATCGAGCCCGCCAGGTGAAACGGAAGGCACGCGATGTCCATCAACGATCTTCCCGTGTTGTCGGCGTTGCGTACCAAGATGCAGTGGCACCAGGAGCGGCAGCGCGTTCTGTCCGAGAACGTCGCCAACTCCGACACGCCGAATTTCAAGCCACGCGATCTGGTTGAACCAAAATTCGATTCTACCGGCGCGGTTGCCGGCTCGATGGGGCCGCTCGCGATGCTGCGCACCAGCGCCGCTCACATTGGGCCGTCCGGCGTGAGCGGGAGTTTCGATCAAAATCGCAGGACCGGCTTCCAGACCAGGCCTGCCGGCAACGCCGTCAGCCTGGAGGAGGAGATGCTCAAGGTCTCCGCCAACCAGATGGACTACGCGGCCGCCACCTCGCTCTACAGCAAGAGCCTGCATCTGCTGAAGACCGCGATCGGCAAGGGCTGAGCAAGGGTTGAGCAAGGGTTGAGCAAGGGTTGGGCAAGGGTTGGGCTTAAGGGCGGACGGACAACAAAGGAGACAGACATTCATGGCCAGCGACACCAGTGATTTCGGCCGCTCGATGGGGATTGCGACGTCGGGGCTGCGCGCACAGGCCGGGCGCATCAAGGTGATCTCGGAGAACATCGCGAATGCGGATTCCACCGCGGCGACCGTCGGCGCCGATCCGTACCGCCGCAAGGTTCCCACGTTCTCCTCGGCGCTGGACCGCGCGCTGGACGCCAAGGTCGTCACGCTCGGCAGGGTGGCGCCCGATCAGTCGGCGTTTCGCCTCAAATACGAACCGTCCAATCCGGCCGCGGACCAGACCGGCTACGTCAAATATCCCAACGTCAATTCGATGGTCGAAATGACGGACATGCGCGACGCGCAGCGATCCTACGAGGCGAACCTCAACATCATCGGCGCGACCCGCCGGATGATTCAACGCACGCTCGACATCCTCAAAACTTGAACAGGGAATGTAAGTCATGTCCTCACCAATCAGTGCTGCGAACGCCTATGCCACCCTCGCGCGCGTGCTGGACACCGGAGGGTCGGGAAGCCCGTTTGCGAACCTCGCCAAGCTCCGTGATGGCGCAGGTGTCGGAAGCGGCTCGGAGGCCGGCGGTCCGTCCTTCAGCGCGGTGCTCAAGGATGCGCTCGGCAGCGTCGCGGAAGCGGGGCGCAAATCCGACGCACAGACGGTTGCCATGGCGTCGGGCAAGGCGAACGTGATGGACGTGGTGACGGCGGTGGCGGAAACCGACGTCGCGGTGTCGACGCTGGTTTCGGTGCGCGACCGCGTCATCCAGTCCTACGAGGACATCATGAAGATGTCGATTTGACGGATGGCGAATGGTGAGTAGCGAATGGCGAATAGGGCCGGATATTCCTGAGACCCATTCGCTATTCGCCACTCGCGCGCCGAGCCTATCCACTTACGAAGCAGAAGTCCAACTTACAGCGAGAAAGTAAAATGACCGGTGCTGAAACTCTCGACGTCGCGCGCGATGCGGTCTGGACCATCGTTGTGGTGTCGTCGCCTTTGATGGTGGTCGGCCTCGTCGTCGGCGTCGTCGTCTCGCTGTTCCAGGCGCTGACCCAGATCCAGGAACAGACGCTGGTGTTCGTGCCGAAAATCCTGGCGATCTTCGTCACGCTTTTGCTGGCGCTGCCGTTCATGGCGGATGCGCTCAACGCCTACATGATGCGGATATCGTCGCGAATCATCGGCGGTTGATGCAAAGTGCGAAGGTCATGCGCATCGACGTCTCCTTCCTGCCCGCGCTCGCCGCCGCCTTCATGCTGGCATTCGCCCGCATCGGCGCCATGGTGATGCTGATGCCGGGCCTGGGGGAGACCAACATTCCGGTTCGCATCAAGCTGTCGATCGCGCTGCTCTTGACGCTGATCATGCTCCCCTTGCACCGGCAGGCCTACCATATCGACATGCAGTCGCTGACGCAGCTTCTGGTGCTGATGCTGCAGGAGATCTTCATCGGCATCGTGCTTGGCGCCACCGCGCGGGTGACGCTCGGCGCGCTGCAGGTGGCGGGAAGCGTGATCGCCCAGCAGATGGGGCTCGGCTTCGTCACTTCGGTCGATCCAACCCAGGGCCAGCAGGGCCTGCTGATCGGAAACTTCCTCACCATGCTGGGGATAACGCTGTTGTTTGCGACCGACAGCCATCATCTCGTCATCGCGGCGCTGAACGACAGCTACGCGATCTTTTCGCCGGGCGAGACGATGGCAAGCGGCGATATCGCCTCGCTCGCCACGCGCGCCTTCGCCGCCGCCTTCAAGATCGGCCTGCAGCTCTCGGCGCCCTTCCTGGTATTCGGCCTGGTCTTCAATATCGGGCTTGGCGTGCTGGCGCGGCTGATGCCGCAGATGCAGGTCTATTTCGTCGGCGCGCCGTTGTCGATCCTCGCAGGCTTCCTGGTTCTCGCCGCCGTGCTCGCGGCGATGATGGGAACCTTCCTCGACTACTTCATCGGCGTGATGCACGACATGTCGCCGCTCAAATAGAGCCTGAAACGTCGCAAAAGGCGGATAGCGGTCGATGGCCGACGAGAACGACACCTCAGACAAGACAGAAGACCCGACGCAAAAACGTCTCGACGACGCGCTGGAACGCGGCGATGTCGTCAAGAGCCAGGAGCTCAACACCTGGTTCGTGATCGCGGGCGGCACGCTGATATTGTCGACCTTCTCCGAATCGATCGGCGCCGGGATCCTGGTGCCATTGCGCAACCTGATGGCCAACGCCTGGATGATCCACGCTGATGGGCCGGGTTTGTTGGCGCTCGCGCAAAGCCTCGAATATGCCGTGGCCGCCGCGATCGGCCTGCCGCTGTTGATGCTGATGCTGGCGGCGATCGCGGCCAACATGATGCAGCACCGCCTGGTGTGGTCGGGCGAACAGCTCAAGCCGAAATTCAGCAAGATATCCCCCGCCGCCGGCGCCAAGCGGATTTTCGGCAAGCAGGCTTTGGCCAACTTCGCCAAGGGCATTTTCAAGCTGGCCGCGCTCGGCGCGGTCATGACCGCGATCCTGTGGCCCGAGCGTCACCGGCTGGAAGCGATGGTGCGGTTCGATCCGGCGGCGCTGCTCGGCGTGACCAGCACCTTGGCCGTGCATCTATTGGGGGCGGTGGTCGCGCTGCTCGCGGTCGTCGCGATCGGCGACTATCTGTTCCAGTATCGGCAATGGTATGAGCGGCAAAAGATGTCGCTGCAGGAAATGAAGGAGGAGTTCAAGCAGTCCGAAGGCGATCCGCACGTCAAGGGCAAGATCAAGCAACTGCGCCACGCGCGCATGCGCAAGCGCATGATGGCCGCGGTGCCCAAGGCCTCGGTGATCATCACCAACCCGACCCACTATTCGGTGGCGCTGTCCTATGAGCGCGGCATGACGGCGCCGGTCTGCGTCGCCAAGGGCGTCGACAACATCGCCTTCAAGATCAGGGAGACCGCCAGGGCGCACGAGGTTCCGATTGTCGAGAACGTGCCACTGGCGCGGGCGCTCTATGCGACGGTCGAGATCGACGCGGAGATACCGGTCGAGCACTACCATGCGGTCGCCGAGATCATCGGCTATGTCATGGGTCTGCGGCGCAACCTTTCCGGCCGGCGGCCATGAGGCGGCCAGCCGCGTGCGAAAGGGCCTCAAAAGGCCCCCGAACGCTTGAAATAGCGGCCTGATGGGCTTGCGCTGGCAGGCCCGATTCAGGCACCAAGGGGACGGGCGCGCGGCATGCGCGCGCCCCATTCATGCCGACAGGCCGCGTTTGCTGCCATGACCGCCGATATCGACCACGATTCGCTCGGGGAATCCGCGATTGTCCACGAGCCACCACGGCGCGGCGGCAGCATCCTTTTGGTGCTCCTGGTCGCCGGTGGGCTGGTCGCGGTGGCGGTCGCGCTGACGACCATCGGGCGTGCCCAGGCGCAGCCCTATATCCTCGCCTTGCTGGCGCTATTGGCGATGGTCGGGCTGTTCAGCCTGTTCGCTTTCGCCGCCGGAATCATCCGCTTCGCCGATCGCACGGCCGACGATCCCGTGGTCGCGCGCATCGCCGACCACGCCTTCGACGGTCTGGCCGTGACCGACTCCCGCGGCCACGTGGTGTACTTCAATGCCGCCTATCTCGCGCTCACGGGAGCGGCCAATGCGCAGGACGCCCGTCCGGTGGAGCGCGTCTTCATCGGTAACCCGGATGTGTCGGAGGCGGTGTTTCGCCTCTTGAAAGCGGCGCGCGAAGGCAAGCGGCAGCAGGAAGAGGTGCGGATCGCGGGCCACAACGTCAGCCAGGGCCGCTGGCTCAGGATGCGGGTGCGCCCGCTCGGCAAGGCCAAGCGCGAGGCGAAATACGCGGTGTGGTCGATCGCCGACATCACGCGCGACCGCGAGCGCCAGGAGGACGTCTTCCAGGAGCTGCAGCACGCGATCGAATATCTCGATCATGCGCCGTGCGGCTTCTTCTCGGTCAACGCGCCGGGCGAGCTCGTCTACGTCAATGCGACGCTGGCGAACTGGCTGGACTACGATCTCGCCGAGATCGGCTCCGGCGGGCTGAAGCTGACCGACATCGTCTCCGGCGACGGCACCTCGCTGCTCACCTCGATCGTGGCCGTGCCCGGCGAGGTCAAGACCGAGGTGTTCGACATCGATCTGAAGATGCGCGGCGGCAGGACCGTGCCGGTGCGGCTCTATCACAAGCTCGCCTTCGGCGCGGACGGCGCCCCCGGTCCGTCGCGGACGCTGGTGATCAGCCGGGCCCGCGACGAGCGTTCCGATCCCGAACGCGCCGCCGAGGTGCGCTTCATGCGCTTCTTCGACCACACCCCGATGGCGATTGCGACGGTGGACCGTGCGGGCGCGGTGGTGCGCGCCAACGCCCGTTTCGCCAAATTGGCGCAGAGCCTCGGCGCCGACTATAGCGCCCACAAGTCGATCTTCCGCGCCGTCAGCGCCCGCGATCGGGCGATCTTGATCGCGGCGATCAACCAGGCGGCCGAGGGGCGGGGCGATATCGCCCCGGTCGAGGCGATGCTGGAGGGCGCGCGGGAGCGCTGGGCGCAGTTCTTCGTCACGCCGGTCGAGGAGGACGAACGCGACACCGAAGCCGCCATCGTCTACATGCTCGAGACCACCGAGCGGCGGGCGCTGGAGAACCAGATCAACCAGTCGCAGAAGATGGACATGGTCGGCCAGCTCGCCGGCGGCATCGCGCACGACTTCAACAACGTGCTGTCCGCCATCATGATGGCGAACGACTTCCTGCTGAACGCGCACAAGCCGACCGACCCGTCGTTCCAGGACATCATGCAGATCAAGCAGAATGCCACGCGCGCCGCCACCCTGGTGCGGCAATTGCTGGCGTTCTCGCGGCGGCAGACCCTGCGGCCGCAGGTGCTCGACCTCGGCGATGCCTTGTCCGACCTCACCATGCTGCTGCGCCGCCTGATCGGCGAGAAGGTCAAGCTCGACTTCGTGCACGGCCGCGACCTCTGGCCGGTCAAGGTCGACGTCTCGCAGTTCGAGCAGGTGATCGTCAATCTCGCGGTCAATGCGCGCGACGCGATGGCCGACGGCGGCGCGTTGACGGTGAAGACCGCCAACGTTGCCGCGCCGGAGTCCGCCGAGCTTGCGCACAAGGGCATGCCGGCGGCCGATTATGTGCGAATCGAGATTACCGATACCGGCACCGGCATCCCCGCCGACATCCGCGACAAGATCTTCGAGCCGTTCTTCTCGACCAAGGAAGTCGGCAAGGGCACCGGCCTCGGGCTCTCCACCGTCTATGGCATCGTCAAGCAGACCGGCGGCTTCATCTATGTGGATTCGGAGACCGGCAAGGGCACCTCGTTCCACATCTTCCTGCCGCGGCACCATGCCGATCCGGAGGTCGAGGCTGAACCGCAAGCGGTCAACGGCGCGGCGAAGGCCGAGCCGAAACCGCGGACCGATCTGACCGGGCAGGGCACCATCCTGCTGGTCGAGGATGAAGAGGGCCTGCGCTCGCTGAACGCGCGCGGCCTGCGCTCGCGCGGCTACAGCGTGATCGAGGCCTCGAACGGCGTCGAGGCGATGGAAGCGCTGGAGCAGGAGAACGGCACGGTCGACCTCGTGGTGTCGGACGTGGTGATGCCGGAAATGGATGGCCCGACGCTATTGAAGGCGATGCGCGACCGCAATCCCGATCTCAAGGTCATCTTCGTGTCCGGCTATGCCGAGGATGCGTTCGAGAAAAGCCTGCCGGAAAACCAGCAGTTTTCCTTCCTGCCAAAGCCGTTCACGCTCAGCCAGCTCGTGGCGGCGGTCAAGGAAACCATGGCGCCGCAATAGGAACTCGCGGCGCCGCCACAACCCGCCGATTGCCGCATCCCCGCGACGGAGGGCCGCAGCCGGTAGGCCCGCTATCAGCTTCACATTTAGGCAGTACCGCCCATGTTAGGGGCGCTCCCCATCCCGGGGATATAGGACAAGGACATGAGATTCTCGCTCCCAATCGGCGGATTGGTCCGGGCCATCGCCGTCGCGCTGTCGCTGGCGCTGCCGACCGTGCTGGCGATTTCCGCGGCCGACGCCCGTGCCGGCGGCGGGTTCAGCTCGGGCTCGCGCGGCTCGCGCACCTTCGCCGCGCCCCCCTCGACCTCGACCGCGCCGGGGACGGCGCAACCCCTTAACCGGACCTTTACCCAACCGGGCAATTCAAGCGTCGGCTCGTCCGGCGGCGGTTTGTTCAACCGCCCGGGCGGTTTCTTCAGCCGGCCCGGCGGCCTGCTGGGCGGCCTTGCCGCCGGCTTTCTTGGCGCAGGCCTGTTCGGCATGCTGTTCGGCGGCGGGCTGTTTTCGGGCATCGGCGGATTTTCGTCGATCCTCGGCCTGATCCTGCAGATTGCCTTGATCGTGCTTGTGGTGCGGCTCGCGATGTCGTGGTGGCAGCGCCGCCAGAGGTCCGAACCGGCCTATGCCGGCGCGGGCCTCAGCCCCGGCACGGGATCGACGTTCGGCAGCGGCATGGGCTTTGGGACGGGATCGGGCAGCCCGCCGATCGAGATCCTGCCCGCCGACTACGAAGCCTTCGAGCGGCTGCTCGGCGAAATTCAGGCGGCGTGGTCGAACGAGGACGTCGGGCGGCTGCGCATGCTGGCGAGCCCGGAAATGGTGTCGTATTTCGAGCGCGACCTCGAACAGAACCGCGCCCGCAACCGGATCAACAAGGTATCCGGAACGAAATTGCTGCAGGGCGACCTCGCGGAGGCGTGGCGCGAAGGCGATACTGACTTTGCCAGCGTCGCGATGCGGTTTTCGCTGATCGACAAGACGCTCGACCGCTCGACCGGCCAGATCGTCGAGGGCAGCGAGCAGCCGACCGAGATCACCGAGGTCTGGACGTTCCTGCGCCCGCGCGGCGGCAACTGGGAACTCTCGGCGATCCAGCAGGCCAATTGACAGACTAACTGACCCGGTCCGCTCGCCGGCCAAGCCGACAACATCGAAGGCGCTGCGGTTCGTTCCGCGGCGTCTTCTTGATGTTCGGATCGGCCCCCCGCGCCTTCGGAATAACAGTGCCCGGCGCGGGTTGATGACAGGCCGAACGGCGCCGAACCCCGACCGGCGCGTTCGACAGCTCGCAAGGCAAAAAAACAACAGGGAGGATCAAATGGCTTCATCCGGCAGCATTTTTTCGCGCGCATCGCTCATTGCAGCCGCAAGTCTTTCGGCTTTTCTTGCGGCTTTTCTTGCGGCTTACACGGCCGAGCCCGCGCTGGCGCAATCGGCCGACACGAGCTTCTTCCTGACCAGCAACGGCATCGGCAATGGCGGTAACCTCGGCGGCGTTGCTGGCGCCGACAATCATTGCCAGACGCTGGCGCAATCCGCCGGCGCTGGAGCCAAGAGCTGGCGGGCCTACCTCTCGACGCAGGCCCAGGACGGCAAGTCGGCCGTGAATGCGCGCGACCGCATCGGCAAGGGGCCCTGGCAAAATGCGAAAGGCGTCGTCATCGCCAAGGACGTCGCCGATCTGCATAGTACCAACAACAATCTCACCAAGCAGACCGCCCTGTCCGAGAAGGGCGATGTCATCAACGGCCGCGGCGACACGCCGAACCGGCACGACGTGCTGACGGGATCGCAAGCCGACGGCACCGCCTTTCCGCCCGAGGCCGACCGCACCTGCAAGAACTGGACGAGCAGCATGCAAGGGGCGGCGATGGTCGGCCATTCCGATCGCATGGGCCTGCGCGACGATGACGCCTCGAAATCCTGGAATTCGTCGCATCCCTCGCGCGGGCCGGACGGCGGCTGCTCGCAGGCCGACCTCAAGAGCACCGGCGGCGACGGCCTGTTATATTGCTTTGCCGCGAACTGAGCCGCCAACTGACGAAGTCATTCCGGGGCGCGCCGGCAGGTGCGAACCCGGAATCTCGAAGTGAGTCCTCTTTATCTCCAGATTCCGGGTTCGGGCCTTCGGCCCGCTCTGGAATGACGGAGGTTGCAGCGCTTGCTATGCTTGCAAGGATGGATCGCGGGTGTAACCGATGAAATACGAGCTCTACTACTGGCCGGGCATTCAGGGCCGCGGCGAATATGTCCGTCTCGCGCTGGAGGAGGCCGGGGCCGATTATGTCGATGTGGCGCGCGGCGCGGGCGGCACTGAAGCAATGATGAACATGATGGAGCAGGGCCGCGCGCGGCCCTTTGCGCCGCCGTTCCTCAAAGCAGGGAAACTTCTGATCGGGCAGACCGCCAACATCCTGCTCTATCTCGGGCCGCGCCACGGGCTCGCGCCAAAGACGGAAGCCGGAAAACTCTGGGTGCATCAGTTGCAGCTCACGATCGCCGATCTCGTCCTGGAAGTTCACGACACCCACCACCCGCTCGGGCCGTCGCTCTATTACGAGGACCAGCGCCCGCCCGCCAGGAAACGCAGCGAGGAGTTCTGGAAGCAGCGGGTGCCGAAATATCTCGGCTATTTCGAGAAGCTGCTGAAGGACAATGGCGGCGCCTTCATCACCGGGCGAAGGATCACCTATGTCGATCTGTCGCTGTTCCAGATCGTCGAGGGGCTGCGCTATGCTTTTCCGAAGCGCATGAAGGCGTTCGAGGGGAAAAGTCCCGGCCTGGTCGAACTGCGCGACCGGGTCGCCGCGCGGCCCAAGATCAAGGCCTATCTTGCGAGCGACCGGCGCATTCCCTTCAACGAGGACGGCATCTTCCGCCGCTACAAGGAATTGGACACGTAGCTACTGCGCCGCGCGCCCGGAACGAAGCCATGCGGGGGGTGAAGGGCGGGGGATCAAGCCGATGGAAACCCTTCACCCCCCATCCCTCTCGGGCGCGAGAGGGATGGCGGCATTGGACGCAATCGCGACCGGTTATGTCGACACGTGGCGGGGGTGAGGGGAGGGAGATCAGGTGGAGATACCCCTCACCCCCGCTTTCCCTCTCGCTCGTGAGAGGAAAAGCGGTGTCGCGATCGCTACCAGCTGTAACGAACGACGCCCTTTCCGGAGTAGCTGTGCGTGGTGTCGGACAATTGGCTGTCGAAGGTGGCGGAGGCCGCCCAGCCGCTATGCCAGAGCGTCTCGGCCGAGACGGAGGCGAGCGCGGTGTCGGCGGCCGGCTGCGCGCCGTTGACGACGAACGACGCGCCTGGCAGCGTCAGGAAGGTGGCCTGGACGTTGCGGTCGGTGTTGTAGTCGTGGGCCCAGGCGAGCCGGCCGCGCAGCGTGACCAGCGACGAGTCGACCTGCGCGAACGACTTCTCTGCTCTCACGCCAAGCTCGGAGCGGGTCGCGGTGACGTCCTTGCCGGTGTAGCCGAGCGCGAAGGTGTCGGCGCCGAACGCCACCTGCTCGACATAGGACGGCAATCGGTAGGTGGTGAACTGGCCGGCGGCGTAAGGCGTGAAATCCCCGGCTGCCGTTGCGACCTTGTAGCCGCCTTCGAGCCGCCCGGAGAGGGCGTTGGTCTTGAAGTTGGCGCGCAGGTTGTCGACGCCGGTCGCCGTGACGGTGCGGTTGGTGGTGACGTCCTGCCAGCCATAAGCCAAGGCGGCGGCGAGGAAGACCGCGCCTTGCGTGTGCCTGACATAGGCGCCGGCCTGGAACAGGTCGGACGTGCCGCTGCCGCCATTGGCAACATTGAAGTGGGTGCCGCCGCCGGCCAGCGCGAAGCCCGCGATCGTATTCGGCGAGAACCGATAGTTGGCGCCGACTGCCGAGCCGAACACATTGCTGGTGGTCTTGTTGGAGCCCAGCGTCGCATCGCCGCTGGTGCTCTGCGATCCGCCGAAGCCCGCGGCCCAGACGCCCCAGCGCGAATCGAACGCTTCCGCCGTCAGCGGCGCCGCCTTGCGCGGCATCGCGGCATAGGCGTCCTTCGGTGCGCCGCTGAGCGCGCCGACGGTCGGATCGAGCAGCACGCCCATGAACTGGTTCATGGCGTCGAAGGTCGCTTGTTGCGTGCCGACCGCGGCCTCGCCGGAGACCTGGGTCATGCCCGCCGTCCCCAGCGTCGCGAATGTGCCCTGGAGGCTATCCCCCGCAAGGTGGAAGGCGTTGATCAGCGCATTGCCGACGTTACGCTGGTTGGCGTTGAGGCCCGAAAGGGCGCCGGGGGAGGCGACGTCCACGTTGAGGAGGACGTCGGTGGGGTCGTCGTAGCTCAGGGAGACCGCGAAGATCGGAGACAGGTTGGTCTTGACCACGGAATTGAACGTGCCGGTGACGCCGCCCTGCGCGAAGAGGATCTCGTATTGCTGCTTCGTCACGGTGGTGCCGGGCGCGAAGTTCGCCGCCACGGTGGCGCCGCCGAGCGTCGCCGTTCCGCCGCCGAACACATCCGTGAAGGTGGCGCCCGCGGACGAGATCTGCGTCAGATAGGTGGCGGCCCCCGAAGTGAAAGTGAGATCGCCAAAAACGAACAAGCCGGTGCCGTCGCCGTGTCCGGGCGCCAGCGTGCCGCCGGCGTTGATCGTCGTGGTGCCGACGTCGCCGAATCCACCGAGGGTGCCGCCGGCGTTCACGGTCACGCCGATCGATGAACTGATGTCGCCGTCGACGATCAGCGCGCCGCCACTGACGGTGGTCGCGCCGGTATAGTCGCTCGTGCCGGTCAGGGTGAGGGTGCCGGTGCCCACCTTCGTCAGCGAGCCGAGGGTGTCACCGCCGGGGATGCCGAGCGCCATCCCCTCGGGAGAGATGCCGTCGTGAATGCCGCCGGAGAACGTGGTCGACTGACCGTTGGCGCCGACCGTCAGGGTATTGCTGCCGAGGTAGACGTCGCCGCCGCTGCCTCCGCCGCTGCTTGCGAGCGAACCGAGGCTGATTCCCGTATCGTGACCGGAAATATCGAGAGCGCCGTTGGCGAGCAGAGTGACGCTGGCGTTGCCGCCCGTCGATTGGCCGGCGAAAATGACCGTGCCACCTGCGTCGATTTCGATCGAGGCGTTGCCGGCTGTACTAGCGGCTTGGAAAATAACATCACCGCTCGTGGTGATTTTCGCGTTGGCCGCGGTGCTGTTGCCCTGACCGACACCATTACCCGAAAAATCGAGCTGGGCGCCGGCACTGACGGCGATCTGCGCGTGGTCCGCCGAGCTGTTGCCGGTGAACTCTGTGAAGCCGCCGCTGACGGTGAACGAGAGGCTGGCGCCGCTTCCGACGGAGAGGCCGGCGCCGGTGAAGGTGACGTTGTTGCCCTGCGTATCGAACGTATAGTCTCCGGCGCCCGACGTCACCGTGATGCCGCCGACAGTGGTGGTATCGTTGAATGTGATATCG
>WNGJ01015692.1_pt1 | contig 14652 bp, 11 predicted proteins | sample 5400611 | NCBI WGS metagenome assembly WNGJ01 (sample SAMN13153375, study PRJNA577476) | soil metagenome | isolation source: 40 cm soil or saprolite under Garry oak tree replicate 1 | place: USA:California | collected 2016-06-15
TCCTCGGTGTGAATGCACTCATCCAGGCAGATCGGGGTGTCCAGCTTTTTCTGCAGTTCGACGTGGCTGTAGAGATCGTCCCAGCCGAGAGGCTGTTCGATCATCATCAGGTAGAAGCCCTCGAGTTGCTTGAGGAGCGCCCAGTCATCGAGCCTGTAGGCGGAGTTGGCATCGACCATCAGCTTGATGCGCGGAAAATCCTGGCGAAGGCGGCGCACCGGCTCGAGGTCCCTCCCTGGCCTGATTTTGATTTTGATGCGCTGATAACCGGCAGCGAGCTCTTTCTCGACGGCGGCGGCGAGCTCGTCCGGCGAATCTTTGATGCCGATCGAAACACCACAAGCGATCTCCTCACGAACGCCACCGACGAGTTTTGAGAGTGGCAAGCCCTTTTGTTTTGCCTCGGCATCCCACACGGCAGCTTCTAGTGAGGCTTTGGCCATGTTGTGGCCTCGGACGCGCGCGAGCAAATCCCACACTTCGCCGGCGGTGCCGAACTCCTTTCCGTTAATCATGGGCCAAAGAAAACCGCGAAGAATGAGCCATGCGGTGTCAGCCGTTTCCGGACTGTAGAATGGGGACTCGCCAGCGACGCACTCGGCCCAGCCGATGACGCCGTCTACATCTGCCTGCACCAGCAGAATGCGGCGCAGTTCGGTGCGATCCATGCTGGTTTCGAAGGGGGCCACCAGCCTCATCCGTACTTCCTGCAGTGTGACCTCTCGTATTCTCATAACCTCTCGGCAGAGGGAGCTTCCTAAAAGTCGCTCCAGGGGGCGAGGAGATAGGCGCGGTTCTCCGACCCAGGGCGTAAAGCAACTGCTGCGTAACCCTTGGCAAACCATCTTGTAAACTCTTCCCGCAGGCGCGCCTGGACGACGCCAACCTCTCTTGATCCTTCGCGCTGCCAGCGCTCGAGCTCGGCTGGCAATTCGATGACTGCCGGCGCCTCGACAGGATCTTTCAAGAGATTCTCGATGGCGGCAACGACGCGTGCAGAATCCAGATGCCATTCAACCAGCAGTCGATCGGTCGCCAATCCGCGATGAAGCGGGCTGGTCGTGACGCCGTACAAGTTGGGATGATATTCCCGGCAGATGGCACCAAGCCGATTCAAATTGAAGTGCCCATTGCGAACTTCCAGAGGATCAAATGTCCATTGGATGAGCCGAATTCCACGGCCCAGGGCTTGGCGGCGCTGAAAAAGTTTTAGCATGCGGCCAACGCCTCTGTCGCGGTACTCTCGGTCGACACCGGCCATGTGGGAATGGAGGTAAGGAACGCGGTCACGCAGGCCAACCACCGCCAGCGTGTATCCCACCAGGCGGTCCCCATCAAAAGCGCCCAGCACTTCGCCGCCCGTATGCGCGGCCACAACAAACATGGTAGCCGGCTCGACCTCCAAGTCGGCTTCTCCCCAAATCTCGCGCTGGAGCTCGACACAACGATGGAAATCATCGAGGCCCTCGCATTTCCGAACGATGATGTCCCGGGTCATGGCTTCCTCTTCCATTTTCAGATGGTCCTGTTCCTTCACTGCTTTCTTCAATTCTTCGGTTTCTTCCCGCATTTTCTCGAAAACGCCGCCGATATCTTCCCAGTCAAAACCGATGCGGGAAGCTCTGCGTGTGAGCTGAAAGCCTTCCAAAGTTGCGGGCAAGGCGCGGGAAACGCCATCGAGCAAAGAGACTTCCTGGGGATCGCCTGCAGCGGTTTTTGACGCAGCTTTTCTGTCGCTAGACCGGCGCTCTTCAGCTTTGATCTGTTCCCAGTTTCTCAACACTTCGACAGAATCTTTCGCCTGTACCTTCCCGAAAACATGCGGATGCCGCCGGATCATCTTGTCGTGAATTTCGCGAATCACCTCGGCCACGGTGAATCGGCCCTCTTCCCTAGCGATCTGCGAATGGAAGACAATCTGCAAGAGAAGATCACCCATCTCCTCCGCAAACTTGGCGTCATTTCTGCTTTCGAGGGCTTCCAGAACTTCGTAGGCTTCTTCGATGAGGTAGGTTCCGAGCGATTGATGGGTTTGCTCTCTGTCCCACGGACATCCGTTCGGGGCGCGCAATCTAGCCTGGACGTCGACGAGCTTTTCAAACCACTGGCCCGGCGTTAAGTGTTTCGGTTTCCCGGGCTTGCCATTGCGGCGCGGTTTTCTTGTTTTCTTTTTCTGCTTCTGGTGCTTCTGATGTGTAAGCATTGCTTGTTCGACTATTTCCGCTCTGCATCAAGCGTTCCACTTTACGGTGCAACCGCGGCTTTGACAAGCATCGCAGATGCAAAGTACGCGCCCAAGCGACTCGAGCTGGCAACCCGTGATAAACTGCAGGGGCGTCCAATCGCTGAGGAAAGTACCTTGTCCGATCACAAACAAGAAGAAGCGTTTCGCGTTATCGACCGGCGGCCTTTTACGGCCGAAGGGGAGTTGCGCAAGGAAGTTGTCGAGGAACAGGAGCGGGAAGCCAAGAGGGAGGCGGCCAAGATTCCCGCCGCACCGCCCGAGGCAGCAAAAGCGCCTGCTCCTGCGCTTCCGGTTGAGATACCCAAGCGCGCCCCCGCGTTCGAAAATCTCGTCCGCATGCTCGGGAGCAACGCTGCCATGGTGCTTGGCGCGTATGCCGACCCGCGCACCGGCCAGCCAGCGATCGATCCCGAGGCCGCGCGCGAGCTGATCGACATGCTTGACGCTCTGCACGAGAAAACCAAAGGCAATCTCGCGCCGGAAGAAGACAACCTGCTGCTGGACCTGCTAGGCAAACTGAAGATGACCTATCTGGAGATCAATCAGGCGGTTGCGGCCGAGACCGCGAAAGCCAAGGCCAAGGCCCGCTCGTAAGAACGCCCGGCGGTCTGACCCGACTCCGCGTGAAGATTGGTTCCAACGCTTTCGCCATGCCTTCTCTTTCGCTAAAAGTCACAGTACTGGGCTCTGGCACATCCATGGGCGTTCCCACCCTGGGATGCCCTTGTCGCGTGTGCAAGTCGAACGATCCGCACGATAAACGGCTGCGCCCTTCCCTGCTGATCTCCCGTGGCGGCCAGAACGTGGTGATTGATACCACGCCGGACTTCCGCCAGCAGGCCCTCCGCGTTGGGCTGGAACGCCTGGACGCCATCCTTCTGACGCACGGGCATGCCGACCACATCCTCGGCTTTGACGATATTCGCCCCTTCAACATCCGTCAGCGAGCCGCGCTACCGGTCTATAGCAACGAAGAAACATTTCGCATCATCCGGCGCATCTTCGCTTACGTTTTCGACGAAAAGCCGACGCTCAGCACCGTACCGAGCGTAACGCTGCACGCCGTCCAGAGTCCGTTTGAACTTCTCGGCACTCCGTTTGTTCCCGTGCCCATGCTCCACGGGGAGATGGAAGTACTGGGTTTCCGGTTTGGGAGAGCCGCCTACCTGACCGACTTCAGCAAGATTCCGGACTCCTCGATGGCACTGCTCGAAGGACTCGACGATCTGGTGCTGGACGCCCTGCGAGATATCCCGCATCCCATGCACCAGACAGTAGAGCAAGCGCTCGCGCTCATTCAACGACTCCAGCCGCGCCACGCGTGGTTCACGCACATCGCGCACGACCTGCCGCACTCCGAGACGAATGAGCGCCTTCGAAGAAAGGGCTACCCGCACGTGCAACTGGCCTACGACGGCCTCGAATTTGAAGTGCAGGCGGACCCTGCCAATGAGGTTTCGCGCGAGTGCGGGGATTCACAAGAATCGCGAGCCGCGATCGCAGGTGCGAGGTCAACGAGATTGTTAGTGTTGTCGTCCTCCGAGGCCTGGGCGTCTCGCTATGCAACGTTTGGCCACACCGGCGTACTGGCCATCGGCAACTTCGATGGCGTCCATTTGGGCCATCAAGCGATTCTTCGCGCCACCGTCGAGCGCGCCCTTGCCCTCAAAGCGGTCGCCACGGCGCTTACCTTTGATCCCTCGCCACGGAAAGTGCTTCGACCGGAGACCGCGCCGCCGCGGCTGTCTACCAACGCGCAGCGCATGGAATGGTTCAAGCTGCTCGGCCTAGAAGCCGTTGTGGTCCTCCCATTCACTCTCGATCTCGCGCGGCTCTCCCCTGTAGAATTCGTCGAGCAAATTCTTGTCCGCAACCTGCACGTAAAGGCTGTTCTGGTCGGTGAAAATTTTCGCTTCGGACATATGCAGGCAGGCGACGTGAAGCTGCTCTCCGAGCTAGGCAAAACACTTGGATTCCATGTCGAGATTCTTCCACCGGTCGTCTATCGCGGAGAAGTGGTCTCCAGCACCATCATTCGCCGGGAAGTCGCCGAAGGCGACGTATCCCACGCCGCGCGTCTTCTGGGCCGGCCCTTCGCTCTTACGGGTGAAGTGGTCAGTGGCACAGGGTTGGGACGCCGCTTGGCCTTCCCCACCCTGAACCTGGCAGCGGAACAGGAGTTGCTTCCTGCCCGGGGCGTGTACATCACGCGTGCATGTCTTGAAGGGAAGACCTGCAGCCATCGCTCGGTCACCAATGTCGGCACGCGCCCAACGTTCAACGGTTCCGAGCTGAGCGTCGAAACGCATTTGCTCGACGCTCAGCTCGAGACCGCACCCCAGCGAATGGAAGTGCGATTTTGGAGCCGCCTTCGCGAAGAGAAGAAATTCAGCGGCCCCGAAGAATTGTGCGCGCAGATCGCCCGCGATATCGGGAGCGCCAATAAATTTTTCTCACGACTGCGCCGTTTCCGCGCCATCCGCCAGCCGGTCTGACCCCCCCCGAAATCCCGTGCACCGGAGGAGCAGCCGCGGACCTACAGCAAATCCCAACTACTGCTTCCCGTTTTGAGGTTCGAGTCGAGATCCGGCGAGACAATGTCCATTACCTGTTGAAGCAGGGGCCACAGGGCGACCGCCAGGATCACCGCCGCGAGGAAGAGAAGCCTGGGAACAGCAGATCGTGGAGGTTCAATTTGGAGGTCCATTCCGAATTAGACACCGGACCCTCGGGGGCCCGAGAAAGGGCCCCTGGCAAGCCGCGTTATTCTTTGGTCTTCTGGAGGCACTCGGCACAATAGCCGCCCACTTCGGTGCGGGACACCGTCACCTTCATGTGGAAGTCGCGCGCAATTTGTTCCTTCAATTGTTCGTACAATCGGCTTTCGAATTCGCGCACCTTGCCGCAACGCAGGCAGGCGACGTGGATGTGATCGCGCGGCCCATGAGTTTCATAGTAGTGCCGGTCGCCACGGAGATGCAGCAAGTCCAGTTCGTCGATGAGACCTTGCTTCTTGAGCAGATCGATCGTGCGGTAGACGGTAACCAGGTGAACGCCAGAGTCAATTTTCTGCGCCCGCTCGAGAATCTGATCGACGTCCAGATGCTGCTCCGCATCGTCCATCACCTGCAAAATGACGCGGCGCTGACGGGTCATGCGGATGCCACGGGCGGACACAGCCTGCTGAATCTTGCCGGTTGTCTCGGCGGTATTGAGGCGCTCGCCGGTGGAAACCCGGTGCGAGGGTGAAGCAGCCATTTGCAGTTCTCCGCTCCTGCGCGAGCGTCGCGAGTCAGGAATGCGTCGGAAGCATGCGCACCACGTCATTGTACATAACGTAGGCGAAGAGGACCAACAAGAAGACGAAGCCGACCTGCACGAAGCGCTCCTTGAAGGCTAGGCTGAAATCGCGACGGCGGATCCCTTCCAGGGTAAGCAAAAGTATGTTCCCGCCATCAAGGATAGGGATGGGCAGGAGGTTCAGGATACCCAGGTTCACACTGATCAGAACCATCAGCGAAATCACCGCCAGCGGTCCCTTTCGGACGGCTTCGCCAGCAGCGCGCGAAATCCCTACCGCGCCCTGAAGCTGCCTTACAGAAACACGCCCGCTGAAGAGTTTTCCCACTACTCCGATGGTCTCCTGGATGCGCTCGCCGGTCATTACGAAAGCATCGCGAACGCCATCCGAGAAGGAAACGCGGCGGTAGGAGGTCGGGTCAAGCACGGCCACTCCTACCTGATAAGTGGTTTCGCCGGATTCCGCGATGCCTTGCTGAGGCGTCACGTCGGCACGGATCAATTGGCCCTTGCGTAGCACATCAAGTTTTACGGCTTTCCCGTTCGAGCCGCTCACGCGCTCCCTGAACTGTCCCCAGTATTCGATGCTCTGCCCGTCCACAGCGTGGATGGCGTCGCCTTCTTTGAGTCCGGAGCGTTCCGCTGGAGTTCCAGGGGCGACTTCGTCGAGGATCGGCGGAAGCGGAGGATAGCCGAGGATGCGCTCCAGCGTCATTCCCGTGGTCAGAGTCAACTCCACGTTGCGCTTGGTCCCCGCGTTGTCGACTTCCAATTTCAGTGGCTCTCCCGGAGCAGTTTGTTTGAAGGCTTTCTGTGCCTGCTCCCAAGTAGGATTCCGGATGCCATTGATGGAAACGAGTTTGTCTCCCACTTGCAAAGGGCTCACTTGTCCTACTTTGTCTGCCGGCAACGCGACGACCTGCACAGGCAAATCATAGAAGGACGAGTAAGGCAGCCCCACGGCAACAAACAATGCCGTGAGCAGCAGTATTGGAAAAATCAGATTGACGGCTGGTCCGGCAAAGGAAATCAACGCTCGCTGCCAGCGTGGCTTGCTCATCAACTCGTCTGGAGCGCCAGTGGGAGCTACGTCGTTGGAATCAACCTCGGACAAATCTTGTCCGGCCATGCGCACGTAGCCGCCAAACGGCAGCGCGCTCACGCGGTAGTCCGTTGCTCCGCGTTTCCATCCAAACAGCCGCGGTCCGAATCCGATGGAGAAGACATCCACCCGCACGCCCAAGAAGCGCGCCACGATGAAGTGGCCCCACTCGTGGATCATGATCATCAGGCCCAGCACGAGGGCGACGCCCAGTAACAAATTCATATGCTTTGATTCTCCTTACCTTGTTGACGCGGCACCGGCCTTGACCCCCAGCCGCTGTGTTTCTTCCCGCGCCATTCGACGCGCTTCAGCATCAGCCGTAAGCACGTCCTCCATCTTTTCAAATATTAAGCGCGGCGTCCGGCCGAGCACGCGCTCAATCACTTCGGGGATGCCGAGGAACGGAAGCTGCCGTTCGAGGAACGCTGCCACAGCGATCTCATCCGCAGCATTCAAGGCGCATGGCCATGCGCCTCCTTTCTTCATTGCTTCTCGCGCCAGACGAAGGCACGGAAACCGACGCGTCGAAGCCTTCTCAAAATCCAGGCGCTTCAATTTCGGCCAATCCAACGCTACCTGATTGGATGCCACTCTCTCCGGATAGGTTAACGCATATTGGATGGGCATGCGCATGTCCGTTGGGCCGAGTTGTGCTAAAACGGAACCATCCACGAATTCCACCAGGGAGTGAATCGTGGACTGCGGATGAACCACCACGTCAATTTGGTCCGGGCGCATGCCAAAGAGCCAGCGGGCTTCGATCACTTCGAAGCCCTTGTTCATCATCGTGGCCGAATCGATGGTGATGCGATTTCCCATGCGCCAGTTGGGATGGGCCAGGGCTTGTTCAGTGGTGACGTTTGTCAGCATGGCTAGTGGCGTCTTTCGAAACGGACCGCCAGATGCGGTCAGCACCAGTCGCCGCACTTCCCCGCGTGTTCCGCCGCGAAGACATTGATGCACGGCGCTGTGTTCGCTATCTATGGGCAGCAGTTCGCACCCGGCTTTTTTTACCGCCGCCATCACGAGCTCGCCCGCTGCCACAAGAACTTCTTTGTTGGAAAGCGCGACCGTCTTTCCTAGTTTTACCGCTTCGTAGGTCGCTTCCAGGCCGACCACCCCTACCGCGGCGGATACCAGGATGTCCGCCTTGGAATGCGTTCCTACCGCCAACATTCCTTCGCGGCCGTGATGAATCTCAGGCAACTGCGCGATTCCCTTTTCACGCAGCAACCGCGACAACTCCTCGGCCCCCCTGGCATCCCCAACGGAGACCACCTCTGGGTGATGCCGCTCGATCTGGCCGATCAGTTCCTCTCGGTTGGCGCCAGCCGCCAGCGCAACAACACCAAACCTGTCCGGCAGAGCTTCCACGACCGACAGGCATTGCCGCCCAATCGATCCGGTCGAGCCCAATATGGATAGCTGTTTCAAGAGTCCTTCGATTCCCTTTTGGAGTGCGGGCGGCTCTCGTACTGAGCGCAGTCGAAGCGGCCGCCGCTTTTCTAGTCATACCGGCTCGCCGGTAGGAAGCCTTCTGACCTCACGACCGAGGCGAGTAGATCAATATCCAATAATACCAGACAACGGGAATGGCGAGGATAAGCGCGTCGATTCGGTCAAGCACGCCCCCATGCCCCGGCAGCAGGCTCCCCGAATCCTTGATCCCTGAGCTGCGCTTGTAGGCCGATTCGAGAAGGTCGCCAACTTGCCCCGCTACGTTGCCAACTGCAGCCATCCCCAGCAAATGCGGCAGCGGCACAGTCATGAAGCGCGCAAAAATGACCGCCACGATCAGTGAACCGAGAAAACTCGCGACCGTCCCCTCCCACGTTTTCTTGGGGCTCAGGCGCGGCGCTAACGCGTGTTTGCCGATGGATCGGCCCACGAAATATGCCGCGGTATCCCCCACCCAAGTGATGACCAGGGCGAAGAGCAGTAGAGGCCGGCCTTGCACCCGCAATCCATGAAGACGCAGAGCATACGACAACGGAAAAGCAATGAGCATCAATCCGCTGGCGCTGATCCCAGCCGCGGGTAGCGCTTCGACTAGTGGACGTTTGGTCCACAACGTCAGCACTGCTATGCCAAGTACAAACAAGAAAAGTACGCCCGGTACGGTCGGGAAAATTTCAAAAACGGAATATGGCTCGCGGTGGATGGTCAGCCCCCGTGGGAGTCCATAGTCTGGCGCGATCGCCGAGGACCACTGCGCATAAATAAGGATCCATGCGCAAGTGACGGTCCAATAGCGGTAGGCGCGATGGCCAATGGCATCGCCCAAGCCGAAATACTCAAACAACGCAATCATCACCACCAGTGCCAAGGCCAGGGCCAGGACTGCCGTTGAGCTCCACAAGGCTAGCCCCACGGCAAACGGAGTCAGCACCGCGGCCGTGGCCACCCGCTTCCAGGTCATAGAGAAGGAATCCCCTGAGCAATCGCTGCCCTCATCTCATCACATTGCGAGAAATAAATCACTCACGAGAAGTAGGACCTACCTGGCCCAGGATAATGCGGAGGTGTCATTCGAAGGGCATTTCCTGAGGATGCCCGAACAATTTCATTCTCAAATGTTTCACTCACTTAACGTGTGGATGCCTATTTTGCAGGGAAACCGATTCTAATGGCCCGCCGCGCGTGCCGGTTTCTCGGAGGAGGCCTGGCCCTCCCGGATGCCGCCGTATCGGCGCTCGCGCTTCTGAAATTCGAGCAAAGCCTCAAGCAACCGCGCGCGGCTGAAATCCGGCCAGAGCGTTTCGGTGACAAAAATCTCCGCGTAGGCGATCTGCCAAAGCAGAAAATTGCTCACGCGCATCTCGCCGCTGGTGCGGATCAGCAGGTCGGGGTCCGGCAAGCCTTCGGTGTACAAGTGCCGCGAGAGCTGCTCCTCGGGCACATCGTTCTGCACGCCGGCAGGGAGTTCGTCCATGCGCCCGAGGAACCGCATCCGAATATTGTTCTTCTGAATCAGCGGCATCTCTTTGCGAAGATATTCCCGCAGGAGCGCCATCAGGAAGTCGATCTCCGTCTTGGGCCGTCGCCAGTTTTCCACGGAAAATGCATAAAGCGTCAGCGCTTCGATCTTCAAACGAGCGCAGGTTTCGATGGTGGTGCGCGCCGATTGCGTTCCCGAACGGTGCCCCGCGATTCGCGGAAGGCGCCGCTTCTGCGCCCATCGTCCATTGCCGTCCATGATCACGGCGACGTGCCTCGGCAGCCGCGCCAAGTCCAGCTTCTCGAGCAGGCTCACCTCTTCTGGTGTAACCGGGCCGAGCGAACCAGGTGTGGCGACTTGCAGCGTCTTGGGAGTGGGGCTGTGGGGCACGGTGTCTATGCAGGCTTTCCTGCAAATCCTCTTTACGCCGCAAAGTTAACACACGTTTCGGCAGTCACGCAACGGCATGGTGCCGTGTTTACCATCAGGATGGCGGCGGCAAGCTTTGCTGAAACAGCTCCGTGTAGGTAAGCACTACCGTCAGGGCGATCATGACGATCGCGGTCACCCAAGCGACGATGTTAAAGGTCACCGTGTTGACGTATTCGCCCATCAGGTCGCGCCGGTTTACCAGCAGCAGAATAAAAATCACCACCACGGGGAGCCATATCCCGTTGCCCACCTGCGAGAAGATCAAAATCTTCCAAAGCGGCGCATGGGGCAGCAGAACGACGCCGGCTCCGACCACGATCAGAATGGTATAGAGCCAGTAGAAGATGGGGGCCTCTTTGAATTTATGGTCGAGTCCCGCTTCAAAGCCAAGCCCCTCGCAAATCACGTGCGCCGTGGAAAGCGGCAAAATGGAGGCGGCGAAGAGCGATGCGTTGAGCAAACCAAAAGCGAATAGCTTGCCCGCGCCTTTGCCGGCAAGCGGAATCAGCGTCTGGGCTGCCTGTGCGGCGTCGGTGATGTCCCGGTGGCCGGAGGCGTAGAGCGTCGCTGCAGTGCAAACGATGATGAAGAAGACGATCACCATGCAGCTTATGCTGCCGAAGAGGACGTCAGCGCGCGCCTGCCGATATTGGCGCGGCCCCACTTTCTTTTCCACAAATCCAGCCTGAAGATAAAAGAATTGCCACGGAGCAATCGTGGTTCCGACCAGTCCCGTCAACATGAGCAGATAGCCTGAATCGAGACGAAGATTCGGAATCACCGTATGTTTCGCGGCGATCAGCCAATCCGGCTTTGCCAGAATGGCGGAAAATACGTAGGACAGATACAGAATGCAAGCAAAGAGGAAGATCACCTCCACCTGGCGGTAAGTTCCTCGAATAACCAGCACCCAAACGACGATGGCTGCGATAGGCACGGCGACATATTTGCTGATCCCAAAAATCTGCATGGATGCTGCCACACCAGCAAACTCCGCCACCACGTTCGCCAAGTCCACAAGAAAGCCCATGACCATTACGAAAAAGGTAGGCCGGAACCCGAATTCCTCGCGAATCAGATCGGATAGTCCTTTCCCCGTCACCACGCCCATCCGCGCGCACATCTCTTCCGTGACGTACAGCGCGATGGTCATGGGAATGAGCGACCAGAGCAAAGCGTAGCCGTATTGCGCTCCTGCTTGCGTATAGACGGAAATTCCGCCCGCGTCGTTGTCCACATTGGACGTGATCAGCCCCGGCCCTATCACCGCCAACAGCAGCGTCAGACGCCTGCGCAGCCCACGGATCTTCTTCTGCAAATCCGTGTCGCCCGCCCTCACGCGATCAAACTTCGACGAAATTGTGTCCCAGTTCATCGTTGGGCTCGAAAACCCTTCCTATTCCTTCACCAGCCTCGACACCACGTCGTCCACGGTGATGGCTCCAATCGGTCGGTTCTCTTTATCAATTACGGTCAGCATCCGCAGGTTGTACTTGTCGAAAAGCTCGAAGACCTCCTTGTCGTCCGCGTTGGGAGGCAGGCTGACTAGGGGCTCGGTCTTCAGTTCGGTCATGCGTTGATCGGCGGCCGCCAGAAGGAGCCGCGCCACAGGGACGGTACCCGAAAACTGCGCCGAACTGTCCAGCAGAACGATGGTGTCCAGTTGGTCAAAGTTCAACTCCTGTCCTCGCATCCACTCCAGAACTTCCTCCCGCGTTGTGCGCTCACCTACAAATGCGAAATCAGGGTTCATCATGCCGCCGGCCGTCGCGGGATCGAATTCCAGCAATTCGCGAACCTCGTCAGCCTCCTGGCCAGGCATCTCATCCAGAAGTTCTTCGGAAGTTTCCCTGGACAAGTCCGCCAGAAGGTCGGCCGCCGCGTCCGGGGCCATTTCTTCCAGAATATCTGCCGCCTTCTCCGGATCCAGCTTTTCCACAATTTGCGTTGTGAGCCGCTCGTCCAGCTCGGCGAGAACCGCAGCCGCAGTCTCTTCATCCAGCGACGCGATAATCCCTTGCCGCTCCGCTGCGGACAGATCTTCCATGATTTCCGCAAGGTCCGCCGGGTGCAGGTCCTCAAGTTTTTCGTGTGTGATGCGCAGCTTCACGCGGCGCATGGGGTCAGGCTCGACGAGGTTCACAAACTCCCAGCGAATTGCTCGCTGAGGCAATTTGCTCTGCAGTTTGCGCACGACCTTGGAGGGCACCACTCCCTGGAGCAGCCGCCGCACGGCTCCCGGGAGCCCCACATCGACTTGCGTCAGACGCAGTTCGACGGTGCCATTGGTGCGAAAGGGGGTCAAGTCGACGTCATTAACACGCACGACTTTCCGCCCGCGGGTATCAATGATCTGTTGATCCAGCAAATCCTTCTGAACCGCCAGCCACGACTCATTCGGCTGATAGAGCTCGAGGGCTCGTTCACTGACACTCAACTCCATCTTCCCCGCTGCTACCGACGCAATCTGGTTGTGTTTGGCCACCAGCGGTTGAAAGTGCCCGCGCGATAGCAGGTAATGCGACACGCGATTGGGTGCTTCCGCGGGCTCGATAAAGAACTCGCGCACACGCCCGACATAATTCCCCGCCGCGTCGTAAGTCTTCGAGCCCATCAATTCTGTCGCGTAGAGATCCATACGTTCTCCCTCCTCGCGCTCCGGGCTTTCCCGACCAGCTGAACTCATCCCGGCAACAAAAAACCCGCACACCGAAGAACCTCGGCCGCGGGCAAGTACCTCACACAAATGGACTTACCTTTAGCCGCCGGTGAGCCCTCCCCATCCGACCTCGCGCGCCGTGGCTTGCGCCTCGCGCGATATCGTCTGTACACTCAGCCGATGGACCAACTCCAGGCTCCCCTGCTGCCCGGCCCAACTAGGGCCAGGTTCGACTTCGCTGCCCGCACTCATTGAGAGGAAAATCACTCCGTGGTCTGACCGCTCCGCAGTCGCAGTTGCATTGATAAGCCGCGTGCTTCGCCTTGTCAAGAAAAGAATGACTTCAAAAGTGGTTTTTTTTGTTCGAAAGTCTCTTAGCAGCGTTTCTTGCGGTTCGGAAAGACCATGTGACTCGGTTGCACGCCTTTCCGGCGGCACTCTTCCATGTACAAGCGGAGATAATTCTTCGAGAGATAGTCGTGCTTCGAAAACCCCAGCTCCGCGGCAGCTCGATCGATCGCCCCGGCGGGCCCCTCCAGTTCCACAAAGGTCCCTATGGGTGTTTCGTCCAGTTCAATCAGAAGACCCAAGGCCCAGGCTTTGGAAGCAGGCAGTCGAAACGTGGTACGGCACTTTTCATAGCGGAACCAGCCGCTCATCCCCAGTCCCTCGAAAATTCTGGTCAGATTGCCACCCTCGGCGACCTCCACCTCAATCTCATCTCGGACCTTGTATGACCCAGAAGATGCGCTTCCTGTCTCTGCACCAGCCGGCTGCACCATGGGCTGCTTGAAAGTCAGCACCACGCGCTGCTGCGGTCCAGTCGTCTTCGGTTTTCCCCGCACTTCTGGCGTCTCCGTGCGAATGCGCAGCAATTGCCCGTGCTTGGCAAGTCCACCTTGCGGGGTATCGAAAATTACATTTTCCTCATGAACTTTGGAGGTTCCGGGGCCGGCGAGGCGAGCTCCGATCCGCTTCAATGCCCGATGAAACGCAGGCACGTTGCTGAGTCGCAGTTTGATTTCAGTCTCTCTAGCCATTGGATTTCTCACACCCGCCCGAGGCTGCTTTCTCCGGCCGCCGAGTTCCGATAGTATAGCGGACGCGCATGAGTCCGGACGCCAATACCGCGACGCCAGCCCAGGAACCTGCGGCGGGTACAATTCCGAAGCCCCCGGTCGCCCGGCGCGAACCCGTGGAGTATGTTTTGCATGGCGATCGTCGCGTCGACCATTACGCTTGGCTGCGCCACAAAGAAAACCCCGAAGTCATCGCCTATCTGCAGGCGGAAAACTCGTATACCGATGCCATGCTAAAGCCCACCGAGACATTGCAGGAGAAGCTTTATCAGGAGATGCTGGGGCGCATCCTGCAAACGGATCTTTCCGTTCCGTATAGCCTGCGCGGTTATCTCTATTTCACGCGGACCGCAGAGGGAAAGCAGTACCCGTTCCATTGCCGGCGACGCGATCGGGAAGGCTCCGCGGAAGAACTGCTGCTCGACCTGAATCTGTTTGCAGAAGGCCATTCGTTTCTTGGATTGGGTTCCTTCGAAGTCAGTGAAGATAATGGCCTGCTAGCCTATTCGACCGATACCACGGGATTCCGCCAATTCACGCTGCAGATGAAAGACCTGAGCACCGGGACCATCTTTCCCGAGTGCGTCGAGCGCGTCACCAGTGTCGCCTGGGCCTCCGACAACCGCACGCTGTTCTACACCGTCGAGGACGAAACCACGAAGCGCTCTCACCGCCTCTACCGGCACGTTCTAAGGGCCACGGAACCGGACGCCCTGCTCTTCGAGGAATTCGATGAGCGTTTTCGAATCGAAGTGCACCGCACGCGCAGCGGTGCTTTTCTACTTCTCACCATCGCGAGTCATACGGCCAGCGAAGTCCGTTTCTTGCGCGCCGATCAACCCACCGGAGAATTCCGGCTTATCAGTCCGCGCGAAGACAACCATGAATATTACC
>WNGJ01004402.1_pt1 | contig 14651 bp, 10 predicted proteins | sample 5400611 | NCBI WGS metagenome assembly WNGJ01 (sample SAMN13153375, study PRJNA577476) | soil metagenome | isolation source: 40 cm soil or saprolite under Garry oak tree replicate 1 | place: USA:California | collected 2016-06-15
ATGATGCGCTAGGGCACCGGTCCGTGTCCGTTCGTTCTGAAGTTTTACCACCCTCCGGGGTCGGCCTGTTCAGCTACTCATGTAACTGCGATCTGTTCTCATCGCTGGCGTGTTCGGGCCGAAAGCATGTGAAAGAACGTCTTGGTCCGGACGAACTCGCGAGCGTGAATCCAAACCCGTTCTGATCAGGAACAAGTTTTTCATCCTGGTCTTATCCGTACCCGCAACCGTGTGGAGGGTCGCCGCAAGTGAGGTATGCGGCGCCTGGCCGCGCTGCTTAGCCGGATTAGCCCTCGCCGCTGGCGGAGGCTAATCTCGGTCGAAGGTCTGCACGTCGGAGATCGGGTTCGAAGGTAGCGGAGAGCTGGCGAGCCGCGCTCGCAGGCGAACCTGGCGTTACGTCATCGGTCGCCGAGGATGATCCTGAGGTCGAGAGTGCGGCGCATCGCCCGCTCCCTGGCACTGCTGACGGATTAACCCTTGCAGGCAGCTAGGGCCAATCGATCGACAACCTTTGCTTTGACTTGTCGAAGGGGACAACTGGCGACACCACCTTCCGGGCCGCTTTGCTCGGGCCGTAAGCGCAGCTTCGGTCACTTTCGTTGCGAGCCCCTTCCTTTCTTGAATCTATGCTCTTCGTGGTACTCACCATTTTCACTGAATTGGACCCTATGCGGCGCGCGGCTGAGGGAGCGCGCCTGATCAAGGCCCGCCATTCTGCGGATACGATCTCGACTACGTTAGGAAGATGCTTCCTTCCGGGGATCGGCCGTTCCGTGATTTTGAGATGACCGAGCCGACGAGCTTCATGAATTGTAGTCTGCACCGTTGTCCGGCAAACACCGGCGAGGGCCGCGATCTTGTCGATCGGCAGGTCGCATACGCCATGGCGTTGCTTTATCTCGCCGACGACAATGCAAAGGACGGCGCGCTGTCCTTCTGTGTAGTACTGGCGCAGACTGTCAGGGAGTGCGCTAGATCCGCCTAGCATTCTACGGCGGTCTCGCGATGCTTTTCGGTCGGGAGACCGTTGGCGCTGCCGCGGCACGAACCGACTAATGCGGCCGTTCATTTAGAGACAGCGGCTAACTTGTTCGACGAGGTGTGCCTTCTCAGCGGCCGGCGCCGTTCTATGCAAGACGTTAGATAGAACGCTTCATCATCGTTGACGGCGCCGACGCCATACCGCTCCCAAATGAGGCGCGCGGCAACGTCTAGTTGGTCCGCGCTTTGGCAAGCATTGATGCCGTCATACAATGCCCGCGATGCGGGATTCAGCAGCAAGTTTTCATCTGCCCTTTGCCCGGTCATTTGCGGGCGTCCTTTGCAGACGGAGCGCTGCTGGTCGCAGCGCAGCTCCCGTTTGAGACCGCGGCATACGCGTCTTTGCGCACTCTCCCAATAATCGGTCTTTAGCGTCGAAGGCGGCGTAGAGCTCTTGACCGATACGCGAGTATCGGCCCAAGCGTTCGCGGCCGAGATAGACCGAATGCTCCAACGGTTCGAGGTCAGGCCGCTGGAGAATTGTAGTCCGCCGGCACAATTCTTTTGTCGCGCGAGCCATTTCATTGCTCCGCACGAGCGATGGAGAAGCGGTTCCTACCTATTCCGAACGGGAATACGACGGAACGTCGTGAGAACGGATTACGCGGACATTCTGCGGACAACGAGGTCAGGGAATGCAGAAAACTGGCGCACCCGACACGATTCGAACGTGTGACCTTTGCCTTCGGAGGGCAACGCTCTATCCAGCTGAGCTACGGGTGCGTTAGGGGCATCCTTTAGCCGATTGGCCGGGCGACAGCAACGGCCCTGCGGGCAGATGAAGCGTCAGGCCCGCATGCGCCGGCGGTGGATTGTCCGGGGCCGCGCGGGCTGTAAGCTGGCGGCCGCGATCGTAACGCAAAGCCCCCGCCTTCAGGAGAAGCCCAGGAGAAACCGCATGCGCCCGCTCGAATTCGGCTGGTATCTGCCGACCCATGGCGACACCACGGCCTATGGTCTGCCCGAGGCCCAGGTGCCGGGCTCGCCGGAACTTTGCGAGCGCGTAGTCAAGGCCGCGGAGCAGGCGGGTTTCGAATATCTGTTGATCCCGGTCGGCTCGACCTGCTGGGAGGCCTGGATTGCAGGCGCCTTCATGGCGGCGCGCTCGGCCAAGATCAAGCCGCTGGTCGCGGCCAGGCCCGGCTACATCAATCCGGTGTTGATGGCGAAGATGATCTCGACCTTCGACCAGCTGTCGGGCGGACGCATCTGCATCAACCTTATCGCTGGCCAGAACGAGAGCGAGGTCGAAGCCGAGGGCGTGCGCTACGCCAAGGAAGAGCGCTACGCGCTGATGGAGGAGGAGGTCTCGATCCTGAAGGCGCTGTGGACCGCGCGCGGCCCGGTGCATTTTGCCGGCAAGTTCCACACGCTGTCCGGCGCGCATATCCGGCCGCGGCCGTTGCAGCAGCCGTTTCCGAAATTCTATCTCGGCGGCGGCTCGCGGCAGGCGTGGGAAATGTCGGCGAAACATTCCGACGTGCATCTGTTCTGGGGTGATCTGCCGGACCGCATTGCCGAAAATATCGCCGAGATCAAGGCGCTGGCACGCGCGCATGGCCGCGACAACGACATCGGCTTCGGCATGCGGCTGCAGGTGATCTGTCGCGAGCAGGAAAGCGAGGCGTGGGAGGCTGCCGATCAATTGGTGCGCCACGCGAGCGAGCGGCAGAAACAGGAAATCAAGATCCTGTACGCCAACTCGGTCGCCAACCAGCGTGTGCAGCAGCTCGCGCGCGAGCATGGCGATCTGCTGCTGCCGCATTTATGGACCGGCATCACCAAAGTCCGGCCCGGCGCGGGCATCGCCGTGGTCGGCAACCCCGCTCAATGCGCCGCGACGCTGCAGCAATTCATCGACGCCGGCTGTCATTCGTTCTGCCTGTCCGGCTATCTGCATGACGAGGAGGCCGAACGTTTCGGCCGGCTCATCCGGCCCATTCTCGCCGCGAACAATCGCGGCCGGCTCGCGGCGTAAGTCCTCGCGCATCATCGACGGAGTTCAGGAATGCGCGCACTGCGCCGGCTTACGGCGGCAACGCTTCTCGCATTAGTGCTGACGAACGCTGCTGCCTCGGCGGCTGACGAGGCTGGGTCCCGTCAGCGGCCGGTCAGGGAGGTTGCCAGCCTTCGAATTCCTGTCGGTGCGCGGGGAACATTTCCTCTCTATGTCTCCGCCGATTGGTCCAACCCGCTGCCGGAGATCACGCGTGCCGTCCTCGTTCTGCATGGGGTAAGGCGGGATGCGGATGCCTACTTTCGATCCGCCAAGACAGCTCAGGCCGCGGCCGGCGAAGCTGGCAAGGCCACGATCATGATCGCTCCGCAATTTCTCACCGCAATGGATGTCGAGACGTTCGGCCTACCGCCCGACACGCTTCGATGGACATTCTCGGGCTGGGTAGGGGGCGATCCGGCCGTCGGGCCGGAACCGGTGAGTTCCTTTTCTGCGCTTGATGCGATCCTGGCGAAACTCGCGGATCGCCGGCTATTTCCAAACCTCAAGCAGGTGGTGGTGGCTGGCCACTCCGGCGGGGCACAGGTCGTGCAGCGCTACGCGATCGCAACCAAGGGGGATCTGGCACTGATACGTGAAGGCATTGCCGTGCGGTACGTGGTCGCTGATCCGTCTTCATATGCATATTTCAGCGCTGAGAGACCCGAACCGTCGATCGCGGCAACGTGTGCCGGCTATAACCGCTGGAAGTTCGGCATGGAAGATCGCCCGCCATATCTCGCCGATGCCACGATCGCCGCGTTGGAGCAGGCCTATGTCGCGCGGCGGGTTGTCTATCTATTGGGAGCGTTGGACAATGATCCAAATCATCCCGCGCTCGACAAGACCTGCATGGCGGAAGCTGAAGGGGCGAACCGGTACGTGCGCGGTCACGCCTATGCTGCCGCCATGCAGGCTAGAGACAACGGAACGCCGAACCACAGCGTTTGGGATGTGCCAGGCGTCGGGCACCAGGACGAAAAGATGCTGACCTCGCCCTGCGGTCTCAAGGCCCTGTTTGATTTGCCGGGATGCGACGGCGGTCGATAGCCGCATCGGCTTACGCCGGCACGATGGCCTTGCCGATTGGCCATAGCGCGATGCCGGCGAGCTTGAGATGCGCCCAGGCGAAGGGGAGGCCGATGATGGTCACGGCCAAGATCACCGCCGTCACGAGGTGTCCCAGCGCAAGCCACCAGCCCGCGAGCACCAGCCAGATCAGGTTGCCGATCACGCCAAGCGGGCCGGTGCCGATATCGCTCCCGCCCGTGATCTCGTCGCGGCGTACCGCCTTGGATCCGAACGGCAGCAAGGTGTAAACAGCGATATTGAAGGCGGCGCGCGCCCAGGGCAGGCCGATAATCGTGATCGCCATGACGATCGCGGCGACAAACCAACCGAAGGCCATCCAAGCGCCGCCGACGACGATCCAAAGGACGTTCAGAAGGATAGACACAGGTTGCATGCGATGGCCGTTTGCGCGGGATGGTGGCGAGGCGAGTTATAGCCCGTTAGTGGCGCGGGCGATAGCAAGAGCCGTGAGAAAGTGATGGCGTGCGTCACGCAACGGTCATTGTTCCCGTCTGCCCGGCCGGACTTATTTCGATTGGCAGATCGACACCTCGTTCCGCAGCAGAGCGGAGGAACATTTTGTCTGCAAAAATCCAAGTGGCATCCCCGACGCGCGGCTCGACTGGAACAGGGCGCTACGATGGAGCCCGCGGGCCAACGATCCGAATGCCGGCAAGGCGCCCGAAGATTCCTTTGCGATGAAAAAAGCGTCCGGCTATCGGCAGCCTTATTATTACGAAGGCGGCATCGCCAAGGCTGACAACTACCGCATGCATGCCTGGACCGCGGACCACGCGCGCGACCACATCGGCGGCACGATGCAGCCGATCCAAGCGACGCCGCACTTCAGCCGTTCTACATCGAGTTCAACGAATATTTGGGCTGCTACAATTTCGGCACCGGAAACTGTCAGCTCGATGTCCTGAACATGCAGCTCGACTGGGCGTGTGGATGAGGGCTGCTTGAAGGCGGATCACGCCACCGCTGTCGCTTGCGCCGAAGGCGCGGCGAACAGCCGCTTGACCTCGGCGGCCGGCTTTGCGGCGCTAAACAGATAGCCCTGCATTTCCGTGCAGCCCAGCTCGCGCAGCAATGCCCGCTGTGCCTCGGTTTCGACGCCTTCCGCCACGGTCGTCATGTTGAGCGCGGTGGCGATGTTCACCACCGCCTGTACGATCGACGATGATCCATCGGCCGCGTCGATATCGCTGACGAAGCAGCGGTCGATCTTGATCTTGTCGAACGGGAAGCGCCTCAGATAACTGAGCGAGGAATAACCAGTGCCGAAATCGTCGAGCGCGATGCGTACGCCGATGCCGCGGAGCTGGTGCAGAATGGCAAGCGCGGCCTCGTCGTCGCGGATCAGCACCGCCTCAGTGATCTCGAGCTCCAGCCGTTCCGGCTTGAGGCCGGACGTCGCGAGCGCGCTTGCGATCCTGATCGCCAGCGTCGGGCATTTCAACTGGATCGGCGACACGTTGACGGCAATGTGGATGTGGTCGGGCCAGGTGGCGGCTTCAGTGCAGGCGGTGCGCAGCACCCAATCGCCGAGCTCGTCGATCAGGCCGGCGTCTTCCGCGACGGGGATGAATTCAGCTGGCGAGATCATGCCACGTTCGGGATGGCGCCAGCGCAACAACGCTTCGCAACCACACACCTCATCGCTGCCGAAATTGACCAGCGGCTGGTAATAAATCTCGAAGCCGCCGCTTGCCAGCGCCTGCCGCAAATCCTGCTCCATGGTCAGGCGGGCCTTGGCGCTCGCGCCCATCGCCGGCTCGAAGAAGCGATAGGTCCGGCGCCCGCCGGATTTCGCGGCATACATCGCAAGATCCGCGTTCTTGATCAGTTGATCGAGTTCGGTGCCGTCCTGCGGCGCCAACGCGATCCCGATGCTGGCGTTGGTCGAGAGCTGGTGGCCGAGGCAGAAACAGGGACTGCGGATCGCCTCGTAGAGCGGGGTGACGAATTCCTCGACCTCGGCGGCGCTCGAGATCCCGGTCTTGATGACGGCGAATTCGTCGCCGCCGAGCCGCGCGATAAGGTCGCCCTCCTTGACGCAGGCGCGGATACGGCTCGCCACGGTCTTCAACAACTCGTCGCCGACATGATGACCGAGCGAATCGTTGATGCCCTTGAACTCGTCGATGTCGATATAAAGCAGCGCGAACGGCTTGCCCCGTACCGCACGCTTCAGCTCGCGTTCGATCCGCTCGCGGAACAGCACCCGGTTCGGCAGGTCGGTCAGCGCATCGTAATGCGCAAGATGCGCGATCTTCTCGTCCGCCCGGCGCCGTTCGGTGACATCCTCGACGACGTTGATGATATAGCGGGGCGCCGTGGCCTGATCGCGGATGACGATGCGCTTCGAGGTGATGAAACGGCTGCCCTGGGTCTTGCTCTCCCAGCGATGCTCGTCGATGAACAGGCTGTCGCCGGATTCCAGCGCCCTCTCGTCATCGGCGGCGATCCCCTCCGCCACCGACCGATCGAACAGCTCGAACGGCGTCCTGCCGACGATCTCGGCGCGCGACAGGCCGAACTGGGTCTCGGCGACCTGGTTGGAGAGCACATAGCGCCGGTCGCGGGCATCCTTGACCGTAATCTGCGAAGGGATGTGGTCGATGATCTCGCGCAGAAATGCATAGCTGCGGTCGCGTTCGTGCTCGAGGTTCCGGCGCTCGGTGATGTCTTCGATGGTCGCAACCCATCCGCCTTGCGTGAGAGGCTTGTTGACGATCAGGAACGCGCGCCCGTCGTCGCATTCCAGGATGCGATGATGAACGCGTCCTCGCGCGACCTCATGCAGGACGCTTGAACAGAATTCGTCGACGTCGCCGTTGAAGGTTCCGGTGTCCTTGCGGAGCTGGATGAGCCCGCGGAAAGGCAGGCCCGGCTTGACGAGGTCGGCCGACAATGAATGCAGGTCGAGATAGCGCTGATTGGTGGTGACGACGCGCGCCGACGCGTCATAGAGCACAAGTCCCTGCGTCATGTTGTTGAGCGCGGTGTCCAGCCGTTGTTTCTCCAGTTCGAGCCGATGCTGCGCGTCCCGGTTTTGCCGGGCGATCTGCCGGATGATCAGGAACAAAATGAAGGCGATCACCACGGCGCACAGGATCGCGGCGGCGACCAGCAGGCGCGTTTGCGCGCCCCAGTCGGCCAACGCCGCCGAGACCGTCCTGGTGACGACGATCGCAATCGGAAAACGGCCGAGCATGGCGGCAGAGCCCAGTCGGTCCTTTTGATCGATTGGGCTGCGCACGCGCAGCGTTCGCTGGCGTCCGTCGGCAAGGACGCGTTGCAAGACCGGTGCGGTCTTGAAGTTCCGCCCGATCATCGTATCGACATGGGGGAAGCGCGCCAGCAGCGTTCCGTCGGAATGGAACATCGCGATGGCCGCGCCTTTGCCGAGAACGACGGAAGCGAAGAATTTCTCATAACTCGCAGGGTCGATGCGCCTCGCCATCACGCCAAGGAAGACTCCGTTCGGTCCACTGAGCCGGTGAGCGACGATTGTGGTCCAGCGGCCGGTGAAGGCGCTGAGAACGGGCTGGGTCAGCGTCGCCGCCGCTTGCGGTTCGGATTTGAAGGTCTTGAAATAGCCGCGGTCCGAAATGTTGACGGGTGGGACCGGCCAGGTGTCGGATGAATTGATCAGCCGCCCGTCGGAATCGAAAATGTTGACGCTGCCGATATACGACGAGACGCTGGCCTTGGAGCGCAGCGTCTCGTGAGCTTCGGGCGTCGACATCTGCGCCTTGAAGTGCTCGGCCGACGGGATCGCGGAGATCTGCATCTGCGCGATCAGATTGGTCGCGATGACATCGCAATCCTCGAACTGCTGGTCGAAATGGCGCGTGAGCAGCAGCACGGTATTTTCCAGCTCGCGCTCGCTGTTGCTGAGCGCGCGCTCGCGGAATTCGCCGACCATCGCGAACGTGCCGATGATGATGAAGGCGACCAGCGCGCAGCCGCACGCGATCAGCCAGACGATCGGGTCGCGGCCTCGTGCAGCCGCAATCCGTCGCGCCGCGGCTGTCGCGACGCGGGACGTCCTGCTCCGGAGGCTGGAAATCAACTCGCGCATTTCCCCCACTCCCAAGGGGAAACATGCATACGATGCCGCAATGGCATAAGCGGTTAGGAAATCGGGTTACTTTAGATTTAACCCGCATTTTTTCGCAACCGATCAGAGCGTTAACGTGAGCTTAACGCTATCCGGCAGGCCGCGGTGCCCGGCACTGTTGTTTACGAAGGGGTGCCGAGACGGCCGGCGCCGCGCTAGAGCATGATCCGGAAAAGTGGATACCGGTTTTCCGAAAAAGATCATGCTCAAACAACAAGCGCTAGAGCGCGATGACGATTCGAAGAAAAGTCATCACGCTCTAGCGCCGATAGCGACTGCCGCGCGAATAGGCGATGCGATTTTGCTGCACCGGGCGGTTTGCGAGGCTGCTGCGCGCTTCGCTCGCCAGCGGCGCCGCCGGCTTCAGTTCTTCGAGGAAGATCGGCCGGGAGAAATAGTAACCCTGGGCATAGCGGATCTTGGTCGCCGCCTGCAGATAAGCCAGCTCCTCGAAGGACTCGATTCCCTCGGCGATCACGGTCATGCCGAGCGCGTCGCTCAGGGATTCGATCGCCCGCAGGATACCCTGGCTGCGCGGGCGCTTATGAATGTCGGTGATGAACGAGCGATCGATCTTGATCTCGTCGGCGGTGATATCGGCAAGCGCCGACAGCGACGAATAGCCGATGCCGAAATCGTCGATCGAGACGCCGACGCCAAGCTTCCGGAAGATTGGCAGGATTTCCTCCTGGAAATATGTCTTGGTGACGAACGCGTCTTCCGTCACCTCGATCATGAAGCGCCTGGGGAAGCCCGTCGCCTCCAGCGCCAGCGCGAACGAGCGCATGAACTCGGGATTGACGGCCTGCTTGGCGGCGACATTGATGCTGATTGTGGCGTTGGCGCCGAAAGTCTCGTTGATGCGGTCGATCGATTTGACGATCTCCGCCAGCACGAGATGCGTCAGCTCGTCGATGAGACCGAGTTCCACGGCCAGATTGATGAAGGTGCCCGGCGCCTGGATGACACCTTCGTCGTCGCGCAACCGGACCAGCGCCTCGATCCCCTTGATCTCCTGCGTGCGGATGTCGACCTTGGCCTGGAAGGCGCAGCAGAATCGCTTTTCCAAAATGGCGAGCCGCAGCGATTGCTCGATCTTCATCCGAGCCAGCGCCTCGTGCTCCATGACCGCATCGAAGAAGGCGACCGCGCCCTTGCCGTCGTTCTTGACGCGGTACATGGCAAGGTCCGCATTCTGGCACAGCACGTTGTAACTCGTGCCGTGGTCGGGATAGAGGCTCACGCCTATCGAGGTGGAGGCGAAGATTTCCGATCCGTCGATGAAGAACGGCGCGCTAAGCCGGCTCAATGTCGACTGGAGAAATTCCTCCACCTCATGCGCGCCTTGGATCGGGCTCAACAGCAGCAGGAATTCATCGCCGCTGATCCGCGCCAGCATGTCGGAGCAGCGCAGGTCGCGGGCCAGCCGCTTCGAAACCTCGACCAGAAGCGTATCCCCGACGCCATGGCCGTAATAGTCGTTGATGTGCTTGAAATTATCGATGTCGAGAAACGCCAGCGCGAACTTCACGTCGCCCTCGTCGCGCCTCAAGAGACTGCTGGCGCGATGTTCGATCACCCGCCGCGTCGGCAGGTCGGTCAATTCGTCGTAATAGGCGGAGCGGAAGAGCTGGTCTTCGAAGGCCTTCTGCTCGCTGATGTCGGCGGAACTCGAGAGCAGGAGGTTGTGGTTGGCGATGCTGACCGGCCGGTGGGCCGTGAGCAGCACTTGTCTGTCCTGCCCTTCGTTGATGCATTCCTCGAGGATCGCCGGCCTTCCGCTGCGCAGCGATGCGAGGCCGCTTTCGCCGCGCTGGCTCAATTGCGGCGACCGTGCTGAGGCCCGGCTGTTGCCGCCGATGCCAAGCTGCGACGCGGCGGCGTCATTGATAAGCAGGAAGTCGCCGTGCTGGTCCTGGACCGTAACGCCTGCGGGCAGCATCTTAAGCACATCCCGCAGAAGGCTCAGTTCGAATTCGGCCGCGTGCCGCGCGTCGGCATCGGTGGCGGCGGTCCAAAGGTCATGGATGACATGGCTCGGCATGGCCGCGGATACTGACGGGTCCCCGCTTAGTTTTAGTTAAGCCGTGCGGAGAAATACGGGCTTTTTGTGAGCGCGCGATCGGCGCACGATCATCCCGATCGCGCGCCACCCCGTTGCTTGAGCGCGATCTTCTTCGAAAAACCGCGCCCGCGTTTCAGCATCATGCCGAGCGGCGAGCCGATCGATCTCGTTTGCGCAGCAGGTTAACAGCCCATCAACGGCGGTTCTGAATGTGATGGTAAGCAAGTAGCTCGAGCAAGGACCGCTTAGCACTGGGGGACGCGGCACTGCATGATGCAATGAATGCCGCTCTTCAAAAAGGCGATTTCGGTCTTGCCGTCGAATGACGACAGTGCCGATTTCAACAGCTTGGTGCCGAAGCCGGGCGCGCCGACATTCTCCACCGTCGGGCCCTCGGTCTCGTCCCAAGTGAGGTTGAGGCGATCCTCCGAGAGCGTCCACGAGACCTGCAACAGCCCACGCGCAGAAGCGAAGGCGCCGTATTTACCAGCATTGGTGGCAAGCTCATGGAAGATCAGTGCAAGGCTCACCGCGAGTTTGGCCGGAAGAAACAGCGGTTCACCGTTCAGGTTGAACCGGACATGGCCGTAAGGCCCGAGTTCGGAAAGCAGCAGATCCTTGATGTCGCAGCCGCTGCCGTCGACCTGGGCGATCAGATCGTCGGTCGCCGATAGCGCGCGGATACGACTGTCGATGCTTGCCCAGACCTGTGGCTGGTTCTCCAGCACCTGGTGCAGCACCGCGTGAATCGTAGACGACTTGTTCTTCAGCCGGTGCTGAAGCTCTTCGACCAGGAGCTTGCGGTAGGCCTCTTCCTCCAGCAGACGTTTTGCAATCTGCCGTTGCTGCGCGACGATCGATCGATAGTGCTCCACGCCCCATATGGTGAGGCCGCACACCGCCCAAAAAATAATCAGCAGAACAATGCGTGCGAAATCGGCGGTGGCGTCGCTGAAATTGACCAAGACCCCGAGCATGCCGCTTGCGATCGCGGTCAGGACTCCGATCCACAAGCCGCCGAGCGCGGTGGCAAAGAACACGGCCGGTATATACGGCGTGAAAAACACATCGGGCCGGACCTGGGCAAGGCCCCATCGCGCCGCGGTTGCAAGCGCGAGGCAGGATGCCGCAAAACCAATGCCGGCGAGCGGCGTGACGTCGGATATTCCGTGCCATCCGCGGCGAAATTCATGCATCAAATGCCTCATGGACTTACATCAGCCCGATCAGCCAATCCAAAATAAGGCCGGGCTGTGGGAAAATACCCGCTTCCGTTTTGCAAGCCTAGCTTGCATCGTCTTGCAGCCATGGTGAATATTGGTTCCAATGCCCCGGTTCCGATGGCCCGCGAGGCCGTTGATGCGGCCGGCCAGCGTCAAATGATTCCGGTTATCCAAGCAAGAAGGAGAACGACATGGGACGGCTCGACGGCAAGGTCGCAGTGATCACGGGCGCCACCAGCGGCATCGGATTGCGCACGGCGGAAATCTTCGTCACGGAGGGCGCCAAAATCGTCATTGCCGGCCGTCGCGCGCCGGAAGGCGAGGCGCTAGCGAAACAGCTCGGCGCAAATTGCATCTTCCGCCAGACTGATGTCACGATCGAGGAGCAAATGCGCGCGTTGATTGCGCTCGCGGTCGACAAATTCGGCGGGATCGATTGCCTGTTCAACAACGCCGGCGGCCCGGCGCAGACCGGCGGCATCGAGGGACTTGAGGTGGATCGGTTCGATGCTGCGATGGCCACGCTGGTCCGCAGCGTCATGCTCGGCATGAAGCACGCGGCGCCCCATATGAAGAAACAGGGGTCCGGCAGCATCATCAACAATGGCAGCATCGCCGGAAGGCTTGCCGGGTTTTCCTCGTCGGTGGTCTATGGCGCGGCGAAAGCCGCGGTGATTCACCTCACCAAATGCGTCGCCATGGAGCTCGGCGAATCCGGCGTTCGCGTCAATTCGATTTCGCCGGGCGCGATTGCCACCGGGATTTTCGGCAAGGCGCTTGGCCTTTCGGTCGATGCGGCGGAAAAGACGCCGGCCGTGATGCGCGAAGTCTACAAGACCGCGCAGCCGATCCCGCGCGCCGGTCTGCCCGATGACATCGCTTACGCCGCCGTGTTTCTGGCCAGCGACGAGTCCAGTTTCGTCAACGGCCACGATCTGGTGGTCGACGGCGCGATCACCGGCGGCCGCAATTGGAGCCAGCAGCAGCAGGGCTATGCCGCGCTGCGCAAGGCGTTTGATCAGAGTGCGGGGTAACAGCGATGGCCGTAACGTTCGATATCGCGAAGACCGGGACCGGAGCCCGGCCGATGCTGATGGCCGCCATCGGCGGTCTTGCCTGCGCGTTTGCGCTCGGCAAGGCGCTGCCGCTGACGATGGATGCGATCTCAGCGGCGGTCGAGCCGCTATGTGCATCGAGCGAAGCGGCGGGCTCGCCGCTCGATACCGTCGAGCCGATCGGTTCCTACGCGCTGCCGAACGTGCCCGGCAAGCGCGTCACCATCGTGCGCGTGTTCTATGGCCCCGGCGGATTTACCCGTGCGCACCGGCATGCGGGCTCGGTCACCGCCTATATCACCAAGGGCACGATTCGCTCGCAGTTGGCGGGCGGTCCGGTCGAGACCTTCAAGGTCGGGCAGTCGTTCTTCGAGCCGCCGGGCGCGACGCATCTGGTCTCGGCCAATGCGAGCAATACCGAGCCTGCGGAGCTGATCGCGGTGTTCGTCGCCGACGAGGGCGCGCAACTCACGACGTTTGTCGAATAGCATCGCGTGAACGCCAGGCTCGAAAGAAAGCTGCGAACGTTTGCGGCCGTCATCGTGATCGGCACCATCGCCGGGCTTGCGATCAATCTGGCGCAGGGCCGCACCTCGCAAGCCTCGATGATGGTCGGGGCCCTTTATGGTCTGCTGATGTGTATTTCGATCGGAGGCGTCGAGCTATTCGTCCTGGATGGGCCGTTGCGGGACTGGCTCGGCGATCTCTCGTTCACGGCCAATCTCTTCGTGCGAAGTGCGATCTATGCGGCACTCATCATGTTGATCCAGATATTTCAGTCGGGTGAACTCATCGTGGGTCTGCCGCTCGACAATAGCAGTCAGACTTTCTGGTTCGGCTTCATCTATTCTGCGCTGGTTTCGGTCGCGATGAACCTCGGCTTCGGCATTGCCAATATCATCGGTCATCGTGCCTTTCTGAACTTCGTCACCGGACGGTATCATTCCCCGGTCGAGGAAAACCGCTTCGTGCTGTTCGTCGATATCGCGGGGTCGACCGGACTTGCCGAGCGGCTCGGCGGCGTCGGCATCCACCGGTTTCTCGATCGCACGTTTCGTGTGCTCACCCTTGCGGTCGTCGATTATCGTGGCGAAGTGCTCGATTATGTCGGCGACGAGGTGATCGTGACGTGGCCGGAGCGCGGCGGCGCGATCGATTGCCGTCCGCTGCGCTGTTTCGTGGTGATGCGGGATGAGCTGCAACGCGCGTCGAGCCAATTTGAGCAGGAATTTGGCGTGGTGCCGCGAATTCGCGGCAGCCTGCATTTCGGGCCCGTGATCGTCGGCGAGATCGGCGACGTCAAACGCGCCATCGTCTTCAATGGTGATGTCATGAACACCGCAGCAAGGCTCGAAGAACTCAGCCGGAAGGTAGATGGTGGATTCCTCGCGTCCCGCGCGGCGATGGAGCGCTTCAAGTCGGACCCGCCATTTACGATTCGCGATCTCGGGCGGCTGCCGATTCGCGGACGTGCCGACGGGATCGACGTGGTCGGCATCGACGCGCCGGCAATCGCCTGATCGGTTCAGGCCACCGGCTTGACGGTCACGCGCAGGCCGTCGCGCGGCTTCGGAATCGGCCACATCTGCCACTCGGGCTTGTAGCCGGGCTCGAGCGATAACGAGAGATTCTGCAGGAAATGCCGCGCGAAGCATTTCGCCTGCATATAGGCGAAATGCAATCCGATGCACATATGCGCGCCACCGCCGAACGGCACCCAGGCGAAGCGATGACGGTTACGCTGGGCGTCTTCGGTAAAGCGCGTCGGATCGAACGCATCGGGATCGGGCCAGAGATCCGGCATGTGGTGGGTGAACAGCGGATTGACGCCGACCATGGTGCCGCCCGGGATCGCGTAGCCCATGAACGAGAAGTCCCGGATTGCGCGCCGCGGCATCGAAGGCACCGGCGGCTTGAGCCGGAGTGCTTCCTTGAACGCCATCTCGGTCAGCGGCATGGCCTCGAGATTGTCGAAACTCGTCGGCGCGTCGGTGGCGAGACCGACCGCGACCACTTCGTCGCGCAGCTTCTGCTGCCATTCGGGGTGCGCGGCAAGTTCGCCCATGAA
>WNGJ01005150.1_pt1 | contig 14650 bp, 13 predicted proteins | sample 5400611 | NCBI WGS metagenome assembly WNGJ01 (sample SAMN13153375, study PRJNA577476) | soil metagenome | isolation source: 40 cm soil or saprolite under Garry oak tree replicate 1 | place: USA:California | collected 2016-06-15
AGCCAGTATTCCAGGGTTCGATGTAGAGCTCGATCCTGTGCAGCTCCGGGATGCTCCACGCGAAGGCCGTCAGGGCGAGCAGCGCGTCGGCTGCGAAGCCGCGGCCACGATCGCCCGGGCTGACGAAGTAGCTGGCGATCCACCCAGTCCTGCGCCTGCTGGAAGCTCGCCTGCGCTGGCAGGCTCCCGATCAGCGGCACGTACGGATCGGTCGCCAGCTCCTGAATCATGGGAATGTCCCTGGCGGAGAACTCCCGCAACGCGACGGATCCGCAGGTCGGTGCCGTGGCCGGCCACGGCGGCAACTGGATGTTCACGCGGCAGTCTTAATGCTCATCTCCAGCCACCGAGCCAGATCGGAGATCTCGCTGTCGACGGCGGCGGTGATGGTTCTTGCCGAAGGCCTCGTCCTCGTGGATCGCGTTGATCTGAGCACGCCGGCTTTGCGGTCGGCGGTGGCGTCGAGCTTGCCTATCAGCCCGTCGCCGCCCAGGATCGGCAGCGCGAAGTAGCCCCACCGGCGCTTGGGTGCCGGCTTGTACATCTCAAGCTGGTAATCGAACTTGAAGATCTCGACGGTCCCTCGCGGTCGTGGATCAGCCGGTCGAAGGGTGACAGCAGCGCCGCGCGGCCCGAGAACGGCTGTCCGAGCTGAGCCGGGTCGACCCGCCAGGTGCCCCTGGTGCCCTCGACGACCGCCGGCTCGCCCGCCGCACCGACATCCATCGGCTCGACCGGGCACTCTGGACCCTGCGCGCGGGCCATGCCCAGCGCGGCGAGCCTGCGCTCGTTGCGGCGGCGGAGCGCCTCCTCCAGGGGAACGACCGGGTCATCGGGGTAGACACGGTCCGCCAGATCCCACAGCCGGTCGCGTCCGTCGCGGCCGGCGATCGCCACCTCGCCGGCGCGCATCATGAACTCGAGCAGCTGCGAGACGCGACGAGGCGAGCCGGTCGAGGATGTCCCGTCGGCACGCCTCGTTGGCGCGCACCCAATCGACCCGAGACTGCCGCCATCCCCCGGCTAGCTGCCCGCCGCTGAACCAGGCGGCCATGTCGGCACGGTACAGCGCCAGGTCTTCGCCAGGCCTGATCATCGCCCGCAATTCGAGCAAGATCCGCTCGTCAAGCGCGGTGTCAAGCGTCGCCGGCGAGTACGCGGACCCGGGGCGCTGTCCAGAAGCTGAGCACGCACGGTGATGCGGCGCGCGTCCTGACGCGAAAGCTCGTGGACGGTCACTACTTCAGGCTAGACGAGACGTCTTGACCAGGAAGCGGCCGCTAACTGCGCCTGAACGTCACCGCAGCGCCGTCGCGAGCAGGTGCGGGCCGATCCCCAGCAGTTCGGGAACGCGCTCAAGGGCCCGGGCTGTCTCCATCACCACGCGGCGCGCCTCGTCGTCGGCAAGCCGGCCTGGAAGGTCATCGAGCAGGTACGCAGGACCCTCCACGCAGACCAGGTCAACATCCCGGAAGCCGCTCGTGCGAAGCTCGGCTCGCAGCTGGGACGGCCGGTGCGTGTAGCCACAGAACGAGTCGGAGCCGAACGGCGGCAGGCGCCCGGTCCGCTCGATCCCGGCCAGCTCGCGTTCCGCGTCAGGCTTGATCTCGTAGAGCCGCGAGCGGAGTATTCCGTCCATCCGGGCAGCCCAGCGCGAGATGGCCGCGGCGAAGACCGGGCCGCCTGGCCGGACGATGCGGCGGGACTCGGCCAGCGCCCGCAGCCTGTCGGCCCTGCCTTCCAGGTGATACAGCGGACCGAGCAGCAGCACAGCGTCGGCGCTGGCGTCTGGCAGGTCCAGGGCCCTGGCGTCACCCACCGCCGATTCGATGAGCGGGCTATCACCCGCGGCCTGCCGGAATTGCTCCACGTGCATCGGCATGAGGTCCCTGTGGAGCACGCGATAGCCCAGCTCAGCGAGCCAGATCGCGTACCTGCCAGGCCCGCCGCCGATGTCAGCCACGACCGCGGGCGGCGGCGGCAGGCGCCGGAGGATGATCTCCTTGGTTCGCTCGAACTCGAGCCGCCCGCACGGCCCGGCGAGGCGCTCCTGCTCCTCGCCCCGCTCGTAGTACGTGCGCATCCCGGCGCTCGCCCGGCCTTCGACCATGATCAATGATGGCTGCCGCGGCCGTCCGGGCGCATCTTCATATCAGGCCAGCGCGGCTAGAGCGTCACCTGGGCAGGCGACGGCACCCTGCCCGCTGAGTTCAGCACCCCGACGCTGACCGAGGCATCCCAGATGCACGATCGCTGCGCAGCCCACGGCCGCCCGGCGGACGTCTGGTGCGTCGAGGAGGTCCCTCCCGTCAGCGCGGTCAAGGCCGGCCAGCTCGTGGCCGAGGCGGTCGAGGTGCGCGGCCACGGGCGCGCCGACGTTACCGCGATGACCGGTGACCAGGATGCGCATCCCGCCATGATCTCGCGGCGACGACGGCCGCCCGTCGCTAGGAGCCGGAAACGAACAACCCCCACGCACGCGCCCCGTCGGGCCCCCGCTTCAGCGGATGCATGGCGGCGAAGGCGCCGCCGAGCGCACCGCCGACCAGCCCGGCGGGCGGGCCGATGATCATCGTGAAGAACAGGAACAGCGACAGGTTGGTCAGCAGCAGTGCACCTGCCGCGCCCGCCACGGCGCCGGCGAGCAGCCCCTGGCGGATGCAGGCCTCCCGGAGCTCGCCGCATTCCGCGGTATCCGGCAGGAGCCAGGCCGCCAGCGCTCCCGCTGTCCCGGCGACCGCTAGTGTGATGATCGCCAGCAACCCCAGGTAGACCGGGAGCAGCTGGTCCGCGAGGCCAGCGAGTCCGTACGCGATCAGGCCCATGACCACGCCTGCGATCATGCCGACGACGAGCTGGGTGCTCGCGAGCGGGGCGCGTCGCGACGTCGCGAACAGTACAGCCACGACGTAGCCGACCGCGAGCAGCTGCAGCGGCAAGAGCATCCACGCGCTGACTCCCGCGACCCCGGTGATGCTCCACAGCGTGCTCGGGTCCACGCTCGGGCGCCTCGCCCTGACGATCAGCGGAACCGCCACGAGCGCGGCAACCAGCACAAGCCCGGCGACCTCGTGCAGTGCGCTGAATCCCCCTTTGAGGCCGATGGCATTGCCCCCGGCATGACTGTCGGCACGCAGCAAGGCAATGCCTATCCAGCAGATCGCCGCGCATCCCCAGACGCGCGTCAGCCGCGCGGGGACCGTGCTGGCGACGGGGCCGAACCAGCCGTGCCGCCTGGCGACCCACGGCAGGCCGAGCATGGCAGTCGCCACGACCAGGATCCTGACCCGGTCGGTCACGGCCTCGGCGTCTGCCACCTGGGCTGCCCGCCAGCTCAGCCACATTGCCCACGCCGCCGTCGCAGCCACCGCGCCGATCCCGAGCCAGTAGATGACCTTGCGCACCACGTTGGCCTCCTTCAGCACCATCCACAGTCCGCCAGCGAGCCAGTCCAGCCGCGGCCATCCGGCCGGCAGCAGGCTCGCTTCGGCCTGCACCGCTTCTGCCCACTCCCGTCGCGGCGCCGGCAACAGCCGCGCCGCCACGCGCAAGGCCCGGGCCAGCAGCTCGGTCAGCCGGGCCTTCACGTCCCGTCCCCCGCCAGCCGCCGCGCGGAAGGGGCGCGTCCGGCCGCTCGCCGCGAGACGGCCGGACGCGACCCGGGGCCCGCAACAGCGACGGCGCGCGCCGCGGTGGCTGCCGCGAGCCCGTCGCTGGTCAGCCGGTACAGGTGCCGCCTGGGCCGGCCGGCGGGCTGGCCCTCCTCCCAGCGCGCCTCGACGGCGCCCCTGTCAGCCAGCCGGACCAGGATCGGGTACAGGGTCCCTGACTTCAGCCCGGTCTCCTGCGCGAGGTCGTACCCGTGCCGCCAGGCAGAAGGCTGGCCGGCGAGCGCCGCGAGCACCGCGAGTGTCTGAGCCGAGAAGGCTGCCCGACGTTGCATGGCGCAAACTCTACCTAGGTAGACTAAGGGAAGGAAGGGGAATTCGGGAAGATCTGCGTGCGGCCCGGCGAACTGGCCGGGCATGCGGGCACTGATGCTAGGCCGGGTCGCCTTCGGAACTGTATGGTTCGGTACCAGCCCGGAGCGCGATGCGCGACGGCCTACCGGGAGGCATCACGAGAGGGGACGGCGATGTTCCAGGGCTTCAAGAGATTCCTGATGCAGGGCGACCTGATCGTGATCGCGGTGGGACTGGTCGTCGCCCTGGCATTCAGCACCTTGATCAAGGCCTTTACCGACAACGTCATCACGCCCCTGGTGAACGCGGCCGCCGGCGGCGGCTCGGCCGGGAAGGGCCTCGGCTGGACCATCAACGGACAGCGGATCGACCTCGGCGCGTTCATCTCCGCGATCATCTACTTCGTCATCTTCATGGCGGTCGTCTACTTCCTGATCGTGGTGCCGTACCGCGCGTATATGGCCAGGCGCGGCCAGACCGTGTTCGGTGACCCGCCCGTCACCAAGACCTGCCCGTATTGCAAGTCATCGGATCTGCCGGCCGAGGCGACCGCATGCTCGCACTGCACGAGGGAACTCGCGCCCGCGAGCTAACCGGCTCCCGTGCGACGGCCGCCCGGCGTGCCGTGTTCGGGAGGCGTCGCTAGCGGCCCGCGCCCGACCTGGCCGACCGCGAGGTCCAGCGCTCGGTGCACGCCCTCGTGTCCAGGCAATACCAGCGCAGGTCGGCGCAGGCGTGACCGCCGTCGGGGACCATCTGGCTGGCCGGCAGCCGCATGCCGCACATCCAGCACGACTCGAAGGGGGCGCCTTCGGCGCCGTGGCGACCGGCGCCCGGCGGGCCCGGTATGCGGCGGGGACCGAGCGGCAGCCGGCCCGCCATCTGATCATTAACGTCCATGGCTTGATTCGATGTGCCACCTACGGTCATGAGTCCCCCCGAAAAATGGAGCGCCAGAGGCCGTCGAGGCCCATCAGTCCAATCTCCTAGCCGAGCCTAGAGCGCTACGACCTGTCACTTGTAGCGTTCTTTCATAGCAGATGCAGGCGCTTCGGGTCTATCGGACTGCGGCGGATCGCTCCCGCCCTGGCCGCCGCCGGCGTCAGATGGCACGCGACGGCCACGCCCGCACGGGCTTGACCTGCGCCAATACAGGGTAACTGGACTCGCTCGCCCGTGTCGCTGCCAGGCGGGTCGCCCGCGCCGCGCATCGAACCAGCCGAACCCGGGCCGTCCCTGGCGGCGGCGGGGTTACAGTCGGGCGGTGACGCGGCCGGGGCAGCCAGGTCTTCATCGCGCGGACGATGCGGAGATCCGGCGGCCAACCAGGTGGCTGCCGCCTGGCCCGACCGCGAACCTGATCCTGACGAGGAGTGACCATGTCGCAGCCCGCACCGAGCCCGGAGTCCGCGATGCTGCTGAAGTGGCTGACGGGCCAGCGCGAGCATGTTCTCGGCATCCTGGAGGGCCTGTCCGAGGAGGACCTCAGGCGTCCCGTGCTGCCGTCCGGGTGGACCTGCCTGGGCCTCGTCCAGCATCTCGCCGTGGACGTCGAGCGGTTCTGGTTCCGTAACGTCGTCACCGGCGAGCCACTGGACGCCGGATCGGACGGGGACGACGCCTGGACGGTCGGGCCCGAGGTCTCAGCCGGCGACGTGCTCAGCCTGTACCGGCGGGAAATCGAGCTCGCGGACGCCATCATCGCCCGCACGGACACCGATGCCGCGCCCGCCTGGTGGCCGGTCGAGCTCTTCGGCAGCTTCCGGCTCGAGAGCCTGCGCGAGATCATGCTGCACGTCATCACCGAGACTGCGTGTCACGCGGGGCACCTCGACGCGGTGCGGGAGCTGATCGACGGCCGGACCTGGCTCATCCTGACCGGCTGACTCGTTCAGCCCGCCGCGGCGGGCTCCAGGCCGAACAGCGGCAAGCACGGTCCGAGCCCCTCGATCGCGACCGCGCCGAGCCCGAGCCCTGCCGCTCCGCCGGCCGCCTGCCAGGTTGCCCGGTCGATCCTCAGCCGCCGCTCTTCGGCTGGCCGGCCCCGGATCGCGTGGCGCGCCATCCCGTCCTCCGCATAACCGAGCTTGCGGGAGACGCCGAGCGAGGCCGCGTTGTCGGTGAAGGCGCCGGAGATCGCGTAGTCGGCGCCGAGCCCGTCGAAGGCGAGCGCGAGCACGGCGGCCCGCATCGCGGTGCCGGTCCCCCGGCCCTGGTGCTGCCTGCCCAGCCACGAACCGGTGCCGACCTCCCTGAGAATGGCGTAGTTCCTCGCGCTCACGCCCTGCGTCCCGACCACGGCGCCGTCCCGGACGACAACGAGGTTCAGCGTCCAGTCATCGGGAACCCAGCCGCCCAGGCAGCGCCAGTGGTATTGCAGCACCGACCGCGCCCGAGCCGCGGGCTCGACGTCGGTCCACGGCGCGCTGAACGGCTGCGCGGCCGGATCGTGCACGCCCGCCTCGGCGAGCGCGGCGAGCGCGGCCAGGTCATCGGCCTCGGGCAGCCGCAGTTCGAGCGAGCCAGCGGATCCGGACCCGGCACCGATCGTGAGCCGCAGCCTCAGGTCAGCGAGCGGCCAGTAGCTGGCCAGCCGCGTGGCTGATGAGCGGTCAGGTGGCGATGCCATGGGACCAATTATCCCGGCCGGTCCGGCCGCGCCTGAAGCGAATTACCTGGCACGCATGAGCGGCCCCTCCCGAGCCAGGCTCGGGAGGGGCCGCCGCCAACCAGCTTCTACCGCGATCTGATCTTTAGACCGGACCGAAGTAGAAGGCGAACAGCTGGTTGGTCCTGACAAGGCCGCCGACGTGGCTCTCGGTCTGCAGCTTGATCTGGTTGGTCGGGTGCTGCGTGCCGGTGTCCACCGTCATGACCAGCGGCTGGCTGAACTTCGTATCGCCACCGTTGATCCACGGGCAGTAGTTGACCGTCGGGTCGTTACCCGGGCCAACCGGCGGGGTCGTCGCGACCCGGCAGTCGGTGCCGAGCGTGGCGTTGTTGCGGTCCAGGATCCAGACGGTGTTGGCGCTCGTGCCACACGGCTGCAGCGTGACGTTCTCGCCGCTCACCGCTGCGCGCTGCACACCTGCGCAGAGACTGGACTCGTTGCCGAACGGTGCCCAGTTCAGCTCGAACACGTCGAAGAACGGGTAGTGCGTGCAGACGTACGACGTCGGCGAGAAGAAGTCGTTCGCGAAGAAGCCGCAGAACTGGAACACGAACCCGTCGAGCGACGGCTCGAAGTCGCCGTTCGGCCGGAAGTTTCCTGCGACGTGCATGTTGATCTTCTGGCCGACCTTGCCGCCAGCGCCGGTGTCACCGGGAACGAAGGCGTTCAGGGTGGTGCTGGAGCCGAGCTGAGCGCTGAACAGGCTGATGCAGAGGCTGCCGCAGGCGACCGTGTCCTTCTTGACATGGGTGACCGCGCTGGCCGTGCCGATGCCGAGGCTGAGGCTAGATGCCACCACAGCCGCCGCAGAAGCCGCGTAGAACGCTCGCGTAAAGCGCTTGCGCATCTTCTAATTCCTTCCTGTTGATCTGCCGCTGCATTCCGGAGGCTTGGGCGGTCAAGACCGGCCGGACTGCGGCGAAGAACCGGGCTGGCAAAGGTAGCTCTTAGTGATTCCCGCCCTGCCAGTTCGCTACGTGACGTTACCACTGAATGGCTGAGAGTAACCATGAGCCGTGGCGATTTCGTCTTCGAATTTCTCTCGCCAGCTCGGCCGATCGGCCCGCGGCATATCCTCTGGGCAGGTAAAACACCAGAATGTCGGGCTTGCGTTCGGTCAGATGCCGATCGGCGATCGCCAAGACAATGCCTGGAGAATCGCCCGCAGTGAAGTCACTCACAGTAGCTGACAAATGGCACGATCCTGGGCCCGTGAACGTCTCCCCGGCGGCGCGAGCTGGACCACCTCGCGCGGTCCGTGCTCAGCCGGCGGCATGGCGTGCTGGCTGCCAGCGCCATGCGCCTAGGGTTAGAGGCGTGAGTGATTCCCTGCCGCCCTCGGTGCGCATGCGGCTCGACGACCCGTTCGCCGAGCTGACTGGTTCCCTGGCCGCAGCCAGGCGGCTCTCGTTCGAGGTCGCCGAGTCCGGGCAGATCTCGCCGAGCATGCAGCGGATCCTGCTCACCGCGCCGGAGCTGGCTGGCTTCAGCTACGACCCAGGGCAGGATGTGATGCTGCTGGTCGCGGCCGATGGTACGAAGCCGATCCGGCGGCGCTACACGATCCGGTCGCTGGACCGGCCAGCGCTGGCGCTCACGTTCCACATCGTCAGGCACGCCGGCGGCCCCGGTGAGCGCTGGGTCAGCGGGGCCAGGGCGGGTGACAAGATCGAGGGAATCGGCCCGCGCGGCAAGATCACCACCTCCCCGGCCGCCGACTGGCACCTGTTCATGGGCGACGAGTCCGCGATGCCGGCCATTCTCGCGATGACCGAGTCGCTGCCAGGCGACGCCGACGCGACGCTCGTGATCGAGGTTCCCGGGCCGGACGACGAGCAGGAACTGCTGGCGCCGGCGCGCACCCGGCTGAGCTGGCTGCACCGCCTCTCGGGTGCGGCCGGTGATCCCGCCCTGCTGAGCGCGGAAGCGGCAGAGATCGAGCTGCCTCCAGGGGACGGGCACGCCTACCTGTTCGGCGAGGCTTCCGTGGTGCTGCGCCTGCGGGAGATCCTGACCGGGCGCGGATTGCGCCAGGACCAGATATCGCCGAAGGCCTACTGGGGCCGTGGCCGCGGCAACGCGGGGCACGGCGAGCCGGCCAGGGACGGGTAGCCGCGCCAGGAATTGCCTGCGCGCAAAGCGCTATTGGCCGCCCGCCGATCAGGCTTTCGTGCCCTTTTCGCGCCCCGATGTTTCATACTGGTGCGTACAGTGCGCGCGCAGCGAGGGAGACCGGACCAGGTGGCGTCGGCAATGGCAGCCGAGATGTCTGCCGTCCTGTCCAGCACCTCGGCTCAGACGCTCACGCTCGGCATCAACGGCGAGGGCAAGATCCTGCTGCACGACCGGAGTGCCGGCGACATCCTCGCCGACAAGCCAGGATCCCTGCTCGGCACCGACATGCGCGACCTCATCGCGGGCCCGGGCGATCCGGCGGACGTGCTGGCCGCGCTGATCGAGGCGACCCGCGCCGACCGCGAGAGCACCACGGTGCTGAGCATCCACACGGCCAGCAGGTCGGTGGTCGACGCCATCGTGACCGTCGGACCGATCCGGTCCAACGACCCTGACCTGCACGCTCAGGTCATCCTGCGGATCCCGCCGCCGGTGGCCGAGCGGTTCATCGACCCAGCCCTGATGCGGCACGCGCTGCTGGACGGCGCGGTTCGCCGGATCGGCGGAGCCCTGGACATCGAGCAGATGGCGCCGGAACTGGTGAACATCCTCGTGCCGCACTTCTGCAACGCGGCCGGGCTGCTGATGCTCGAGAGCGTGATGGGCGACGGCGAGCATCCCGATCTGGCGAGGGACGGCCTGCAGCTCTTCCGCAGGCTGGCCGTCGCGCACGACGACGATGACGGCGGCTGGGATGCGGCCTTCCCGGTCGGGGAGATCCTGCGCTACCCGCCAGACACCGTGTACACCGACTGCATTCAGACCCGCAAAGCCGTCAGCGTCGTGATGACCGAGGAGTCGGCGACCACGCTGGCGCAGGCGTGGTTCCGCACGCCCGTGGCCCGGCTGGTGGCCGGGACCTCGATGCTCCTGCTGCCGCTGCTGGCCGGCGACACGATGCTCGGGTTCTTCGTCTGCGTCCGGCGGAAGGAGTTCCACCGCTTCGACGCCTACGACACCGAGATTGGCGTGGAGTTCGCGAGCCGGGCGGCGTTGTTCATGGATAGCGCGCGGCGGTACAGCAGGGAGCGGGCGACGGCGCTCACCCTCCAGCGCAGCATGCTGCCCACCGGGCTGTCCGCGCCGGCCTCGGTGGAGGTCAAGCACCGCTACCTGCCAGGCAGCAAGCTGATCGAGGTCGGGGGCGACTGGTACGAGTCGATCGCGCTACCCGGCGGCCGGGTGGCTCTGGTCGTCGGCGACGTCGCCGGCCACGGCGTAAAGGCGGCCGTGACCATGGGCCGGCTGCGGACGGCGATCAAGACGCTCACCATGCTGGAGCTGCCGCCCGCCGAGACGCTGCAGCGGCTCGATGACCTGATGCACGAGCTCGGCAAGTTCGAGCCGCACTTCGCGACGTGCGTCTACGCCATCTTTGACACCGTGGACGGCACCTGCGAGGTCGCGTCGGCCGGGCACCTGCCGCCGCTGCTGGTCAGGCCGGACGGGAGCAGCGAGTTCCTCGACGTCTCGCCCGCGCCGCCGCTCGGCGTCGGATCGATCCCGATCAGCAGCCGGACCTTGCGGATAGACGACGGCAGCCTGCTGGTGATGTACACCGACGGACTGGTCGAGAAGCGCACCGAGGATATCGACCAGGGCCTCGCGAGGCTGCAGAGCCTGTTCGGTCCGGGTGCGCCGACCGCTCAGCTCGAGGACCTGTGCAAGCTCGCGCTGGCCGGCGTCTACGACGACCACCAGCGCGACGACATCGCGATCTTGATGGCCAGGCTGCGGCGGATCAGCGCTGACCGGCACGTCTCGTGGAACCTCACGCCGAAGCTGACTGCCGCCCGCCGGGCCCGGTCACTGATCAGGCGACCGCTGCGGCAATGGGGGCTGACCGAGCTGGTCCCGGCCGCCGAGCTCGTCGTGTCCGAGCTAGTCACGAACGCGGTGCGCTACGCGCAGAGCAAGATCAGCCTGCGGCTTGTGCTGGAAGGCGGGCTGTTCTGCGAGGTCCTGGACGACTCGGCGGCGCTGCCCAGGCTTCGTCAGGCCGCCGACGACGACGAGCGCGGCCGCGGGCTGCAGGTCGTCAGCCAGATCGCACAGCGCTGGGGAACCAGGCGCACGGGAACGGGCAAGGTGGTCTGGTGCGAGCTGCCGGTTCCCGCGGCACGCCTCGGTGAGACGGCCGCGCCTGACGAGGCTGACGCGGAAGGCGCAGGCCGGAGGCGGGAGCGGCCCAGCCGGCCGGAGGTCCTGAACCCGGCGTAGCACCGGGACGTGTCATCCCATAGGACGCTTGAAAACGACACGTGGGCATAATGCCTTCTCATCGGTGCCCTGTTTATGCTTTAATAACCATGATTATGATCGTTCGCTGGATCTTGACTGGTCCGTGGGCGATCGTGGGGAGGAATCGTCAATATGAGCACTAGTCGTCAGGCACCTGAGTTCACCAGGCTGCTGACCCCCGCCGAAGTCGCTGCCATGTTCCGGGTGGATCCGAAGACGGTGACCCGGTGGGCCAAGGACGGGAAGCTCACCTCGGTCAGGACCCTGGGGGGCCACCGCCGGTACCCGGAGGCGGAGGTCCGGGCGCTGCTCGACCAGATCAGCGGCACATCGCGGCCCTGACGCGCCCGGCGCGACCCGATCTGCCTGATCCAGCCGGCGGTCAGCCCCCTGCCGGGGCGTGGTCCGCCGCCGCTTTCAGGTGCGCGTGAACAGGACGAGGTAGTCGCCTCGCTCGTGCCAGTACGCATTGAACTGCAACGGCAGCCCGTCCATCACGGGAGTGAGCGAGATCGGCAGGCCGTTCAGCCCGAGCAGAACCGGGGCTGACGACAAGCTGTTGATCTCGACGACCCACACCCGCTTGGCGTGCTTGAGCCTGGACCTGATCTCGGCGATGGGCGCGTTGACGCCTGCCAGCGTGCCGGAGGCGACCGGGTCCTGCTTGAGCGCGATGTTGCGCAGCTTGCCGAGGCCGTACGAATAGGCTGCGCCGAAGCTCTCGGCGTTCGGGTTCGGGTACAGGACGACGTCGCCGGGCTTCGCGTTCGCGGCCACGATCTGATCGACGGCCAGGATGTCGTCGTAGTGGCCAGCCTCCGTGCGCTGCCCCAGTTGCGTCGTGGCGCCGGAGAGCAGCACGAGGCCGAGCGCGATCGTCCCGGCGGTCCGGCCGTAGGACGCGATGGCCGCGCCGCCGATAAGCGCGAGCGGCGGGATGCAGATCAGGATGTACCGCGAGGTGTAGACCGGCGTGACCACCGACCCAATGAGCAGCAGAAACGGCGGAACGATCAGCCACGGCAGGCCGAGCTGCGCCAGCCGCCACGGCCACGCGGCCTGGCGCTTCGCCCTGCTGGCCTCGGTACCGAGGACCGCCGCGACCGCGATCACGATCAGCAGCGTGGTGGTCACCAGGTACGAGCCGGTCAGCGAGAGCAGGGTGTTCAGCCCGGACGAGGACGTGTTGACGCCCAGCCAGGCGATCTGGCCGCGCTGTTTGTAGCCGAGGATCAGCAGCGGGCTGGCGACGACGAGACCCGCGGCGACCGCCGTCAGCCAGCCGAAGGCGAGTCGCCGCGGCGCCTGCTCACGCAGGCCACGCCGGCAGATCAAGGCCATCGTCACCGCGTGCGCGGGCACCAGCAGCAGGCCGAAGATGTTCAGGATCCCGAGCGCCGCGATGCTCGCGCCGTAGCCCGCCAGCCAGCGGCGCTGCTTGTCGGGCTCGGCGCCGAGCATCCGCAGGAGCAGGTAGCTCGCGATCGCGGCCACGGTCATCACCATGGCGTAGGACCGCGCCTCCTGGCCGTACAGGCTCACAACCGGGAGCACCGCGTAGAGCAACCCGGCCGCGAGCCCTGCCCACGGGGAGATCAGGCGGCGGCCGGTCGCGGCGACGAACGCGGCCCCGATGGCGACCGCCACCGCCGACGGCAGCCTCAGCACCAGCTCCCCCGGCCCGAGCAGGTGCTCGATCGGCCACATCATCAGGTAGTAGGCGCCGTGAACGGCGTCGACGTTGCCGAGCATCGTGACCAGGTCGCCAAGCGGGCGCTTGATCGCGGCGATCGTCGCTGCCTCGTCGCGCCAGAACGACGGGGAGGTGATCCCCCAGAGCGAGATCACGAACCCGACGACCGGGGGCAGCCATCGCGCCCACAGCGGGCCGGGCTCGTAGCCGTCCGGCCGGTCGACCCGGCGGCGCGGCTGGTCAGCCGGACGGTCAGGGTCGCCGGGGGCCGCCGCTGGCGCGTCGGGCTCGGCACGGCCTGCCGGCCGGGTCCCGACGGCCTGCGCCTGCCCGGACTGGGCCTGCCCGGACTGGGCCTGCCCGGACTGGGCCTGCGCCGCAGCGGCACCGGTGGCCGGCACTGCCATGACGTCATCGCCAGCGGCGGCCCAGGAGCCGCGGGGTGATGTCATCTACGTCTCATCCTCCGGAAGGCTGAACCAGGCGAATGCCGGGCTCTGCGTCCGGGCTCGCGCGACCCCGGACTCACCACGCTTAACGATCAACGGCCGGCGGACTCTCCCGGCCCGCCGACGGCGGCGTGCCGGTGTCGCATCCGAGCCAGCGCCCCCAATCGTAGCCACGGCGCCGCGCGCTCACGTCACGGAGTCGCGATCCCCGGCGGTCGCGGATGCAGACATACCCGCTGCGGGCGACGCTCGATCACGTCGTCGACGTCACCCGATACAGATGTTAACCTGCCGTGCTGCAGTGAACGCGAGAGGCAAAGAAGCCCGCGGAATGGATGACGAATACCGGGCGCAGGCATGGCTGATGCAGCTGTAACGGCGCTAATAGCCGAGTAAGCTCACATATCTCTGCTCATCCCCTGGCAACAAATGCCAGCCTGCCATGCTGACCGATCCTGAGGACCTCGTCATGCTGCGTCGCCGGTCGATCCGCCTGCGAATCATCGTGCTTGTGCTCGTGCCCTTGGTCGGCCTGCTCGGCTTGTACGCCGAGGTGCTCACTCTGACGCTCGGCAAGGTCCTCACGCTGAGGCAGGAGGCATCGATCCGCGACCTCGTCACGCTGCCGGTTGCCGATGTGCAGAAGCAGCTCGCCAACGAGCGCGGCGACGCGCTGACGTACCTGGCCAGGCCCGGGCACGGAGACCTCAAGCTCCTGCTCAGGCAGGGCACCAAGACCGACAAGGCCATCAGCGACTTCAGCGCCGCCGTGCAGCGGGCCCTGAACAGCGGCCCGGTGGCCAAGGAGCAGCGAGCGTTTCTGTCCTGGCACGCAAACCTGAAGAAGGTGCGCGGGTTGCGCGGCTCCGTGGTGAGCATCGGGCTGACGAAGATCGAAGCGGCCGACGCCTACAGCACGATCCTGGACGGCGGCGACAACGTGTTCTACCAGGCCATCGTGCCGGTCCTGAGCGGGCCGCTCGGGATCGGCGAAGCCGACCTGCTCGCCATGGCCAAGGCCGCGCAAGCTCTCGGTGAAGAAAGCGATCTGGTCAGAGCCGACCTCATTGCCGGCTCGTTCCCCCAGCCTGACCTGATGCTGGTCAACCAGCTCGCGGTGCAGCATCAGGAGCAATCGGCCCAGACGCTGCCTGACCTGGACCCCGCGCTGCGCCGCTACTTCACGGCCATGATCCCGCAGTCAGCAGCGAGCGGGCTGGGCGCCATGGAGGGCAGCATCAGCGCCGGCCCGGCGGCTGCCAGCCAGATCACGGTGCCGGCATGGACATCAGCGGAGACCGCGTACCGCAACGGGTTCAGCGCGGCGCTGCTCAAGGCCACCAAGACGCTGGCTCAGCAGGCGACCAGCCAGGCGAAGCGCCTGGTCCTGAAGCTGCTGATCATCGCCGGGGTGGGCCTGCTCGCGATCCTGGCCGCGATCGTGGTCGGCATCATCCTC
>WNGJ01016427.1_pt1 | contig 14649 bp, 15 predicted proteins | sample 5400611 | NCBI WGS metagenome assembly WNGJ01 (sample SAMN13153375, study PRJNA577476) | soil metagenome | isolation source: 40 cm soil or saprolite under Garry oak tree replicate 1 | place: USA:California | collected 2016-06-15
TGACGTAGCGCCGCACTTCCGGATCCTTCAACACCTGATGCGGATCGCCGTCGGCGAGAATGCGGCCCTGGTAAAACGCCACTACCCGATCGGCGTAGCGGCTGACGATTTCCATGTCGTGTTCGACAAAGACAATGGTTGCCGCGTCGGGCGCGACGGCATGGATCACGCGGTCCATCGTGGCGAATTTCTCTTCGGCCGAAACGCCTGATGTGGGTTCATCCAGCAGCAGCAATTTCGGCCGGCGCACCAGCGCCATGGCGATGTCGATGAGTTTGCGTACGCCGCCTGCGAGCTCCGAAATCGGACGATCGGCGAGCTCGGCGAGCCCGAATCGCTTCAGCAATTCCAATGCCTTGTCGCGGCGGCCCTGCGCGGCCGCTGGAGAATGAAATGACAAGGCGCCCACGCGCGTTCCCGAGACCGCCACGGCCAGATTCTCGGCCGCGGTGAGTTCGATAAACAATTGCGGAATCTGGAAAGAGCGGGATATGCCGAGCCGGGCAACATGTCTTGGCGTGCGTCTTGCGATATCCATCCCGTCGAGCACAATCGAGCCGGAGTCGGGCTTGAGATAGCCGGTGACCATGTTGACGAAGGTTGTTTTGCCGGCACCGTTGGCGCCGATCAGGCTGACCCGCTGACCGGCCGCGATATCGATCGACAGCGCGTCGGCGGCGACCACCGCGCCAAAGCGCTTGTCAAGTCCGCGCACGGAAAGCACGGGGTTCATAACGCAACCCCTTTTCCGGCCGCGTCCGGCGCTGCGGCCGGTGAGCTCCGGTTTTTATGCCGGTCTCTGACCCAGAGCGAGCCGATGCCGCGCGGCAGAAACAGAATGACGCCCAACAGGAAGACGCCAAGCACGAGCTGCCAGGTATTGGGGAGATATAGGTTCGAGAAAGAGCGAACCAGTTCGAGCGCCAGCGATGCCACGAACACGGCGGCGACACTTTGATATCCCGCGAGCACCGCCACGAAGACGAATTCGCCCGACGTGGTCCAATAGGCGAACTGCGGATCGATGTGTCGCTGTGCCATCAGGGCAAACGCGCCGCTGGCGCCGGCGAAAATGGCCGCGATCACGAAGTTGATGGTGATAACGCGGTTGGCCGAGATACCCAGATACTCGACGCGCAGGTTGTTTTCGCGAACCGCGAGGCTGGCGAGGCCGAGCTCGGAGCGGAACAGGATCGTCGCGGCGATGCCGGCAAGTCCGGTGGTGATCACCGAGAACCGCCAAGCGCCGATGATTTGACCAGCGCGCCATAAAACACCATCGACAACGCGAGCGTCAGCATGCCGAAGAAGATGCCGCTGTAGCGGGCGATCAGCGGTCCGATCACAAGGCCGAGCAGGCCGCCGCAGACGGCGCCGATGATCACCTGCGCCACGGCGTCGGTGAGGCCCGAGGCGTTGGCGATCAGGGCTACGCCATAGCCGCCGGCGGCAAAGAACAGGCCCTGGCCGAACGACACATTGCCGGTCCGCGCCAACACCACGATGCCGAGCGCGATCAGGGCGTTGGAGGCGGCGATCGTCGCAAGTGACAACGTCCAGGTTGGAAGCGTCAGCCCGAACAGCGTCGCTGCTGCGACCAGCAAGACCATGACAAGAAGGTGTGGGCTTTGCCTCATTGGACTGCTGGCTTCATCAGATCCGCCTTGCCGTCTCGCGCTTGAACAGCCCCTCCGGGCGAAACATCAGCACGCCCGCCATGATCAGGTAGATCATGAACAGCTCGGCCTGTGGCATCAGATGCACCGAGGCCGCGCGTGCGAGCCCGACCAGAACAGCGCCGACGGCTGCACCCTCGACGCTGCCCAATCCGCCAATCACCACGATGGCAAAACTCAAAATGATGACATCAGAGCTGAGGCCCGGCTGCATCGAGATCTTGGGTGCGGTCAGCGCGCCCGCGAGCCCGGCAAGCAGCACGCCGAAGGCAAAGGCTGCCGCGTAAACCCGGTTCACCCTGACGCCCATGCTGACGCTCATTTCCTCGTTATGGATCACGGCCAGCACGATCTTGCCGGTGATGGTGCGGTTGAGGCCGAACCAGACCGCGAAGCCGATGGCGGCGGAAATGGGGATCAGCACCAGATCGTAACCGACGTAATAAAGACCCGCGAATGAGACATTTCCGAACAGTTCGTAAGGCTGCGTCGCGTAGATCGGGTTCACGCCCCAGATCAGCTTGGTAACGTCCTCGAGAATGAGGAACACCGCGTAGGTCACCAGCAGCAACACCACCTCGTCGCGGCCATAGAACATTTTCAAGAGGCCGCGCTCCAGCAGCAATCCCACCGCCGAAGCGATCAGGGCGACGGAAACCAGCATAGCGACAAATCCGACGCTGGACGGAAGGCTGTGCGCCGCGACCATGGTCACCGCGGTGGCGGCGATGTAGGCCCCGAGCGCATAGAAGCTGCCGTGAGCGATATTGAGAATCTTCAACACGCCGAACACCAGCGTCAGCCCCAAGGCAACGATGAAAAGCCACGAAGCCTGAATCAGTCCATCGAGAACAACAGTCAGAAAGAAATTCATTGCGCGTGTTTCATGCCGGTCATTGCGGGCGAGGGCAGGCGAACGGCGCGAGGGGTGAACTCGCGTCGCATCAGGGGTCCTCAGTTACAAGCGCCCGTTCAGTTGCACTTGGCGCCCTGCATGCCGCCCTTGATCCAGTCGATCGACTTTACCCCCGGAGGCGGGTTGACGCATTCGGCGGGGAAGTACTGGATGTCGACCAGTTCGACCCGCTTCGAATCCGGGTTATATTTGGTGCGGCTGATTGCGATCGGCTGGATCGCCTGATGCCCGTCCGCAAGTTTCATCTGAATGAGCCCGCCGGGCGATTGCCATTCCAATCCGGTCATCGCCGCCACCAGTTCATCGGTCGTAGGTTTCTTGCCGCCATTCGCCGCCATCGCCTTTTCGACTGCGGCTTTCAGTCCGAGGATGGCCTGGGTCATGCGATAGGCGGCCTGAACCGGATAGACGCCATTGGCGGCCTCGTAACCCCTGAACAGCCAATCGTTCAGCGGCGATTTCTGCGACATCAGCCCGTAGGCTCCGCGCGCCCCGATAATGGTGCCGTCCGGCATCTTGTCGCCGAGCGGCGGCAGCACGTGATCGGCCGCACTGAACACGAGCTGGCTGCGCTTTGGGAGACCGCGGGGAGCGGACTGCAAAATGAAGGCCTGCAGATCGCCGCCCCACAGGCTCGAATAGACCACGTCGGAGCCCGCGCCGACCAGCGCGGAGATCTCGGTGCCATACTGGCCCGCTCCGAACTTCGGTAACAGATCGGTCTCAAGTTTGACGTTGGGATAAAGCTGTGCTGCTGCGGCGACGAAGTCGGCCCGGCTATCCTGACCCCAGGCGTAGTCCTGGTTGATCGCCGAAAGCGTATCCATCTTGACGTTCTTCGCCTTCATGTACCTGATAAGGCCGACATTATCCATCGTGGCGTGGGCTGCGGTGCGGAACACATAATTGTATTTGGTTTCTTCGAAGATGCGTGGCGTGCCGCAATCCATCAGCACCAGCATCTTTTTCAGTTCCTCGGCGATCGGCGCGACCGCAAGACAGTCGCCCGAGCCGATATAGCCAAGCACGACATCGACATTGTCTCGCTGATAGAGATTGCGCAATTCCTGCACCTGCTTGGTCGCACCGCCGTTCTCGTCGATGATCACAGGCTCGATCTTCATGCCGCCGAAGCCAACCTTCTCGTAAGGCGAGGGCGCGGAGCCCTTGTTGAGCTGGTCGATGACATATTGCGCGCCGTTGCGGGCCGGGACGCCGAAGCTATCCGCGGCGGGTCCGGAAAGGAACGTCACGATGCCGAGTTTGAAGGTCTCTTGCGCTGTTACCGGCGCCGCCAGGACCAGCGACGTTGCGGCGACAGCGGACAGAAGCGCGGTCGCGCGGCCAGCTCGCGAAAAATGGATCATGGTGTTCTCTCCCTTGGATTACCGGTGAGGCCGCCGTTTTGTCCGCGCCGGTTACTCCGGCGTGGGCGGTTATTGACGCGAGTTTAGGCGGGCTTGCCCGGCGCGTCTATGGATGCCGCTTTTCGGGGCTAGGCGTCGAGGATAGCAACCGCCCGGGTCCAGCCCGCCGAGGCCCGCTCGATCTTGACCGGAAAGCACGACACAGTGAAACCGGTCGAGGGCAAGAGCTCCAGATTATGCAGCTTTTCGATGTGGCAGTAGCCGATGTGACGTCCCGCCTTGTGGCCTTCCCATATCAGGCTGGCGTCTTTGGTCTCGGCGTATTTCTTCGCGGTGTAGACGAAAGGCGCATCCCAACTCCAGCCGTCGATGCCGGTCAGCCGCACGCCGCGCTCGAGCAGATACATCGTTGCCTCATAGCCCATGCCGCAGCCGGACGTGACATAATCCTGCCGGCCGTATTTGGCGCCTGCGCTGGTGTTGACCACGACGATCTCCAGTGGCGACAGCGTGTGGCCGATGCGCTTGAGTTCGTTTTCGACGTCCCTGGCCGTTGCCACGTAGCCATCCGGCAGGTGGCGGAAATCCAGCTTAACGCCCGACTGCAGGCACCATTCCAGCGGCACTTCATCGATGGTCCAGGAACGCTCGCCGCGGTTCATGGTGGGGTGAAAGTGCCAGGGCGCGTCGAGATGGGTACCATTGTGGGTGGAAAGCTGCACCATCTCGACCGCCCAGCCCTGTCCGTCCGGAAGATCCTCCGCCTTCAGCCCATCGAAGAACTGCAGCATGCGCGGCAGGCCCTGCTGGTGATCGATGTACTGGATCGTGGGATGATTTCCCGGCGGGTCAGCCGGCACGTCATTTTGCAGCGGCACGGAAATATCGATCAACTTTCGCGCCATGGCGCTTCCTCCGTTGTTCTCGTTCCATCTGCTTGGCGCATTGTGGAGGCTATACAAGCCCGGACGTCAAGCATATCGAAGCGCGCACGAGCTTGCGGTTCGAGGACGTCCGGCTGGACAAGTAGGCAGCTTTCGGTAAGGCATCTCGTCAAATCGGACAAGACCTGGCTGGGGAAAGACCCGGCGCCTCACCGCAGAACGTGCCGCGGCAGCCAAAGCGAAATCTCCGGAACATAGGTGACGAACATCAGCACCAGAAACATCACCGCGTAGAACGGCCAGATTTTTCGCATCACCTGCTCGATGGAAACCTTGCCGACCGCGCAGCCGACGAAAAGAATCGCCCCGACCGGCGGGTGGCACAATCCGATGCCGAGGTTGAGCAGCATGATCATGCCGAAGTGAACCGGATCGACACCAAAATTCTGCATTACGGGCAGCAGGATCGGCGTTGCGATCAGGATCGACGGCGCCATGTCGACGAGGGTGCCGAGCACCAGCAGCAGGATATTGATCAGAAACAGGATGACGTATTTGTTGCTTGATATCGACAGGAAGAACGCCGTCATCTTGGCCGGCATTTGCGTCAGCGCCATGATGTAGCCGACGCTCGAGGCGCATGCGATCAGGGTCAAGACCATCGCGACGGTGCGCAGCGTACGGTGAAGCAAGACAGGCAGGTCGCGCCAGCGATAGTCGCGGTAGATGAACATCGTCACGAAGAACGCCCAGATGCAGGCGACAGCGCCGGCTTCGATCGCTGTAAAGATTCCTCCCAAAATGCCGCCAAGGATGATGACAAGCGGAGCGAGAAGCCGAGCAGCAGGCCGGGAAAGACGCCGGCCATGAACAGCGCACTGATTGAAATCGTGCCGCCGGTTGCCAGCGAATATAGCACCGCATTGTGGCTTGGCGGCACCAGCAGCGCCTGAACCGAGGATGTGATGGTGAGATTGGTTGCGAACACGCGCGGGTAGCCGGCCTTTTCCATTTGCGGAATCATGACCGAGCCGATCGCGGAGGTGTCGGCGACGGCGGAACCGGAAATGCCGCTGAGGAATGTCGTCGCCAGCACGTTGACGATGGAAAGTCCGCCGCGCAGGCGGGTGAACCCGACCAGCACGTCGGCAAACGCAACGAGCCGGCGCGCCATGCCGCCTTCGGCCATGATCGCACCTGCCAGCACGAAGAATGGAATCGTCAGCATCGCCACCTTGCTGACGCCGTCGGATATTTTCAGCATCACCGCTTCCAGCGGAATTCCGATCGACCAGGCGCCTGCGATCGCGGCCAGCGCCAGCGAATAGGCAATGGGCATGCCGATCAAGAAACACACCAGCATGGTCGCAAGCAGAATGAAGATATCCATGGTTTGCCTTGCCGGATCAGTCGAACGGTGCGACTTCGAGGTTGTGAGCTATCGGATCGGGAACGGAAAGTCCGCGATGGTGTTGTGCCAGGTCACTTCGACAAGCCGACCGCCCCAGACGATCATGAAGAGCGCAATCAGCGCCATCAGCAGTTGAACGAGAAGATCGAGCAGGGTGCGGAGTCGCGCCGGCAGCATGTCGGCAAAGTAGGAAACGTTCATGTGCAGGTTGAGCCGATATCCAGCGGCGGCTCCAATGAACGTGAGCACGATGGTCAGGAGAACCGCCAGCGGTTCAGGCCACGATGCCGCGCTGTTGAGCACGTAACGTGTGAACACCGCCCAAGGGATAACGGCCGATATCAGCACGAGAGCGATGCAGCCGACGACGACGCAGAGGAGATAGAGGTAGTCCATCGATCGGCGAAATAATCCGGCCATTATTCGCGTCCCTGACCACCAATGTTACGCAATTTCCTGAATGCGTTTGATCATGTCCTGATATTTCGGGCCATATTTGTCCCATACCGGTTTGACCGCATTCTGGAACGGCGTCTTGTCGGCGATCTCGATGATCTGACAGCCCGCGGCCTGCGCTTTCTCGATCGCCAGCTTCTCGTACTTGTTCCAGAACTCGCGCTCTTCCAGCTGCGCCTCGCGGGCGAACTTCTTGATCAGGTTCTGATCGTCGCTTGAAAGCGCGGTCCATGCCTTCTTCGAGAACGCCAGCACTTCGGGAATGACGAGGTGCTCGGTGAGGGAGTAATATTTCGCCGCCGTATAATGATTGCTGAAGACATAACTTGGCGGGTTGTTCTCGGCGCCGTCGATGACGCCGGTCTGCAGGGCGCTGAAGACTTGATCGTAGCCCATCGCGACGCCATTGCCGCCCAAAGCGTTCATCATGTCGATGAAGATCGGATTGCCGATGACGCGGAATTTCAGGCCCTTGAGGTCTTCAATCGATTTGATCGGTCGCTTGGTATTGTAGAGGCTGCGCGCGCCGGAATTCATCCAGCACAACCCGACCAGTCCGGCACTGGCATTGGCGGCGATCTTGTCGAGCAACTCCTGCCCGATCGGCCCGTCCATCATCTTTTCAGCATGCGCCATGTTCTTGAACAGGAACGGCATGTTGACCACATTGATCTCGTCGACGATCGGGCCGATGGTCCCGGCGCTGACGCGCAACAGCTGGATCGCGCCGATCTGGGTCTGTTCGATGGTCTCTTTCTCGCCGCCGAGCTGCATCGACGGGAACATCTGGATCGACAGCCGTCCGTTGGTGGCGGCCTCGAGTTTCTTGCCCAGATTCTCGGTTGCTGCCACGGTTGGGTAACCGGGGGGCTGAACGTCCGAGGCCTTGAAAATCGTTTTTGTTTGCGCATGCGTGCGTGACGCCATCGCCAGCGTCGTCGCCATGGTCGTTCCAAGGCCGACGCTCAATTTCATGAAGTCGCGGCGTTTCATCAGATTCCTCCAAAAGTTGTTATCGTTATCTTCCTTCGATCGGCGCAGCTGCTTGTGTGTCTGTGTCCGTTGTTTCCTGTTAGCGTCGCTCCTCGAAGAACTCCGGATTGATGTGTTGCGTGGCGGAGATATTGTCGAGAAGACTTTCGAGATGGATTTCCATTGCTCTTCTTGCGGCGGCCGAATCATGCGCCTCGATCGCGTCGAGGATGGCCTCATGTTCGGCGATCACCCGCGTCATCCGACCCTGTTGCGGCAGCGTCAGCAGGCGATAGCGATCAACATGTACTTTCACCTGCTGGATAAACTTCCAAATTCCCGGATATCCCGCAACGTCCGCAATTGTGGCGTGAAACATTTCATCCGCCTGATGGAAAGCCTCACGTTCGCCCGCAGCACTTGTCTCACGCTGACGTTCCAGAATCGAATGCAGGATCAGAATCTGGCTCGATGTCGCGCGTTCCGCGGCCAGCCGCGCGGTGGTTTCCTCAAGCGCCTTGCGAACGATGATGGCTTCCGGTAGGGCGCTGATCGGAATGCGCGAGACGAAGATGCCCGACTGGGGAAATATCTCCAGCAAACCTTCGTCCGATAATTTCAGGATGGCTTCGCGAACAGGGGTGCGGCTCACCCCATAGGAAAGCGCGATTTCGGCCTCCGAGATGACTTCTCCAGGCCGCCGCTGCAGAGATACCAGTTCGATCCGAAGATCCGAATAGATCCGTGACGCAGCCGTCGCCGCGCGCGGCCTGCCGCCACGGCGATTGCCGGCGGCTGTCGAGCGAACCGTGGCCTCGGTCTTTTTCGTGGCGCGGGCGGGCATGGTGGCCTTCAAATTCGATTGATATATTAGTATATGAACTGGCTTTGACAAACAGAAAATCAGCCCATCGCTGGCTTAAATGCGCTTCCTCAAAGCAGGCTCATCACGACGGACTATCGCGAGCTTTTCGACCGGTCCGACGGGATTGAACATGACATCGCCGCTATTTGTTACCGCTTCTGAAGCCCGCTCGATCGCGCTGCTCAAGCTGATCGGGACCGGCCAACAGGGCGATCAAGTGCCTGCCACCGCCGGGATCGGCAGCGGCTGCGGTGATCGCTGCCGTATACATGGTCGAGAGTTCGCATCCCGGCGGCAAGCAGCCGGACAGTATCACGCCATCGGCAGAAATGATTTCGGTCGATTGCGTGCAGCCGAGCGGTTTTGCGGCATCGGAAGCCGCCAGATGGCGCATCGCCGTCGCGCCATTCGGAAATATTCTGAGCCGGGCGGCGACCTCGTCGGCGATGCCGAGTTGCCGCAGCACTTTCGCAACATGGATCCCGGCCGTGGATATCTTGGTATCCGGCACGAAGATCGCATCTGCGGCGAGAAACGCGTCGCGAAGTGTTGCGGTGTTGGGAATCCTGATCAGCGGATCGCCTGATCGAACGGCTAGCGCCGTTTCGACTACGCCGATGTATGCGATCGAGGCAGGGACGATGAGATTTTCCCGCGCCAGATCCGCAATTATCGGCGCCGTCAGCACCACAAGGTCTGTCGGCATTCCCTTGCGTAATTTGTCGGCCATAGCGCCCACGGCGCCGAACTCGCCTTCGATTTCGAGGCCGGTCTGCGCCTTGAATTTCGTTGCAAGGCTTGCAACCAGACCCTGGGCCGCGCCGCCGCTCAGGATTTGCAACGCGCTCATGAGGTCAATTCCATCGCTGCGATCAGGCTGTCGCGGGTGATTGGCAGGTCGCGGACGCGCAAGCCAAGCGCATCGAACACGGCATTGGCGATTGCGGCCGTAACCGGCCCATGGGCTGCCTCGCCGGCCCCGACAGGTTCCATATCCGGCCGCGGGATCACCTCGACCTCCACCTCCGGCACCTCGCTGAAGCGCAGGATCGGATAGCCGCCCCATGTGTTGCTGGTGATGCGCTCGCTGTCAAAGCGGACGCGTTCCTTCAATACCCAGCTGGTGGCCTGGATCGCGCCGCCCTCGATCTGGTTGATCACACCGTCCGGATTGATGGCCTCGCCGACATCGACCGCGATCGTCAGCCGTTTGACGCTGATATCCTCAGCGCCCTCGATCTCGGCGACCGCAGCGCAATAGGCGCCGGTGTTCTTGTATCGCGCAAAGCCGATGCCGTGACCGACCCCGTCGCGTTTGGCCGGCCGCCAGCTGGCGCGTTTCGCGACCGCGCGGATGACGTCCCTGGCCCTGGCGTCGCCGAGGTGACGCAGCCGGAAGTCGACTGGATCATCGCCGCGCTCGGCGCAGAGTTCGTCGATAAAAGATTCGATCGCAAAGACGTTGCCCTGCGCGCCGAGTGTCCGCAGCGCCGAGGTTCGCACCGGCATGGTCAGCAACCGATGGCTTTTGATCTGCCATGACGGAAAATCATAGAGCGGAACCGAATTGCGGTCGCCGCCGCCGCCATTGGCTTGCGGCGGATTGGTCGAGATCATGCGCGGGAAGGGATTGGCAAGCTCGGTCGCCGCCAGCAGGGCAGGCTGCGCCGCGCGTCCCGGCCGCGCGGCGTGACCATTGCTCCAGATCGAGTGACGCCAGTCGACAATCTCGCCTTGCGGATTGAGATCGGCCTCGATCTCGATCGCCATCGCCGCGCCAAACGGCGCATGCGACATCTCGTCTTCGCGGGTCCATTGCACGCGAACCGGCCGGCCGGCGGCCGCCTTCGCCAGCAGCACGGCGTCAAGCGCGACATCGTCAGCGGCATTATGGCCGTAGCAACCGGCACCCTCGATATGCTCGACCGTGATATTCTCGACCGGCAGTTTGACAACGAGCGCGAGATCGGCGCGAAGCAGATAGACACCCTGACTGTGGGTCCAGACGTGGACGCGGTCGCCGTTCCATTGCGCCATCGCGCAGGAGGGTGCGATCGAGCCATGGGCAATATATGGCCTGGTATATTGCCGTTTGATCGTGCGGCGCTTTTCAAGCGTCGGAGGCGCCGTCTTCAAGTCGATGACCGTCGATTCCACCGGCTGGGCTTTTAACCACTCCGCCAGCCTGTCTTGATCGGGAAGGGGTTCGCCTGCGGACCATGTTGCGCCCTTGCGCAGCGCTTTCAGCGCGGCCTCGGCGCCGGGCTCGGTTTTGCTGACGACGCCAACGAAATTCCCGTCGCGCAGGATAGCGACAAGACCGGCAGTGGCGCGCGCGCCATCTTCCTTCAAGTCAAGGAGTTTTGCCGCTGAAAGCTCCGGTCGCAGTACCCGGCCGTGCAGCATATCGGGCAGCGCGACATCGTGAATGAAACGCCGGCGCGCGAAAACCTTGTCGGGGATGTCCAGCCGCTGCACTGAATATCCGGCAAGAGCGCGCCGGGCCGATGATTTGGGTGCAGCGCCTGATGTCGCCTCGCGATCCAGCGAGACCTCTTCGGCCAACTCCCAATAGCTGGTGCGCACATTGCCGGGGCCAGACATCGTGCCATCCTTGATCTCGAGCGCGTCGATCCCGACCCCCAGGCGATCCGACGCGGCGACGAGAAAGATTTGCCGGATCTCGGCGCAGGCGTATCTGACGGCGCGGCCCGACTGCTGCACGGAAAGACTGCCCGAGGTCACGCCCTCATTCGGGCTCCCCGCGGTCGACGCGCGGACCATCTGCACGCGGCCGATATCGACGTCGAGTTCATCGGCGGCGATCTGGGCCAGTGCCGTCACGATGCCTTGCCCGATCTCGACCTTGCCGGGCGAGACGATGACCTGTCCCTCCGGCGAAAACCTTATCCATGACGACAGCCTCGGGTTCGCCGCCAGGCTGACCGGCAATTTCGGCGCAGGGGAGGGCGCGGGCTTTGTCATCGGGATGCCATCTCGGCCGCCGCGCGCAGCACCGCCCGCACCATGCGGTTATGCGAACCGCAGCGGCAAAGGTTACGGTCGAGTGCGGCTGTCACATCGTCGCGGGTCGGATCAGCGTTTCGCCTGAGTAGCGCGGCGGCGCTCATCAGGATGCCGGGGACGCAATAGCCACATTGCAGGGCCTGCTCGGCAATAAGGGCGCGCTGCAGCGGATGCGGCCGTTCCGCGCTGCCCAGCCCTTCGATCGTGGTGACCTCCTGGTCCGCAACCGCCCACAGCGGCGTGTCGCATGCCGCCACCGCGTGATCGCCGATGATGACATTGCAGGCGCCGCATTCATTGGCCCCGCAGCCGAAATGCGGGCCGGTCATGCCAAGCTCGCCGCGCAGAATGCCGAGCAGTGCGGAATCGGGATCGGCGTCGACGCTGGTCTCGACGCCATTGAGGCGGAATCGAATGCTCGCCATCCTGGATGGGACCTTACTGGGCCTTGATCTTGACTTACGGCTTATCGCCGAATTTCTTGACCACTTCGGCCCATTTGACAATATCGCCGCGCAGAAATTTGTCGAACTGTTCTGGAGTCATCGATAAGGGAATCGCGCCCTGGTCGGTCCAGAGCTTGACGATGTCCGGCCGCTTGACCGCGGCATTTACGCTTGCATTCAGTTTATCGATGATCGGCTTCGGTGTTCCCGCGGGCGCCATCAAGCCAAGCCAGATGGTGGCCTCATACCCGGGCACGCCGGCTTCGATCACGGTCGGTACGTTGGGCATCACGCTTGAGCGCGCCTTGCCGGTGGTGGCGAGCGCGCGCACCTGGCTTTCACCGACGTTGGGAGCCATCGCCGGCACCGCGTCGATCATCATCTGCACCTGTCCGCCGATCACGCCGCTGCGCGCCTCGCCGCTGTTGCGATAGGGAACGTGCACGACGTCGATGCCGGCCATGGTTTTGAACAGTTCGCCAGCCATGTGGTAGGGCGTGCCCTGGCCGGACGAAGCGTAGTTCAGCTTCCCCGGCTGCGATTTGGCAAGCGCGATGAATTCGGCAAGCGTCTTTGCGGCGACCTGCGGGTGCACGACGATGACCAGGTCGGAGTAGTTGACCGGCGCGATCGGCGCCAGGTCGCGCATCAGTTCGTATTTGCGTTGCGGCACCAGTGACTCGTTCGCGGTCTGGGTATTCGACATCATCAACAGCGTATAGCCGTCGGGCGGCGATTTGGCGGCCTCGAGCGTACCGATCACCCCACCAGCGCCGGTGCGGTTCTCGACCACGAACGGCTGGCCGAAATTCTCCTGCAGGATGTTGCCGAGCAGGCGGGCCGTCACGTCCGCCGGGCCGCCGGCGCCAAAGGGCACGATGATCCTGACCGGCCGTGTCGGATAATCCTGCGCGAGACATTGCGTTGCAAAAACAACCGGCGTCACAACAAGAGTTGCCGCCAACGCCAGCGCAAACCTTGGGCACGACATTTCAATCTCCCCGGGTCCTGGTCTTTTTCTGCGTGGGCCGGTTGAAACGCCGGCCCACGGTCAAGCCGTTCCCGGCTCGGCGATGCTAGAGGCCTCAAATAGCACCGGAACTTTCTTGTACCAATCCAGCAGCCATGCAGCTGCAACCATGATCAAGATGCCAACGAGGCTGACAAGGAGCTGCTCGGCGAAACCCTTGGAATACTGGGTAAGCATCCAGTGCGCGCTAAAGGACAGAAATATGCCGAGGCAGAAAATCGGAAGCGAATGCTGACCGCATAGGATGGCTGGGCGTAACAGCCGGGAAATGAGGGGTGGCCAATCGCGCGGAAGGAATCTTACCACCACAACGGCCAAGGCAAGGAAGTGCGTCAGACGCAGCATGTCGAGATCGCTCTTGTCGATCGGGTATATCGCGCGAATTAGTGATTTCGGCACCAGTGACTCCAGAAACGGAACATGCCAGGTCATCACGATCAACAGCGCAAACAGCAACCAACCCACGGCCAATATCATGGCGGCGCGAGAGCGTATTACGAAATGAAGTTTGGCGCTGCCTCCGACACCACACCAGGCGGCGAACACAAACAGCAATTGCCAGGCAAACGGATTGAAGTACCAGGTCGTGCCGGCAGGATATGACGGCAGATTCCAGTCGAACCAGCGTGCCGCGACATAAAAAATGGCAGATCCCAGCAAAGTCAGGCCCGGGCGACGCACCAGGCTCCACAAGATCAACGGCGATACCAGCAGCAACGCCATATAGAGAGGCAGTACGTCGAAATTGACCGGCTTGTACTTCAGCGTCAGCGCCTGTCCAATCATCACATCGGGGTGCTGAAGAAAATTAAAGACGTTGAATTCATCCTCGTACATTGGATTGTCGAAGCGCTTCGCGGTGCGAGCGATCTGCGCCGTGAAAAGCAGAAACAGGAAAATGTGTGCGATGTACAATTGCCAAACCCGCTTCAAAAGTCGCTTGGTGGCGGCGAGAAAATGGCCGCCGCGCACGGCCGGACCGTATATAAAGCCGGCAAGATACCCGGAAATGAACACGAAGAATTCGGCGGCGTCGCTGAAGCCGTAATTGCGCAGCGTCAGCCAGCTAATGACGTCGTGCGGAATATGATCGAGAAAGATCATCCACTGTCCGACAGTTGGCCGATTAGTTCGAGCCAACTGATTCATGTCAAGAAATCGGCGTGGCGCATCCGGGTGCCCGCTTTTAGTCGACGCCGTCAATTCTAGCTGAAATCGGAATGAATTGTCGACGTAGACTCGATGTGTCTTGTGGGAATAAAAGAGGTGTGCTGCAGGAATAAAAAATAGCCGTGGGTGTACCTGTTATGCCCCGGAACATGCGGAGAGAACCGGCCAATGAGAAATCGGGGACTATCGCGCCGCAACGTGCTCAAGGGATCAGGCGCGTTGCTTTCCGGCGCTGCCTTCTCGACACGCGTGATGGCCGCAAGCCCTCCGCCGGAACCGGTCACGCCCGCCCTGATCGAGGCGGCGAAGAAGGAAGGCCAGGTCAGTTACTATACCTCGACCGATCTGCCGGTCGCCGAAAAGCTGGCGAAGGCGTTCGAGGCGAAATATCCTGGCATCGCGGTGCGCGTCGAGCGCACGGGCGCCGAG
>WNGJ01012668.1_pt1 | contig 14648 bp, 13 predicted proteins | sample 5400611 | NCBI WGS metagenome assembly WNGJ01 (sample SAMN13153375, study PRJNA577476) | soil metagenome | isolation source: 40 cm soil or saprolite under Garry oak tree replicate 1 | place: USA:California | collected 2016-06-15
TGAGGGAGGTTTCGTTGCGGAAGGGCACGACGCTGTCGTACAGCTTCTTGTCTTCGACAGCTCCGCGTAGATCTCGTTTGCTGCCTTGTAGCAAGCCTCCATGACGTCCGGCGGGAACTGCTTGAGGAGCGCGCCGTTGGCAATCAGCCGCCGCAGTGCCGCCGGATTGCCGGCATCGTAGCGGCCGATCACCCAGCCCCACGCATCGTTGCACGCGCCGATAACGGCCGACTGGTAGCTTTTCGGCAGTTCGTTCCACTTGTCGAGGTTGACGATGATGTGGTTCTGGCCGCAGCCTTCCCACCAGCCCGGGTAGTAATAGTATTTGGCTATCTTGTAGAAGCCGAGCTTCTCGTCGTCGTACGGCCCGACCCATTCGGCCGCGTCGATGGTGCCTTTCTCCAGCGCAGGATAGATGTCGCCGCCGGCGAGCTGCTGCGGCACCACGCCAATGCGCGCCAGGATCGTTCCGGCAAAGCCGCCGATGCGGAACTTCACGCCCTTGAGGTCGGCGGGCGTCTTGATCTCGTTGCGGAACCAGCCGCCCATCTGCGCGCCGGTGTTGCCGGCCGCAAAGCCGATGCAGTTGAATTTTGCGAGGACCTCGTTGAGAAGCTCGTTGCCGCCGCCGTGGTGCAGCCAGCCATACATCTGGCGGCTGTTAAGGCCGAACGGCAGCGCCGTGCCGAACGTCATGGCCGCGTCCTTGCCCCAATAATAGTACATAGCCGTGCTGCCCATCTCGACGGTCCCAATCTGGATCGCATCGAGCACTTGCAGCCCGGGCACGATCTCGCCGGCCGCGAACGCCTGAATCTGGAAGCGGTTGTCGGTGACCTCGGCAATGCGCTTACAAAAATATTCTACGCCGCCGTAGAGGGTGTCGAGCGATTTCGGCCAGCTCGCGGTGAGCCGCCATTTGATCTCCGGCATCGACTGCGCGACCGCCGGAGCGGCCACCGCCGATACAGCGAGCCCACCGCCCGCCGCCTTGAGAAATTCACGTCGTTTCATGGCTTGCCCCTTTGGTCGGTTGGCCGACGCGAAGCCGTCGGCGGGTGCGATGATACTGCCTAATCAGGCCAATGGCGACGTGCGCTCAAGTGGTGCGGCTCACCCCAAATCCACCGCCCGCAGGTGCCGGATCGGGCGGCCGGGCGCGATCGATTGGGCCGCGGCCACGATCGCGTTCGAGTCGATGCCGTAGTGGCGATAGAGATCTCGGATTTCTCCGGTCTGGCCGAAGTGTTCGACGCCGAGCGGCCGCACCCGGTGCCCGCGCACGGCCCCGAGCCAGGCGAGCGTTGCCGGATGCCCATCGAGCACCGTGACGATGCCGCAATGGGACGGCACCTCGGCGAGGAGCCGCTCGATGTGGCTGCTGGCGTGAATGAGCCCGCGCTCGCGCGCGCGGCTCGCGGCGGTCCAGCCGGCATTGAGGCGGTCGGCGGAAGTGACGGCGAGCAGGCCGATGTCGCGCCGGTCTTCCGCCATCAGGCCGACGGCCTGGATCGCTTCCGGTGCAATCGCGCCGGTGTAGGCGACGACGACCTGGCAATTCGGCCCGGGCCGGCGCAGCCAATAGGCGCCGTCGATGATCGCCTGACGCAACTCCGCGCCCATCGGCCGTTTTATTTGCTCGATCGGCCGCGTGGAGAGGCGCAGATAAACCGAGCCGCCGGTCTCGTCGCGCAGCCAGTTGCGCTCTGAGGCATCGCCGTCGCCCTCCTTCTGGATATAGGCGAGTGCGAACGCGAGGATGACCGAGAGTTCGTCGACGAACGCCGGCTCGAAGGCTGCAAGCCCATCCTGGGCAATGCCGATCAGCGGGGTGCCGATCGACTGATGCGCGCCGCCTTCCGGCGCGAGGCTGATGCCGGACGGCGTGGCAACGAGAATGAATCGCGCATCCTGATAGCAGGCGTAATTGAGGGCATCGAGACCGCGCGCGATGAACGGATCGTAGAGCGTGCCGATCGGCAACAGCCGTTCGCCGTTGATCGCGTGCGACAGGCCGAGCGCCGAAAGCAGGATGAACAAATTCATCTCGGCGATGCCGAGTTCGATGTGCTGGCCCTTGGGCGAGAACTCCCAGGTGAAAGTCGACGGGATGCGTTCGCTCTTGAAGGTGTCCGCGAGGGCCTGGCGGGCGAACAGGCCGCGCCGGTTCACCCACGGCCCGAGATTGGTCGACACGGTCACGTCGGGCGAAGCGGTCACCACGCGTGCGGCAAGCTGCGAGGTCTGCCGCGCGAGTTCGTTGAGCACCGATCCGAAGCCGGTCTGCGTCGACATCACCGGCTGGATCGTGACGGCAAGCTCGTCCGGCACCGCAACCGGCGCGGCCGGCCGGCGCCGTGTGCGCGCGCGGAACGGCACTTCGTCGAGGAATGTCTGCAACTGCTTCGGCGGGAGGCTCAGCCCTTCGAATCTGTCCCACTCGTGCCCGGGCCTGACCTCCATGGCGATGCGGAGGCTTTCCATCTGGGCCGGAGTCATGAGGCCGGCATGGTTGTCCTTATGGCCGGCGAACGGCAGCCCGTAGCCTTTGACGGTGTAGCAAATAAAGCAGGTCGGCCGATCATGATCGATCCGGCCGAATGCATCGAGCAGGCTTGGCAGGTCGTGGCCGGCGAGGTTGGTCATCAGGCGCGCGAGTTCCGCGTCGGAGCGCGCGTCGATCAGCCGCGTCACGTCGCCCTGATCGCCGATATCGTCGTTGAGGCGTCGCCGCCACGCCGCGCCCCCCTGAAACACCAGGGCGGAGTAGAGCTGATTGGGACAATCGGCGATCCATTGGCGCAGGCGCTCGCCGCCCGGCTCGCGGAACGCGGCTTCCAGCAGCGAGCCGTATTTGAGGATGACGACGTCCCAGCCGAAGTCGCGGAACAGCGCCTCGTAGCGTGCCCACAGGCCCTCGCGGATCACCGCGTCGAGGCTCTGGCGGTTATAGTCGATGATCCACCAGCAATTGCGCAGGCCCTGCTTCCAGCCTTCGAGGATCGCCTCGAAAATATTGCCTTCGTCGAGTTCGGCGTCGCCCACGAGGGCGATCATGCGGCCTTCCGGCCGATCGAGTCCCCAGCCGTGGGCGCGCACGTAATCCTGCACCAGGCTCGAGAACAGGGTCTGCGCGACGCCAAGACCCACCGAACCGGTGGAGAAATCGACGTCGTCGGCATCCTTGGTGCGGGAGGGATAACTCTGCGCGCCCTTGTAGCCGCGGAAGCCTTCGAGCTTCTCGCGGGACTGGCCGCCCAGCAGGTACTGAATGGCATGGTAGATCGGGCTCGCGTGCGGCTTCACCGCGACCCGATCCTCCGGCCGCAGCACGTGGAAATAGAGCGCGGTCATGATGGTCGCGAGCGAAGCCGACGACGCCTGATGCCCGCCGACTTTGAGCCCATCCGCGCTTTCGCGCACGTGGTTCGCGTGGTGAATGGTCCAGGCGGCGAGCCAGAGGACCTTCTTTTCCAGTTCCCTGAGGGCTGTCAGGCGCGAATCGTCGGGCATTTGCGGTCTGTCGGTTTGCTCGACCTATTTTAAAGCAGCGAATAGCGAATGGCGAATGGCGAATAGAAAATCGAAACGCCCCACACCCTATTCGCTACTCGCCATTCGCTATTCGCTCAACCCGGCGGCCAGTCTCGTGGCCGCACGCTGGGCACGCGCCCGCGCATTGGTCCGCTCCAGGTGGTGGTGGGCACGTAATGGGGCGGGCCGGGCGCATGCGCGGCGAGCGCAAAAAGCGCGCCGAAGGCAAAGCCGCCGATGTGCGCCCACCAGGCGATTCCACCAGCCATATCCGGCGACATCAGTTCGGACGTGCCCTGCAACAGCTGCAGGCCGAACCAGATGGCGGCGAACAGCACCGCCGGGATCGGCACGAACAGCGGGATGAAGACGATGAGGATGATGGTGATCACGCGGGCGCGCGGATAGGCGACCGCATGCGCGCCGAGCACTGCGGCGATGGCGCCGGAGGCGCCGAGAACCGGCGTCGTCGACGTCGGATGCGTGAACAGGTGTACCGCGCTCGCAGCGACGGCCCCGCCCAGGTAGAGCGCGGCAAAGCCGAAGCGGCCGAAGCGCGCTTCCATGGCGGGCCCGAAAATCCACAGGAACCACATGTTGAGGATGAGATGGAGCCATCCGCCGTGCATGAAGGTGTTGGTCAGCAGCGGCCACCAGTTCGCCGGATCGAGGCCGTATTGCCGCGCCACCAGCGGCTCGGTGTAGCGGATCGGAATAAGCGCGGCGTGGATCAGCACCTGCTCGAGCGTGCCGGCCGGCAGGCTTTCCATCCACAGGAACACGAGCGTGTTGATGGCGATGAGCGCCAGCACGAGCACCGGTGGGGACGCGCGCGGCGCCGTATCGATGAAGGGAAACAACCGGATCTCCTCGGCCGGCGATAACTCGCCAAGCTTATAGCTAGGGACGGGGGCCGCCGGACGCGAGTGGCGCCTCACGCCCGCCAGGGCAGGGCCGAGGCGATCTCGACGAACACCCAGGCGCCGAGCCCCAATTCGCGCGGAAACGGCGCAATCAGCAGGGGACCATGGCGCCGCGGCGTCGTCCCGCGCGCGCGCAACGCCTCCTCCGCACTGTCGAGCGAGACCACCAAGACCCCATAGGCGCCGATGAACGGCAGGGACGGCACGGCGATTTCCGGCAGCAGCCCGGTGAAGGCGGCCGTGTCCATGATTTGCACCCGGCCGCGGTCGAGCGCGACCGCACGACCCGCCGCATTGGAGATCACCGGGTGGCCGGTGAAACGGCCAAAGCGTTGTGCGACTTCGTCGACGTTCGCGACGGCGATCGCCACGTCGGTCAGCGCGACGGCGCCATTGGGATGCGTGAGCCAGCGCGGCTGCCACACGGCATGTTCGGTCCGGTGGGTGAGAATCTGAATGCGGCCCTCCGGCATCACGCCGGGCTCGACCCGCGCAATCGTAAAGGCGGCGGTCGCGGGCCCGGTTTCGGTCTCGACCGGCCGCTGCATCTGGACGAGCGGGCGCACACGAAAGCCGGTGGCGCCGAGCCGCGCATGCGCCTCGGCCGCGTCCGCGACCGCGAAGGCCACGAGATGGAGGCCGGCGTGCCGTTCAAGGGCGGCGTCGAATTCGCGCGCGAGCGGTGTTTCGGACGTCTTGAACAAAATCTCGACGTAGCCGCGCCGGAACATCACCGTCATGTTGCCGGTGCCGGTCAATTGCGGCGGACCGCCGGCGGGGTCCGGATTCGATTGAATGGAAAGCGGCGCGGGCGCGAATCCGGCCTGCACGAGCGCGCGGCCGGCCGGTTCCGGGTCGCGCACGAAATGCGCGAGATGGTCGAGGAAGATTTCCCGGTCCAGCGGAAGCTGACGGTCGGCTTCGGGTGTGTGAGACGCTGGCGTCACGGCGCAGCCGTCAGGTCGTACGCGGCGCGTGATCGGGGCAGGGATGCACCTCGATCGTCACGTGGGAGAGGCCGGCAATGCCGGCGAGCCGCGCCTTGTAGGCTTGCGGCGATTGCGGGTGCTCGGTGACGACCGACGCGATTACTCCCGCATGCCCCGGCCCGAGCTGCCACAGGTGCAAATCAGCCACGCGGTCGTCGCCGGCCTCGAGCCGTGCGCGCACGCGGTCGGCAAGCCCGCCGCTCGGAACCACGTCGAGCAACACGGCGCCGGACGAACGGATCAAGCCGAGGCCCCAGCTGATGATCACGCCGGCGCCGACGATGGCGACGAGCGCGTCCATCCACGCCAGCCCGTAGAACCGGCCCATCAGCAGTCCCCCGATCGCCAGCACCGACGTCACCGCGTCGGCGAGCACGTGGATATAGGCGGCGCGGATGTTGTGATCGTGGGAATGATGATGGTCGTTGTCATCGTGCGCGTGCCCGTGGCGATGATCGGCATCGGACAGCAGCCACGCGCTCGCCAGGTTTACGGCGAGGCCGATGCAGGCGATCGCGATCGCCTCGTCGTATTTGATCGCGATCGGGTTGAAGAAGCGGGTTATCGATTCATACGCGATGAGGAGCGCGATCAGCAGCAGGATGAGCGCGCTTGCGAAGGCGGCCAGTTCGCCGAGCTTGCCGGTGCCGAACGAGAACCGCGCGTCGGCGGCGTGGCGGCGCGCAAAGCGATAGGCCAGCGCGGCGATCGCGAGCGCGGCGACGTGGGTCGACATGTGGACGCCGTCGGCCACCACGGCCATCGAGCCGAACAGGGTTCCGCCGGCGATTTCCGCGACCATGGTGGCCGCCGTGAGCGCGACCACGAACCAGGTGCGCCGCTCGTGACGGTCATGCTTCTCGCCGAGGAAGACATGGGCGTGATGCCAGCGATCGAGAGAGTGCGTGTGCATGGACGGCCTCCGTTCGGCCTAGTTTGATGCGAACTTCGGGTTCGCGGCACTAGATGCCAAATAATCGCCCTATCCATGTCGTGCAAATGCACCAAGGGCGGTGATTCCGCTGCCTTGAGCCGCCGCATCGGTGGCTCTCGTCAGGGTTCCGTAAATCGGCATATCATGGCGGCAGGTTAGGCGAAAACCGACACCCGGGGAGGGGCATGCCGGTGATATTGCGGGCTTTGGCTTGCTTCGTTCTCGCAGCCGGGTTGATTGCGCCGGCCCTCGCGGACGATCGGGCCGACTGCCGTGGAACCGGTGCGCCGGAAGCAGTGATTGCCGCCTGCACGCGCGTGATCGGCACGGGCGCCGTCCAGGGCAATCAGCTCGCCGATCTCTACGCGGCACGGGCGCGCGCCTATCGATCGCAGGCGGACCTCGATCGCGCCATTGCCGATTTCGATGAAGCCATCCGGATCGACCCCGTGCGCCCGTTCCTTCTCGAGCTGCGAGGCAACGCGTGGCTCGCGAAGCATGATTATCCCAAAGCCATCGCCGATTACGAGCGGGCGCTGCAGCTCAACCCAAAACTGATCCCCGCTTACGTCGGTCGCGCCAGCGCGCATTTCGCAAAAGGCGGCTTCGACGCGGCCCTCGCCGATTACCAGGCGGCCATCGAACTCAATCCCAAGGGCGCTGCTCTTTACCTCCAGCGCGGCCACGTCTGGCGCCGCAAGGGCGACGCCGCGCGGGCCGTGGCCGATTATTCCGAGGCACTGCGCATCGCGCCCGCATTGCTCGCCGCGCATGTGGCGCGTGGGATCGCGCTCGAAACCGCGGGCGACCGCGGCGGCGCCCGCGCCGATTATCAGGCGGCGATCGCGGCGGAGGCGCGCGGGGAAGCCGCCATCCGCGCCCAAGCGACGGCGCGCGAGCGCCTCGCCATGCTGGACAGTTCCGAGCGCAGCGCGGCGCCGGCACCCCAGAATGTGAATGCGGGTGCGACGGCGCCGGCGCACGCGGCCGCTCCCGCGACCCCACCGTCCGGCGCGCCGGCGGCGGGATTGGCGATTCCACCCTCGGCGGTCATTCCGTCGAAACCGGCGGCAACCTCGCTCTCCCCGGGCCCGCTCCGCCAGTCCGCGGCCCCGGCGGGCAACGTCGTCGCCACGATCTCCCCGCCCCCGCGGGTCGAGGCCGTCGCGCCGCCGGCCGCAACCGGCATTCGCCTCGCGCTCGTTCGAGACGCTCGAACTGGACAAAGTGCTCGCCGGGCTCGATGACGAGGCGCGCGCGAACATCATCGTGCTCGACGCCTGCCGCGACAATCCGCTTGCGCGCGGCTTCGCGAGCAAGCTCGGCGCCACGCGTTCGGCGGCGGTTCCGGCGGGGCTGGCCGGTTACGCGACGGTCGGGACCGGCACGCTCATCGCCTTTGCCACCGCGCCGGGGCAGACCGCGCTCGACGGCGCGGGCACGAACAGCCCATTCACGTCGGCCTTCATCAAGCACGTGCGCACCCCGGGCATCGAGGTCAATCAAATGCTCACGCGCGTACGCGTGGAGGTGGCGGCGGGAACCAAGAACCGGCAGGTACCGTGGGCGAACTCGTCTCTGCTGGGCGAGGTCTATCTGGCCGGCGAGCGTTAGAGCATGATCCCGAAAAGTGGACACCGGTTTTCGGAAAAGATCATGCTCCAGCAAAAAGTTAAAGTGCGATGACGATTCGAAGAAAAGTCATCGCGCTTTAAGCCGCGGCCCTTCACGTCCTGCGATGCCTCACAACCACGCGCGCAGGCTCGCAGCGGCCGAGGAAAGTTGCTCGCGGCCAGCGGTTGAGCACGCTGTCGGTGCCGATCGCCGCGTTGGTGCGGATCAACTCGATGCGGAGTTTCGTGTTTTCTTCGCTCAGCGTCGTGCCGAACAGGAAGTCGTGATCCTTCGCCTTGGTGATCACGCCGGCACAAAAGCCGCGCAGCTCGGGATATTTGTGACAGGCCGGATTCTTCACGAATCCTTCGTCCGGGTCGACCAACAGCGTGACCCGACGCGCCATGCTGTCCTCGAACACGAGATCGCCCCTGCATCGGAGCATGCGCGCGTCGGCAGCGGAGACGAAGATCAACGGCGCGGCGAGCAGCATGCCGAGGTGCCATCGCATGCGGAAACCTCCTCCAGCCCTCTGGGATCGTACTCTGCTTCGCAAGAATGTCAGCCCCGTGCCGCGGCCAGAAGAACGATGATCTCGCAGACCTGTTCGAGCGCCCCCAGCACGTCGCCGGTCTGGCCGCCGACTTTATTGAGCGCGAGCCAGCGCATCGCAGCGAGGCCCAGGGCGAGCAGCGCGGCCGCGATCAAACCCTTCGCCAGCCCGAGCGCGAGCACAAGTGCCGCAAACCCCAGCAGCGCCGCCCCTGCGACGCTGTCCGCCGGCGGCAGGCCGGCATCGGCAGAGAGACCGTCGGGGCGCGCCGGGGGAATCAGCAGCATGAGCAGCGGCGGCATGGCGCGGGCAGCCGCATGCGCGGCGATCAGCGCGGCAGCGGCTCGCATCGGGCCAGCGAGGCTCGCCAGCGCCGCCCATCGCAACCCGATCGACAGGATGAGCGCGCACGCGCCGAACGTGCCGATCCGGCTGTCACGCATGATGGCAAGGCGGGTTTCCGGTGAGGCGCCGGCGCCGGCGTGCGCGAGCGCGTAGGCGAGCGTCCCGACGGCCCCGACGATCGCACCGGCGACCGGCGCGGCCCAGCTGGCTCGTGCGAGTTCTCCGCCGGCGTTCGGACGACCATGGGGGAAGGGCAGGCGGGTATAGAAGCCTACCGCGACGATGAGGTCGCCGGTCGCCCTGCCGAGCCAGTCATCGCCGCCCCGCATGTTTCCCGCCCCTTTCGTGCGCGCTTATAGAACCGTGGTGCGGGCATTTGCTAGACGATGTCGGCGATTGCGGTGCCTCTCTGGCCCACGGCAAGCTTTGGATCATGAGATTTTCTTCGTTGACCCAACTGGCCGCCGCATGCGGCGACGTTCCGGCGGGCGATGCAGCGGCTGCCGTGGCGGTTGCGGCGCGCGACGAAACGCTCACCAAGCCGGCCGGCAGTTTGGGCCGCCTCGAGGAGGCGGTCGCATGGCTTGCGCGCTGGCAAGGCCGAAGTCCGCCGCGTCTCGAGCGCGTAGATATCCTGGTGTTCGCCGGAAACCACGGCATCACGGCCCAGGGCGTTTCCGCGTATCCCGCTTCGGTCACCGTGCAGATGGTTGCGAATTTCGCGGCAGGCGGCGCGGCCATCAATCAGCTGGCCCGGATCGCAGATGCGCAGTTGCGCGTGCTGCCGCTGTCGCTCGACCAGCCGACGGCTGATTTCACCGCAGCGTCGGCGATGAGCGAACAGGAGTTCCTTGCGGCGGTCGACATCGGGTTTGAGGCGGTGACACCGGGAGCCGATCTCGTCTGCCTGGGCGAAATGGGAATCGGCAACACCACCGCCGCCGCCGCGCTTGCCGCGGCACTGTTCGGCGGGGGCGGCGAGCGGTGGGCCGGCCGCGGCACCGGAGTCGACGACGCAGGCCTCGCGCGCAAACGCGCCGTGATCGATCGCGCACTGGCGCGCCACGCGCCGTCTCTTGCCGATCCGCTCGCTTGCGCGGCAACGTTCGGTGGGCGCGAGTTGGCCGCCATTCTGGGCGCAACCCTGGCGGCGCGGCACCGGCGCATTCCGGTCCTGCTCGACGGGTTCGTATGCACCGCTGCGGCCGCGCCCTTGGCCAAGCTTCATGCGGGCGCGCTCGACCATGCCATGGCGGCGCATGTATCGGCCGAAGCGGGTCATCGCCGGCTGCTCGAGGAGCTAGGCCTGCGGCCGCTGCTCGATCTCGATATGCGTCTCGGGGAAGGCTCCGGCGCCGCGGTGGCGGTGCTGCTGTTGCGCGCGGCGCTTGCCTGTCACCTGGGCATGGCGACCTTTGCGCAAGCCGGCGTCGCGGGAAAATCGCCCGACTGAGGCGCCCCGGATTTCGATTCCAACAAAACTCGGCGCTGGCGGAACGCGCACTTCCGTGACATCTAAATGTCGCCAGATGATTCGGATGGTGCGGGAGAGACGCATGCTCCAGCGCTGCTACCGGCCGATCCTCTTGAGCGGCGCCCTCTCGCTCCTGACGAGCGCCTGCTTCGGCCCGAGTCATCCCGACACCGCGCGCTACGAATATTTGTACATGAACGGCGCGTTCGTCTCGCCCCACAAGGCGTTCCCGCAGGGCGTCGAGCGGGGCCGCTGGCAATGCTACGACGGCAAGACCGGCGAAACGCTCAATTGCACCTTCGTGCGCGGCGGCTTCGATCACTTCCAGTACATCTTCCGCGAACGTGGATAAGGGCCTTACTTCAGTCCGCCGGCGCGATGGCGTGAAAGAACGTACCCGTCACGTGTCCGCGGCGGCCGCCGTCCGGTCCGAGCGACCGGCCCTCGCCATCCCTCAGCTCGGCCAACGGCGCGTCATTCGCGCTCGGCAGCAAAGTCGCGTAGTGAAATTCGTGGCCGCGCACGCGGGCGCGGGCGGGCCCGATCGGGCATTCGGCCAGGAGTTCCGCCTCGCGATAGCCGAGGTGCAGCTGACGACAGGCGAAGCTTGTGGAATGGCCGAGTAACCCGGTCATGGCATGGCGGTTGCCAGCGGCGTCGATGAGGCCTTCGCCCAGAACCATGTAGCCGCCGCATTCGCCGTGCACCGGCCGCGACGCGGCAAAGCGTGCCAGCCCCGCACGGAAGCGTGTCGCCCCCGTCAACGTGCCGGCGTGCAATTCGGGATAGCCGCCCGGCAGCCAGCAGCAATCGCAATCGTCCGGCGGAGGCTCGTCCGCCAGCGGCGAAAACCGCGCGACTTCCGCGCCGGCGCGGCGCCAGCCGTCGAGCACATGCGGATAAATGAAGCTGAAGGCGGCATCCACAGCGAGCGCGATGCGGTTGCCGGGAGGCGGCAGCGCGGTCGCGCATCCCTTCGCGGCGCCCGGTGTGAGCGTTGCACTGGTTGCCACGACTTCATCAAGATTGATGTATTGCTCCGCCACGGCGGCGAGACGCTCGATCCATTTAGCCAAGTCGGGATGTTCGTTTGCTTGCACCAGCCCCAGATGGCGTTCGGGCAACGAGAGATTTGCGTCGCGCGGGATCGCACCCATTACTGGAACGCCAAGCGCGGCAATTGCATCGCTCACCAGCAGACGGTGCCGCTCACTGCCGACGCGGTTGAGCACCACGCCCGCGATACGAACCGCGGGATCGTGGATCGTGAGGCCGCGGACCAGCGCCGCGGCAGTCTGCGACTGGCCTGAGACGTCGAGGACGAGCAGCACCGGCAATCGGAAGCGCGCGGCGAGGTCGGCCGCTGCGCCGGTGCGGCCGGCCGGTCCCGGCACCCCGTCAAACAAACCCATGGCGCCTTCGATCAGCAAAAAATCGGCGTTGCTCGCGGCCTCGTCCATAAGCCGGCCTAGCAGCGCCGGCGGCATGGCCCAGGTGTCGAGGTTCACGCAGGCATGCCCCGTTGCGGCTGCGTGGAATCCAGGGTCGATGTAGTCGGGCCCGGCCTTCGCCGCGCGCACTGCCATCCCGCGCCGCCGCAGCGCCGTAAGCAGCGCCAGCGTGATAACGGTCTTGCCGGCGCCCGACCGCGGTGCACTGATGATGAGGCCGCGCGCGCTCATGGCGTTCCGCCGCGGATGCGGTCGCGCATCCCGACGATCTCGCCGACAACGACGATCGCGGGCGGTTCCATTCCGGCCGCTTGCGCTTCCGCGACGACCCGATCGAGCCGGGAGACGAGGATGCGCTGGTGCGGCGTCGTTGCCGCGGCGATCACGGCGGCGGGCGTGTCAGGCGCCATCCCGCCGGCCGCCAGCGCCGCAACGATCTGCGCCAGGTTATGCATGGCCATGTAGATCACGATCGGCTGGCCGGTTCGCGCCAGCGCAGCCCAATCGAGGCCATGCTCGTCCGCGGCGCCTTGCCCGGTCGCTAAGATCAGCGCCTGGTTCATGTGCCGCATGGTGGCCGGAATGGAGGCCGAGGCCAAAGCGGCAAGTCCGGCGGTGACCCCCGGGATCACCCGGAACGGAATCCCGGCGCCGGCCAGCGCGAGCGCTTCTTCGCCCCCGCGTCCGAACACGTTGGGATCTCCCCCTTTGAGCCGCAGTACGCGGCGCCCTTCGCAGGCGTGCGCGATCAGCCGTTTGCTGATATCCGCCTGGGTCGGGGACGGCTTGCCGCCGCGCTTGCCGGCAAACTCGAGCTTCGCGTCGGAACGGGCGAGCGCGAGAACGCGCTTGTCGACCAGCGCGTCGTGCACGACGACGTCCGCCTGCGCCAGGCCCGCAAAGGCATCGAGCGTGAGCAGCCCCGGATCGCCCGGGCCGGCACCGGCGAGCCACACGTGCCCGGGATCGAGGATCGGGAACGTGCCGCGCAACGCCGCAAGCGCGTCCTGTTTGCTCATGGGCATGGCGGAGTATCCTTACCCTCCGCTGGAGGGGGAGGGTCGGCTCGCGTAGCGAGCCGGGGTGGGGTGAAGAAACAAGCAATGCCGCAAGATCAAAAAGTCACCCCCACCCGGCCGGCTGCGCCGGCCGACCTCCCCCCTCCAAGGGGAGGTAAAGCGCTGCGCCGGGGCTGGACCACCGGCACGTGCGCGGCCGCGGCCGCAAAGGCCGCCTACGCGGCGCTCGTCACCGGCGAGTTTCCCGATCCGGTCGAGGCCAGCTTGCCGCGGGGCGAGCGCCCCGCCTTCGCGCTCGCCACGCAACGCGCCGAGGCCGGTGCCGCGACCGCCGGCATCGTCAAAGACGCCGGCGACGATCCCGACGTGACCCACGGCGCGTTGGTCCTCGCCACGGTGCGGCCGGGTGCAGCCGGCGCGGGTGTAACTTTTCGCGCGGGCGAGGGCGTCGGCACGGTGACGCGTCCCGGGCTGGTCCTGTCGCCCGGTGAGCCGGCGATCAATCCGGTCCCGCGCCGAATGATCCGCGCCGCGATCGAAGAAGTCGCCGCGGCAAACGGACGGAACGCGGACGTCGAGGTCGAGATCGCCATTCCGGGCGGGGAGGCGCTTGCCGCCCGCACCGTCAACGCGCGCCTCGGCATCATTGGCGGACTGTCGATTCTGGGCACGACGGGGATCGTCGTGCCGTATTCCTGCTCGGCATGGATCCATTCGATCCATCGCGGCATCGATGTGGCGCGCGCCGGCGGCTTCGATCACGTCGCCGGCTCGACCGGCGCGACATCGGAACAGGCGGTGCGCGCGCTCTACGGGCTTCCCGACGTGGCCCTCATCGACATGGGCGATTTCGTCGGCGGCATGCTCAAATATTTGCGCTCCCATCCGATCGCGCGCGTCACGATCGCCGGCGGCGTGGCGAAGATGACGAAGCTCGCGCAGGGCATGCTGGATTTGCATTCGAAACGCGGCGCGGTGGACTTGCCGGCGCTTGCCGCACTCGCGACAGCGTCCGGCGGTTCCGCGGCGCTGGCGGAGCGCATCACCGGCGCCAATACGACCGCGCAGGCTTTCGCGGATGCGCGCGCGCAAGGCATCGCGCTCGGCGATGTGGTTGCTGCGGCGGCATGGCAGACGGCCGCGACGGTCGTCGCCGACGCCGACATCGCCGTCGAGATTATTTTGTTCGACCGTGACGGCGAGCTCGTGGGCCGCGCTCCATTCCGGCCTGCTCACGAGGCCGCTCCTTCGCGGAAACGGCGGCGATAATCCGGATCGTAGAGCGCGCTGTTGCGGAAATCCTGTGCCGCCAGCGCGGGGCCGACGAGGACAACCGCGGTGCGCTCGATCGTTGCGGCTGCCACCTTGCCGCCAATGTCGCCGAGCGTTCCCGCAATTATTTGTTGGTCCGGCCACGTGGCGCGCGCCACCACCGCGATCGGGCAGTCGGCGCCGTAGAACGGCGTCAACTCGGCGACGATCTTTTCGATCGACTGGATCGCCAAGTGGATCACGAGCGTCGCGCCGGTCGCCGCAAAAGCCGCGAGCCGTTCGCGCCCCGGCATGCGCGAGGCGCGTCCCGGCATGCGCGTGAGCACCACGGTTTGCGCCACCTCTGGGACCGTCAGCTCGCGGCCGAGCACGGCCGCGGCGGCCGCGAAGGCCGGTACGCCCGGTGTGAGCGTGTAAGGGATACCACGGCGTTCGAGCCGCCGGATTTGTTCCGCGACGGCGCTGAACACCGAAAGATCGCCGGAATGCAGCCGCGCCACGTCGTGGCCGGCAGAATGCGCCGCCACGTATTCGCTCTCG
>WNGJ01005244.1_pt1 | contig 14647 bp, 13 predicted proteins | sample 5400611 | NCBI WGS metagenome assembly WNGJ01 (sample SAMN13153375, study PRJNA577476) | soil metagenome | isolation source: 40 cm soil or saprolite under Garry oak tree replicate 1 | place: USA:California | collected 2016-06-15
GTCGCAGCCGGGTGCCGCGCAGCAGCGGTGCCGAGCCTTCAGGCCCCGCCACTGCGCCGGCGAGACCACCCGCGTCGCCCGGCCGACATCAACCACCTGCGAGTCGGCTTTGAGCACGCGGCCCAGGGTTCCATCGCAGGCGAGGCGCTGCACAGTCTTGCTCGAGATCGGCATCCCGTTCTGCAGCTCAGAAGCTGACGCGCCGAGCTCACGCTTCAGACCTTCGACCGTGGTGTGGACTGTGATGTGAGGCCGCACGCCGTTGCTCCGGGGCAGCGTGCCCTGGTTCATGGCGTGGTGGGCGACCTCGACCAGGGCGTCCGCCCGGCGCTGCTTTGGCGTCCGCTCATCGCCGGTGCCGATGCGCTTGGCCAGCGACTCGATCGCCGCCTTGAGCGCCGACCCGCCTTCGCGGTCGAGCACGCCTGAGATGTGGAACATGCCGCTCGACTCGCTGATGCTGAGGAATCGCTTCTCGTAGTCCTCTTCGATCCCGTGATCGAAGCTGTCCGGGTCGAGCATGTAGCGGACGTGGTCGGCCAGCCAGTGCAGGTTCTTGACCGTGTGCTCCTTGGCGTGGCCGGTCCACTGCTCCTCAGAGCAGAGCTCGCGCAGGTCCTCGCGCAGCAGGTCTCGGAAATGGCAGATGACCGAGGTCGCCTGGTAGCCGACCTCACCTGAGCTCAGAGCTTCGGCCACAAGAGGCATCGCCTCGAGATGTTTGCCGACGCACAGCCGGTCGGAGGCGGCATGGGGTGTCAGCCCACAGGTCTGAGCCACCCAGGAGCAAGGAGTCTGCCCGGTGAGCAGGTTTGCGCCGCGCTTCCGGGCCTGGTTCAGAACCGTGCAGAGGGTGCCCTGCAGGCTGTCGACCAGGCCCGAAAGCTCCTTGGGATCGACGAGGTCGAGATCTGCACTGGACTGGAAATCGCGAACCGCAGCCTTCAGCTTATCGAGTTCGTCCAGCACGTAGAAAGCATACCAAACATACGTACGAAATGCAAGCGTTAATTGGCACCAATTCATTCAGCCCGGCCGCCAGACCCTGCTCCAACGCCCCTCTTCACCGTTTTTCTGCTTGACATCGGCGCCTCAATTTGATTGAATAACCAAACAATGTTGACTGATCGTTCAACCAACACCCGGGGCAAGATCCTCCAGGCCGCCTTCACCGTCCTGTCCCGCCAGGGTTACGAGAACGCCTCGATCAAAGAGATCGCGGAGGAGGCGGGCGTGGCGCAGGGCCTCGTCCACTATCACTTCAAGTCCAAGCAGCAGCTCGTCCTGGCGGTGCTTGCCGAGGTGTGTCGGGAGATGAAGTACGGGGACGAGCAGGGTGCCGCCGGCGCCCAGGCCGCTTACGAGAAGTTCAAAGCCATGCTCAAGGACAAGCAGGCCACGCATGCGCTGTACATCCAGCTGATCGCGGTGGGCCTGCACGACAAAGAGCTCGGTGGCGGGGTGCTCGACTTCATCCGGGAGGACCGCTCCCACATCGAGGAGATTGCGCGCCAGGTGTTCGCCGAGCGCGAGGCCGACCCGACTCCGGCGCGTGCGATCGCGTCTGTGATCGAGGCGGCCGTGCTCGGGATCATGGTGCAGAACCTCATCGATCCGGAATTCAACGCGGAAGAGGCTGTCGACGCCCTCAACGCGATGTCCTTGTCGGCCGTTTTCACGCCCGGGCAGGGCGCATAGGTAAGGAGAAGGGGAAAGTGTTCGCAGGCTGGGGTCGATTCGTCTACCGCTTCCGCTGGGCCACGCTGGCCGCGTCCGGCGTCCTGCTCGCCATCTCCGTCGCCCTGCTGATGATGGGCGGCACGCTGACGAGCGGCGGTCCGCTCACCAGCAACCTCCAGTCCGCCAAGGCGGGGAACCTGATCACGTCCGAGCTTGGCGCCGCGAAAGTCACGTCGAACTTCAACCTGATCTTCCGCAGCGACACGCTGACTGTGAGCGACCCTCAGTTCCAGGCGGCCGTCACCGACGCGCTCGCGCCGATCCAGAGCGATTCGCGAATCTCGAAGATGGTCACGCCCTACAACGTCCCTGACGCGCGCGTTGCGCAGGCCTTGACCTCGAAGGACGGCCATGAAGCGCTCGTCAGCATCGAGCTCAACTCCTCCGGACAGAAAGCCTGGAAGGATTACGACGCGGTGCGCGCCGAGGTGAAGTCCAGCACGCTCACCGTGACCGGCACCGGCTTCGTCGCCATCAACCAGGCCTTCAACAAGACCCTAGAATCCGACCTTCAACGCGCCGAGTACGTCACGCTTCCCGTCACCCTCATCCTTCTCGTTCTGATCTTCGCGACGATCGTCGCTGCCGGCCTGCCCCTGGGCGTGGGCATCCTGACCATCGTCGGCGGCATCGGCGGCACGTTCTTCCTGAACCGCTTCACCGACGTATCGCAGTACGCGCTCAACATCGTCACGCTGATCGGACTCGGCGTCTCGATCGACTATTCGCTGTTCATCGTCAACCGGTTCCGCGACGAGCTGGCCCGCGGCCAGAGTCGCGAGGACGCCCTCGCGACCACGATGGCGACCGCGGGCCGCGCGATCACGTTCTCCGGTTTGACGGTCGCCGTCGGCCTGTCGGCGATGCTGTTCTTCCAGGGCACCTTCATGGCGTCGATGGGCGCGGCGGGCGCGATCGTCGTCGCCGTCGCCGTTCTCTACGCGCTCACATTCCTCCCCGCGATGCTGGCGGTCATCGGCCCAGGCGTGAACCGCCTGCGGATACCGTGGTTCGGGCGCGCAGCGAGCGGCGGCGGTTTTTGGGCCGGTCTCGCCAACTGGGTCATGAAGCGCCCGATCGTGGTGCTCATCCCGACTGTGGCGTTCCTTGTCATCGCGGCGACGCCGTTCCTCCAGCTCCGGCTTGCCAACGGCAACGTGGACATGCTGCCGACGCACATCGAGGCGCGCCAGGGTTACGACCGCCTGCTCGCCGACTTCCCCGGCCAGGACCAGACCACATTCAACATCGTGGTCAACTACCCGGACGGCTCACCGCTGACGGCGAACCGCATCGCCGAGCAGTACACGCTCGAGCGCCGCATCGCGGCCATCCCTGGCGTCCTCCGCACGAGCTCGATCTATGACGTCGACCCCAAGCTCGGCCTCTTCGAGTACACGCAGCTCTACACCGGCGATCCGAACAACCTTCCTCAGCCGGTGCGCCAGCTGATCTCCAGCAGCGTCGGCAAGCACGTGGTGCTGATACAGGCATCGACCAACGCCGAGATCAGCTCCAACGCGGCGCGCGACATCGTCAGGTCGATTCGCGCCGACCGCGGCGTCACCGATGGCAAAGTGCTGGTCGGCGGCGCAACCGCAATCGATATCGACGTGATCCAGTTCATCTACGACCAGGTTCCCCTGGCGGTCGGGACCGTGGTTCTTGTGACCTACCTGCTGCTCTTCCTGCTGACCGGCTCGGTCGTGCTGCCGCTGAAGGCCGTCGTGCTCAACTTCCTGTCGATCGGCGCCTCATTCGGCGCGCTTGTGTTCATCTTCCAGCAGGGCCACTTCGCGAACGTGCTGGGCTTCACGCCGCAGTCTCTCGATCCGAGCATCCCGGTGATCCTGTTCTCGATCGTGTTCGGGCTTTCCATGGACTACGAGGTCCTGCTTGTCAGCCGAATGCACGAGGAGTACGTGCGCCTGGGCGACAACACCGCGGCCGTCGCGAGCGGCCTGGAGAAAACCGGGCGCCTCATCACAGGGGCAGCGGCGGTCATGTTCACGGTGTTCATGGCGTTCGGCCTGGCCGAGGTCGTGATCATCAAGGCCATCGGCATCGGGCTCGCGATCGCGGTGGCGATCGACGCGACCATCGTCCGCTCGCTCGTCGTGCCGGCGGTGATGCGACTGCTCGGCGACGTCAACTGGTGGGCGCCGAAACCCTTGCGATGGCTGTATGAGCGAATCGGGATCGGCGACCTCGGCGTCGAGCCGGAGCCGATGCTGCGCCGGCCGGTCGTGGTCGACGTGCCGGAGCGAGCTGAAGAAGTGGCGGTCGGGGCCCGGTAGTCGGCCGCCACCGCGCGCTTCTCTTATGTGCTGACCCGCGGGTCGATCGGTCGGTTGGTGTGGTACGGGATGGCGCTGGTCTGGCTCTTCGCCCTGGGCGTGGTCTTCCTTCGCCACATTCCGTTTGGGTTGGTCTTCGGACCGCTGTTCTTGCTCTACGGCGCCTCGGGCCTGGTCTTTCGCGACGACGAGGAAGCCGGCCCGTTGCCATGGTCCGAGTGGTTCGCGCCTGTGCTCGCCATCGGGTTTCTCGTGGTCGGCACTGTGCTGACGGCGGCGTCCCTGGCGCTGCTCAGCTAGCTGACGCAGAGCGCCGATAACCGAAACACACACCGACGGTTCCGAGGCGGCCAGCGTCATCGAATATGTCATCGCCATCTGGCCGGCAACCAGCTCAACCTACGGATGAGAAGCGACCGAGCTGTCTGTTCCAGGCTCCGAGCGCATAGTTCTTAACCCGCACCATGGCTCGGGGCGCCGTTCGCCCTCACAATAGGCACGTGCCCACCCTGTCGTCCGACGACGCCTTCGCGGAGGTCAAGGCCAAGGTCGACCTGGTCAAGGTCGTCCAGGAGCACGTGCGGCTCACGAAGCGGAACAAGGATTACTGGGGCCTGTGCCCCTTCCACCAGGAGGACAGCCCGAGCTTCCACGTCAACCCGCAGCGTCAGTCGTGGTACTGCTTCGGCTGCGAGCGGAAAGGCGATGTCTTCACGTTCGTCGAGCTGATCGAGAAGACCGACAAGCGCGGGGCGCTGCAGCTGCTGGCGGAGCGGGCGGGTGTCGAGCTGAAGAAGCTCAGCCCGGAGCAGAAGGACAAGGCCGATCTCCGCAAGCGCACGCTGGCGATGCTGAAGCTGGCGGCGCAGTACTACGAGTACGTGCTGTGGAAGATGCCCGCGGGCGAGCCGGGACGGCGGCTGCTCGAGTCGCGCCACGTCGCCGAGGAGACGGCGCGGCGGTTTCAGCTGGGCTATGCGCCCGCCGGCCGGGGGTTTGCCGAATACCTCCGGGCCAAGGGCCGGTCGCTGGCGGACGCGCTGGAGGCGGGGCTGATGCGGCGCGACGGGACAGACTTCTTCGCGGAGCGTCTCGCGATCCCGATCCGGGACGAGCGCGGTCAGGTCCTGGCCTTCACCGCGCGCGCTGTGCGCCAGGACGAACAGAAGAAGTACATCAACTCACCCGATTCGCCAACCTACATAAAAGGACGCGTGATCTTCGGCCTGGACCTGGCCCGAGATCAGATTGCCCACCAGGGCAACGCGGCATTGGTCGAAGGGCAGTTCGACGTCATCACCGCCCACCAGTTCGGCGTAGGCAACGCCGTGGCCAGCTCGGGCACCGCCCTGACCGAGGACCAGGTCAGGCTTTTGAAACGCTTCACCGACGAGCTGCTCCTGGTTTTCGACTCGGACCGGGCAGGCCGCGCGGCGATGCGAAAGGCGTCCACCCTGGCGGCGGCGCATGGGATGCGGACGAGGGTCGTCACACTGCCCGACGCGAAGGATCCCGACGAGTTCCTGCGCGCGGCCGGTCCCGATGCCGCGGCGCGATGGGACGAGCTGGTTGCCAAGGCGCCATCCGGTTTCGAGGCGGGCATGGCGGATGATTCGGCGGGCCTCAATCCGAGCAACCCGAACCAGGTGGAGCTGGTGGCGGGAAGGTTGCGCGAGTGGATCAGGCAGTTTCCCGACGGGCTGCGCGACGGATACGCCGAAACGGCTGAGCGCCACACCGGGATCTCCCGCCATCTCTTGCTCCGCGATCCGGAGCCCACCCCGGCTCCAAGACCTACCAACGGGGCGGCGGCCAGGATCCCGGGCAAGAAGCTGACGGCCGCCCGCTACCTGGTGCAGCTCCTGGCCGTCAGGCCCGCCGCGTTCGACCGGGTTCGAACCAAGCTGACCCCTGAGGAGCTGGACTCAGGCGACCGTGACGTTTTCATCCGTATGCTGGGAAGCTACGACCGCGGTGGCCCCGCCGGGCTTGAGGCCGATCTGGCCCTTTATCCCCCGGAGGAGCAAGACCTGATCCGACGAGCGTGGGCGGCGCCGCCGCCGAATGTTGATGATGAGGTGGCAGTCGAGCTGGCCGAGAGAATCCGCCTGGACCACATGAAGGGTATGCACAGTGGGATAATCCGCGAGCTATCCGAGGCCGAAAGGGGTCGGGACTCGGAGAGGGTGGCGCGGTTGGAAGCTGAAGCCAGGGAGCTCGCCCGCGCGATCACAGACATGGAAAGGAGAAGCTAGACATCGCGCGTGTAGTGAAACAGGCGGTGACGCCTAAAGCGGTCAAGGCGTCCAAGGCCGCCGACAAGCCGGAGCAGAAGTTCGAAGACGAGCTGATGGCCGTTGCCGAGCAGCTCATCATCAAAGGCAAAGAACAGGGTTATCTGACGCCGGACGACGTCCTGCAGGGATTCCCCGAGATCGATGCCGAACCCGACCAGATCTTCCGCATCTTCGCGGCGTTCAAGGAGATCGGGGTCGAGGTCACCGATGGCGAGAAGGATTTCGAAGAGGTCGAGCAGATCGACGACGAGATGCTGCTCGACATCGAGATGATGGACTCGGTCTCGCTCGACGACCCGGTCCGCATGTACCTGAAAGAGATCGGTCGCGTTTCGCTTTTGACCGCCAACGACGAGGTGGAGCTGGCCCAGGCGATCGAGGCCAAGCCGCTGCACGACGCGATGAAGGCGCTGAACGTGATCGAAGAGGTCGACGGGCGGCAGAGGTCGGTCGACGAGCTGCTGCCTGAGGTCATCGAGCGGCTGGCCACGGTCAAGCGCAAGGGGCAGCAGGCACACATCGCGCAGGAGCTGCTCGGGCTGCTCGATCTGGCCAAGCTGGACAACCTCACCGACGCGGCGTCCGCGGAGCGTCGCCGGATCGCGAACGGGGCCCGGCCGCGCGTTCGGGCGGAGGCTTTGGAGTCGTACCGGATCGCTCGCTACCGACTAACTGAGAGGTATGAGCGCGCGTATGAGGCCAAGCAGCGGCTGACCGAGGCCAACCTGCGGTTGGTCGTCTCGATCGCCAAGAAATACATCGGCCGCGGCATGTCGTTCCTGGACCTGATCCAGGAAGGGAACATGGGCCTGATCCGCGCGGTCGAGAAGTTCGACTACCACAAGGGCTACAAGTTCTCGACGTACGCGACGTGGTGGATCCGGCAGGCCATCACGCGGGCGATCGCCGACCAGGCGCGGACGATCCGCATCCCGGTGCACATGGTGGAGACGATCAACAAGCTGGTGCGCGTGTCGCGCCGGCTGCTGCAGGAGCTGGGACGCGAGCCTTCCGATGACGAGATCGGTGAGGAGATGGGGATCACGCCCGAGAAGGTGCGCGAGATCGTGAAGGTCTCGCAGGATCCCGTCTCTCTGGAGACGCCGATCGGTGAGGAGGAGGATTCGCACCTCGGGGACTTTGTCGAGGACCGCGAGGCGGTGTCGCCGTCGGACGCGGCTTCGCTGACCATGCTCCACTCCGAGGTGGAGGACGTGCTGGACACGCTCACGCCGCGCGAGCGGCGCGTGCTGCAGCTGCGGTTCGGGCTGATCGACGGGCACCAGCGGACGCTGGAAGAGGTGGGGAAGCGGTTCGGCGTCACGCGCGAGCGGATCCGCCAGATCGAGGCGAAAGCGCTGCGCAAGCTGCGCCACCCGTCGCGGTCGAAGAAGCTGCGGGACTACCTGGAGTAGCCCCGGGGCCACTTCGGATAGTCCGGACTAACCGGCGTTTCCGGTTCGGTTGAACCTCGATAGTCCGGCCTATCCGGGCTGGTGCCGTCTGGACTTCGCGATCGCCCGGAGTGCCCTGCTTCATGTCCTCGACAGTGCTCACCGACCCTGAATTCTGGGCAATCGCAAACTCGCTCCACGCACAACCGCAACGTCCCACCCTTAACCCTTTCGCCTGACAATTACCACCGTGCCGGTGATCACGGTGGGGCGGCAGTTCGGGGCGGGTGGCGCGACCGTCGGTCGCATGCTCGCCGATGAGCTGAACGCAGACGTCCTCGACTCCAACATCATCGACGAGGTGGCGCGGCGGCTTCAGCTTCCCAAAGAGGAGGTGGAGGCCGAGGACGAGCAGCCAGGCTCATTGCTTGCCCGACTGCTGGTCGCGCTCGGTTCGGCGAGCACCGAGCCGCTGATCCCACCTGAGGCGACCGCCTGGACACCGCCCAACGCCGCGCCCACATTCGACACCCGGAAGGCGGTCTTGCAGATCACGCAGCACGTCATCGAGGAGGCAGCCCGCGCGGGCAACGTCGTGATCGTCGGGCGCGGCGGCGCCTACATCCTGAGAGACTTTCCCGGCGCCCTGCATGTGTTCCTTCGCGCGGCCGAGGCGGCGCGGGTGAAGACGATCATGGCCCGCTTCAAGATCTCCGAAGAGGAGGCGCGCAAGCGGATGAAGCAGACCGACGAGAACTGGACCTCGTACATCAAGCAGGTTTACGGCCACGATCGCAACCACCCGGCGCACTACGACATGGTCCTGGACACCGGCCGGCTGGGCTACGACGCGACGGTCGAAGCCATCCTTTCGGCGCTCAAGACCCGCAAGCCGATAACCTAGTCACCGAATGGTCCACTCCCTCGGCTCACGCACGTCCGGCGTCGATGGCTCGAGCGAGGGTGGGCGCATCAACACGATCGACATTCCGGGCGCGCTGGTCATCTACGGCGTCGCCCTACTGCAGTCGTTGCAGCCCAGGAATCCGAAGACCAAGCTGAGCGTCGCCGCAGTCCAGGTGGATGGGATCTGGTGCCTGGAGCTCACCTACCAGGGCGACGAGCCGGCCGGCGTGCCCGAGCGGTGGCACGGCCACCGGGTGATCCTCAAGAAGACCGAGCCGCCGCCGCCGAGTGCCTGACCGCTTCGGCCCGCAGAGCAAGGTCCGGCAGGTCGTCGATGGGCTCGGCGAGCGAGGTCGGGAGGCCTTGCGCAGGCACGGTTACGAGCTGGGGGAGGGCTTCGTCGACGTGCTGTCCCAGTACCAGACGCTCGAGCACGCCGCTCGCCAGGAGCGGCTGCGGGACCTCGGCGGCTTGCTCAAGGAGCTCAACTCCTCCGGCTAGTCCCTCCTCGTGGCAAGTGCACGAATTGTCGGCGTTTATTTACACACTTTTGAACAGTCCAATTCGAAGTCCGCGGGTGTAAGCTGCCACGAAACTGGTTTCTGGTTCGTTATACCGGTCGAGGTTTACGTCATTGCAAAGCTCAAGATTGGAACCGGAACGAGGTAGATGTGCCTGCGGCAGGCGTCGAAAAGACGCCGCCATCTACACCTATCGCTCACGCACCGATCGCTTTCTCTTTCACCGCTGCGAATGCGGGGCCGAGTGGACTGAGCACCAGAACGACATCGACCCGATGGACCCCGTCACGTCGGACGAGGTGATCGAGGTCCACAAGCAACTGGCCAAGTTCGAAGGTTCGATCGCGGAGCTGCTGACGCCGCACTCCGCCTGAGTCCTCGGTTGCGAGGTCAGTAGGCGTACATGTGAACGCAGCCGCCCGGATTCAGTGACGCGCTGAGGCTGTACTCCTCTCCCGGCGGGATGTACATCCAGTCGCCCGACCGGAGCTCAATCCCGTTGTAGAGAAGTCCTCCGGAAAGGACCATGCGGAACTGCGGCACCTTGTGCCCGTGCGACGGAAGGATGGCGCCAGGGGCGCTCGAGGTCAAGAAGAAGAAGGTGGCCTCACTCATCAGGTAAACGGGCAGCTGCCATGTGTCCCAGCCCGGCGGCATGTTTTCCCGCCTGAGCCGAAACCGAATGTCATCCATGCCTTCGTCGCGCGAGGTGACAATCCGGTCGGGCGGCTTGAGGGCGGCATCCACTCTCTCCCTGCCGCCGCTTCTCTTGTTTTCGAGAAATCTGTCGTCAGGTTTCCATTCTGAACCCATCGAGTAGCCCTCCCGGTGAGTGACGAGCCGACTGGACCGTGCCCCGGTCAGACAGTACTCACGACCGGCGGGTTGTCAAGGTTGCTGGGGCACAAGTCCGTGCGCGACCGCCCAGGTCGCGACCTCGGTGCGAGACCTGACGCCGAGCTTGTTGCGGATGCGCTCGACATGACCCTCAGCCGTCCGTTCCGCGATGAATAACCGCTGTGCGATTTCGCGGTTGGTCAAGCCGCCGGCCACCATCGCCGCAACCTCCCGCTCTCGCCGGCTCAACGGCCCGGCATCGGCCGCCGCCGATGCGGCCTGAGCGCTGCCGCCAAGCGCGTACTCGAGAGCCCTGGTGAGGTTCATCGTCTGACCCCCGGTCCAGACGGCCTCGCTCTTGCTCGGCCCAAGCTTGTTCCGGATCCGATCGCTCATTTCATTGAGCTCCTTGACCCTGAACGACCAGGTGCTCAACAAGGACTCCCGCGACAGGCGGTCGACGACAGCAGCGAGTCGCAGCGCGCGTTCGTCGTCCTTTCGCGCGGCGGCGACGAGCGCCAACCCGCCCACGGACCAGATGATCCCGAATTGATCGTTGAGGTCGCGCAAGATGGCGAGCGATTCCTCCCAGCTCGCCGCGGCGCCGTCCACGTCGCCGAGGCCGAGCTGAGCGTTGGCCAGGCTCTCCAGGTGGCGGGCCATCTCCGGTTGATCGCGGGTGGACCTGCTGAAGGCCACGCACTCCCGAAGGATTCCGGCCGCGGTCGCGAAATCGCGTTGCTCGGTGGCGATCATGCCGATCTGGTTGCGGACCTCAACCGCGGCCTGGCGGTCGGCTGACTTTTCCAGCAGAGCCAGGGCTTCGTCGTACATGCGGGCGGACACGTCGATCTGATCGAGGGAGTGATAGACCGCGCCTGCGCCGCGGAGCGTGTACGCCGTCAGCTCGGCGTCGCCCAGCTCGCGCGCGAGCTCGACACTCTCATCGGCCAGCGTCTTGCTGGCCGCATGGTCGGCCTGCCTCGAGGCAAGGCGCGCCGCCAGGTTCAGCGCTCTTGCCCGCCCCGCGTCCCTGGTGGGGGCGAGTTCGAGCCGGTCGAGCAGCGCATTGCGCAGGCGTACCTGATCGAAAAACTCCGACTCGGCAAGCTTGATCGCGAGCGCCAGCCCGGCATCGTCGACCTTGTCGCGCGCCCAGCCAAGGGCCGCCCAGAAGTTCGCGGACTCGCGCGCCTCCCATCTCTGGGACAGGAAGTGCTCGTAGTGTCGGCGCTGGATCTCCTCCAGCTCGCCCGATGCCTCGAGCTTGCCATGAGCAAAGTCGCGATGCGACTCCATCAAGCGGTAGCGCGTGCTGCCGTCCTCGAGCCGGTCCGCCACCGCCATCGACTTCTGGACGAGGCCTGTCAGGACCGCGAGCGCATCGCCGTCCGCGGCATCTGGGTAGACGCCACGCACGGCCTCGAGCGTGAACCCGCTATGGAACACGCCGAGGCGCCGGAACATGGTCGCTTCGTTTGCTTTCAAGAGGCGATGGCTCCAATCGATCGCCGCCGCCATCGTCTGCTGGCGCTCGGGTACGGTCCGCGCGCCCGACGCGAGCACTCGAAACCGATCGTTGAGGTTGACGAGCAGCTCCCGCTCCGACATGAGGTCGAGCCTGGCCGCCGCCATCTCGATGGCCAGAGGAAGCCGGTCGAGCCGTTCGCAGATCGCAGACACGGGCTCACGGTTGGGCTGGGCAACCTTGAAGTCAGGCACCACGAGCCGGGCGCGCGCCTCGAACAGGTTGAGCGCGTCAGGCTCGCCGAGCGACGACACCGGCCAGCGCACCTCACCCGGCACGCCGAGCGGCTCGCGGCTGGTGGCCAGGATGGTGAGAGTGGGGCAGCGTTCGAGGAGTGCGTTGGAGAACGATGCGCACTCGGCGACGAGGTGCTCGCAGTTGTCGAGGATGAGCAGAGCGCGGCGCGATGCCAGCCAGGAGGACGCGACCTGCCGCGGAGAGCCGCGACCCGGCAGCTCGAGATTCGCGACGACCGCAGCGCCGACGTCGCTTTCCGCCGCCAGCGCCACCCACCAGACGCCATCGGGCCAGGCATCACGGGTTGCCCCCGCAACCTCCACGGCGAGACGGCTCTTGCCGGCACCGCCGGTACCGGTCAGAGTGACGATCCGCGCGCTCCGCACCAGCGACTTGAGCGAGCGCAATTCGGGCTCGCGGCCCACGAAGGTCGTGAGATGGAGAGGCAGATTGCTCGGAAGAGCCTTCGACTGGTGGCGCTGGCCGGCCACCGTGCCCATCCGGGTATCTTCGCCCAGCCCGCCGGCAATTCACAGTCCCGCCGGGGACGGAAAAAGGAGAGAGGGACGGCCAGGTCCCTCTCTCCGGTCGGCGCACCCTGGGGGATAGAGGGTGCATGTCGGTGCCTTAGGCCAGCTCGCGGTGGCCGGTCGACTGAACGCTTGCCGGCTGCTGCTTGTACTGGTTGATGAAGGCGGGGTCCTCCACCAGGATCCGCGGGTTTCCGTTCGGCGTGGTCTCGCGGTAGGCCCAGCTCGGCAGCACCGCCGCCGGCGCCCCAGCCTCCGCGCCTCGGTCAAGAAGCGCCCCGCTGGTGCCCTTGTCCTGGCGAAGGACAGTACCGGGCGCCGCGTGAACCGTCGGGTTCTGGGTCACGGCCGCGCCGCTTCCCTGGACGCTTTTGGCGATGTAGCCGCCCATCGCGGCAAGCCCCATGGCGACGATTACGAGGACGGCGAAGACGAACGTTTTCGAGACTGACGCTCCGCGCAACGATGCTCTGGCTTCCATTTCTCTCTCCTAACGATTTTTTGATTTCGGCTGCCGGTGCAGAACCGTTGAGTCGAGAGTAGGAATCAGGGGGTATGCCTCAAAAGGCTGGAAACACCTGAAAAGGGTCGGGCAGGTACCTGATTTCAGGTACCTGCCCGGTCGGTTACGAGTTCGCCGCCAGCGTCGACGCCTGGTCCAGCAAGTGCCCGCCCCGGTCGATCATGTCCTTCAGCTGTTGCTCGCTTGCGGTGGGACCGCCGAAAGCGGCGTTGGTGAGGGCGGTGCGCATCTGTGCCTCGAGCGCGTCTCGTTGCCCGGTCAGCGACGCGATGCTGCTTTCAACCGAGGAGTAGTGCGCGTCGCTGGTCTCGCTGCCGCTGGCGATGGCGTGAGTCGAAGCCACCAGCATGTTGTGGGCGAAGGGTCCGAACGGCGCCGCGATCTCCTTGTAAACGTCGCGCAGCCGCACCAGCGACGCGTGGTGCGCCCGAAGATCGCGCGAGACCGCCGAGGTCTCGAGGAAGCCGGCCAGCACCGCGCCATCGGGCTCGTAGCTGTCCGTCAGCCCTAGCAGGGCGAGCATCGTCGGACGGGTGTCGGCGTGGTCCACCCACGTTTCGCTCGTCCGTCCGAGGTGCTTGACACCAGGCCCGACCAGGCCGAGCCAGGTGCGACCTATGTCGTCGGTCGCATCGCCGTGGCTGTAGGCGAAGTGGTAGTCGATGCAGGTCGCGACATCCAAGGTGGCGGGCTTTTCGATGCAACGGTTGTTGCCGGTGGTGAGGAAGTAGTCCGGGTTGGCGAAGTACGTGAAGCTCGGGGTGCGGCGCGGGTCGGCGTTGGTCATGTGCAGCGCCTGACCCGCCACATACACCGTCGGAGCGGAGTCGAAGTGGATGTCGAAGGCGGGGGGCAGGTCGGCCGCCGGCACCAGAGCCTTGATGTTCTGCTCCACCTCGCCGATCTGGTTGGCGGGGCATGTCACGCCGCCGCTGATGTTGCAGTAGGTGTGGCTCCACGTCCCGTTGGTGGAGCTGCCGCCGGCGAAGTGGTCGTTCTCATCCGAGGTGAAGACGAACAGCGTGTTCGATTTGTTGATGCCGTCCGCGGCAAGGCGCGCGAAGAAGGCACCGAAGGCCTGGTCGTAGGAGTGCAGCTGGGCGACGTAGTCAGTCTCGCCCGGACCTGAAGCGCGAAACGCGGTGTGGTTGTCGTGCGCGTCGGAGATGTACGCGAACGTGACCGGCACGCCCGCTTCCTGCATCTGGGCGACGTAGCCAAGGCTGACCCTGGCGTACATCCCGTCGAATCCAGGGAAGCCCGGGTTGCCCGCGGGGTCCTTGATGTTGTTGTTCTCGGTGTCCTTCACCGCTGCGTTGCCGCCGGTGATGGCCGGGTTGACGTACTTGGCTCCGAACAGGCCGTTGAAACCGTTGTAGCCGCCCGGCTCATCGGGAAGCACGTCCGCCTTGGCATGGCTGCTCGTGTTGCAGATGCCGCCGCCCTGGGCGCAGTGGATGGCGATGCCGACAAAGTCGGTTTGCGCGAGCGCCGCGTGGTCCCTCGCCTCGATCCACTCGGCCGAGGCCGCCCGTGGTGACCATGTTGGGCAGCGGGTCGTTGACACCGTCTGCCGTCACGTCGTCGACCTTGTCGGTCCAGTACTTGAAGGCAGTCGAGAATCCGGTCGAGCCGTCCGGCTTGAAGTAGCCGTAGGAGTTGGTGACGGTGAGGCCCTGGCGGTCCGGATAGAGGCCGGTGAGCGAGGTGAGGATTCCACCCGCGGTGTGCGAGATGAGGATGGTGTGGTTGTTGTCGGTCAGCGTGCCGTTGCCGGTCATGAAGTTGAGCAGGTTCGGCATCTGCTCGAGGTCGGAGGGCACGCCGGCGCGGTCGC
>WNGJ01006923.1_pt1 | contig 14645 bp, 11 predicted proteins | sample 5400611 | NCBI WGS metagenome assembly WNGJ01 (sample SAMN13153375, study PRJNA577476) | soil metagenome | isolation source: 40 cm soil or saprolite under Garry oak tree replicate 1 | place: USA:California | collected 2016-06-15
TCCGACGAGGAGGCAACCGCTTCATGGGTAATGACGCAGGATCAAGCTGTGGAGTTGCACGATGTTTCGTTGGCTCCCCAACTGTCAACCAGTTCTGCGCCGCGCGCTATTGTGCGTAGTACTGCGGCTATTCACCCTATGCGTCGCTATATGCGCATGATCCCCTTAAAAATGGGGCAAAAGGTGGTTGGTGTTGTGCGCCTGCTGATAGAGGATGATCCTCGTCTTTTCACTCGTGAGAAAAGCCTGGGCATAGATCGGGATCGCTCAAACCCTGCAACAACGTTTTTTTGGACATTTCTCGACCAGGCGGCATCTGTAATTGAACGCGCACGTTTACGTCGTGAAAGTCTACAAATTGAGCTCTTAAAGCGTACTGATGCGCTGCGGGCTGCCCTCCTTTCTTCGGTCTCGCACGATCTGCGCACCCCTCTCTCTTCAATTAAAGCGGCTGCCAGCAGTTTGCTTCAGGAAGATGTACAATGGGATGAGGAAGCACGCCGGAGTTTTGCGCTGGCTATCGAACATGAAGCTGATCGGCTCAATCGCCTGGTGGGAAATTTGCTTGACATGTCTCGTATCGAAGGAGGGGCGCTTAAACCTGAAAAGGAGTGGTATCCTGTTGACGAGTTGATTCATGATGTACTGGACCATATGCAGCCAGTGTTGCAGGGACGAACCGTAGGGACCCACCTCCCGGACGATTTGCCGCCGGTAGAACTGGATTACCTGCAAATGGATCAAGTGCTGACGAATCTCATTGAGAATGCCGTGCGTTACACTCCACCAGAGTCACCCATTGAGGTGAGTGCACAAATTGATGGGGAACAGATGGTGATAAGCATCTCTGACCGTGGCCCGGGTATTCCTCAGGCTGATAAGGAGCGCATCTTTGACAAGTTCTATCGTGTGCTTAGCACACAGCGTAATGCTGCAACTATTCCAGGTTCGGGGCTAGGCTTAGCCGTGAGCAAGGGATTGGTTGAGGCGCACGGTGGGCATATTTGGGTGGAGGATTGGCCAGGTGGTGGCAGTATTTTTCGTTTTACGTTACCGGTAGGAAAGGCTGAGGGTATTGAGAGATGAGCAAAAGTGGAGCCCGTATTCTAGTTGTCGACGACGAAATTGAGATCTTGCGTGCATTGCAGCGCAGTCTGACGGCACATGGCTTTGAGGTCTTCACTGCAAGCAGCGGTGAAGAGGCGCTCGAGTCTATTGCCCATCATAGACCTGATCTTATGCTGCTCGACCTTGGACTTCCCGGTATGAGCGGCTTAGAGGTGTCTAAAAGGGTACGAGCGCAGTCGAATCTGCCTATTATTGTGCTTTCGGTGAAAGACGCCGAACGCGACAAAGTGCAGGCGCTTGACCTGGGTGCCGACGACTACGTGCCCAAGCCCTTCGGTATGGATGAAGTGCTGGCGCGCATACGAGTTGCCTTGCGTCATACGGCCCAGGTGCAGGCTGGAACTGAACCAAGCTTTACTGCCGGGCCGCTCAAAGTTGATTTTGCCCAGCGCCTCGTGCAGGTAAATGGACAGGAGGTCAAGCTGACTCCTACCGAATATGATTTACTCAAGGCTCTCATCAAGAACCGTGGTAAAATTATGACCCGCCAGATGCTGCTCTCTCAAGTATGGGGCACCGGCTATGGAACTGAGTCTCATTATTTGCACGTCTATATCGGCCAGTTGCGTCGTAAAATCGAACCAGACCCTGCCCATCCCCGCTTTATCCTCACTATATCCGGCGTGGGCTACCGCTTCAGTAGTGACGAGTGAAGTACCCCATGGTTAAAGCCGAGGGGCTTCTACAGTCCTCCCACAAGGGATCGCTGTGGGACACTTCCTGCCCCGTTCTGTTTCTGCATGTGGTAGCGCTGCAGGATGTTTCTGGCTGCGTTCTGATCCCTGTCCAACTCACACCCACAGTGAGGGCAGGAGTGCCATCGTATTGAGAGGTCTTTAGGCACAACACAGCCGCATCCTGAGCATGCTTGGGAAGTTCCATTCGGGGATACTTTGACAACTTTACCACCAGCCTCCGCCGCTTTGTGGCTACAGATCATGACAAAGGTTCCCCAACCTGCATCCAAGATGCTTTTATTCAAGCCGCCTTTGGCAGCAGCCCCATTCGGTAGATAGTTTCCATGCTCGTCTTGTTTGGGCTCCGGCGCTTTGGTCATGGTGTCGATATGCAAGTCCTCAAACACCAGAGTCCCGTACTGTTTGATGAGTTTGTGAGACGCTTTGTGCAAAAAGTCCCGTCTCTTGTTCCGTGCTTTTCGGTAGAGCCGAGACAATTCTTTCTTGGCACGTGCTCGCCGATGACTGCCCTTCTTGCGTCGATGTACTTTGTGATGAGCTTCCTTAATGGCATCTTCAGCATTGCGATAGACATGCGGGTTCTCTATGAAGGTTCCATCTGAAAGTGCTGCAAAGGAGATGATCCCAAGATCAATGCCCACTTCCTCCTCTGATGGATGGAAGGTTATGGACGGATCAAACTCATATTCTGTGGTGAACACAGCGTACCATAGATCTCCCTCACGGTAGAGTAGGGGCCGGTCGCCCGTTGCCGGGTCGCCCGTACCCCCCTCTCCAAACCGTACGTGCTCGTTTACAAGCATACGGCTTTCCCTTTACTTTGTGCTCGGAGATATTTCTTATCTGGGAGTTTGCCAGCATGGAGCAGATCATGACATTGCCTACAGAGGACGAGTGTTTTCCTGTTGCGAGCTGTCATGACTTGTTGCCATTTTTCTTTCCCACGGGCGACATCTTTCATTCTCCGAATGTGGTGGACCTCAAAAGGGCCATCTTGTGTCCCGCAATATTCGCATTGCTGCTTGTTCAGTCGTCGGATCAGTTCTGACCGGCTGAGGGTCAGCGAGAGCGTAGCTGGGAGCACGTCAATGGTCTTGTCTGCCGGAAGTGGTTGCTTTAGGTCCTTGAGCCGGAAAATTCTGATGCTACGGGTCTTTTTCGTGCCTTTGACGAGAAGCGCATAGCCGTCATCCGTTTTTAGTTTCCTGGCTATTTTCCTCGTGCTTGTTTGGTGCTTGGCTGCCAGGGTCTTGAACAGGCTCATGTGCCAAATGTATTCAAGCTTGTTCATTTTCCCTTTGACGCTGTAGGCTCGCGAGTAGTAATTTGCCAGCCCTCGGAGTTCTCCATTGTATGCCAGGATAATCTCGGCATCGTCGAGTACTACGAGATTAGCTTTGTGGAGCGCCTTTAGGGTCTCATAGTTCCCGTATCTTTTGGAGGTGCAGAACTTCTGGAGTTTTCCTGGGGGTATGTGAAACTGTATTCGTTCGGAAACCGATTTGAAGGTGGTATATCGCGGGCCACGCTTCACCTTCACAGTGCGGTTTCCTGAATAGGTTTTTACCCAGTATCCTACAAAAGTGACTCCTTCCTTCGCATGTCGAATATGCGACTTTTCCTCTGCGATAGTGAGCTTGAGGGTCTCCTCAATAAAGTGTCGAACCTCCTGTCTCACCGCCTCTGCGTAGGCTCGTGAGCCAATGATACCAATCACGTAGTCATCCGCATAGCGACAGAAGTGAAGCCGTTTATATCCGCTGTCGAAGGGGTCTCCGCTGGGTATCTGCCTCCGTTGGCGTTGGATGTGTTTGATTTGACGTTGAACTTCCTGAAGTGTTTCTTTCTCTGCCCCCTTTCTCTTCAGGGTGTCCCATTGTTGTCTGAGACGACGGATTTCGCGTGATCCGCGAGTGTAGGCGCTGTTGATTTTGCGTGTCTTTCCTTGAGTGAATCGATCTTTCATTTTCTTCATGAAAAGGTCTAACTCGTGAAGGTAGACGTTGGCTAGAATCGGAGCACAGATTGAGCCTTGAGGGACACCGCTGTACGTCGCGTGATATCGCCAGTCTTCCAAGTAGCCGGCATCAAGCATGGCTTGAATGATGCGAAGAAAGCGTTTATCCTCAATCTTCTTTTCCAGGAGTACTATGAGGAGATCGTGGTTGATCGAGTCAAAGTAGCTCTGGATATCCATATCTATGATCCACTTCACTGCTGTCCATTCGTGTTCGATATGCTGCAAGGCTGTAAGTGGTGATCGTCCTGGTCGGAATCCATGTGAACTGTCTTCAAAAGCAGGTTCGTAGATACGTTCCAGGATGTTTCTGACCACTTCTTGCACCAACTTGTCGTCTCCAGAGGAAATGCCTAAAGGCCGCTTTTTACCATTTTTCTTTGGCACATAGACCCGTCGAACGGGTTGGAATCGGTAACTTCCGTCTTTGAGTCGTGCGATAATTGACGCGACTCGCTTTTCAGAAAATCCGTCCAGCGTGCTTCCATCTACCCCTTTGGTGATTGCACCGTCATTGGAGTAGATGTTGGCATAGGCTTCATACCAGAGGATGGGATTTTCCATGAGACGGAACAGTCCATTGAGGCGTTTTCCTTTCTGAGAAATTTCCCCAAGTGCTGTTAATCTCTTAATAACTGTTGCGGGTAGCATCAGCACGCCCTCGCTTTCAGTAGATTCTTCAGCTAGTAAACTGCGCCCCTTCCTCCCAGATAGTGGTGGTTTCAGACGTATTGCTACGCTTTATCCTCATATCGGTATCACATGAGCCTCATTGCCCTGTGATCTGCGGAACCCATTACAGGCCCACCTTGAGTAATATGGGCGTTCCGTCGCCATGCAGGATTGCTCCTGTTTAGGCGATCCCGCGTTTTCAGCAAGTCGAGATTCGATGTGCTCCAGGTTCTCCGTTTGTTCCTCTTTCCCCCGCAGAAAGGGTGTGTCAGAAAGGTCGGTTAACAAAGCAATCAAGCGATACTTTATTACTTTCTGATCTAGCGTTTCGGTTGCCTTTCGCTAGCGCCGTGCACCTAGACCACAGGAACTAAAGTTCAGGATGTCTATCCTTAACCATACACATCTTGTACTGACAACTCACAGGGTTGGCAACTCCCTCCTACGTTGCCTTCCTCCTAGCATGCTACACTCCCCTCTCCCTTTCGAGATTTCAGCCAGTTGGCGAGGATAAGCTAGGGGTACATGGGATGTTCCGACAATCCCAGCGACATTTTGTCGTGCTCGTTTTTTGCTGCTGACGCGGCGCACTTTGATGGTACAGGTTTTGATAGTACCTTTCATTTCACGATGAAGCTTGATCTTGATATGGCCTATCTTGCTGAGATGGAGTCGCTTATTGATGATGGCATAGCCACCTTGTGGATAGGTGAACGAGTCGTAGCGGTCTCCACTTTTGAAGCGTGGGTACCCTGGCTTTTCCCCATTTTGGACACGTCTGAAGAAGGCTTGCATCGCTTTGTCAAGACGTTTGAGCACATCCTGTTGAACCTGGCTATGGATGTCTTGATATTCTTCTCGCAATGCTTTGATGGCAGGTAGCTGATTGGCTTGGATGTTGTAAGAAACAGACACACCACGCATCCGGTATGCCTCGCGCCTTTCTTCAAGAGCAGCATTGTAGAGTTCCTTGCATCGTCTCAATGTCCACTCCAATGTTCCGATTTGTTTCTTGGTTGGATAGATGCGGAACCTATAGGCTTTGTTCCGAAGCTTTGGATTCTTTGGCTTGCGTTCTTTCTTCGGTTGTATCTGCTCTTTTGTTTTAAACATGCTTCTGGTTCTCAATATACTGCTTAATGACAGAGAGTGGCGCTCCACCTACTGTTGAAACAAAGTAGCTATTCGTCCAGAGCATCGGTAGCTTCCGCTTCAAGCCAGAAAACTCTTGCGGCAAGAGTCGTGATGAACGGCCTTTGTAGTACACATTCCGGTTTGATTTGTAGGCTAGCTTGCTCATGGAGATAGTATACAGCATCAAGGCCATATACTGTCAAAAGTCTCACTTAACCCGCATCCCAAGGCGCCTTAAAAGGAACGTGCCTTCTATCCCCGTGGCTGAAGTCAGAGGTTTTACGGCGCGGTTAGATAAAATACGTGAGCCTCCTTAACTGTCTGTCGATTGACGGATTTTAAGCGCCAGAAGTGGCGAAGTTATAGTAATTCCAACACTGTCTCCTGTCTCTACCGCTCACGCAGGCGCTGGGGCAAATTTAAGACCGCCACGCCAGGGCGGAACAGCAGCGCTGCCTTCAAGCGCAGCGCTAGCTGATTATGCAGCAAGTATTCCCACCAGTGGGCCACGACAAACTCCGGCAAGATTACTGTCAGGGTCTCCTGGGGATGACGCAGGTGAACCGCGTCAATGTAGGCTAACAGGGGACCTAAGAGGGTGCGATACGGCGACGCGATGAGGAGAAGATGTGTCTCTTCCTCTGCCGGGATCTGTTGTTGCCACTGCTGCCAACTTGTTCGTATCTGCTCCACCTGGTCTTCGTCGACTACCGCGTGCACGGCTGTGACGTGAGCAGAGATGGAGCGGGCATAGGCCAAACTAGCAATCGTAGCACGATCCAGTCCCCCAATTGGCACAATGAAACGATGACGTATCTCCTTTGGACGTGTGGGAATAGTGCCGGTGCTGGCTCGCTGCTGCAGCGAAACATTGGTCACCACAATCTCTGGTCGGAAGAACAGCGTCGCCTTCAATCCAAGAATCTTTGGACTGTAGAACAAGCGTCTCACCGGGGACTCAACCACTTCCGGCAGGACGACCGTCAGCGTCTCCTCAGGATACTGCTGATGCACCCCGTCGATATAGCCGAGCAAGGGCAGGAGGGGCAAGCGATGCCCAGGATCGATGATGTCCAGCGCTGACCACTCTTGTGCAGAGAGACTTTTTTGCCACTCGTCCCAGGCGTCTTGTAGGGCATCGGCCTTCTGCCTCTCGACAGCCACGTGGACAGCAGTCACATGTGGTGAAATCGAACGCGCATATGACAGGGCGTATTTCGCAGCGAGATTCAGTTCAGCAATAGGGACAATCAACCGGTGACGAATGTCCTGTGGACGGAGAGGAAGAGGAGTGATACGCTCACGCTCAACGTGCTCGTAATGGTGGCTGATCCCTGTAAACAGCACCACCAGCGTTGGGATTAGCATTACGACGATCCAGGCTCCCTCCAGAAACTTCGTCGAAGCCACCACCAGGGCAACCACGCCCGTGGCTACAGCCCCCACACCATTGATCAGTAAACTGCGCAGCCAACTGCGCTCTGCTGTGCGTAAGCGCCACCAATGCACCACCATGCCTGCCTGTGAGAGTGTAAAGGCGATGAAGACTCCGACAGCAAACAGGTTAATGAGTGCGTTCGTATTCCCCCTAAAGATGATGAGTAATGCGCCGGCCAGCACAGCGAGGGCGATGATGCCCACAGAGAAGGCGAGCCGATCCCCTCGGTGGGAGAACTGCTTGGGTAAGTACCCGTCGCGTGCTAAGAGAAAGGCCAGGCGCGGAAAGCCGGCGTAGCTGGTCTCGGCCGAGAGCGTCAGGATGCCCAGCACCGAGAGCTGGAAGATAGGGAATAGGAAGATCAAAGGACCGGAGAAGACTTGCAGCGCAATCTTCGCCATCACCGTTGGGTTGCCCGAAGGTTCGGCCTGAACCGCATAGGTCATCGTCAGTAAGGTGATCCCCAGGAAAAGCGACCCCAGGATCAGAGCCATCCACGTCAATGTAATAGCCGCATTGCGGGTCTCGGGTTTGCGAAAGATGGGGATACCATTGGAGATGGCCTCGACGCCTGTCATTGCCGAACAGCCCGTGGCAAACGAGCGCAGAATGACAAAGATGGATAACGGTTCGATGGCCTGCACCGTGGGAGTGAATTGCCCAATGAGCGGCTGATGCAAGAAGACATAGGCTTTGATCAACCCCACGAGGATGAGCAGAGAGGCGCTGACAACGAAGAAATACGTCGGTAAGGCGAAGATCGACCCCGACTCACGGATCCCACGCAGATTGAGTATCGTCATCACGACCACTAGCGCAAGATCCATTGGGACCACGTAGGGCTGGAGAGCAGGAAGAATCGAGACCACGTTATGCACGCCTGCTGCGACACAGACGGCTACATTGAGCACGTAATCGATCATCAAGGCGGAAGCGGCAACCAACCCCGGCACGATTCCCAGGTTCTCGCGTGCGACGATATAGGATCCCCCACCATTAGGATAAGCAGGAATGGTCTGGCGATAGGAGAGCGTCACGACGGCGAGCAAGCCCAGGATCACCAGGCTAATCGGCAACGTCAAGCCCAGGTGCAGTGAGCCTGCCGCGACCAGGTTAATCAGGATCGCCTCGGTGGCAAAAGCAACCGATGAAATCGCATCCGAAGAGAGAATAGCAAGCGCCTTAAATTTGGTCAGGCGCTCCCCTTCAGCCTGTACGCTCGCAATCGGGATCCCAATCAAGGCCCGTTTGATCCAATAGATGCTGCGAGCCAGCGAGCCTTCTGGCATGTCTGCGGCCTCAGTGGCTTCAAGCACTCCCTCCTTGATGCGATGAAAGGCCCGCTGCCGCGGCAGCGTCACACGTATACGCACATTTCCTGGCTTGCTGCCTGGTCGTTCCTCCATTGGTCCAAGCAGGGTCAAATCAAAATCGTCGTCGTGAGTTCCATCTGGCTGATCATGCTCCTGCTTCTGAGAAGTGAATGATTCTTCAGACGGTAGGCTCATTGGTCTGTGCCTCCATTTCTCCCATAGTCTAATATAGCACGAGCACGCAGGTGTGCCTGCTCAATTGTAAGGCTTGCAGACGCCACTAAGCTACTGTTCTTCTGGCTCCTTCCATAGTATAATCCAAAGCCGCTCAAGGTTCCCTCTAGAAATGCTGGGAAAAGTTCTGGATATTCTCATGAGAAGTTGTAATGGGCATTTACTTTGCCGAAAAGGGCTTCCACTGTGCGACGATCAAAGACATTGTCCGGCAGGCTGGCATTGTCGATGGTACCATCTATATCTACTTTGCCAGCAAAGCAGGAAGAGCAGCTCCCAAGATCAATCGTTGATGCACCGCAACTCGCCATTGACCTTTTGACAGACGAGGACTCCACTACTAGCTAGTTGCTCTAGGGCAGCGGATGCAGCATCAACCTCTTTAGGACCTGCTGTTCTCTGTGGTGGAGCAAAAATGTGAGCCGTCTCATATGAAGTGAAGATCATGAGCCTACCAGGATGCTCATCCAGGGAGTCAGTAATAGCCTCCTTATACCATGCTACGAGATTGCGGGGACGAGGCATCTGAGGAAGAGAAGCAATCATGACAGGACAAGGGGCAAGCTTTAATACTCGATGGGAAGTACTTCCCATCAAAAAACGCCGCATCTTCTGTTTCAGGGAGTTTCCCCGACTTCCAATCATGATAAAATCAGCTTCTAGTTCTTTTGCAGCCTTTACAATCTCGTCAGTAGGTGTGCCGCTGCGAAGAAGTATTGCTATCTGTTCTGGAACGACGCCTTGTTTCTGCAACTCAATACGTGCTCTATGAAGAGCATGTTCTGCCAGTTCACGTTGCTCGGCAGTTGGCGTTACCCTAGACATGCCGAATTTGGATGGAGTGATATATGGCAATGGGATGACATGGAGAAGAACTACGCCTAGTTGTGGTGTGGTTAGTTCAAGAAGCGAGCTTGCTACACGCAGAACATGCCGTGTTTGAGGGGAATTATACACATCGATGGCTAACACTATGCGCCTGTTCATGGTCGTTCCAAGTGTTTGTTTTCAATGACTCACACTGTGCTGATAGCGTCCTCTATCCGCTTGCCGACCAGACTTCCCGGCGCCCCTAGCTCTCTTTTTTAGGCTCTTCTGTGTCTTGTCACTCACTCCTATGATAGCATAAAGTGATCACGACGATACAAGCAGCCATGCCATTTCAACTTCTGGTCATCACTGCTGGAGATCGTCCTGCGCAAAGGCGCTTGACTTACCTGGAGAATGGGGCCTAGATGTTGGGCCAGAGCAGATGCACGACTACAAACAAAAGGTACAGGACGATCATTCCGGCTCCCCCCATCCGTGTCATCCCTTTGGCTGGTATCAACAGCAGTAGCCCTATCACTGTCATGCCAAGCAACCACCCCAGTTCGACTCCTACATCACGTGCTGCACTCCTCATGCCAATCACCAGAGCTGGCAGCGCCAATCCGACCACGAGATTGATCGTATTACTATTGACCGTCGCACTCACCACGGCTGCCCCCCGTCCTCTGAGTGCCAGATGCGCTGCCGTATATGTATTCGGTAAGCTTGTGAGCCCTGCAAGTATCACTCCTCCCACCAAAGCATGAGGAAGTTGCCATGCCTGGGCAAGTGCTAACGCCGCCTTCACCAGCCACACACTCGCAATCACAATAATTATCAGTGAGAGTGGCACGAGGAGGACAGGAAGCCATGACCCCTCCGTTTCCTGCTCTTCCTTTTCCTCCTCATGGACCTGGCTCGCTGCTCTTGCCAGCAGGTGCGCTAGACCATCCGGCAGGGGTAGGTGGTCGACCTGGCGTGGGCGTAGACCCACCAGTACAACGTAGGGAATGAGCAGCACTGCTAGAAGCACGATTGCCAGGACAGGGGCGAGAAGACCGAGGAGAAGAGCGCCTACCACGAGTAGCGTTAACAGCGCCACTGTGCCGTCGAGCATCAAGCCCTGGCGTCGTATGCGCACCTGTCCAGCTAGTACTGCACTTAATCCCAGGAGCATCGCGAGATTGAAGATATTGGAGCCAAGAACCACACCTTGTCCCAGGTCAGCAGCGCCTGCGAACAGGGATGCAATGGCCGTCGCGACTTCTGGAGTATCAGCCCCCAGGGCCGTGAGCAGCCCAAAGAATCCTTCTGTCAATTTGAGTTTGGTCCCAAGCGCTACCAGCCCACGCACCAGCGCCTCACTAGAGGCCAGTGTGGTGATCAGACAAGCTAGAAATACGAGTACGGCTATGCCAACAGACATGCATTTCTCCTCTATTGAAACATTTGATGTGAAAGCGGGTAGTCTCCCCATTGCGTGTTGACAGCGGTAGGAATGACCACCGTCGCCAACAGTTCAGCGGCAGATTACCCAGAGACCTGCGAGGTCAGCAAAAACGCCCACATTTTCTCTTCAATGATCTCGTTGTATGTGCTAAACCACATCAGATGGCTCTCCGCGGGGATGACGAAAAGGTCTGCATTGGGAATATGATCTGCTGCATAGGTGGCGTGAGAGGTATCCTTTGATCCATCATATTTGCTCTCAATAATCAAGGTGGGAGCCGTAATACGACTGAGATCACCGCAGACATGGCGCATATCATGCAAAAAGCCTGAGCCTGAGCGAGAAGGGAGTAAAAATGCCAGTGCGGCTCGTCGCTGTTCTTGGCTCATCGTGTCAACGACGACGTTCGGGTCGAGGGTCGTGAGACTCCTCATCATTCCCTTGAGTGCTGCCAGCGGTGCCACCTTGACCAGCCACCGAAATGCTGTCCAGGTCCATCGTTCCACCCACGGGTTGAACAGGAGATAGGCCATCATCCGTGTCGGGAGAGAAGGCCATTTCCCGCCCGTGACGGCGTTTTGTAAGATGACCTTGCTCACGCGCTCAGGATAACGACCTGCGAATTGGAGAGCAGTGCGACCACCGGCAGAAATACCCAGGACGATCACCTGCTTGAGCTGGAGCTGATCCAAGAGGGGAATGAGTGCGTCAGCAAAGGCTTCAGCCGTTCTGCCAGTCAAGGAGGGTGTCTTTGCATATCCTGGCCGTGAAGGGATAATGAGTTGGTAGCCATGCTCTACAAAGAACCGTTGATGTCCGAGAAGTGAGGTGCAGTGGGTATGCCCGCCATTGAGCACGAGCACGGCTGGGCCTTGACCCACGACGCGGTATTCAATCGGTCCCTTCTCTGTCTGAGCAATGGTATTCATCTGCTTTCCTCTTTCAATTGCAAAATTGCGCTTGGAGGCTTCAGTCCCACTAAGATCATCGTTGCCTCTCTGCCTCATTAAGAGTCTCTATATCTCCTTCGTGTTATTGATTACGACATTGTACATCAACACAAAGAAGTGAGACTACCGGAAAACGATAGGCACAAAAAAGCGCCGAACTGCCGACCAGGCTTCCCGGCACTCCTTGCATCAATATGTTGTGGATGCGAAAAAGCGCCGAACTGCCGACCAGGCTTCCCGGCACTCCTTGCATCAATATGTTGTGGATGCGTCATGATGAGCCATATTGTAGCATATCAGCCGCCCAATGGGCAATGAAGACAAAAACTTTCATATAACCTTCCGATTTGCTCTGTGTTCTTTGTCGTGACATTACTGACACAGCGCTAGCGCACGGCATTGTGTGCCAGTTGGGCGAGAACACCGAACAGAACAATGCACAGAAAGACGATGAGCACGATAAGGGTGATGAGGATGGCCTTGCGGTAGCGTCCACCGAGTTTGGGTGGCGCAGGGATGTAATCGATAGCTGTCATGTCATCCAGGTGACCCAGGTCGTGCAGCAACTCTCGCATATTTGCATAGCGCCTCTCCGCATCACGACGGATCGCATGCATGACTACGGTTGCCAGAGCAGGTGAAAGAGCCAGGTTATACTCGAGAATTCCCGGCGGGTCGTGAGAAAAATGCTGGCTGACGAAGTCAAATCCATCATGCTCCCCGAACGGCGTCCGCCCGCAGAGCAGTTCATAGAGCACCACCCCCACCGAGTAGATATCCGCTTGCACCGATCCTGGCTCTCCCCACAACCGTTCTGGAGACATGTAATCCGGCGTGCCGATTGGCGATGAGAGGCTTCGCCACGCCATACGCTGCTTCTCTTTCAGGAAGAGGGCGATGCCAAAGTCCAGCAGCTTGATCTCACCAGTATCCAGCAACAGCATGTTCTCGGGTTTCAAATCGCGGTGAATCACCCCCTGCTCATGGGCATAAACCAGTGCTTCGCACACCTGAAGGAGTATGCGGATCACCTCTGCTGTCGACAGAAGCGCAGGCGCATGCTCCTTCATCACGGTACGCAGGGTTCGCCCGCGAAGATATTCCAGCACGAGATAGTCGGTGCTCCTTTCCTCACCCTGGTTCACTTGCCGCTGGATGAATGGATGGCTGAGGCACTTGCCGATCTCCGCTTCACGTTTGTACCGCGCAAAGACCGCAGCCCCTCCAATCAAATCATCCGACGGGAACTTGAGGACAACCTCTTGCAGTGCCTTCCGGTCCTGAGCCAGGTAGACATGGCTCGCGCCTCCCCGCCCCAGCAAGCGGGTGATCTCGTAGTGGTCAATGCGACTTCCTGGCTGATAGATGGTTGGCATGTTTCCTCCCTGATCTTGTCCTCACGTATTTAAGCATGGGCAGTTTAGCGTGTCCTCTTCACCAACCTTCCTACTCGTCCTCACTGCGCGGCACGAGATGAATGTCAATGTCGGTAGAGAGGCGCAGTAAGCGATTGATGATGGAGCCACGAATGAGTTCTTCCCAGTGACTGCGCGCAGGCTGCCCCAGGACGATTTGCGTCACCTGGTGCTCGCGGGCGATCTCGACCAGCGTCCTGGCAATATCGCTGCTCTGCGTGCGGATGACCTCGGCCCCCAGGTCTTCAGCGAGTAAGGCATGCTCTTCAAGCCGGCGCAGTGCTGCCTCACGGTATTTGAGGGCATCTTTGCCGTACTTGAGCCACCCGATGAGCTTGCTGGTGAAGGCGAGATAGCCTTCTGGCTGGATAGATACAGCGATGAAATCGGCGTGCAGACCATGGGCCAGCCGCCACGCATCGCGAATAACCTGGCGGGTATGCGGGCGGGAATCGAAGCCCACCAGCACCCGCTCGCTGGCTGGCCAGGGCTGACTGATATGGTGTTCGGTCATGTACTGCTCGAGTTGCGCTTCGGTCTTCTCGGCCGTACGCCGCAGCGCCAGTTCGCGCAGTGCCGTCAGATTGCCTTCGCGGAAGAAATTGTTGAGTGCCGCGTCAATACGCTCGCTGGGGTAAATATTGCCGTGCTTCATGCGCTGGCGCAGGGCATGGGGAGAGATATCGATCAACTCCACCTCGTCGGCCTGGTCCAGGATCCAGTCGGGCAGCGTTTCACGCACGCGCACACCGGTGATACTCGCCACCAGGTCATTGAGGCTCTCCAGGTGCTGGATATTGAGAGTCGTCACTACATTGATGCCGGCATCGAGGATTTCCTCGACATCCTGGTAGCGTTTGGGATGCTTTGAGCCGGGCACGTTGGTATGGGCCAGTTCATCGATGAGCGCCACTTTGGGATGGCGGGCAATGATCGCCTCCGTATCCATCTCTTCGAGTGTCACGCCGCGATAGCTGATCTTCTTGCGTGGAGTGACCTCTAAGTCCCCCAACTGCGCCTGAGTCATGGGGCGCCCATGCGTCTCCACATAGCCCACCACGACGTCGGTGCCCCGGTTCTCGCGGCGATGCCCTTCGTTGAGCATAGTATACGTCTTGCCCGCCCCGGCTGCCGAGGCCAGGTAGACGCGCAAGCGTCCGCGCTTGTGTGGGTACCCTCCGGCTTGCGGGGGGATTTGACCTCTCGCTGCACGCGGCGGGGAAGAGGGAGGGACCTCCAGGTCACTGTCACGCAGGCTATAGCGCCGCAGCAGTTCCTCTGGATCAGGTCTCCCCTCCTCGCGGCGCTGTTGTTCGTCAGGCTGCTGTTCGGGTTGCTCGGCCATGACACTCCTCATGTGTTCTGCTGTTCGGTTTGTGCTGATTC
>WNGJ01005147.1_pt1 | contig 14644 bp, 10 predicted proteins | sample 5400611 | NCBI WGS metagenome assembly WNGJ01 (sample SAMN13153375, study PRJNA577476) | soil metagenome | isolation source: 40 cm soil or saprolite under Garry oak tree replicate 1 | place: USA:California | collected 2016-06-15
ACCTCCCGGTTCGCCGCCCTGCCCGAGCCAGCACGGGCCGCGCTGCTGCTGGCCGCGGTGGCCGACGGCCCGGACCTGAGCGCAGCGGCCGGCCACGGCGCCGGGCCAGATGCGCGGGCTCTCGCGCCGGCCGAGCAGCTGGGCTTGATCGCGGTCGACCGGACCGGGCTGCGGTTCTCCCATCCCCTGGTCCGGTCCGCCATCTATCACTCCGCGCCCTTTGCCCGGCGCGCCGCGGCGCACCGCGAGCTCGCCGGGGCGCTGCACGACCAGCCGGACCGGCGGGCCTGGCACCTGGCCGCCGCGGCGCTGCATCCCGACGAGCAGGTGGCTTTGCTGCTGGAGGCCACCGCGGCCCAGGCGCAACACCGCGGCGGCGCGGCCGCCGCGGCGCTGGCGATGGAACGCGCGGCCGAACTCAGCCCCGACCGTGCCGACCAGGCCCGCAGGCTGGTAGCCGCCGCGTCGGCCGCCGTTCCCACCGGCCAGGCCGACTGGGTGCAAGATCTCACCTCCCGGGCGCTCGCTGTCACGGCGGACCCCGAACTGCGGCTGACCGCCCGTCACGACGCCGGGTGGGCGCTGGCGTACTCGGGCCGGCGCTCCGCCGCGCTCCCGGCGCTCATCTCCGTCGCCGAAGAGGCATCGCGTGACCAGCCGGCCCTCGCCTGGGACGCCCTCGCGGATGCGGCCAAGGTCGTCTACCACTCAGGCGCGCCCGCCAGCTGCCAGGCCGTAAGCCGCGTTCTCGGGCTTCTGGAAAATCAGGGGCCCCGGTCCGCCGGCCATGGCCCGCGCGCCGATGTCGGCCCGCACAGGCTGTGGATACAGGCGTGCATCGACCCGTTCGGCAGCAGAAGCGAGCTCATCTGGTACCTGCGCCAGATCAGCCGCTCTCCCCTGGAAGAGCCCGCTTTGTGGCGAATCGGTTCCGCCGCATGGCTCCTGGACGAATCCGACCTGGCGATCACCTTGCTGCAGGATGCCATGCAGCGGCTCCGGGCCCCCGGCACGCAGGGCACCAGCGGCCCGGGCCTGACCGCGCTCGGGTGGGCATACATCGACACGGGACGCTGGGACGAGGCCCTAGAAGCTGCCGCCGAAGCCGCCGGCCTGGCTGAGGCAAACCAGATGGAACTCGTCGCCGCGGCCGCCGACTTGATCGCGGCCACTGTCCTGGCCATGCGCGCCGACTCCGGCGCGGCCCGCAGGCATGCCGACCGGGCGCTTGGCCACGCCGACCTGGCAGAAAGCGGATTCGTAGCCGCCCGGGCCCGGCGGGCCCTCGGAATCGCCGCCCTGGCCGACGGCAGCCACCTCCTGGCCTTCACCCAACTGCGCCAGCTGTTCAGCGAGGAAGGCGCGCCCGTCCACAACATCTTCTCCTACCTGGGCGTCGCCGATATGGCGGCTGCCGCGGTCCGCGCCGATCGGCGGATGGAAGGACAAGACGTCCTGGAGCGGGCGCTCAGCCATCTAGGTGGAACGGTTTCTCCCCGGCTCGAGCAGCTCATCGCCCGCGCCCGCGGCATCCTCGCCGGCCCGGACGGGGCCGAAGCCCACTTCGGCAAGGCGCTCGCCGGCCCCGCCGGGGACCAGTGGCCCTTCGAGCGGGCACAGCTTCGCCTCGACTACGCGGAATGGCTGCGTCGCCGCCGCCGGATTAACGACGCCAAGCCCGTACTGACCGAGGCGCTGGGAACCTTCCGGCGGCTGAGGGCCCGGTCGTGGGCGCAGCGGGCAGAGGCAGAGCTGAGAGCGTGCGGGGTGGCTGTCGCCGACGCGCCCGGCGAACGCGATGCCCTGTGGGAGCTGACCCCCCAGCAGCGTCAGATCGTCCGCCTAGCCAGCGACGGCCTGACCAACCGCCAGATCGGCGACCGGCTCTTCCTCTCACCGCGCACCGTCAGCTCGCACCTCTACCGGTCCTACCCCAAGCTCGGGGTAGCCGGCCGTAACCAGCTACGCGACGTGATCGCCCGCGCCAGCACGCCCACGCCAGCACACGAGAGCGCCGGAAGCAGGACTCTTCGCGTCCGCGACCTCGGAGCGTGATACCGGTTACGGCAACGACCTGGCTACCTGGTCACCGGCGCCGACCCTCGCGCCGGGTGCAGTCATGTTGTGGATACCCGGCCGCCGTCTTGCACCGCAAGATGGATTGTGACGAGATGAATAGCCCCCCGCCCGGCGCGGGCGAGGCATCGGCCCGCCAGGAAGCGCAGGGCAGAATCACCGTTCCAGGAGGCGCTTTCACCTAAAAGGACCCAGGAAATGAATGATCTTCTGGAAGAAGTGTTCGATGTGCACGGCGGCCGCCAGCATTCCGTCATGACCCCCTGGGCCGCCCTCCGTCCAGAAGCCGACATCCGACACCGACCCGAACGGGTCACTCATGAGCGAGAAGGAGCATGCGATGAAGGCGATCGCCATCGACGACTTCGGCACCCAGCCGACCCTGCACGATCTGCCTGTCCCCGAACCAGGCAAGGGTGAGGTGCTGGTCCGGGTCCGGGCCAGTTCCGTGAACGGGTTCGACGTGGCGGTCGCGGCCGGATGCGCGAAGGGGATAATGGAGCATCACTTCCCGGCCGTGCTGGGGAAGGACTTCGCCGGAACTGTCGAGGGCACCGGCTGGGGCGCAATGCCATGGGGTTTAGGCATTTGGGGGTTTCGGGTGGAGAGGCGCGGGTCTTGGGTGTTGGTTACGATGGGTAGCAGCCGGGTTCAGGCATGCCGGAGGCCGGCGTGTCGTGCCGGGTGGCGGCCGGTTCCACGGACCGGCCGTGCGGTTCTCCAGGGGCAGGTCTGGTGTTTTTCCTGGTCAGGCGGGCGCGTTGCAGACGGTGATGACGGCTTGGGCGGTGCTGGTGGCGGTGTCGCGGCCGGCGCCGGGGAATGCGGGGCGGGCCTTGGCCTTGCGGGCGCGGTGCCGGTTCCGGTCGGTGACGGTGCGGCATTTGCTGATTGCGCTGGTCAGGAGGGCGTAGCTGGCGGTGCCGTGGCGGATCGCGGCGGTGACGGCGCGGCGGGCTGCGGTGAAGGAGATCTCGCGGGGGCGGACGGGCTGCCCGGCGCGGCGTCCTTTCCTCGCGGGGACTGCGGCGAGGGCGGCGTCGCGGGCGACGCCGCGGGTCATCTCGACGGCGGCGGCCCAGGCGGCGAGCTCCTGCCGTACCAGGTCCGGGGTCTTCGAGCGGAGCATCGGCCCAGTGGACGGCCCGGCACCGCTGATGGCGGATTTCGCTTCCCGCAGCGCGGTCTCTGACCCGTCCCACCGCCACCGGTACAGGCCCGCGAGGTCCGCAGCCGGGTACTCCCGCCAGTCCTGCAGGTCGGTGACCAGGCAGAACATCTCCGGCACGTCCTGCCCCCCGACATCGGCGTAGTACTCGATGACGCGGACGCGCACGGTGGCGCCGTCACCGCTGATGTCCGCCAGGTAGGACCCGTCGGGCAGGAAGTCCCCGGCCCTTTCGAGCCGGATGTCGCTCTTGAGGCGGATCAGCACGTGGGTGCGGGCGATGAGACGGGCGATCCGGGCCGCGCCGGGAAAATTACGGTCGAATAGCCAGATCCGGTCCATGGTGAACACTCCGGGGTAATCGTCCATGGCCCTGTCCAGCAGTCTCTGCTCGGCGGCGGCCTTGTCCCCGCCGGAGGGGCCGTGCGGCATGCCGAACAGCGCGCGCGTGGAGGCGTCGTTCAGCATCAGGGCCCGCAGCTGCGGGAACGGCGCGGAATCATCACCGGTCCCGGTGGACCCGAACGCGGCCCGGTTCGCCGGGGTATCCGGCATCCGGATCAGCGTCCCGTCCGCCGACGCGGCCTTCAGCCTGCCGATGATCACCGCGCGCCAGTCATGCTCATCATGCTCGTCCCGGGAGGCGCCCAGCACGATGGCCTGCAGCTCTTCCAGCGGCTCCGGCCCGATGGCCTGCCGCCACTGGCCGAACGCCCGCGGCGACGCCGGCCGCCACTGGCGCGCCCACGGCACCATGGCCAGGTCCCCTGCCAGCGCCAGGATCACCTCCCGGGCATCCGCGTCCGGCATCAGCGTCATCAGCACGATGGCGCGCAGCACGAACGCCACGGAAAGCAGCCGCTTCCTTTTCCCTTTCACCGGCCCGGCCAGCCGCGTCCCGTCCGCGATCCCGTCAATCACGCCATGGCCCGCCGCGGCGTCCAGCCGCTCTTCCAGCGGCCCGAGCGTCGCGTGATCGCACGGGCTGCCCTGCGCCTGGACCTGCCCCCGCCGCCGCACCTGCGCCGGTGCCACCAGCACTATCTTGCAGAATGCCACCAGGTCCCCGGTCCGGATCCTCGCCGCCCCCGCAACCGTCAGCGCCGACCGGCCGCCCGCCCCCGGCGGCGGCACCAGGTCCGCCACCCGTACCGCCACCATCAGCGCCCCGCCGCCGGGAACCTCTCCCGCCGCGGCGGCATCCTCGCCGCTGCTGGCAACGGACGGCGGGACAAGGTACAAAGACACGAGAGGCTCCTGGGACGAAGGGTGACTTCAGCACTCCCTCTTCTACCAGGAGCCTCACCCGCTTCCCCGGAGTTCAGCCAGGCTGAACCGGCCGCAACCGCACAGCACCGCCTGCCCGGCCGCGCCGGCATGCACACCCGCCACCAGGCCGGCACCGTCGAGGCCAGCCGCCAGAACCCCCCGCCAGTCACATAACGTGACCATCACCTGAAGCCGCCCGCCCCGCCCATCCAGCCTTAACCCCATGGCATTGGGCTGGGGCGTGCAGTCACTGCGAGTAGGAGACACCGTTTTCGGCGTGGTCATGAAGGCCGCGCTCGGGGACGGCGCCTTCGGCGAATACGTCACGGCGCCGGAGGCCTACACCGCCCGGGTCCCCGCCGGGCTGGACCTCGCCGCCGCCGGGGCGCTGGGGCTGGCTGGCACTGCGGCGCTCAATGCTGTCGACGCGATCGCCCCGCGGCCGGGCGAGACCGTGCTCGTCTCGGGTGCCACCGGCGGCGTCGGTGCGTTCGCCATACAGCTCGCCGCGGCCGCCGGGGCCTATGTGATCGGCAGCGCGCAGCCGGGTGCGGAGCGGGCCTACCTCCGCGACCTCGGCGCCGACGACACTGTGGACTACACCGGCGACGTGCCCGCCGCGGTGGCTGCCCTGCGCCCCGACGGCATTCACGCCGTGGTCCACCTGGCCGGCGACGGCCTGGAGTTGGCGGACCTGCTCGTGGCCGGCGGGCGCATCGCCTCCACCCTCGGCCTCACCGCGGACGACGTCGGAGGGCGTGCCGTCCAGGTCATCCCGGTCATGGCGGCGCCGGTCCGCCAGACCCTCGAACGGCTGGCCTTCGACGTGGTGGCTGGCCAGCTCACTGTCCCCGTGCAGCGGACCTACGCGCTCGCCGACGTCCCCCGGGCTCTTGCTGATTTCGCAGCGGGCACCCGCGGGAAGCTGGCCATCAGCGTGGCATGAGCGCGGCCCTGAGCCACCTTGCTGGGCGCCGCCAGGCCCGCGGCTCGCTGCGGGTTCGTGCTGTGCGTCAGGGCGGGTACGCGCTACGTCTCGCGCGGGGCGACCGGCGGTGTCGCGGTCGGCTCGAAGGCGGCAGAAAACAGGTAGCTGGTCGCCAGGCTGCGGTAGGGCCGCCATCTCTCGGCGATGGCGAGGACCTCCTGCTGGGCGGGGAGGTGATCGAGCTGGTAGGCGGTCTGGACGGCTTTGCGGAGTGCGAGGTCGCCCGGTAGGACGACGTCTTCTCGCTGGAGCGCGATGATGAGGGCGCCCTGCACGGTCCACGGGCCTATCCCCGGAATCGCGGTGAGCTCTGCCATGAGCTCCTCGTCGGGCAGCCTGCTCAACACGTCCGCGTTCAGTCGGCCGTCCGACAGCCGCCCGGCGAGGTCGCGGAGCGTGCTGATCTTCCGCCACGAAAGCCCGGCCTCGCGGAGCTTGCCGGGATCGACTCCCAGCAGCTCGGCGGGTGAGGGGAGATGGCCGTCGAAAAGTGCCTCGATGCGGGCAATGGTCCGCCTGGTCGCTGCGACTGAGAGCTGCTGGCCGGTGACCTGGAACAGCAAGGCACCGTATAGATCCATCGGCGGGAGCTGAGCCATCCACGCCCGGGGGTCGAAGGCCGGCCGGTCGTCGATGAGCCGCGCCAGCACGGGGTCGGCGTTGCGAAGGTAGGAGCGCGCCTGCTGCAGCCACCCGGTGCGGCTGGAATCCTCGGTCACAGGCCCTGCTCCCTTCACCCGGCGGGTGTATTCCTGCACCATCTTCATACCTGAATCTGGCAAGTTGCCGCGGTCTTGGTCTCACCCGAGGCTGCCAGGATGGTGGCGTGGACATATTGAGCAGCCGGATTCTACTGCGACCTGCCGACCTGGACCGAAGCCATCGTTTTTACCGGAACGTGCTTGGCCTGGCGGTCTACCGGGAGTTCGGATCTCCGGCTGATCCTGGTGTGGTGTTCTTTCTCGGCCCGGGATTGCTGGAAGTGTCCGGCCGCGCGCCCGGCCCTCCGGGACGGTCGGTGATGATCTGGCTCCAGGTGCGGGACGTGGGCGCTGAGCATGAGCGGCTAGCGGCCGCCGGCGTTCATGTCCTGCGCGGGCCCGAGACCGAGCCCTGGGGTCTGATTGAGATGTGGATCGAGGACCCGGATGGCGTCCGGATCGTTCTCGTCGAGATTCCCGCCGATCATCCGCTCCGCCGCGACTTGCGGTCCTTTTCGCCGCCAACATGATGAACCGCACGCGGCATGAAAATGAGATGGTTTCGCTGTTTTGGGTGCGCGTGGCAAGGGCTGGGCTGCTAACGTCAGCGGGCCTGGCTTGAACACGCTTTCCTCAGGTGGCACGTCCGCCCGCTGACATGGTTCGGTTGGATGGCCTCGTCTGCCGCCCGGGGCACTCTGGCGCCAGGGGCGAACCGGGTGGATCATGGTGTGGCCACGTCACGCATATCGAGGATCTGCCTGGGAGTGCGCCATGACCACACCGAAGACCCCGGTTGTGTTCATTCACGGCTTGTGGCTGCACGCCACTAGCTGGCAGCCGTGGATCGACCTGTTCGGGGAGGCGGGCTACGAAGCGACGGCGCCGGGCTGGCCGGGCGTGGCGGATACCGTGGCGGAGGCCCGTGAGCACCCGGAGCGGCAAGCGGGCAAGGGCATCGCCGATGCCGTCGGTCACTACGCCCGGATCATCGGCGCGTCCAAGCCGATTGTCATCGGGCATTCGTTCGGCGGCCTGGTCGCCCAGAGCCTGCTCGGCCAGGACCTGGCCGCCGCGGCGGTGGCGATCGATCCTGCGCCGGTCAAGGGCGTGCTGGTGCTCCCGCCGGCGCAACTGCGTGCTGCCTTCCCGGTGCTGGGCAATCCGGCGAACAGGAAGCGCTCGGTCTCCCTGACCGCGGCGCAATTCCGCTACGCGTTCGGCAACGCGCTGTCCGAGGCCGAGTCGGCGCAGTTGCACGACGCATGGACCATCCCGGCGCCAGGCCGGCCGCTGTTCGAGGCGGCGTTCGCTAACCTCACCCCGCATTCCCCGGCGAAGGTGAACACGAGGAATTCCGCCCGCGGGCCGTTGCTGCTGATCTCCGGGCAGAAGGACCACACGGTCCCCGACTCGGTCACGCACGCGACCTTCAGCCGGTACCGCCATTCGACGGCGGTGACCGACCTGAGGCGGTTCGCCGACCGCGGTCACTCGCTCACCATCGACAGCGGGTGGCGCGAAGTCGCCGACACCGCACTGAACTGGCTGACTGCCCACAAGCTGTAGGCTCGGCCACCTGTCGCAGCCCGGTACGTCAGGGCAGGAAGCCCGGCGTCACGCCAGCCAACACTCACACAGCGGCAATTGCGGATGGCTCAGTCAATGGCCCCGGATCCTGCCGGGCCGGGTTGCCCGGCGGCGGCTGGTGCCCATGGCCCGAGCTGAAAGTGTCCTGGAAGGTTGCTGTAGGTGACCCGTTTTTCAGCGGTCTTTCACGAACCGGCCGCACGCTGGGAGCCGGTTGCCAACGGATCCATTGTGCGACTGCCGCTGCAACTGCACCACCGCGCATATTCATGCCGTGGCTGATGAGGGTCTCATGCCGGGACTGGTAGCTCGGCCTCCCGCCGTCCGACTCCAGCCACCGGCGCGTCCTCGCCGTTCTCGCCGTTCTCGACACATGAAATCTTTATGCCGGATAGGCCCCCCAAATCAGCTCGTGTAATCCACCTCGGACCAGTCGACCCCCTCGCCGGCATACCAGTTGATTCCGGTCAAGTTCCTGCGCGTGCTTACCTGGAAGCCGGGCTGCGCGATCCAGAGCCAAGGGGCATCGTTCACGATTATCCTCACACAGCCCTTGTGCTCCTCGACTCGCTGATCCCAATCGAGTTGGGGGCGCCCGGCCTTGGCCAAGCAGGCGTCGGTCTCGGCGCTCTTGTATCCTCCCCAGTTGTTGGAGCTCTCTGACTGGTAGAAGACCCCCAGCGCGTAGGCGGGGTCTGGCGTATCGGCCCCAAAGGTCTGGAAGAACATCGGCCGCTCGCCAGTGAACAGCGCGTTCGTGTACGTCGGAGGCGGGAGCGCCTCGAGTTCGAGCGTCACTCCGACGTCCGTGAATGCGCTGCGCAGCTGAGCTCCTACAGGCTCCCCGAGCGGCTCCGCGGTGCTGTAGGCCAATGTCGTCCTAAACCCGTTCCCATGGCCGGCCTCCCGCAAAAGCTCGCGCGCCCGACCGGGATCGTAGGTGTACGGGCTCAGGTTAGGGTCGAACCCGGCGGCGTGATCCGAGAGCGGGCCGTGGGCCGGGCCGGCGAACCCTCGGTAGACCTTCTCGAGGATCTGCGGATACGGCGTCGCATATGACAGGGCCTGCCGGACCCGGACGTCGTCAAGCGGCGGGTACTTCGGGTTCATGGGGCAGGACGCGATGACATAACCCTGGAAGTTCCACAGGCGCAAGGCATCGCTGTTCTGTACCCGTTGCATGTCCGTGGGCAACAAGTACTGAGCGACCTGCGCTTCTCCGGTCATCAGCATGGCGAGCCGGTTGGACGACTCCGGCACCGCCCTGAACGTGATCTGGTCGAGTTTGGGAGGGAAGGGATGCTCCTTGTGGGCCGCCCAAACGACATGGCGTCCGGGGCTGAGGTCAGCGAGCTTGAACGGGCCGAAGCCCGCGTCGTGGTTCTTCAGCCAGCGCTTCGCCCAGGGATCGCTGGAGGTCGCGTGGCTCTTCGATAGCTTGGAGTCGGCGATCACGCGCCAGAATGTGCTCAGCGTGAGGAGCAGGTCAGGCCCCGGCTCGGCCAGCTCGATGCGGACTGTGTACTTGTCGAGGACCTTCACGTCTCCCGGTCGCTCGATCGTGGAGAGCGTGTTGTAGAAGCTCGTGATGCCGTGCAGCGCGAAGCTCCGGTCGAACGCCCACTTCACGTCCGCGGAGGTGAACTCGTTCCCCGCGTGGCTTGGCCACCCCTTTCTGAGCGAGAAGGTGTAGGTCCTCCCGCCGTTGGTGACTTCCCAGCCCTCGGCCATGCGCGGCTCGGTGATCTCGCCGAAGTTCTCGGCCTGCCAAGCGAGGTCGAAGCCGCCCGGCTCGCCGGGCGCCGGAATCTGCTTCCAGCGGGTCAGACGGTCGTTCAAGTTGAAGATGTGGTCATACACCTCTTTGCCGAACACGAGCTCCCAGTCGAGACTGGGCGGGGTCGTCGGTGCCGCAACGAGCAACTGATTAGAGGGTGCCGCTTGGCCGCAGGCCGCGATCGCCGCTCCCGCGAACGGCGCCCCCACGCTCAGCGCCGCCGCGGACTTCAGGAACGACCTGCGGGTCGGACGGTGCAAAGCGCCGACGGGTGGGCTGTCGGACTCATCCGTCATCGAGCTTGCCCGCCCGGGCATCTGGGCCCCTCTCGACCGGCTAACCGTCACCCTAGCGCACCGTGCGCCGCCGTCCAACGCGCCTTTCGCCGGCGCCGGCGAAAGAGGAGAATGGTCTCATTCCCGACTTGGGGAGGAGCGTGCGGCCTCGGCATATCGCACCAGTAGCGTTGGTCCTCGGGTTGATCGTTGTGGCTTTCGTAGGGACCCGCCTGCTCGGTGAGCGAGACGCGCGACAAGACTCCGAGCATCGCGCCGAGGTCGCGGCCGCACAGATCCGCGCGCGCGTGGAGCAAGGATCCTCCCTCGCCGAGAGCCTCAGCCGGTTCATGGTGAGCGTCGCCGGGAGCCCGGACGCGAGCCAGGAGTTCGCAAGCACCGCATCGAGATGGCTCAGCCCGGCAGGCTTCCCCGCCGCTGCGTGGATCGTGCAGGTTCCGGGTTCTCAGCGTGCCGCCTACGAGCGCCGGACCGGCAACCCCATCGTCACAATCGACCGGCAGCTCAGGATCGTGCCCGCCGGTTCGCGGTCCTCGTATCTGCCGGCAACTCTCGTCTCTGGCATCCCTCCCATGGAGACACCCGGGATCGACCTCGGCGGCGAATCGGGCGTGGCTGCGGCGGTGAACCGTGCGAGCGCGCTTGATGAAGTACGCGCAACCCCGCTGACAACCCTACGAGACGGCGAGAGGGGGCTCTTTCTCATCAGGTTCGCTCCGAGCCTCACCGGGGGGGTGGCCAGGCCGGCGTTCGTGGTGTTGTTCGTCTCGGAACCCTCACTGCGCGCAGCGGCCACGGACACGGCGCCGATGCTACTCGCCGTCGGCGGCACCTCCACTGGGGATCTTGGCGGAACGGCAGCCGTGCGCAACACATTCACAGAAGCCGGACAGCGATTCGAGGTCGCCGTGCCGCTGGAATCGGTCTCCGGCGCTGCGGTGGTCCTGCCTTGGATCGTCCTCGCCGCCAGCCTCGTCCTCGCCGCCCTCGCCGGCGCGCTCGGGGTGAACGCGGCGCGGCGAGCCAAGGCGAAGGCCGAGGTGGACCGCCTGTTCACGCTCACTCCTGACCTGATCACGGTGGCGGGATTCGACGGTTTCTGGAAACGCGTCAATCCCGCCTTCGAAACGCGCCTGGGTTACACCGAGCGCGAGGCGCTTGCGCGACCGTACCTGGAGTTCGTCCACCCAGATGATCGCGAGCGGACCGAGGCGCAGGCACTCCGCCTCGCCGAAGGCAAGACGATCATTGCATTCGAGAACCGGCTCGTCTGCAAGGACGGCTCGTACAGGTGGATCGAGTGGGCGGCGGCACCGGTCCCGAGGGAAGGCGTGCTCTACGGGGTGGGCCGCGACGTGACCGAGCGTCGGCAGGCCGAAAGCGAGCTGAGACGGCTTGCGGGCGAGCAGGCGGCGAGGCGGCGTGTGGCGACGCTCGTCGCGACGAGCGTGCCGCCGACGGAGGTCTTCTCAGCCGTCGCCGAGGAGGTGGAGCGGCTTCTCGACGCCCAGGCCACGGCGATCGGGCGGCTCGCCCCCGACGGGACGATGGCCATCGTTGCCAGCAGCGGTACCGCGAGAGACGAACTGCCTGTGGGCACTCGTTTGAAGCTCGAGTCGGAGTTGGCATTGACCACGGTGGTACGAACCGGCCGGTCAGCTCGCGTCGACGGCTACAGCCGCGCGTCGGAGTCCGTCAACCTTAGGGCGCAACGGTTGGGGATTCGTGGCACCGTGGCGGTCCCGATTATGGTCGAGGGGTCTCTCTGGGGGTCGATTGCCGCCGGGACGGAACGCGACCAGTTCCCGGCCGACGCGGAGCAGCGCATGGCGGAGTTCACGGACCTCGTCGCCACCGCGATCGCGAATGCCGACAGCAGGTCGGCGCTAGCCGCCTCGCGCAGGCGGATCGTCGCGGCGGCGGACGAGGTTCGCCGGGAGATCGAGCGAAACCTCCACGACGGCACGCAGCAGCGGCTGGTTTCGCTCGGGCTGGCGGTGCGCGCCGCGGAGGCGGATGTCCCTCCCGACCGGAGCGACCTGCGAGTCGAGTTGTCCCGGATCGTGATCGGGCTGACGGATGCGGTCGCAGAGCTGCGCGAGTTCTCGCGCGGGATCCACCCGGCGATCCTTTCCCAGGGCGGTCTCGGCCGGGCTTTGCGAGCCCTCGCGCGCCGCTCGACGATCCCCGTCGAGCTCGACGTCACCACGGACACGCGTCTCCCTGAGCCGATCGAGATCGCGGCGTACTACGTCGCGTCGGAGGCCTTGGCCAACGCGGCGAAGCATGCGCAGGCGTCGCATATGGAGGTTTCGCTCGCAACACGCCACGGCAGCCTGGTGCTGTCGATCCGCGACGATGGCGTCGGCGGAGCGGATTCCGGCCAGGGCTCGGGACTCGTCGGCCTGCAGGATCGCGTCGAGGCGCTCGGCGGGACGATCAGGATCGATAGCCCGCCCGGTGGCGGAACGTCGCTCGTCGTCACGCTTCCGCTCGACGTCGAGCCAACGAGGATAGGAACAGGCAGCGAGACCGAGTAGCGGTGACGCGGGGCGTGTCGGCCGGGTCGAGCGCGCGACTGCAAACGCCGGGCACTCAAGCCGGGCTCGGCAGGCTGCTGTCGCTGTGCTCGACGTAATGCTCAAGCCTGGTCTGGCCATCTCGCCCGAGAAAGTAGTACGTCTGCTCCGTCATCTTCGCTCGTATGAGGGCTGGCTCGTCGCTCCCCTGTACATCACAAGACTCACAATGGTAAGAACTACATCCTGGCTTTAGCGCAATCGGACGCTCACACGACCAGCAAGTAGCTATTTTCCGGGTAGCGGGTTTACCTGGCACGTCGTTATCGCGCAACTCACCTCGCTCGATGGTGGTACGGACAATAGGTGCCCGCCGGAGTGCGAGCTCACTGGTCGGGCCGGCTTTGGATGTCATGTGAATAGGGTCGCGCAGCGTCCCCGGCGCCGGCATCACCGCCAGCGGCCGCTGGCGCCTGCTGCTGGCCGGGTTCTTCAGGTTCCTGCTGGCCGGTAGTGGTGTGGCCGCCTGCCAGTAACAGGAGCCCTGAAGGTGCCCTGGGAGAACCCTTGGCTGACACTCGCGGGTCAGCCAACGCTGGCCAACCTCTCGCCAACCTTGCGGATTGCTTCCATCGCAGTTCCAGCGTCAGCTGCCACTCTCAGATCTATAGCATCGACTACAGGAGCTCAACAAAATGTTTTCTCGCAAACTCACCAGGTCCATCGTGGCCGGCGCCGCGGCCATCGCGGTCGCGGGCGGTTCCTACGGGATCGTCAGCGCCACCACCAGCTCACCCGCTGCCAGCAGCGGCTCCGCTGGCGGTCCCGGATCCGGCGGCGGGGGATCCAACGCTCGGTCTGGCCCGGCCTCAGGGGGAGCATCCGGCACGGTCGGCAGTGTGTCCACGTCGAGCTTCACGATATCGACATCAACGGGTCAGAAGGTGACCGTCGACGAGGCGTCCTCCACGACATACCAGAACGGCACGAGCTCGACCTCGGCGAGCGCCATTACAACAGGCGAACCCGTCCTCGTACTCGGAACGACCAGCGGAACGACCATCACGGCCACGCAGGTCATCGTGCAACCGGCTGGCGGCGGATCTGCGACTTCCTCGGCGGCAAAGGTGATCCCCTTCCAGCAAGGCGCACCGACCACGTCAAAGCAGGTCGGTCAGATCCCGGCGAACTACAGTCAGGGGTCGGGAACGATTGTCAGCGGAACGGCAGCGAACAAGGCGACGGAAGCTGCGCTGGCCGCCTACCCGGGGGGCATCGTCGACCGTGTTGTGAAGCTGAGCAACGGCGAGTACGAGGTCCACAACATCGGCGTCAACTGGCCAAATCCTGGGCCGAACTAATCGTCGAGGAAGATGCGCGCGTGGCGGACGAATAGTCCGGGGTACTGGAAATGCGCGCCGTGGTTGGCGTCCGGGTACAGAATGAGCTCGGCACTGGGGAGGAACTGCTGCAGGATGTAGGAGTTGATCGTCGGGACCACGATGTCGTCGGTGCCGTTGACGACGAGGACGGGAAGCTCAAGGCCCTTGAGGTGGGCGTAGCTGGGGTCCTTGGCGGCGCCGTACGCCGCGAGCGCCGCGCGCTGGGCGGCGATGGACTGGTCCGAGACGGGCGCGTCGCGGTCGGCGCGGGCGACGATGCGCTCGACGTAATGACCTCGCGGTCGCTGGCGAAGGCGTCGCTCAGCGCCGGGTCGTAGTCATCCAGGGTGCCCACCCGCAATGTGCAGTCATGCTGCGGATACCCAGGCAGGCCCGGCGTCGTCCATGGTTGAGGTAACCCAGCCGGGAAGGACAAGACATGACAGAAAAGCGAGACCTTGAGGGCGTCAGTGCCCTGGTTACCGGGGCCACCTCGGGCATCGGCAAAGCAGCGGCCGAAGAGCTTGGCCGGCACGGCGCCGAAGTCGTCGTGCACGGACGCAACGCCGACCGCGGCGGGGCGGTGGTCGACACCATCACCGCAGAGGGCGGTAAGGCCCGCTTCGTCGCTGCCGACCTCAGCGACCCGGCCCAACTGGACCACCTCGTCGACCAAGTGGGCGCGGTCGACGTGCTGGTCAACAACGCCGGCTTCTCCTGGTTCGGGCCGACGGCGGAACTGGACGTGGCGACCTTCGACCGGCTCTTCGCCGCCAACGTCCGGGCGGCGTACTTCCTGGTCGCTGCGCTGGCCCCGAAGATGGCCGCCCGGGGCAGCGGCAGCATCATCAACCTCGGGAGCATGGCCGGCCAGATTG
>WNGJ01004407.1_pt1 | contig 14643 bp, 10 predicted proteins | sample 5400611 | NCBI WGS metagenome assembly WNGJ01 (sample SAMN13153375, study PRJNA577476) | soil metagenome | isolation source: 40 cm soil or saprolite under Garry oak tree replicate 1 | place: USA:California | collected 2016-06-15
TTGATGTTGACCATGCGCCGCCAGTCGTCGGGATTCGCCCGTTCAACTGGGCCAAGCAGCGCGACGCCTGCGTTGTTGACGAGGATATCCAGGCGCTGCCAACTGTCATACACCCTCTGCACCATCTCACGCACCTGCGCTTCGTCAGACACGTCAGCGATTATAGGCAGCGCTTGTCCGCCATTGTCTGCAATGCGCCTGGCCAGGGACTGCAGCCGGTCGACGCGGCGAGCAGCCAGTGCCACCTGGGCGCCTTCGCCAGCCAGTGCCACCGCTGTCGCTTCGCCTATGCCTGATGAAGCTCCCGTGATCAGCGCAACTTTCCCACGCAATTTTTCTGCCATGTTTCTGTTTCCTTCTATCTCTGTCAAAGTTGTTTTTGAGATCCTCTATGCAATTACGTTTATCCGTATTTGGCAGTTTTCAATAAAACAGCGGAGTTGGTGAAACGCAAAAGGAAGCCAGTGCGTATCTTTGTTATCACCAGATAACCCGGCGATACAACGGACACAAGTGATACAAATGATACAAATGACACAAATGACACAAGCGCGTCAAGTGATGCAAGTGTTACAAGTGATGCAAGTGTTACAAACCTCATACGAGAGGCTTTCAACACTCTTTTCCCGGGATATCCTCGACAGGCAGACCAGGGCCGTTATCAAACAGCGCCATTGCCTATAGCGCTGTTTAGTAACGCAAAAAGGTAGATATGTTCCTTTTACCTCAGATCATATAACGGCAACCCCGTCTTCGCCGCGACAAGCTCTACCAGGGCTTGCATTTGACCATAGTGCTCATCGATGGAAACCATTGGCTCCAGTCCTACAAAGTGTGTCTTACGCCGTACCCACGTCCAACGCGCTATAGCCCCTGCACTGGACAGCTCATAGGTAATAGCTGCTCCGCTTTTCTGTACGCTAAACGTATCGTACATAGCAAAAAGACGCGCTTCGTTCCAGGTCATACTACTGACCTTACCTCCATAGCGTGTAGTCAGTCCGCTCTCTGTCACCTCAATCTGCTGACGGCTAACAATAGCAAAGATAACTACTACCAAGATGACAAATATGATGGCAAGTATTGAGAAGCTCACAAGAAAAAAGAGCAGGCGATTAGACGTAAAAAGCGAAGGAGCATTATTGAACAAGGTAAGAATTGCAGCGAACAGCAACACCAACAGTAATGTTGCTCCTGTCATCAAAAGCCAAAACTCTTTACTGTAACGTAACTTGATGATCATGGGCAATGCCATTGAAGTGGCATGCGGCATAGGCTGCTCGGCAGCGAGTAAGGTTCGATCCCCCAGCACTGCTGCGAAACGACGTTGCTCAATGCGTTTCCAGTACCGCCATTGCAAAATGTTTATAGCAAGGTTTAAGATATAGACCACCAGAAGAGGCATATAGAAAGATAGGCTCCTTGAGAAATGCTGCCCACTATCGAATATGGCATCTATCAAGTAGGTAACTATAAGCAGGGCTAACATACATACAACAGCAAAAAGCCAAAGAAAGCATGCTGTACGCACTGTTGTTAAGATAGGATTGGCTTTAATTATATTTCTCTCCTCAAAGTAGCGTCTTACGTTCGTTTGCATAACTTCTACTTGCCTCCTCCGGAGATCATCCATCACTTTGATCAGATCTGCATCCTTGGTGTATCACGCGTAATAGCTGCAAGGAGGATACAGTAATTATTTATGAATGTGAGAGGCTTGGAGTTCACTTTTTGGGGGTCTGGTGTTAATCTAGTCAGGCTTATATCATTTGTATTCGTTACCCTCGACGCGGTATGCCCGCGAAGATAACCTTCGCAATGGTTCTGGGAGCAAGCCCTTGATAGGCATCCTGATTATCAATCGCAATATTCATCAACAGAGACATCAGGTCATCGTTACGGGCAACCGCTCTCACGACCTGGTTCAGGAAGAGGGGATTGAGGTACAATACCCGCAATCTATCACAGAGGACGAACAGGCGCTGATAGTGTTGGCGCAACAATTTGTCATAGGTTGTGAGCTGTTTGACCGAGAAGTCACCGGTCGCAAACATATGGCATAGATGTTCAGCTGCCATCTTCCCGGACTCCAGCGCGTAGTCGATACCTTCTCCGGTGACCGGGTTCACCAGCCCTGCCGCTTCTCCTACGAGCATGATTCGCTCACCGAAGGTGGGTGAACGCGCGAAGTCTACTCGCAGAGGATATCCTTTAATCGGGCCTGTACGTGTGGCTCCTGCAAGCAGTTGCTGTAGCGGTTGGCTTTGAATAAAGGTATCAAATGCTGCATGAGCCGTCTTTGGCATCCATCGTGCTGCGTAGCTTGCATGGAATAAGCCTACACCTACATTGACGGATGTATTGGATACCGGAAATACCCAACCATACCCGGGGAGTGGAACGCCGTCAAGGCGACACTGGGCTGCATCGATCGTGCTCGTAATACCATCATAATAGGTACGAGCGCACAACACCATCTGTGGCGTCTTCTTGAAAAAACCCATATGGAGAAGCAGGTTCGTGTTTGCACCGGTGGCAAGAATGACCATGCGTGTTCGAAACGTAATTTCCTTATCGCGCTGCACGCCTTTGACAAGCATGGCATTGTCTTCCTGTACAATGCCTATCACCCGGACTGGAGCCTGGAAGCTCGCTCCACTCGTCAGGGCGCGTTCGAGAATGATGTTATCGAGAAGGAGCCGGGGAACAAACAGCAGGTAATCGCCCCTATGCTCTTTTTTCGGAACCGTGGCTACGGCTGCATGGCCTTTCGGCGCAATGAACTCTACCTTGTCGAGACGGTGGCCAACTTGTTGTACATCGTTCAGAATACCCATGTCGTCCAGAATGTGTAGAGCACGGGGAGTCAGGGCATCGCCGCAGGTTTTATCGCGAGGGAAGTTGAATTTGTCAAGGAGCAGTACGTTGAGCCCCTCTCTGACGAGATAATGGGCTGTTGCTGAACCGGCCGGGCCTGCTCCCACAATCACTACATCATATATTTCACTCATAAACCATCCCCTTTGTCACCTTACAAGATGAGTAAGCATTGCTACACCCATCAGGCATCATTCATATGCTGTATGATCTGGAGCACTGCTCCACGGCTGAGTTTGGCTTCGCCGCGCGCAAGCGCATCGAGCGTAGCGTAGGCCAGATCAAGCGGGATTTTGATAAAGTAGGCGAAAGGATCTGAGGCAAGTGTTCTTGTATAGGCCTCGGTCATTGAGAGCTGCCGGTATGCATAATCATGCATGTGCTCCCGCGTCCAACCAACTGGGAAAAAATCGACCCCTCGTGCCAGGTCATCCGTGCGATTGCGCAGGATATTGACGGCTTGCAGGCCGCGACCAAAATAAATGGCATGGGTGCGACTGAGTTGCCCTCCATCGAACCATGCCCATATATCGCACAGTAACAGGCCGGTTGCACCCGCTACGCTAAAGGTATAGCAATCCAGGTCAGCCTCAGTCTGTATCTTCCAGCCCCTGGCCACCCAGTATGCCATGCGTTCAGCCATGGTTGCCGTTGCATCCCAGATACGGGGTGCAATCGATTTCGGTGCGTAGCAGGCCCACTCGGCGAGGCCAAGTGTCACGGTAGGTAGCATGTCTTGCTGTCCTGCGAATGCTGCTGAGAACTTATCCCGGGCGAAGGTATCTACTTCTGACTGTGCCTGCAAGAGCTGGCTGAGGGAGCGTAATTGCCGGATCTTTACGCGTCTTCCCAGTTGAGCATGATCTTCGATTTCATCAATGGCGCGCATGCAAAGATAGGCCGAGGCGACTGCCTCTTGCAGTCCTGGTGGTAAACGATAGATGGGAATGAAGAATGTCCGGCTGGTTGCTCTAAGTGTATCCATTACATCTTCATATACATTCATAACGTGACTCCTTGCGATGGATGCCCTGTATGCTTTTAGTTAAGAAGTGCGAAGGCATGGGCAAGATTACCTGGCGGACTGCGTACCGCTGAGGAAAGGAGGTTCCACGAAACGGGACTGTGCCCTGGACCCCAATCCACTAACGGCAAAAGGGTTGGAAAGCCTCTCATCTCTGCTTCCTTCTGGCAAGTCTACCACATGGTGTTCTTACAGTCTAGATGCACATCAGGGGAGCGGTGTACAGCACCACGATCAGCACCGCCATCGCACTCATCGGCTTTGCCTTGCTGATCGTGGTTCTGCTTGGTATCCTGTGGCTTGTGCGGGGACAGCATAGCAAACGAGTCTCCGTGAGGACGGACACTAACAATGAGGATTAGGGGCAGGGATTCCCTGCACTATTTGTGCTGCTCGGTGGGCACCTCATGACAGGGAAGGTTGGAGATGAGGAAGATGTGTGAGAAACAGTGGCGTAATAGAGGTGTGTGCTGAGGTCAGGAGAGGGAATAATGGATGAGGTACCCGTGTCCTCCTCAGTAATCAGGAACAGATTGCTGAGGGCAAATAAATCACTATGTGCCGTAACGGCGTGGTAGATGCCATGCACACCACCGTTTGAGATCTGTAATTCCCAATGTGGAATTGCTGTTGCCTCGTTGTTGGTATTCTCTAGCCAGGCAAAATATGTTTTGCCGGCAGGAGGAGAAGTGATATTTCCTAGATCGATCTGCAATTGGTCGAAAGTATTGTATGGGGTGTTCGGGCTGCTGGTAAATACAATGTGTCCAACCACGCTGCCCGGTGGATTCGGCGTGGGGGTGGTATTCTGCGAGGAAAGCAGTGGGCGTACAGAGAATGCAACTATGCCAATCAGTAGAAGTATTACACAGGCAATCAGGGCAATATAAAGGCCTCTGCGGCGTAGTTGCACCGGTAGCAAGGAAGATGGAGATAATGGTGGTGACTGTAACGGGTGATCACCGTAGGGACTGTTGAGACCCGATAAACTAGGACCTGAAGTGGATTGCGGTGCAGCGGTTCCAGCGGGCAGATTACCCTCCCCATGATCGCTCGTCGCAGGAGTTAGATGTGAGGGAGTGTTGATTTGAGCCCCCGGATAACCAGTTGAAGACGGTGCAGCAGGGGGTGAGGCTGTAAGAGCAGGGGGATAAGGGGACATGTCCGGCCAAAGCCTGGATGGCTGGAGAGGATTGTAAGCAGATTGCTCTTTCGTGGTCTCGGGCTTGTTCAAGCTGGAAGGAACTGGCACCTTAAGCGCCTGGGCCAGCGCCACTGTCATAGCAGAGGCGGTGGGGAAACGCGCTTCCGGGTCTTTGGCGATGCTCTGTAGCACAATGGCAGAGAGCTCAGGAGAAATATTGGGGTTGATGAGGCTGGGTGGGGTGGGCAACTCCTGGAGATGCTGCATCATGATAGCGATTTGGTTAGTGCCGCGAAAAGGCGTGATGCCAGTCAGTATTTCGTACAGGATGATACCGAGCGAATAAAGGTCGGAACGTTCACCGGCTGGAAGGCCTTTCGCTTGCTCTGGTGAGATATAGAGAGGTGTGCCAATGCCGGCGCGGGTAAGAGTTGAAGCGCCTCCTCCTTGCCACTTGGCGATTCCGAAGTCGGTCAGAATTGGCTCGCCCATGGACTTGCCCGTTGTAGTGTGCCTGTCCAGCAGGATATTTGCGGGTTTAATGTCGCGGTGGATCATGCCTTTCTGATGAGCATAATCTAAGGCGAGACTAATCGCGCTAAAGAGAAAAACGATGTCGGCAGCCGGGGGGAAGAGACCCTTGCGTGAGGTGTTACGAATGTAGTCTGCCAGGGTACCGCCTTCGACGTAGTCCATTACCATGTATGCTGCGATGTTTGATCCCTGTGTGTTAGTGAGCTGGAAATCGTGAATCTGCACAATGTTGGGGTGATGGAGAGACGCGATAAACTGAGCTTCGCGCGTGAAGAGCATGACAAAATCAGGATTGTCCTGTAGATTAGCGTGAAGGAACTTTATCGCCACATAACGTCGCAGTTGGGTATCACGAGCCTTCCAGACTTCACCCATGCCCCCTTGTCCCAAGCGCTCTAGAAGTTCATATTTTCCTAGCCGTTCTTGCTCCTTACTCATGGTTGGTCCTCTCAGATTGAACCTCTTCAAATGCTCTGTGGTAGGTTGGGTGTAATGGTCAATGTCGCAAGACGTTGTATGTCATAGTGCACTTGTACTATACCGGGTATTACCTGGTTGGTCGTTGGATTAAGCTTGCCAATATAGGCGTTGGTGGTAAACGATACCAGGCTATCGAGCAATGTAAATGTTGAGGGTTGCGACAATTGAACCGCATCCATGTTGACAAGCTGGCGTGCGAGGATGCGCACCTGCGTTAACCATTGCTTCGCGTTACTCAGCGCATTAATGATCCTGGTGGCAAGTTCACGCATCTGCGGTGTAGCATCGGGTGCGTGAACTACGCCATTCAGATGAAGCTGAACGTGGTCGATATAGCCGGGAGGATTATTTGCCAAGTCCGAACCTAGTTGTTGTGCTTTGCCTACTGAAAGCAGCGCGACCCTGGAAGCAACGGGGTCGGCAGTGACTACACCGCCTGGCACATCTAGATGTACATTTGGTGATCCATCCAGGTAATCCAGCATGCTCACGAAGAGGCTATGTATGATAGTTATGTCTGAGACTTGGGTATGGTAATCGTCTCGTGCGCTGATGGCGCTTTCCATGAGTCCTTCTGTATTTCTAAAGAGCCAGGCGTCCAGGCCTCCCGGTAGTCCCAGGACAGCCACCCTTGTTTCTTTGTAGAAAAGGTGGCGTATATGATCGAGGGCGCTTAACTGAGAGCTGCCATAAGGTGTTTGAGGAATCTCCGCATAGTAGCGCCAGGCACTGTGGTTTGCGGCTGGACCGCGTGGCGTTCCATTCGTATGCTCTTCGGTAATCAGCAGGCGACTTGATATCGAGAACAAGTTGTCGTGCTGCGGAGTTCCATTATAAAAGAAACTGATGCCTCCGTTAATGACGTTTAATTTCCCGAGCAGCAGGGGCAGCGTAAATTGTGGTGGAGGTTCTAGTGCGGGCTGTTCTACATGTGGGTGCCTGTCCGCCAACAACCAGGCATAATAACTGTTGCCGGGCTGAGGATTAGGGATATTATGCAGTTCAATTTGCAGTTGATCGGCGATGCCTTGAGCACTGGTAGGATTTAACTGCCCACTACTCAAGAAGAAAGCCTGGCCGCCTGAGACTGCGGCTGCCTGCTGATTCTGCTTAAAAAACGCGAGATATACGCCCAGGCTCGAACCGAGCAACACAAGAATAACCAGAGCAACCAGGGCGGTATACAGACCTTTCCATCGTCTCCCTGGTGGAGGAGGTGAGGGAGGCGCAGGCGGGGTTGAGGATGGGGGAGTAACTGCTGGAGTCAGGGCAGCCGGCCTGTTTATTGCAGCATTTTCGGCGGAGGAGGGGGTGCCTTGTGGAGATCCTACCGGCGCTGGTCCACCAGCTGCGGACACAGAGTGCTGTTGCCAGGAAGTCGGTGTGGCAGGTTGAGGCGTTGAGTAGGCAGGAGTGACGCTGTGGATAGGGGGGCTGCCACTAGGAAGTGGTGACGCAGAGGGGGAAGACGTTGCAAAAGATGGCGTAGAAGATGGTGTCATGCCTGCACCAACATGAGAAGGAGGTGAGCTGAGATAAGTGGGCATATTCTGTATATCCGGGGGATAGGCAGGCTGGCCCAGACTCTCAGGGACCGGGACGTTGAGTGCCTCGGCAATAGCAGCCGTCATGGTGGCGGCACTGGCGAAACGCGCGTTTGGGTCTTTCGCCAGAGCTGTCACGATGACCATGGTCAGCGCTGGCGGGATGTTCGGATTAAGAAGGACGGGAGAAGTTGGTGTGGCATTGAGGTGCTGTGAGAGGACAGCAATCGGTGTGTCACCCCGGAAAGGCGGCGCGCCCGTCACCATTTCATAGAGAATGACGCCAAGTGAATATAAGTCGCTGCGCTCGTTACCAGGATAGCCCCTGGCCTGCTCAGGCGAGGTATAGATGGGCGTACCAAGCTGATTAGATGTTAGGATGCCGGCGGATGCTCCTAGTAGTTTGGCAAGGCCAAAGTCGGTGAGAATGGGTTCACCCATGGGATTACGCGTTCTATCGTGCATGTCCAGTAAGATATTCGCAGGTTTGATATCGCGGTGAATCACACCTTTCTGGTGGGCGTAGTCAATGGCGAGGCTGATAGACGTATAGAGGTTGACGATCTCGACCGGGGATGGAATTTTACCCCTGGCAGAGGTGCTGGCAATGTAGTCAGCCAATGTCTGCCCGTCAATGTAGGCCATGACCATGTAGGCAATTGGGCTGTCTGACTCAGGGAGACGGGACACCTGGAAATCATGAATCTGCACGATGTTCGGGTGGTGAAGGGAAGCAATGAGTTGTGCTTCATGCTCGAAACGAGTTATGAAGTTAGGATCCTCAAGCAGTCTCGTATGGAGCAGCTTGATAGCTACATAGCGTTGCAATTGCGTATCGAGCGCCTTCCAGACCTCGGCCATGCCACCTTGCCCCAGGCGTTCTTGTAGTTCATATTTACCTAGACGTCTAAGCGATTCTGTGCTCATTGTCGTCTCCTCTTCTTTGCACATACTCAAGTATCTACTTGTAGGGACCTACTATGGAGCCCGGCATGCTGTCACTTAATGGCGCAGGGATTGCTCGCCGTACACGCTCTAATGTCAAATGTTGCCAGGCGCTGGATGTTATAGTGAATCTGTACGACGCCATCTGTTACCTGATCGGTATTTGGGTCGACCTGGCCGACAAATGTGGTGTTCGCCAGTGTTGCCACGGAGTTAAGCAGGGTGCGGCCGTCGTTCCCAAACAACTGGGCATCATTCATGTGATAGAGTTGCAGGACCTCGGTACGTATGGCCTGTAACCAGAGGTTCACTCTATCAAGCGCCTGATTGATCTGAATAGCAAGCGCTCTCTGTTGTGCACTGCTTTGGGGAATCTGGGTTAACTCACGGAGGTGCTTGCCAATATGATACACATAGCCAGGTGGATTTTGAGTCTGCGGATCAAACGTCAGCAAACCAACTTTCGCAATAGTTGCATTGGCGAGCAAGTCCTGGCCTGGTAGGTCTTTTTGGATATAGTATGTGCCGTCGAGGTAGTCCATGATACGTGTGAGTTGGCGGCGTATGAAAGCTGAACTTCCCGCGTCGTTATATTTCCAGGAGCCCCTGGCACTGCCGGCCCATTCCAGAATCTTTTGCGTATTCCTATAGAGCCAGATATCTAACCCCCCGGTTAATCCTGCCGCTTTGACTTTGGGATCGTCAGCAAGCAGGTGGCGAGTATGATCATACAGGCTATAGTGGTTCACCGTATCTGCGGGATTGGGTATCTGAGAGAACTCGGCATAGTAGCGCCATGTGCTAGAGTCAAGGGAAGGATTACTGGGTGGCACGGCTGCGTCTTCTTCGGTAAGAAGAAAGCGACTATTGGTCGCGAGCAAGTCAGAGTGCAGTGCATTACCTGGATAAGATAGGTCTGCTATGCCATGGTTGACGGTTAATGGTCCGAGGAAGATTGGCTTCCAATCCATGTGTATATCGTTCAGTAACCAGGCGTAATAACTTTTGCCTGACTGGGGAGGGGGAATATTATCCAGGTTGATTTGTAACAGGTCGGTGATGCCTTGTGTGCTGTCTGGACTCAAAAGTCCGCTACTACTAAAGTAAGCATGTCCTACTATCACGGGTGCTGTGGCAGGAGTGCCTTTCGAGAAGAAAGCAAAGTAGGCACCCAGGCTCGAACCTATCACTACTAGAATCAACAGAGCAGCCAGGACGAAAAACAGACCTCGTCTCCCGGGTTTCCCTGGTGAAGTGGGAGGCTGAACGGAGATGCCAGCAGGGAGATTTTGCGCCGGGTTTGTGGATGAAAGTGGCATAGGGGTGATTGGCCCGCCAGGCTGAACCGTCGGGTAGGGTTGCGATGATCCGACTACAGGTATATTTGTGGCTGGTCGTTCAGGGGACGAAGCTTCAACAGCGCCATAAAAGGGTGTGCTGTTGTAATAGGGAGTACCCCCTCCGCCACTTCCGGGTATCGCCAATGGTGAAGGAGGTATGGGGAGCGAAGAGCCACTTATGCCAGCTGTTGAAGGCGTGGGGGGCAGTGGAGTCATTCCTATTGGTGGAGTAGACTGCCTTGTGCTAAGGACGGTCGGCAAATTCATAGAATCATCCAGGTAAGCAGGCTGACCCACGTTCTCAGAGATGGGCATCATGGCTGCCTCTTTCTCGCCTTGTCTGCAAGCATCCGCGAGAGCCGCGACAAAAGAGGAGGCGGTAGGGAAACGTGCCGATGGGTCTTTAGCAATACTGCGCATGATGACCATCGTTAGAGCAGGAGGCAAGTTTGGATTAATCAATGCAGGTGAAGCAGGTATGATATTAACGTGCTGCATCATGATCGTGGCAGGGTTACTCCCAATGAAAGGTAGTGTCCCTGTGCAGATTTCGTAGAGCATGATGCCGAGGGAGTAAATGTCGCTGCGCTCAGTAACGAAAGAGCCCATGACCTGTTCCGGTGAGATGTAGAGCGGTGCATCATTTTGCCAGCCACTTGTGCTACCGGCGGTAACCCCCAGGAGTCTAGCTATGGCGAAATCTGTGACAATAGGTTCACCCATGGCGTTTAGCGAGATGTTGCGGTTATTGAGTAAGATGTTCGCAGGCTTGAGGTTACCATGTACTACTCCATGCTGGTGAGCATAGTCAACAGCCATACCGATAGAGCTAAAGAGGTGAAGAATATCGCCGCTGGGGAGAAACTTCCTGGCGCGAGAAGTATTTCGAATGTAGCTCGCAAGGTTTCCACCCTCCACGTAATCCATCGCCATGTAGGCTGTAATGCTCCCGGCTGCAGGGAGTTGGGAGATTGCGTAGTCGTAGTACTGCACAATGTTGGGGTGGCGTAAGGACGCTATAATTTGCGCTTCATGCTGGAAACGTGTCACAAAAGCGGGATCAGCCTGTAGATTAGCATGGAGAAATTTGATGGCGACATAGCGGTGCAATTGGGTATCGAAGGCTTTCCAGACCTCAGATATGCCACCCTGTCCCAATTGTTCCCGCAATTCAAATCTATCAATAGGACCTGGGTTTGTGCTCATAGTAACCCTGCCTTTCCGCACTCTTCGTGCAGCGATGAATAAGCAGTTGTCTTCAACGCAAGTTTACACTACTTGCAAATTGTGAAATAGAAAATAACTGTTCCAATTATTGTTGATAGCGTTGAAATTGTCAATGTATAAGGTCACCACGAGGATGAGGTGTACATCGCTATCAAAACGATAAGCTTCTCACATTTTCGGCTATGGATTTCTAAAGAGATCACCCCTGCTGAATAGTAAGGAACCAACCTGTGTACTTGACAAATCTCGTCTATACATGTATTATGCATATAGATGCCATCGTAATGTGTTACCGAAATGCATTTAGATGCATTTTTCAGGGAATCAGGACGACGATTCGTCCCAGAGTATGGGAGGTGAGAAGCTGGAGAGGTTGGATGGCTGATCTAACAGGTATCCTTTTTAGTTTCCCCATCTAGGAGGGAGTAAACCAGGTGAGTCATGATGTTCATAATTTAGCACCTCTCCCGTCTTTAGGGACTCAGGCGAGTCTTGCTCGTACTATAACCGAGGACGATATCCGGCTATTTGCAATGGTTAGCGGAGATCATAACCCCATCCACCTGGATGCCGAATATGCCGAGCGATCGCTCTTTGGGAAGCGCATTGCCCACGGCTTCCTGGTAGGATCATTGATCTCTGCGGTCCTGGGCAATGATCTTCCTGGGCCTGGTTCCATTTATTTGGGCCAGACGCTGAGGTTTCTCGCCCCCATCCATATCGGCGATACCGTTACCGTCACTGTCAAAGTGATTGGATTGCGTGAGGATAAGCGTATCGTCACGCTCCATACCATTTGCACCAACCAGCATGGGACGGTGGTTTTGAGCGGGGAAGCCACGGTCAAGTATATGCGTGAGGTTGATGCAGCGTAAAGAACCATCAGCCGAATTTAGATGCACTTACCTGGCTCCTTTTCTGACACCCAGGCGAAATCCATCCCAGGTTTTCAGAAACGTGCTGCGTTGCTGTGATAATCGCCACACGGTATTGCTCTCTGTTCGGGTAGAAGCGGTAAGCGGGTACTGATAGGCTCATCGCCGCCACAATGTCGCCGGTATGATCCCGAATGGGGGCGGCGACGCAGCAGAGTTCCAAGACAGCCTCTTCCTGATCATAAGCATAGCCCTGTGTTCGCACCTGCTCTAGCTCTACCAGGAACTTCTCCGCATCAGTTATCGTGTTTGCTGTCAGTGCAGGCATTCCCTGGCTCTCAAGAATATGAAGCACCTTTTCCCGTGGAAGGTGAGACAGAATACATTTACCGACGCCACTACAATGGGCTGGGAGTCTAACCCCTATGCCCGTCACGGAAACGAGCACTGCACGAGTCCCTTGCAGCTTATCAATGTAGATGATCTGACCAGACTCAAGTGCAGCCAGGTGAACGGTTTCTCCGAACCTGGCTACCAGTCTCTCCATCACAGCGCGAGCCTCAGTACGAAACTCTGTCGTCGCCAGGAGCATCGGGAGGAAAGGTAAATGATCATCTCTCAGAACGAATCGACCGCGGGGACCATCACTAGCAGTGCACGGCCGATGACAGGTGCCGAGTATTTAGAGAGCCTGCGCGATGGCCGCGAGGTCTACATTTACGGTGAGCGTGTGAAAGATATCACCACCCACCCGGCTTTCCGCAATAGCGCACGCATGGTTGCCCGGCTATATGATGCCCTGCATGATCCCGCAAAAAAGGACGTGCTTACGACCGAGACGGATACTGGCAATGGGGGCTTCACGCACAAGTTCTTTCGCACGCCAAAAAGTGCCGAGGATCTGGTCGGGGCCCGTGATGCCATTGCTGAGTGGGCACGCATGACTTACGGCTGGATGGGACGCGCCCCCGATTACAAGGGCAGCTTTCTCGCCACCCTGGATGCCAACGCCGAGTTTTATGCCCCTTATCAGGCGAATTCTCGTCGCTGGTACAGGGAAGCTCAGGAGAAAGTGCTCTACTTCAACCATGCCATCGTCAATCCACCGGTTGATCGCAACCTTCCCCCCGATCAGGTGGGTGACGTGTATATGCACGTCGAAAAAGAAACAGACGCGGGCATTATAGCCAGTGGAGCCAAGGTGGTGGCGACCGGGTCAGCCTTAACCCACTACAATTTCATCGCCCACTATGGTTTGCCGATTAAGAAGAAGGAGTTTGCCATCATTTGTGCCGTCCCCATGGATGCGCCTGGTGTGAAGCTGATCTCCCGTGCGTCCTATGAGATGACCTCAGCAGTCATGGGCAGCCCTTTTGATTACCCGCTCTCCAGCCGCCTGGATGAGAATGACGCCATCTTCGTTTTTGACAAGGTACTCATTCCGTGGGAAAACATCTTCGTCTATGGGAATCTGGACAAGGTCAACGCCTTCTTTCCGATGTCTGGGTTCATCCCCCGCTTTACCTTCCACGGCTGTGTGCGCCTCGCGGTGAAGCTGGACTCTATCGCCGGGCTTTTCCTCAAGGCGGTGGAGGCGACAGGAGCGAAGGATTTCCGCGGCGTGCAGGTACGCGTCGGCGAGGTGCTGGCATGGCGCAACCTGTTCTGGGCCATTACCGATGCTATGGCACGCACACCCATACCCTGGGAGAATGGGGCCGTCCTGCCGAATCTCGAGTACGGCATGTCCTACCGCGTGTTCGCCACGGTCGCCTACCCACGCATCAAGGAGATCATCGAAAACGATCTTGCCAGCGGATTGATCTACTTAAACTCCAACGCGGTGGATTTCAAATCGCCGGAGATTCGCCCTTATCTCGATAAGTACGTGCGTGGCTCCAACGGTTACACGGCAGTGGATCGGGTCAAGCTCCTGAAGTTGCTGTGGGATGCAATGGGGACAGAATTTGGCAGCAGGCACGAACTGTACGAACGCAACTACGCGGGCAACCACGAGGGTATTCGTCTCGAGGTCCTTGACGTAGCTACGGCCTTAGGTCAGGTCGATAAGTACAAGGGCTTTGCCGAGCAGTGTATGGCCGAGTACGATCTGGATGGCTGGACGGTACCCGACCTTATCAACCCGGACGATGTCAATATACACATGAAGAAGTTCAAGTAGGCTCTGCACGCTAGTTGTCGAAGCAACAGTCAAGAACAGGAGGAATTCCCACCATGCCAGAAATGAAGGAACCCTTATTCGAGGTAGCTCAGCTTGCTCACGTGGAGCTGCTCACTCCTAAACCCGATGATACCCTGTGGTTCTTCAAAGAGCTGCTTGGACTGGAGGAGTCGGGTCGGGAAGGACAGTCGGTCTATCTGCGAGCGTATGAAGACTTTTATCATCACACCCTGAAAGTAACTGAGTCTGTGCAGGCCGGAATGGGGCATGTGGCCTGGCGGACCACCTCTCCCCAGGCACTGGAGCGGCGGGCCAAAGCCATCGAGGCCACTGGACTGGGCAAGGGCTGGATTGAGGGCGACCTGGGCCATGGCCGGGCCTACCAGTTCACTACTCCTGATGGACACAAGATGGAGCTCTTGTGGGACGTAGACTACTACCAGGCGCCACCAGAGAAGCGGACCGCCCTCT
>WNGJ01011328.1_pt1 | contig 14643 bp, 9 predicted proteins | sample 5400611 | NCBI WGS metagenome assembly WNGJ01 (sample SAMN13153375, study PRJNA577476) | soil metagenome | isolation source: 40 cm soil or saprolite under Garry oak tree replicate 1 | place: USA:California | collected 2016-06-15
CGACGGCGCTCAAGGCCTCTTTAGCGCGCTCGGCACGCTCATTCGCAGGAATTCCAGCATAAATAAGCGGCAATTCCACGTTGTGCAGGGCGGTAGCGCGGGCCAGCAAGTTGAAAGTCTGAAACACGAAGCCGATTTCTTTATTGCGGATGCGCGCGAGTTCGTCGTCGTCCAGTTCGCTCACAAGTTGGCCATTCAGCCAATACTGGCCCCGGCTGGGACTATCAAGGCAGCCGATCAAGTTCATTAAGGTCGATTTCCCTGAGCCAGACGGGCCCATGATGGCGACGTACTCATTGCGGCGGATCTGCAGGTTCACGCCGCGAAGCGCATGTACCTGCTGCTCAGAGCCCATGTCGTAGGTTTTCCACAGGTCCGAGGTGTAGATCATGCAGGATTCGGGCGGGGCCGACACCTGTGGCTGGGTAATGCTGATGACTTCTGCGGTCGCCATTCTCTTCTCCTGGTCCGCCTGGGACAAAACGGTTACTCCCAGTCCGTTACTGCATTGGACGAGCCACTTGCGAGTTGGTATGAGAAAAAATCCGCCGACTATCGAGAACTGACACTGGTCAGCTTGACTTGTCTCGCACTAGGAATACGAAGTGCTCTTACGAAAAGTTCCAGGGCGTGACTCCGGCAGCTTTCAGGATTATAGCGTCGATTTGCGCGAGTTCGGCCACCGTGCACAGGATTTACAAATAGCGAACAGGCCATCTTTCCAACCTTCGCGCGCAGCGGGTAATTTCTCCCTAGTGCCTCCATGGAGCCTTTTACTATCACGGACAACCAACTTAGGTCTGTCGAGAATCAGGGGTATTAGGAACCATTGTGCGCCGAGGCTCGATTCGTGTGGTTGCCTTGTATTCCCGCGATTAAAGAAATAAAATGAACAGGCCTAGAGTGTCTAAAGGAGTGTCCGTCCTTATGTCTCATCCAGGTTTGCTGAATCGCATATTTCCGCCCGTTTTGGTATTGCTGGCGATGACGCTAGGGCCTGCCGCTATGGCTGATAAGGACAACCATCCGGCGGATGCTCAGGGGAAGCAAGCTTCTGGGTCAGCTACAGATCAAGCCACTTCCGACGACCAAGCGGGGGACCCGCTTAAGCGCCCTGTGGATGAAAAGCGCCGGAAAGAAAATGCCAGGTCGCTGAAGCGAGAGCTGAAGGGCGAATACAAGAAGTGGCTGGATGAAGATGTGCGCTGGATCATCACCGACGACGAGCGCAAGGCCTTCACGCAGCTCTCCAACGATGAGGAGCGGGACCAGTTCATCGAAGCCTTCTGGCAGCGGCGGAATCCTGACCCGGACAGCGAAGATAACGAGTTCAAGGACGAACACTACCGGCGCATCGCCTACGCCAATGAGCATTTTCCCGCCGGGATACCCGGCTGGAGGACTGATCGCGGGCGCATTTACATCGTTTATGGGCCGCCAGATGAAATCGAATCGCACCCCTCTGGCGGCGCTTATCAGCGTCCGATGGAAGAAGGCGGCGGCGAAACCTCCACTTACCCCTTTGAGGATTGGCGTTACCGCTACATTGAAGGGATTGGACAGGAAGTCATTGTTGAGTTCGTGGACGATTGCATGTGCGGCGCATATGAAATGACCATGGACCGCAGCAAGAAAGACGCCCTGCTGATGGTCCCGAATGCCGGCCTCACCTTGTACGAAGAAATGGGGATGCAGTCCAAAGCTTCCCGATTCAATGGTGGCGGACTCGAGCGGTTGGGAGTTTCCCCGTATAACAATGATTTGCAGACAAAGCAATTCGATCGGCTCGAGCAATTTGCAAAGCTGAATTCGGCGCCGCCGGTCAAGTTCAAGGACCTGCAGGAAGTTGTGCAGCACAAGATCACCTATAACCAGATGCCCTTCGATGTCCGCGCCGATTTCGTGAAGATCACCAGCGACACAGTATTGGTACCAGTAACGGTCCAACTGAAAAACCGCGACATCACTTTCACGAATAAAGATGGAGTGCAGCACGGGGTCGTCAATATCTTCGGACGGCTTTCGAATCTTGCGGGCAAAGTAGCGCAAACCTTCGAAGAAACGGTTGTGGCCGACGTTCCCGCCGAGCTATTGCCGCGGGAAGCAGAGAATTCTAAAGTGTACTGGAAGGCAGTCCCGCTTCGTCCGGGGCGTTACCGATTGGATGTTGTGGTGAAGGACGTGAACGGCGACCGAATGGGAACTTACAGCCGGAGCATTATTGTTCCCGACTTCTCCGACGACAAGTTGGCCAATTCTTCACTGATCCTGGCCGACGATGTACAGCCCGTGCCGTCGAAGAGCGTGGGTACTGGCATGTTCGTAATTGGGACCACGAAAGTGCGTCCGCGGGTCCCGCCGTCAGATGGTAAGCCGGCGATGTTTAAGCGTGGCCAGAAGGTAAATTTTTGGATGCAGGTGTACAATCTCAGCGTCGACGAGAAGACGCATAAGCCGTCGGCGACGTTTCAGTACGATATTGTGAACGCGGCGACCAACAAAGCCGTGGTGCATGCGGTGGAGTCATCGGAAAAGATGGGCAACTTGAGCGACCAGGTCACATTGCAAAAGACGGTGGCCGCCGCCAATCTGGATCCTGGTGTGTACCGTATTCAGATTAAGGTGAGCGACAATATCTCCAAGCAGTCGATCGATCCTACGGCGACCTTCGCCGTTGAGTAACCTTCTTGAGGAGATTGATGCTGCGTAAGTTCGGCTATCTCGTGATTGCACTCGGTATGGCGGCGCCATCCTGGTGCGCAGAGAGATCAGCTTCGATTTCCGGATACGTCCGCAACGCCGGAGGAGCGCCTCAAATGGGCGCGGCGGTGGAAGTGTTCGGATCGGCTGTACAAACCTTTAAGGTCTTTACCGACGAAAATGGCTTCTTTAGCGCCGTGGGCCTCGTGCCTGGCGTTTATGGCGTCAAGGTTTCAGCGCCTGCCTTTCTTCCCACATTACGCGAGAAAATTGGATTGAAGGCTGGCGCGACCGCACTTCTTAATCTGACTCTGTCCACGATTTTTGACGCAGTCCAATTCGTGCCGCGACAGGGGAATGCTGACGACGGAGATTGGAACTGGGTCTTGCGTTCTACCGCAAACCGTCCGGTTCTGCGCGTCCTTCCTGACGGGTCTCCGGTGGTGGTTGCAAAGACAGCTGATTCCGGTCCTGACCTGAAAGGGACACTCTCGTTCTTTGCCGGGGCGCCTTCACAAGGATTCGGCTCCGTTTCCGATGTGAGCACGGGATTTCTGGTTGAGAAGTCCATGTTCTCGTCCGACACGCTGCGATTCAATGGCAATCTCGGTTATGGAACTGGAGCTCCGAATGCAGTCGTGCGCGCCTCGTACAAGCACCGAATCGCGAACGGTTCCACGCCAGAAATGGCGTTTACGCTGAGACGGCTTTCGTCACCTGATCTTGGCCTCCGCAACGCTCAACTGCAAGCTTTGGCGTTGTCCATGGCGGACGATCTTACGCTGGGTGACGTGCTGGAACTGAAGTTCGGCAGCGAACTGCAGACGATTCAATTCATGGGTAGGGTGACGGCATTTCGCCCGTTCGGTTCGGTTGCTGCGCACCTTTCGCCGGATACGGTTCTTGAGTACCGCTATACGACTTCGCGTCCAGACAGCCGTGTAGAGAAGGGCTTTGAGTCCGCCCCGGCTGACCTGAGTGAGACCGACCCGCGGATGAGCATTGCGGGATTTTCGCCCGCGCTAGAAAAGGCCCATCATCAGGAGATCGCCCTTTCGCATCGCGAAGGCGCGACCAGCATGCAATTGGCGCTTTATTCCGACCGGCTCGATAATCCCGCGCTCACCGGGGTAGGAGAGTTTTCCTCTTTCGATGGAGAAGTGCTGCCCGACGTCTACTCCGGAACGTTCACTTACCAGGGCAGGAACCTGGACGTCCACGGAGTGCGGATGGTGGTTGAGCGCAAGCTGACGGAGGACGTGTCCGCGATGGTTGATTACAGCTACGGAGGAGCGCTGGATCTGGATAACGACCGGCTCTCATTAGACGATGCGCGCGATCACAGCGTCACCAGAAATCGCCAATACGTTTCCGGCAAATTGAGCGGCACTGCGCCGCACACAAAGACGCGCTGGATTGCCTCTTACGGATGGACTAGCGGCCGCGCCCTGACTCCGGTGGATATGTTTAATTCGTCGGCGGGACAATGCGACCCATTCCTCGATGTCTTCTTGCGCCAGCCGATCCCAGGAACCAGGTCTCTGCCGGGTCATATGGACATGCTGCTCGAAGTTCGCAATCTCCTGGCGCAGGGGTATGTTCCTCTTGTTGGCCAAGATGGGCGCACGGTTTATCTGGTGCAGTCCGCGCGGGCTGTGAGGGGCGGAGTGGCGTTTAGTTTTTAATTTTCAGGCGTTCCTTCCTAATTGCTCCGGCGAACTACTCCGAATTCTCATTTGTCTTTGTAGTCCGACCCTGAGAACCAGGCTTCGCAATTATTTCGTAAATCAGAGCAAAAACGTTTGAGTACAAGAGTTGCGGCATGAAGCCGTATGCTTTGAGCCTGCCTGCCGAGTTTTGTTGCTGGAAGGCGTACACTCGCTTGCGCTACAATCCTCGCCGTCATCCACACTGATTCATTCGAAGGGGGCTTTTATGAAGTTGCGGGCAAATCTTGTTCTCTTTCTGCTGCTGAGTTCCACAGCGCTGCTGGCACAGACCTTTCGCGGGACCATTCTGGGGACGGTTACCGATCCTCAGGGAGCGGTCGTCGCCGGCGCGAAAGTCACGGTTCACAACATCAACACCGGTCTTGAGCGCACCACGCAAACCAGCGCCGACGGCAGCTATTCCGTTCCTGAGTTGCCGATTGGCGCTTACACCGTAATGGCAACACAGAGCGGATTTCAGACAGCGGTGATCAGCAATGTGGCGGTGGATGTGGCTGCGGAGAAAAGGGTGGACTTCGTGTTCAGGGCGGGACAGGTTTCGGAAAGAGTGGAGGTCTCCGGGGAGGCACTGCCGCAGGTGGAGACGACAACGGACAGTCTGGGCACCACTTTTACCGCGGAGCAGGCGAAAGATCTGCCGCTGAATGGCCGAGACTTTCAGAAGATGATCTTCCTGACGCCGGGAGTGTCCGGATCGCCTGATGAGATTACCGACTCGCCCGGTTCATATGGAATAATTTCCTGCTCGATGGCACGGACATGAACGACGGCTACCGCAACGATCCGGCGATCAACGAAGCCGGCGTGTTCGGTACGCCGGCCACGATCCTTCCGGTGGACGCGATTTCCGAGCTGAACATCATTTCAAATTTCATGCCTGAATACGGGCGGAACGCCGGAGCCACAGTCAATATCGTGACAAAGAGCGGAACCAATGCACTGCATGGGACCTTGCTCGAGTATTTTCGCAATGATGCTCTGGATGCGAGGAACTACTTCAATAGCGAGGGTGCCCGCGCCCCCTTTCACAACAACCAGTTCGGCGGCTCGCTCGGTGGGCCCATTGTGAAGGACAAGACATTTTTCTATCTCGATTACGAAGGTCAGCGCGAGCGTGTCGGAGTAGTGACTTTGGCGTGCGTGCCCGAGGGCTCGGGACCAGGCGGATCACTTAGTCCGAGTGATGCAAGCGATGCCGTCATAGCGGCCTTGATCGCTCAGCACAACCCCTGGCCGGCACCGAATAGGCCTGGTTTCCACTCTAACGATACAGGGTGCCCCAGTGGCCCGAATGCTTCCTTGATAAGTCCGTCATATAACAACCTGACCAGCGCTATTGCAAAGATTGACCATAATTTCAATGCGAACAACCTTCTAAGCGGACGGTACTTTATTGGGGACAGCTCACAGTCATTCCCGCTGTCTCTCACCGCCTCGGGTGGCCAGCTTCCGGGGTTCAATACAGTGACTCCCACCCGTGTGCAGCTAGTGGCACTCTCCTACGTGCATGCCTTTGGCCCGACGCAGGTGAACGAAGTGCGTTACGGCTGGAACCGCTTCGCAGAAGGGTTTTTTCCGCAGGACGCGGCTTTCGATCCCAGCAGCATCGGACTTTGTAACACTTCGGATCCTGCTTCGTGCCATTCTTCGGGGCTGCCGATTATTCTGGTCTCAGTGACGCCCAGCGGCAGCAGTAGCTTCTTTGCTCAACCTGGCGCCACTTCGGGCGATCCAAGGCGCCGCGTGGATACGAATGTTCACTTTGTGGACAATTTGTCGTGGAAGCTCAACAAGCACGACCTGAAGTTCGGTGTTGAGTTTCGGCGTACCAGCATTCAGCAACACTTTGACAAGTACTCCCGCGGACGGCTGAGGTTCTCGGATTTAAGTAGTTTTCTCTCTGGCTCTCTACACGACGCGTTCCAGTACAGCGGCAATACCTTGCGTCATACATCCGAAAATAACTATGGACTTTATCTGCAGGACACGTTCCGCTTGACGCCACGCCTCACGGTGAATTATGGCTTGCGATGGGACTACTTCGGCGTGGTCGCTGAGAAGAATAATCTCTTCAGCAGCGCCACTAACCTTGATCCCGTCGCTCAAACATTCACCCTGACGCGTGTGGGGCAGCCTGGGCTCAGCAGATTGTACGAGCCCGACTACAGGAACTTTGCGCCTCGTGCGAGTATCGCATGGGATGTAACAGGACGAAGCAAGACCGTAGTGCGTGCAGGATGGGGCCTGTTCTATGACGCGTTCTCACAAGACTTCTTCCTTGGACACTTGCCTTATCCGCCGTTCTTCGATCCCGGCCCAGCGTACAACCCAGTCGGCCCCGCACCGGTTCTCGTATCCGTAAATACGACGGGCAGCGTAAGCTCAGGGCCCGTGTATGATGACCCGAACGATTGCCAGGCGAAAGAATGTGACGCATTTACCTTTGATCGCCACATCCGTACACCGTACATGGAAAATTACAATTTGAATGTTCAGCAGCAGATCGGCAATAAGACGGTCTTGCAGATTGGATACGTGGGATCGCAGGGACATCGGCTATTCAGGTTTCGAGATCTTAACCAGCCTAATCAGGCAACAATCACCGCTTCGGATATAGCCGTTGCGCAGGGACTAGGTTGCTATCCTGCAGGAGGGCCGAACTGTTTGGAGAATAACAGTTACGGTGTACCCCGCACTTACGGCGGCGTCTTCGGCGACAACAACCCATTTGCGGCTTTTTACCTCATGCAGGAGGAGTCCACCGCCAGGTCGAATTACAACGCGCTGCAGACAAGCCTACGCATCACAAATTGGCACGGAGTGGGTTCGATTGTGAACTACACTTGGTCGAAGTCGCTCGATACCGCCAGCGATGGCGAAGACTTTGTGAATAATGCAGCTCAGCCGACTGACAGTACACGTCCAAACCTGGAGTACGGTCCATCGAATTTCAACGTGCCACACCGTTTCTCGTGGATATTCAGCTATGAGTTGCCCGGATTGGGCTCTGGCCGGCTACGAAACGGATGGGGGTTCAACAGTTCTGTCATTCTGCAAAGCGGCCAACCGTTCCAGCTCAACTACAATTTTGAGGATGACCTTAGTGGAAGCGGCGAAGGCAATGACCGGCCGGATGTCGTGGGCCCTGTTGTCTATCACAAGCATAATCCAGCCAACTTCCTTGACTTGACTTCGTTTGCGATTCCATGCACAGTGACCAGCTTCGCTCAGGCAAATGGTCCAACCGGCACAGCCGATGATTGTGTTCCGGGTACCCGTCATTTCGGTAACCTGCGACGTAATTCTCTGTCGGGACCGACATACAAGCAGTGGGACTTCGCGATTTTCAAGAACACAGCTATCACGGAGCGCCTGAATATGCAGCTGCGTGCAGAGTTCTTCAACATTCTTAACCATCCGAATTTTGCAAACCCGATCCTGCCGTCCTTTGTCGCCGATCCTGGATCGAACTTAAGCTCCACTTGCGGGTGCGGTTTCAATATTGCCGGAAATCGCGAGGTGGGGAATGGCGGCTACCAGATCGCAGCAACGGGCGACGTGGGGATTGGCAATCCTTTTCTCGGTGGCGGCGGGCCGCGGGGGATTCAGTTGGCGGCGAAGTTTACGTTCTAGTGATCAAGCGCTTCGCGATCAGCAGTACACTTCTTGGAGATGTCATTCCGAAGACCTCTTAGGTCTGAGGAACCTGCTTCCTCCGGGGGCAACGCCGGGAAGCGACAAGCAGGTTCCCCGCCGCGAAAGCGGTTCGGAATGACAATTTGTTTTCTAGGGTAGTCTTCCTAACGTCTGAGAGCCGATGGCTCCGAACTGAAGGCTGACGGCTATTTCTCCGCTCTGCCCAGACATCCTGCTCGAAACGAACGGTCGTCCAGGCGGTGAAGTCTTTTCGCCATTGACGGTCTGAGCAGCGGGAAGTGGCGGATGGTGAACAGATATTCAGCGATGAACCAGAGATGCTGATCGGTGATCATCCAGTTCAGGCGGTCGAAGCGGGCGAGGTTGACTGGATTTGAGAAAGTCCTTAGCGTGCGCTCACGGCGAAGGTTGAAATAAACCTCGAAGTAACTTATCGCCAGCTCGCGTAGTGTGCGATATACAGGCTCGCGGTAACGGCATCCTGTGTAATTGGATTTCGCGATTGCGCCCCAGTGACCATGGTGTTTGTAAACCGCGATCACGTGATCGGTGTCGTGCTCTGCTTCTAAATCAACGACCAGGGGCTGATATCCATTTACACGTAGTGCTGCCGCGGCGAACGTCGCACCTTCAAAGCAATGTGAGGTGTTTTCGCGCAGAACGCGGCGCGGCGACCAGGCGGTGTCCGCGAGGTGATAAGGCTGACTATCTAGGAATTTCTGGATGCCGTGAGGATCTTTGAGGCTGCGCAGTTTGCGGAGTTCCGCCAGCGTGAAGCCGGTAAGCCAGTTGTTCATTGGAGTTGAGTTTAATGGAGGGCAAGATCAAAAACGTTAACCACAGAGGCCACAGAGAGGCACAGGGGAAACACAGAGAAACCTACAGAAACAGTTCTCTCAGCTCCTGAGGGCTTTCTACCACAACATCGGGAGGGGCTTCGCACAGAGTGTGTGGCGCGAAGCCATAGGTAACGCCGCAGGTGGCGATTCCGGCGTTGCGGCCGGTTAAGACGTCGACGGAAGAATCGCCGACGATCATGGCGTGTCCCTGGTCCGTCTCAGCTTCCTTCAGAAGAGTTACAACACCCAGCGGGTCGGGCTTCTTGGTCTCGAAGCTGTTGCCTCCGTAGACTCGCAGGAAAAAATCTCCTATGCCCAAAGCCTCTACGATCGCGCGCGACGGATGCACTGGTTTATTCGAGAGGACAGCCATCTTCCGATGAATCCCATTGGATCGAATTTGCTTTAGGGCCTCCGGAATTCCGTCGTAAACGCGGGTGTGATCGAGCTTGTGCTCGCGATAGTAGGCGAGAAAAAATTCCAGAGCATCTTTGAAAAACCGTTCATCGTCGGGATCGCCAAGCGCGCGGCGGACGAGCATGGGCGCGCCATCTCCAACGTAAGAAGCCACGATTTCGCCAGGCAGTTCGGGGCGATTGAAGTGACGCAGCATGGCGTTCACCGAATTGATCAGGTCGAGGCGGGAATCGATCAGGGTTCCATCAAGGTCGAAGATGACTAGGTTGATCGAGCGGGGATCGAAAGGGCGGTTGAAACGAGGCATGAGTGAAGGATAGCAAAATCGGCCTGAGGCTTCGGGCTCTAGGCTTCAGGCCCTAGACCTCAGGCTCCAAATTTCCGTCTGACGTTTCGGCAATGCAAGCGAAAGCAGGTTCCTCACGGCTGAAGCCGTTCGGAATGACAGGAGTTTTGAGATGGGGTTTAGAGAATGTACTGACGGCTGATGCCTGAGGGCCGAAAGCTGATTTACAATACCCTTCGGCATCAGGAAAATTGCTTCCGCCAGCTCTGACGCGACATGCCGAACAGATCTCAGGGAAAATCGGGCGCGGTTGCTGAGGCGAATAAGGCAGGGAAGACTTACGAAGGCCTGTCGCGGCAGCAACTCATCGAAGCTTACCGGCTGATGTACACCTCGCGGCGGCTCGATGACCGCGAGATCATGCTGAAGCGCCAGCAGAAGATCTTCTTTCAGATTTCTGGTGCTGGGCATGAGGCTGTCACTGTGGCGGCGGCCTTGGCGATGAAGCCCGGGTACGACTGGTTCTTTCCTTACTACCGCGATCGAGTGCTTTGCCTGGCGTTGGGCGCGACCCCTTACGAGATGCTGCTGCAAGGCGTTGGCGCGGCGGAGGACCCGAGTTCCGGCGGGCGTCAGATGCCTTCGCACTGGGGCTACAAGCGGTTGAATGTGGTCACGCAGTCGTCTTGCACCGGCACGCAGATTCTTCATGCGGTAGGTTGCGCGGAAGCCAGCCGATACTCGATGCTGCATCCGAATGTTGGCCAGAAGGCGACCGGAGATTATCGCGAATTCAAAGATGTGGAGTTCCACGGTGACGAAGTGACCTATGTTTCGCTGGGAGACGGCACGACCAGCGAGGGCGAATTCTGGGAAGCGATGAATTCAGCCTCGAACCTGCGGCTCCCGATCGTGTTCCTGGTCGAAGACAACGGCTACGCGATTTCCGTGCCCGTCGAAGTGCAGACCGCCGGGGGGAATATTTCTCGCCTCGTTTCGGGATTCCCTAATTTTCATTTTGAAGAGATCGATGGCACTGATCCCGTAGTCAGCTATGGAGCATTATCGCGGGCGGTGGCCCACTGCCGTGCAGGAGTGGGGCCGTCGTTCGTTCACGCTCACGTAATCCGGCCATATTCGCATTCGCTCTCTGATGATGAAAAGCTCTATCGTCCGGATATCGAGAGGCAACGCGATGCTGCACGCGATCCGATCTCGCGCATGCAGCTGTTTCTGATCCGCGAAGGCATTCTTGACGAGAAGGGAATCAACCGACTGGAGAAGGAAGTTGACGACGGCTTGCAGGCCGCTGTCGACCAGGTGCTGGCAGCGCCGGTTGCGGTGCCTGAATCGATCCAGCAATACCTTTATTCGCCGGATCTGGACCCGACTTTGCCGGCTTTCGATACGCAAGTTGCGGTGGTCGAACAGCCAGCGCCCGAGAAAAAGCATGCGCCGAAGACCATGGCGGACTTGATCAACGCCACCCTTCGCGATGAGATGAAACGCGATGAGCGCATCGTAATGTTTGGCGAGGACGTGGCCGATTGCAGCCGCGAAGAATACTTGCGGCAAAAGATGGTGAAAGGCAAGGGCGGAGTTTTCAAGCTCACGGCCGGATTACAATGCGATTTTGGTTCCGACCGCGTCTTCAATTCTCCCATTGCCGAGGCGAGCATTGTCGGCCGTGCTGTGGGCCTGGCGGTGCGCGGCCTGAAACCTGTAGTTGAGATCCAGTTCTTCGACTACATTTGGCCGGCCATGATGCAATTGCGTAATGAACTTCCGGTGATCCGGTGGCGATCGAATGGTGCATTCTCTGCGCCATGCGTGGTAAGAGTGGCGATTGGTGGATATCTGACGGGCGGCGCGATTTATCACTCGCAGTGTGGCGAGAGCATCTTCACCCACACGCCAGGGATGCGTATCATTTTCCCGTCTAACGCGCTCGATGCGGCCGGGCTGCTACGGACTGCAATTCGCTGCGACGATCCTGTGATGTTTCTCGAGCACAAGCGGCTTTATCGCGAGACTTTCGGACGCGCGGCATATCCCGGACCGGATTACATGATTCCGTTCGGCAAAGCCAAACTGGTGCATCCTGGTTCTGATCTGACCGTGATTACGTATGGAGCGGTCGTGCCTCGCGCGTTGCAGGCCGTCCAAAGGCTGGATCGCGAACAGGGAATCAAGATTGAGCTGATCGATCTGCGGTCGCTGAATCCCTACGACTGGGAGACCATTGCAGCTTCCGTTGAGAAGACGAATCGAGTGATCGTGGCATACGAAGATACTTTGAGTTGGGGCTATGGCGCCGAGATTGCGGCTCGAATCGCTGACGAACTCTTCGAGCACCTGGACGCGCCAGTGAAGCGGGTTGCCGCCAAAGATACATTTATCGCCTACCAGCCGGTGCTGGAGAGCGCGATTCTGCCACAAGTGCAGGATTTGTATTTGGCGATGAAGGAATTGGCGGAATACTAAGCTGCAGGCACGGCGTTTGACAGCCCGGCACGGCAGTGCCGGGAGGTTGTAGATACGCGCGTGAGTCCCGGATGGGACGCCACGTCTTCACTATTTGCCCCTCACATCGTGCCGTCGTGCGGGACTTGTTCCGATCCTCATGCTCTCCCGGCACTGCGGTGCCGGGCTATCATATGCCGTGCCTGCGGTACTGGACGACTCTCCTACAAGTCAGCGGTCCCTGAGAGGTTCGAGGATATCTTCCCTGACCGGCTTGCCCAATTCGTTCCGAGTTACCAAAGGACGCACCTTCCGGAATACTCGCTTTTTCTCTCTGCTTTGCCATACTGTGCTGGGAACGATTTAGCGCGTTTGCGGAGGGGCAATGAAAAAACTATTCGGGATCGGGTTTCTGCTGGCCATGTTCGCTTTGCCGGCACTTGGCCAATGGCAGCAGTGGCGGCTTTCAGGCGAAGATCAGCACCGCTTTGACAGCTATTATTCGCGTTGGCAAGACTACCGGCGCGCCAACGATCGCGATCAGACCATTAGCATGGAAAAGCGCATGCAAGACGTGTATGCGCACTACAACATTCCTGCCGAAACGCCTTACTGGCGCGTGGCCTCGAATGGGCGCGCAGGACGCGATCAGTGGCGCGGACGGCTATCTGCAAGGGACCAGGAGCGCTTTGACAGCTACTACTCGCGCTGGCAGGAGTACCGAAACCGAAATGACCGCGAGCAAATCGCCAGCATGGAAAAGCGTATGCAGGATGTGTACGCGCACTATCGAATTCCGGGCGGCACGCCGTATTTCTGGGTGGCTTCGAACGCCCGCGACGAGGATTGGGACCAGTGGGAACGTGGGCGATGGCGCGGTCGGCTATCCGCCGAGGATCAAGGCCGATTTGATAGCTATTACACCCGTTGGATTGAGTACCGGCGCGACAACCGTCGATCCGACATGGAGGGCATGGAACGGCGTATGCGCGACGTAATGGATCGTTACGAGATCCCGCCGCGTGTCCGTTATGAGGAGATTGCGTCAAACGACGGGGCGTACCAGAGATAGGCCGAACCGTGCGGGCTGAAAGCCGGACTCTCACTTTCAGCCCAGCACTCAAGCCTTGGGCATTGATCCGTATGCCCAGTAGCGTACCTTCAGCCCCCTTACAGCAAATCCTCCATTTCCAGTTCGGGTTTCACCTGATTTCCCTCTCAGGCCACGGATCTCGGCCAACCTCCAACTGAATTTCCCAGTCGTACTTCCGACGAACGACGATTTGCAAATCTCTCGCTTGCCGGAGGATTTATGAAAAAACTTTTGGGAGTTCTGGCTATGCTGGTTTCGATCGGTATTCCAGCACTGGCGCAGGTACAGAGGATGTCACCGGACGATCAAGACAGATTCAACAGCTATTACAGCCGCTGGGTGCAAGACAAGCAGATCAACAATCGTGATGACATGATCAGCATGGAACAGCGCATGCAAGATCTCATGTCGAAATATGGAATCGCTTCCAATACGCCATACGACGAGATCGCGTCACAAGCCGGCTATCCGGCCCCTGACCGTGGGTATGACCGGGACCATGATCGCGACTATGACCGTGATCGCGGGTACGCTGGTTCGTGGCAAGGGAGGATGTCGCCCGACGATCAGCACAAGTTCAATGAGGAACACCGGAAGTGGCAAGAGTCGATGTCAAAGAACGACCGCGACGATGTAGAGAAACATGCGCGCAAGATGGAAGACATCATGATCCGGTACAACATTCCGGCGAATGCGCCATTCGGCGCAATTGCCACGTCGAATGGGTACTCGCGGCACTATGATGTCCGCGAATTCCAGGCTCGGCTTTCACCCGAAGACCAGCAGAAGTTCAACAAAGAGTACGAACACTGGCTGAATGATCGCCGCAAGGGCGACCGCGATGACATCGCGAAGCACGAAGGCAAAATGCAGGAAATCATGGCGCGGTACAACATCCCGCGCGATGTGCCTTATGACGTGATCGCCTCCGGGGGACGTGGTTACTGAGAACGCGCTGTCAGTTCTGTGCCCTCTGGGCAATCTTCAACCACAGAGGGCACAGAGGTACACGGGGAAATTCAAAACTATTAGGGTGAATTTGTCGCATTTTCGCAGAATCTTCAATGCGAACAACAGCGGAGGCGCAGAGTTAAGCTGGATCTTGGTGCCTGGCTTTGCGGAGTGGCCGGTGGCCAGTGCTCAGTGTTTGGCTTTATGTAGCCGAACAAGACGCCCGGAAAGAGCTAAGCAGGATTAATTCAGGGAGTGATCTTGCGGAAAGGCGGACCCTTTCTTCTGATCTGTGATAGCCAAGACTTGACCTTTCACACCGTGCTGTCGGACTGGGTCGCTACCGTCAGACAAGACCCTTGGCAGAGGGTTTTGAGCGTAATCGCCTTCTATGAGAAGGTCATAAAAGTCAAGGCCGACGTGGCGGCCTTCCTTAATTAATTGCTTTCCATCTGCATAACCCTCCGGTGGTGACGTGGGGAGCCCCGAACAGGGGGCGTTCATCTT
>WNGJ01004408.1_pt1 | contig 14641 bp, 16 predicted proteins | sample 5400611 | NCBI WGS metagenome assembly WNGJ01 (sample SAMN13153375, study PRJNA577476) | soil metagenome | isolation source: 40 cm soil or saprolite under Garry oak tree replicate 1 | place: USA:California | collected 2016-06-15
CGTCGTCTATGCGCGCCGTCTGTCGCGCGCCGGCGAAAGCCGGTTCAAGCGCGCCACCGCCCATTTGTTCTATCGGATGCTCAGCCGCATGTCCTCGGTCGGCATCCCGGCCGACGTCGGCGACTTCCGCCTGATCGACCGCAAGGTGCTCGACGCGCTGCGTCAGATGCCGGAGCAGGACCGTTTCGTGCGCGGCATGATCGCCTGGCTCGGCTTCCGGCAGACCGAAGTGACTTTCCATCGCCTCGAGCGCGCCGCCGGCGAAACCAAATATCCGCTGTTCAAGATGGTGCGACTCGCCATGAACGCGGCGCTCGGGTTTTCCGACGCGCCGTTGCGGCTGGCGATCTGGTGTGGGCTCGTGGTGTCGGGCTTGGCGCTGCTCTACGGCGGCTGGGTGCTGGTGCTATGGATGAGCAACGACAGCCATCTGGTCGCCGGCTGGTCCTCGACCATCGTCATCGTGTCGCTGCTGTGCGGTATGAACATGCTGATGACCGGCATCGTCGGACTTTATGTCGGCCGCATCCATGCCGAGGTGAAGCACCGCCCGCTCTACGTGGTGCAGAAGCGGCTCGGCTTCGAGCGCGACCAGGCCGTACGGGCGCACCCCACGATCCACGCCGTGCACGAATAAGCGCGCCCGCAATGACCGAGCTATTCGACAGCTACCGCAGCAACTACCGGGACGTGGTCCAGTCCTCGATCGACTTCTCCGGCCTGCCGCACAGTTTCTTCATGCGCGCCAAGGCCGACCTGTTGCGCGAATTGATCGTGCGGCGGCTCGGGCCGGAAAAGCCCGCCATGCTCGATGTCGGCTGCGGCGTCGGCAGCTTTCATCCCTTGCTGCGCGGCATGGTCGGCCGCCTGAGCGGTATTGACGTTTCCTCGGCCAGCATCGCGCAGGCGCGCACTGACAACCGCGACGTCGACTACCGCGCCTTCGACGGCACGAGCTTTCCCTTCGACGACGCCGGCTTCGATCTGGTGACCGCGATCTGTGTGCTGCACCATGTCGCGCCCGCCGAATGGGCGCATTTCATGAAAGAGATGCGGCGCGTGGTGCGGCCCGGGGGACTCATCTGCGTCATCGAGCACAATCCGCTCAATCCGTTGACCCGCCTTGCCGTTGCGCGCTGCGAATTCGACCGCGACGCCGTCTTGCTCGGCGCCGGCAAGGCGCGGAAATTGATGGCGGCCGGCGGCTTGCGCGAGATCGGCGCGCGCTATTTCCTGCTGTTGCCCTGGGAGGCCAAGCCCGCGCGCCGCGTCGAAGGTGCTTTAAGCAACGTGCCGCTCGGCGCTCAATACGCCGCTTTTGGCACTGCCTGAGCTATTGCTTCGGCGTAGCCAGCCGCTTGTGCACCACCGCCACGTCGTCGCTGTAAACGCGCTGCCAGTCCGGCAGGCGGTCGAGCAGCGCTACCGCCGGCGTGTCCGGCTCGAGCAGCGTCGCGCCGAATTTGTACTGGTCGAGCAGCTTGAGAAAATCGCGCAGGTCGGCCAGCGACACATCGCGATTGTAGCGCGCGATGAATTCGCCGCCGTACAATTCGCCGCGGCCGTCAATGAAAGTGGGAATGCCGGCGAAGATCAAATAGCCGCCGAACGAATAATCGTTGAGCACGGGTCCCGCCTTGGCGAGACCGGCATTGGCCACGGCCGCCTCCGGCGTGTTGTGCAGCGGCGGGCGCACGTCGTGCACCAGCGCCAGCCCGGTCGCCACGATCATCACGCCCAAGGCCGTCAGGTTCACGCCGCGCGCCGAGCCGGCCGCGTCATCCTCGGCCCGCGCGCCAAACTGCCGCGCCAGCGGCGCTGCCAGATAGAGAGGCGCCAGCACGGCCAGCAGGTCCGCATTGCGCACCTGCGCCAGCGCAAAATGCACCAGACCGAGCACCACCAGCGCGCGCACCACCGGCAGCGTCACCCCGCGCGACAGCGCGAAGATGCCCGCCAGCAGCAGGAACTCGAAGGCGCCGAAATGGCCGAAGTCCTGCGGCCGCCACTCCGCAATCCAACCAAGCGCATGGCCGAGGCCGAGCGTCGTGAGTGGCATCAGTAACGGGTCCGGTCCGTAGGGCGTTAGGCAGCACGCTGCGACCGCCAAGGCCGTGAACGGCAGCCAGCGCAGCAGCACACGCGGCCATTCGCTGCGCTTCTCGTCCAGCAGCGCCTCGAGCACAGCCGGCCCAATCAGCCCGAGCGCCAGTACCACGCTGCCGTGCAGATTGGCCCACAGCGCCAGCAGCGGCAGCGCCCAATAGGGCGGAGGCGCGCGCCGGTCCATGCAGCGCACCAGCGCCGCCGCCCAGGCCACCATGATCGGCAGCGTCAGCACGTGCGGCCGCGCCAGCATATGCGGCGCCAACAGCACTACCGCCGCTACGACCATGAGCAGCGCCGGCGTCGGCGAAAGCTCGCGCAGCAGGAAGCGCGTCAGCAGACCGACGGCGAGCGCGATCGCCGCCGCCGCCAGCACCACCACGCCGGCCCAGCCGGAAAGCGCATACACTGCCGCGTAGATGACTTCCGACAGCCATTCGAAAGTGATCCAGGGCGCGCCGTGCATGGAAAAGGAAAACGGGTCGCTCGTCAGCACGGCGCCGTGTGCCATGATCCAGCGCCCGACCGCGATATGAGAGTAGCTGTCCGGATCGTTGAGTAGCCGGGGCCCCAGCGTCAGCAGTAGGGCATAGACGCCCGCGCCCACCAGCCAGGGCAACACCACCCGCGCCGGGAACGGTTTAGCCGCGCTGCGGATGACCTCGTCGCTCATGAGCAGGAAAGGTAAGGCGGCAGTGTTAATTCTTCTTTATCGTTCGCCGCGCCCCGCTCACGCCGCCGGCGGCTCCGCCGACAGCACCCGCACGAGTCGTCCTGGATCTTGCCGCGATACTTCGACCTGGAGCAGAAAACCCTGCAACCCCTCGACAGCCCATTCGGCACGAGGTTGTCACCCATGCCTTGGGTACGACCTGTTACCGATGTCTCCGGTACGGACCCCTGGCTGCCTGGCTGGCGGGAGGATTCGAACCTCCGCATGGTGGAATCAAAATCAGCCCGGATCCTCAACGATTTCAACGGATTTTCTGACGAAACAGCGGGTTCTGTCCCTAGATACATCAATAGGTTAGAGACGCAGTCAGAAATATATGAACCCATCGAGACCGACATTCGCTGACGGTGGCCGGTTCGTTCCGAAGCAAAACGGCACGATAATCCTGGTGCACTACCATCCCTCCGGCGATCCGACGCCATCGCAGGCGGACATCCAGATGACGAAAGCGATCGTCGAGATCGCGGCCCCGCTCGGCATCTCCGTGCATGACCACATCATCGTCGGTAAGAACGGGCATGCGAGCTTGAAGGGCATGCGGCTGATCTGAGCTTGAATGGCAACGGCCAGGACGCGGTGCGGCGACTCTTCGGCAGTGGACCGCAGGGCCGGCACCGAAAATCGCGAAAACAACCCCATGCAAAGTAGGAAGGACCCCGGCTCGGGAGCACTCGTGCGTTTGAGTTGTTTCCGATTTCCGCGTCCGCAAGACTATTGAAACAGACGTCGCAGCGCTGACACCATTGCTTGCATAACGGGTGGTCTGGTGGAACACGAGCACGCCGAGTTCAGCTCGAAACCGAGTGGCTTGGCGGTGTTGCCCCGTTTCCAGCCGCTCGGCCGTGCAAGCAAAATGCAGCTCCTTCGCGACGCCGATGAAATGACGGAGATGCCGAAGTTCCACGCGAAAGCCTGCTCCTGAGGGGACGTTTTCGCTGGAGCAACTGGGATTGCACAAGGCGGTCGTCCAATAGTCACCGCTGCGGAGGTGTCCGATGTTTGACTCCGCCAGTGACATAAGCGATACTTCGCTACATGGCGAAGTGTCGAGCATCAGGTATGGACCGTACGTTCTCCGCGCTCGCCGATCCTACCCGGCGGGACGTCCTGCTACGGCTGAAGGGCGAGCCCGGGCTTTCGGTGAGCGAACTCGCTCGCCCGTTTTCGCTAAAGCTTCCTGGAATGATGAAGCATCTAGATGTCCTATCTGACGCGGGATTGATTACACGGGCCAAAACCGGTCGCACCGTGTCGGTTAACCTTTCGGTGGGGCCGATGCGGGAGGCAATGGAGTGGCTCAAACGGTATGAACGCTTCTGGACGGTAAGCATCGATCGAGTTGTTGCGCTCGTAGAGGAGGATGGCGAGCGATGACCAAGAGCCTCACCGTGAGCAAGAGCCACCGAGGTCGAGCATCAAGCAGCAGAGGCGCCGATCGCCCGTCGAAGACCTTACCCTAGGATTTGTCGAGGCATAGGTTCATGATCAGCCGACTAATGGTCGAGCCGGTAGACTGCCTAGCTAGATTTCCGACAGGCGCAACTGGTGACTCAACCAAAATAAGCTTGGTGGACCTCTTTGGTCTTGGCGAGTTCGCTTGGCTTGCCTTCCGTTACCACCCTGCCCTTGGATAAAACATATCCGTAGTCGGAGATCGCGAGCGTTTGATGCACGTTTTGCTCCACGAGAAAGATGGAAATGCCACGCTCGTTGATCTTGCGGATGATGTTGAAATTCTCCTTGACGAAAAGTGGCGACAAGCCGAGCGAGGGCTCGTCGATCAGCAGCAGCTTCGGCGCCCGCATCAGGCCCCGGCCGATCGAGACCATCGCCTGCTCGCCACCCGACATGGTGCCAGCGAGCTGCATCCGACGCTCGGCCAGGCGCGGGAATAAGCGAAAGATTTCCGCCATGCGCTCCTGGGTGACTGCTTCCGAGGGTTCCTGGTACGCGCCGAGCCGCAGATTCTCCTCGACCGTGAGCTTGGGAAACACTTTGCGGCCTTCCGGGATACAGGCCACGCCCGCGGCGATGACCTTATGCGTCGGCAGCGCAGTGATGTCTTGGCCATCAAATGCGATACGGCCTGCGCGCGGTGGCGTCAGCCCCAGGATCGAGCGGATCAGTGTGGTCTTGCCGGAGCCGTTAGAGCCGAGCAGACATGTTATGCGCCCTGACTCTATCTTGAGTGAGACGCCTTCGAGCACATCCGCCTTGTCATACGCAGTGTGGACGCCCTCGATTTCCAGCAGGCCAGCCATCTACTCCACCCCCAGATAGGCTTCCTGCACTTGCCGGTCGACGGCGACCTGACGGTACGGGCCTTCCGCGATTTTGCGGCCGAAATTGAGTACCACGCAACGTTCGGTGATGCGCTCGATCACCCCCATCTCATGCTCGACGATAATGATGGTGAGATTTCGGTTGAGATCGCGGACCTGCAGGATATCGTCCATTAATTCCTTGGTCTCGTCATGCGTCATGCCGGCCGACGGCTCGTCGAGCAAAAGCAGCTTCGGCTGATTGATCAGCGCTCGGCAGATCTCGATGCGGCGCCGGTCGATCATCGGCAGTCCGCCGACAGGCTCGAACATCCGCTCGGCGAGCTGCGGCTCGAATACTTCGACGAGCGTGCGCGCCGCGCCATAGTTGGCCTCGAACTCGCGCTTGAACTCACCGCGCCGGATCAGATTGAACCAAAACCCCTGGTTGAGCCGTTTGTGGTTGCCGATCATGATATTGTCGAAGATCGACAACGGCAGCGACAGCCGCGAGCGCTGAAAGGTGCGGGAAATGCCGGCGTGATAGACCGCGGGCGACGAGGCGCGTGTAATGTCCGCACCATCGAAAGTGACGGAGCCGCCGTGGGCGCCGTAGATTCCGGTGACGACATTGAAGAACGTCGTCTTGCCCGACCCGTTGGGTCCAATCAGGCCGATGATTTCGTTGGGCACGACAGCAAGATCAAGATTGTCCAGCGCCACCACGCCGCCAAATTTCCGGGTCAGTCCGCGGGCTTCTAACAAATAGGTCATGCCCGCCACCCAGGGAAGTAGCGCCGCACCGGCCGCGGCAGCAGTCCCTCCGGACGGAACAGAAGCATCATGATAACGATCAGGGCAAAGAGCAGGATCCGGTATTCCTGGATGGTCTGCAACTTCTCCGGCACAACCACGACGATGAAGGTGGCGACCACCAGCCCCCATGGATTGCCAATGCCGCCGAGCAGCAGGATCGACACCATGATCAGCGAATCGGCGAAGGTGTAGTTATTGGGCGCAACAAAGCCGCCGACCATACCGAACAGCGCGCCGGCAATGCCGATAAGGAAATTACCGAGTAGGAAGGCGGTGATCTTCCAGCGCGCGATATCTAGCCCGAAGCAACTCGCCGCGATCTCATCGAGTCGTAGCGCATCGAGATTGAGCCCGATCCAGGACCGCTCCAGCCGTCGCACCAAGACGAAGGTGCCGGTCAGCAGCAGCATGCTGACTACGAAATAATTGAGATAGAACGACATCTCGATCCCACCGATCTCGAAATTGTCGTTGAACGACCAACCGAGGATACTCATGCCCTTGACTTGCATGCCCTGCGGGCCGCCGAGCACGTCGTTGACTTCCAAGAATGTCTTGAGCAGCAGCGCAAATGCGATGGTAACCAGCGCGGCATAGTGGCCCCGCGTGCGCAACACCGGGAGCAGCAGCAGAGATCCAATCAGCGCGGCGAGCATCCCGCCGATCAGAAGGACGAGAAGATGCGGGACGGCAGTGTAAGTGCTGAGCACGGCGGAGGTATAGGCGCCGATGCCGAAGAACGACGCGCCGGCGAAGTTAAGCACTCCGGCGTAGCCAAACTGAATGTTCAGCCCGAGCGTCGCCACTGTATATAGCAGCACGGTGACGAACAGCAGCAGCACGAAGTGATTGTCGTGGAAGAACGCCGCCACCACGCAGGCGGCGAGGATCGCGTAGACGCCGAGCACATCCTCCCGGTCGGCGAAGCTTCGGCTCACCAGGTTGAGCCAGCCCAGGTAATGGGCGGCGAGCACGGCAACGACGGCGAACGCCAGCAGGCCGATGATGAGCGGTTGCTTTTCGGCAGCCAGCAGCGCGATCAGATAGGCGGTCGATAGCGCCAAAGCGACGACGCCAGGTAGCAAGGGAGCCCGCAGTTTTTGCATAACTTCCGACATGCGCTCAGACCCGCTCGCTAATTTTTTCCTGGATCAGTCCGGTCGGGCGCCATGCGATCAACGCGATCACGACGGTGAAGGCAAACACGTCCTTGTAGGCGCTGGCGAACGGCAGCGCGACGGTGCCAATGGTCTGCAATGCTGCGAACAGAAAGCCGCCGAGGATGGCGCCGTAAATACTGCCGAGCCCCCCGATGATCGCGGCGGCGAAGCCGATCACGCCAAGATAAAGCCCCATGCCGAAATTGATTTCGTTGTAGTAGAGGCCGTTCATGATGCCGGCATAGGCCGCGAGCGCCGATCCGATCGCGAAGGTTATGAGCACGACGGCGGTGAAATTCACCCCCATGGTGCGAGCGGTTTCTTCGTCCTGCGCGACTGCGCGGATGGCGAGGCCGAGCTTGGTCCTGTTGAGCAGAAGCTGCAACCCGACAATCGCCAGCCCGCCGGCCGCGAGCATCAGGGCGTTGTCGAGCCGCAGGTTGAACTGACCGAGGTTGATTGAAGCAGTCGGAAGCAATGCCGGGAACGGCTTCGGGTTGGCGCCTTGGGGGTAGAACAGCCGAACCAATTCGCGCAGCACCGTGCCGAGCATCAACGTGATCAGCAGCGTGTTGAGCGCCGGCGCCGAGCGCAGCGGCATGACCAGATAGCGCGCGATGAACATGCCGAGCGCGGCCATGGCGAGGACCGCGACGACGAGCATCGCAAGCAGCAACAGAGGAGTGGAACCGACCCCGGCCGAGCGCAGCCCGATATAGGTCGCCAGCGCCGTGAAGGCGCCGACCGTAAGCACGTCGCCGTGGGAAAACTTGATGATGTCGAGCACACCGAAGAACAGCGTGAAGCCGACCGCGACGAGCGCATACATCATGCCGAGCATGAGACCGTTCATGACGTATTGGGCAAGTAGCCCCACATCCATGTCTTTAATCCTGCGCGTGTTGGGAAGGCGAAGCGGGACGGAAATGCTGGTCCCGCCCGTCCTGCCTGTTCCCTATTTCTGTCCGGGGAGCTTGCGCTTGCCCGTGGCGTATTCGCTGTCGTCCCACTCCACGAACTTGCCGTCCTGGACCACGTATTTAGTGATCACGGCCACGGTGTTCTGGCCGTGGTCGTCGAACGTGACCTTTCCGACAATAGAGTCGCGCGCTTTTACGTTGGCCAATTCCTCGATGACCTTCTTACGATCCGGACCGACCTTTTCGATCGAGTCGAGGATCAGGTCCATGGCGGCAAAAGAGAAAGCGCCGTAAGCTTCGGGCGGGTTGTCGTATTTCTGCGCGGCATAGTTCTCCATGAAGAACTTGCCGCCCGGCAGCTTCTCAGTCGGCGCGCCTTCACGGAACGCGAGCGACCCTTCGGCAAGCGGTCCGAGGCCCTGGATAAAAGCATCCGACACGATGCCCGAGGTGCCATCGAACACGGCCTTGATACCAAGCTTGTCCATCTGCGAGCGGATGCGCACGCCGATGGGCGTAAGTCCGCCGAAATAGATGACCTCAGGATTGAGCGCCTTGATCTGTGTCAGCTCGGCAGTGAAGTCCTGCTGGTCGGCAGTGACGCCGAACGTGCCGACGATCTTGCCGCCCAGCTTGGCGAAAGCCTTGCTGAAATACTCGTTGTGACCCTTGCCGTAATCCGTCGTGTCGTGGATCACTGCGACATTCTTGAAACCGATCTTGGAGATTAGCTCGGCATTGGCGTCGTTCTGGTTGATCATGGTCCCGTTAACGCGATGCACCTCCGCATACTTGGCGCGGTAGGTGATGTCTGGCAGCACCGCGCCCCACACGATGATCGGAAAGCCGAATTTGTGATAGACATCGACCGTAGCGATCGCGGTGGCGGAGCAATAATGCGTGGCCGCGGCGACGATTTCCTTGTCCGCCGCCATCTTGGTGGCGACCTGCACGGCCACGTTCGGCTTGCATTCGTCATCGAGCACGACGAGTTCGTATTCGTATTTTGCCTTCGCATCGGCGTTGCGCAATTTGACGGCAAGATCGGCCGAATTGCGACCGCCGAGCCCATTGGCTGAAACGCCCCCGGTCAACGGCCCGATGAAGCCAACCTTGACCTTGTCCTTCGCCTGCGCAGTCGCAACCAGCGCCTCAACGAACAGCGCGCTTGCGAAAATAAAACTCAGTTGCCTGGCTATTCTGGACATCGTATCCCCCTCCGTCTTGGTGATATACTCCGACCTTCGGTACGATTAGGCTCGGCCTCACCGGCCGGATGATGCCTCCGAAGACGCCTCCCGAACCAGCCAGTTTCCAGCCGGGAATGATGCGCTGCGGTAAACTACCGCAAGAATCCGCGATTACTCCTCAAGCGTCTCTTCAATAAGCTTGAGTAACTTTCGAGTCTATCTTTCACATTGCTGACGTGAGTCGACACGTAAAGCGGACACACCCGCCGCCGCGCCTTGCCGGCGTTTATCAGGAAGTGGTTCCTGAGAAGCGGCTTGTTTTTACCTGGGAATGGCCCGGAATGCCGGAACGAGAGTCGCTGGTGACGTTTCTGCTTGAGCCGTTTGACGGCGGCACCGAACTGACGCTGATCCACGAACATCTTCCCGACGAAGAGGCGCGCAAAAGTCACGAGCAAGGCTGGAGAGGCCTCCTCGAAAAGCTACCAGTTTTCCTTGGGGATGCCGAATGGTCGACCTGATTCTCACAACCTTCGACTGGGTTCCCGAAACGCCGCGCGGCTATGTGCGTGACATACGGGTGCGCTGGGCACTGGAAGAGGCTCGGTTGCCCTATCGCGTCGAGAGCGTGCCATTTCGCGCTCGGAATGCCGAGCATTTCTCGCACCAGCCGGAGGTTCTGCTGATGGATGAGCCATTCAACGGATCGATTGCGGAGGATTTCGCGGCAGAACTCTATGCGTGCAGGCCGGTTTATGTCCAAAGACATTTGTGGATTGAATTCTCGTGTTCGGTATCCAACGGTGGTCTCATTCAATCTCGGACCTGCGTCGCGGAAAGACGAGGCCAAATCGACGAATTGCCGAACGCGCGCAACCGGACATGTCGCGACCATGCCGAAATCGACGTAAATGACCCGGGTCGATCTCAGTACGGACCGAGCGTCCAAGCTCTATGTCGCTGATAGCCCTTCGGGGGCGCGGAGAACTTCGCCGGCTAACACGCGACCAGAGTTACTATCAAGAGACTAAGCGTTAGCCCGGTAGACGACATCATAAATACCGGCACAAAAGTCTCGAAGCCGATCTCGGGATTTCGACCCACTGCTTCGTGCCGAAGAACTCGGTCCACGCTTGTCTGCGTCGTCATCACGATTCTCCCGTCTCAAGACGTCGTTGGACTTGGCGTCATCCGAAAAGCGATGGGAGAGTCCTTAACCGGAACGACTTAGCTACGACATAGAGAGGGGGCCTACCTCGCTAGGTCTCACTTCCGCACATGGCCGGGAGGCGGACGGTTGCTCGAAGACCTGTCGGGGGGCGGTCGGAAATATTCTCCAGCACAACTATCCCCCCGAGGCGGTCAACGATGCGCTTTACGATCGAGAGTCCCAGTCCGGTACCATCTTCAGCCGGTCGGCTGCCGCGAAAGAACGGCTCGAATATCCGATCGATGTCGCTGGACGGGATGCCTGGTCCGGTATCTTCGATTTGCACTACCGCTTCGTTGCCCTCGCGATAGACCCCGATATCGACGCGCCCGCCTTGCGGCGTGAAGCGTACGGCGTTGTCGAGCAGGTTCCGTATCATCGTTGCGACCATCACGGGCTCACCCTTGGTCGCGAGCGGTTCAATCAGCTGGAAACCGAGATCTATTCCCTTGCGCGCTGCGTCTGGCACCAGATCCGCCACCAACTCCTTCACGGTGCGGTCTAGCGGCACCACGGTGGCTTCACCGTTCGGGCCAGCCTCATGTCGCGCCAGCGCGAGCAGTTGCTCAAGAAGATGCTTGGTGCGGCGCATGCCTTGCTTGAGCGCACCGAGGCGTTCGCGCGCTTGCTCGGGAAGATCGGCCGGATCGAGATTCTCGGCCTGCAGGCTAAGCGCGGTGATGGGTGTCCGCAGTTCATGCGCAGCATCGGCGACGAAACGTCGCTGCTGATCCAGCATCAATTTCATTCGCTCCAATAGCCCATTGATCGATGCGATGAACGGGTGAAGTTCGCTTGGGGTGCCCGCAAGCGGAAGCGGGGTCATATTGTCGGCGCGCCTTGCGTCGAGATCGCCGGCCAGCCGGACCACCGGGCGCAGCGATCCCGCGACGACCAACGCCGTGACTAGCAGCAAGCATGGAATCAGCCCGGCGATCGGCAGCAGCGTGCGAAGGGCCATGCTGCTGGCTATGTTATCTCTGACGTCGGTTAGCTGCGTTACGGCAAATCGGCTTCCGTCGGGCCGGGTCCGCAATAGCACCCGCGCCGACTGACCGATGCGCGACGCCACGTGCAGTCCGTCCTGGAGGCTCCAGAGCCGACGCTCTTCGGCTGGGCCATGCGGCGTAGCGCCCAATTCCGTGACATCAACCTCCGCGTCCGCATCAACGCCGCGAAGTGACTGGTCGCTCTTGACGCTGCCGTTCTGCAACAGGCTGCCAATCTGGATCAGGGTCGAATCCTGCATCTCGATCGCCTCGTCGAACGCCCAGAGGTAGGTAAATACGCCACCTAGACAGCCCGCCAAAAGGATGACCACGGTCAAGCCGACGGAAAGACGGGCGCGCAGGGACCTTGTCATAACGAGCGGTCCACCATCCAGCCGACGCCGCGCACATTGCGAATCACCGTGGCGCCCAATTTCTTGCGGATGGTATGGATCAGGAATTCGATCGCATTGCTCTCGACTTCTTCATTCCAGCCGTAGATTTGCCGCTCCAGTTCGCTGCGCGACAGGATCGTACCCGGCCGCGCTAACAGCGCCGAAAGCAGCGCGAACTCGCGGGCGGTAAGCAGCGATGCCTCGTCGTGGAAGGAAGCTTCGCGCGTCGCAGGATCCAAATGAAGCTTGCCATTGCTGAGCAGCGCCGGCGAACCGCTGCCTTCGCGGCGAAGCACTGCGCGCATGCGCGCCAGCAATTCTCGAATCTCGAACGGCTTTACCAGATAGTCGTCCGCGCCGAGATCGAGGCCGTCGATACGGTCATCAACGCCGTCCCGCGCGGTCACAATGATAACCGGAAGCTTGCGGCCACGCCCCCGAAGCCGCCGTAGCACCTCGCGGCCATCCGCCAGGGGAAGCCCAAGATCGAGCAGCGCTACCTCGTAGGCCTCATTCTCGCCGGCGTGGATGGCGGTCTCACCATCCGTCACCCAATCCACCGCATAGGCTGCATCCCGGAGCGCCCGCTCGACGGCCGCGCCTACCATCTTGTCGTCCTCGATTAGCAAAACCCGCATTTTGATGCCTCTGTTTCCACCCCGGGATATCGTCCTTCTCGTCGCCAAATACTCCAGATTGGAACCGGTATCGTTTCTCCCCATCCCGACTTAGCGGAGACTTAGAATGAGCCTCGTTAATAGCACTGAGGGTCAACACGCGCGTCCAGTCCACCAAAATCTACTCCTAAGCCGCTCCTAAGTTGGCGCCGTCATCGTAAGGCATCAGCTTGAACACGCATTCCTTCGAGGAGAGACCACGTGCCCGCCACGGTGAACCCCCGTCCGCCGCTGTTGCTTAATAAGGTTCCGGAAGCCACGGCGATCTTCTGGACCATCAAGATCCTGTCGACCACGGTCGGCGAGACCGGCGCCGATTATCTCGCCGTGCATGTCGGCCTTGGGGCAAGCGCGACGACCGTGATCATGGTCGGTTTCCTCGTCGCCGCGCTGGCCTTGCAGCTCTGCGCGCGAAGTTACGTTCCCTGGATCTATTGGCTGACGGTGGTTCTCGTCAGCGTCGTCGGCACGCAGATCACCGACTTGCTCACCGACAAGCTTGAAATCAGCCTCTATCTCAGCACCGCCGTCTTTGCAGCCAGTTTGGCCGCGACTTTCGCGATCTGGTACGGTGTCGAGCGGACGCTTTCAATTCACACCATTGTCACCAGGCGGCGCGAGCTGTTCTACTGGGCGGCGATCCTCTTCACGTTTGCGCTGGGAACGGCGGCCGGGGATCTGGCGACCGAAGCCCTCGGCCTCGGCTTCCAGCTCGGCGTCGTCGCATTCGGCGTGCTGATCGTGGTTATCGCCCTCACCTATTATCTCGGCGCCAATCCAGTTCTCACCTTCTGGCTCGTCTACATCCTCACGCGCCCGCTCGGCGCTTCGCTCGGCGACCTGCTTTCACAGTCCAAAAGTTACGGCGGCGTCGGCCTCGGCGCGATCTACACCAGCATTGGGTTTCTTACCGTCATCGTCGCACTGGTCGCCTGGGCGAGCTTCGAAGACGAGCGAACGGGCAAGACCAGATCCGGTGTGGTGATTTCCAATCTCAATGTCCATCAGAAACCCACGCAATCGCGTGCGGCAAGACCAAGAGGAGAACACTCATGAACAAGGCGATCCTGGCGCTGGCCGTCGGCCTTCTGACGGTGTCGATAAGCGAGCCATACGCCCACACCAACGGGCACATCTCGTTCGCGCCGCTTGCCGAAGCGGCGATGTCATCGAAGCTCGGCGACCTGACGCCGTTCCGCACCATCGTCGTGGACGTCTCAGCGCTGGTCGACAAGGGGAACCTCGCCGGCGCAAAGACGCGGATCAAGGATCTCGAGAGCCAGTGGGACGATGCAGAGGCCGCCTTGAAGCCGCGCGCCGCCGCCGACTGGCACACCGTCGACAAGGCGATCGACCGCGCGCTAGAGGCGCTACGCGCCACCACCCCCGACGCCGCCAAATGCAGGCAGACCATAGCGGAGTTGCTGTCTATCATGGATTCAGTCGGGAAATCCTGACGCTCGGCGGCGTTGCATTTTTACCTGTGTCAACACGTCGACGCTACGCGCCCGCCGTCGACATCCAGCGGAATTGGAAGAAGCATGGATCAATACTACAAAAGCGCGGCCGACACTGAGCAAGCGAGTAAAGTTCCGGAAGTCACCCTAGGATTTTGGATCATCAAGATACTCGCGACGACGCTCGGCGAAACCGGCGGCGACGTCGTGACGATGTCGATGAATCTAGGCTATTTAGCGGGAACGGCAATCTTTGCGGCGATCTTCGCCGCCGCTGTCGCTGCACAGATGAGCGTGAAGCGATTCTACCCACCGCTTTATTGGCTGGTGATCGTCGCGACCACCACGGTCGGCACCACGCTCGCCGATTTCGTCGATCGCTCGCTTGGAATTGGTTATCTCGGAGGCTCCTCACTCTTGGCCGCGCTGCTCGTCGCCTCGCTTGCGCTCTGGCATCGGACGATGGGAACGGTTTCGATCGCCTCGATTAACTCGAAGCCGGCCGAGACCTTTTACTGGGTCACGATCATGTTCTCGCAGACTTTGGGGACCGCGCTCGGCGACTGGATGGCCGATTCGACCGGGCTCGGCTATGCCGGAGGCGCGCTGGTGTTTGCCGCTGGGCTTGCGGTCGTTACTGCGGCCTACTTCTGGACCAACATTTCGCGGACCGTCCTATTCTGGGTCGGGTTCGTGCTCACCCGGCCGCTTGGGGCTACCGTTGGCG
>WNGJ01004412.1_pt1 | contig 14640 bp, 16 predicted proteins | sample 5400611 | NCBI WGS metagenome assembly WNGJ01 (sample SAMN13153375, study PRJNA577476) | soil metagenome | isolation source: 40 cm soil or saprolite under Garry oak tree replicate 1 | place: USA:California | collected 2016-06-15
CCCGCACCGCGATCGTCTTGTTCTTCGTGTGCAGCACCTTCGTGATCGCCGCCGTCAACGTCGTCTTGCCGTGGTCGATGTGCCCAATCGTCCCCACGTTCACGTGCGGCTTCGTCCGCTCGTACTTCGCCTTCGCCATTCCTCACGCCCTCCCGTTGGCGGTAGCGATGAGAGTCAACGCTGTGCGCGCTGCCGGCCGTCGCGGGACGCGCCGAAAGCGCCTATGAATCCTGGAGCCCATGTCCGGGATTGAACCGGAGACCTCGTCCTTACCAAGGACGCGCTCTGCCGACTGAGCTACATGGGCGCCTACGCGAGACCTGGAGCGGGAAACGGGATTCGAACCCGCGACCCCCAGCTTGGAAGGCTGGCGCTCTACCACTGAGCTATTCCCGCCCGAACGAGGAACCACGTGCCCCTGTCTCAAGTGCGGAGCCACGTGCACCTTTCTCAAGCTCAGAACTCTCAAGCTTAGAACCGCGCGTGCCTCTCGCAGTCGCGTCTTTCTCAGCCCACCCTCGGTCGAACCCGGCCTCGAGGCACCCGCTACAATGGTGGGGAGGGGAGGATTTGAACCCCCGAAGGCGTACGCCAGCAGATTTACAGTCTGCCCCCTTTGGCCACTTGGGTACCTCCCCGAATCCGCCGGCCGCACCTGGTAACTCATCGAAAAAGCTGGCGCTGGCGGGAGGATTTGAACCCCCGACCCACTGCTTACAAGGCAGTTGCTCTGCCCCTGAGCTACGCCAGCACAGACAAAAGGTCACATTAGGCTTGACTTTTCGATAAGTCAAGCTCTTTACCCCCGGCACCTCGCTGACGCGCGACTTCATAACAAAGAACCGCGCCGGCGGCCGCGACGTTCAGCGAGCCGACCTTTCCCCGCATCGGGATCGTCAGGAGCACGTCGCACGCCTGCGCAACGAGTGGTCTGAGGCCTCCCCCCTCGCTCCCGAGCACCAGACAGAGCGGGCCTGTCAGGTCCGCGCCCCACGCGGCAACGCCTGAGCCCACGACCCCCCCGTAGACCCAGACACCTGCTTTCTTCACGATTTCCAGCGCGTTCACGAGATTGGTCTCTCGGGCGATCGGAAGGTATTCGACCGCCCCCATCGCGGCACGCGCGGCGGCGTCCGTGAGCCCGACCTGATGGTGCTTCGTGACGATCACGCCGTGAGCACCGAAGACCTCGGCCGTCCTCAGCACCGCGCCGAAGTTCCTCGGATCCTGCACCTGATCGAGCGCCACGAAGAAGGCCGGCTCCCGACGCGTTCCCGGGATTTCGAGGAGCGCGCCGAGATCGACGTATTCCGCCGACGCCACGCGCGCGACGACGCCCTGGTGTCGGTCGGAGTCGGCCATCGCCGTCAGCTGCTCGCGCGTGCGATACGAGACCTTCACGCCCGCGCGGCGCGCGAGGGCCACGATCTCGGCCAGTGGGCCGCGTGCGCCGGCGAGCACCGCGATCTCGTCTGCGCGTCGCCCGTGCGCGCGCAGCAGCTCGAGCACGGGGTTGCGGCCGTAGATGCGGCCTTCGGCCACTAGCGGCCCTTCGGCGTGAGCCGCGGGCCGGCCGGCGTGTCCTCGACGAGCCAGCCCAGGCGTGCGATCTCGTCGCGGATCTCGTCCCCGCGCTTGAAGTCGCGACGCGCCCGTGCCTCGCCGCGCGCGGTCAAGAGCTGCTGGACCTCCGGCGGCGGGCCGTCCATCGCGGCCTCGCGGCCGAAGAGCCCGAGCACTCGCCCGAGCCGAACCAACTCGTCGACGCCGGCGGCGAATGCGCCTGGTGTGCCCGCGCCACGGTCGCGCGCTTCCGTCAGTGCGCGGCCGAAATCGAAGAGCGCGCCAAGCGCCTGCGGCGTGTTGAAGTCGTCGTCCATCGCCTTCTCGAAGCGCGGACGGAACTCGGCGAAGGCCTGCGGCAGCGGCGCGCCGGCGCCGCCGTCGCCCACCGCGGCGGCGTCGTGGCGCAGACGGGTGAGGCGCTCGAAGGCGCGCTTGCTCTCCTCGACGCGCTCTTCCGACCACTCGATCATGTTCCGGTAATGGGTCCCGAGCATCCAGAGCCGGAGCGTGTCGGCGGAGTGGCGCTTGACGATCTCGCGGATGTTCAGCGTGTTGCCGAGTGACTTCGACATCTTTTCCTTGCCCATGTTGACCATGCCGTTGTGCACCCAGTAGCGTGCGAACGGCTTGCCCGTGCAGGCTTCGGCCTGGGCGATCTCGCACTCGTGATGCGGGAAGATCAGGTCCTCGCCGCCTCCGTGCAGGTCGAAGGACGCGCCGAGATATTTCATGGCCATCGCGGAGCACTCGATGTGCCACCCGGGACGGCCCGGTCCCCATGGGCTGTCCCAGGCGGGCTCGCCGGGCTTCGAGGCTTTCCAGAGCGCGAAATCACGGGGGTCGCGCTTGCGCTCGTCCACCTCGACGCGGGCGCCCGCCAGCAGCTCGTCGAGGTTCTTGCCCGACAGCCGCCCGTATGGAGGGAAGCTGCGGATCGCGAAGTAGACGTCGCCCTCGACCGGGTAGGCGTGGTCGGTGGCCACCAGGCGCTCGATGAGCTCGACCATCTCCGGCACGTGCTCGGTCGCCTTCGGGTCGACGTCGGGGGTCAGGACCCCGAGCGAGGCCATGTCCTCGCGCTCGGCCGCGATGAAGCGCTCGGCGAATTCCCGCGCGGTCACTCCGCCGTCGTTGGCGCGCTTGATGATCCGGTCGTCGACGTCCGTGTAGTTCTTCACGAACCTGACCCGATAGCCCTTGAAGGTGAGGTAGCGGCGGATCACGTCGAACACCATCGCGCTCCGGGCGTGTCCGATGTGCGAGTAGTCGTACACGGTCACTCCGCACACGTACATGCGGACTTCGCCCGGTGTCAGGGGAACGAATTCCTCCTTCGTTCGCGTCATCGTGTTGTAGATCCGGATCATGCCGTCACCTCGACGCTGACCACCGCCATCGCCGCCATCCCTTCCCGCCTGCCCACCAGGCCGAGTCCTTCGGGGCTCTTCGCCTTCACGCTCACGCGGTCGAGCTCGAGCCCGAGCGCGTCGGCCAGCCGCTTGGCCATCTCCGGCAGCAAGGGCGACAGACGCGGAGCCTGAGCGAGCACGGTCGCGTCCACGTTGACGAGCCGGCCCCCGCGCGAGGTGACCAGCTCGACCACGCTCCGGAGGAGCCGCAGGCTTGAGATACCTCGATAGCGCGGATCGGTGTCGGGAAAATGTCGACCCAGGTCGCCCAGCGCCAGGGCCCCGAGCAGGGCCTCGCCGACCGCGTGCGACAGCACGTCGGCGTCCGAATGCCCGGCGAGCCCGCGATCCGACTCTACCGTCACGCCGCCCAACACGAGCGGGCGGCCGGCCGCAAGCGGATGGAGGTCGAATCCGAAGCCGACGCGTGTCACCGGGCCCACGCTCGACGCGCCCGGCGAAGATCCTCCGGTGTGGTGATCTTCACGTTCTCGACGAGCCCCCGTACCACGCGCACCTGATGACCGAGCCGCTCGACGAGCATCGCGTCGTCGGTGCCGACGACCCCATCGCGCCGAGCCTTTTCGTGGGCCTCGCGTAGGAGAGGGGCCCGGAACGCCTGGGGCGTCTGAACCGCCCACAGCTCCGAGCGGTCGAGCGTCGTTTCGACCATGTCCTGCCGCACGCGCTTGATGGTCTCGGTGATCGGCAAGGCGCAGACGGCGGCGCCCGACTCGGCCGCCGCGCCCACGACGGCATCGATGAGGCCGCGCGTGATCAGCGGCCGGACGGCGTCGTGGACGACGATCATGTCGGCGTGGCCGGGGACCGCCTGCAGTGCGAGCCACACCGAGTCCTGTCGCATCCCGCCGCCTTGGACGACCATCACGGGCGCACGGCGCGTGACCGGCGCCAGAGCGCGGCGCGTGCGCTCCACGTGAATCTCGGGCGCGGCGACGACGATCGCGATCACGGCGGGATGGCGCGTGAAGTGAGCGACCGTCTCCGTCAAGATGGAACCGCGCCCGAGCCTGACGAACTGCTTCGGAAGACGACCGCCGAAACGCGTGCCCACGCCACCGGCCGGGATCACGACCGCCAACTTCTGTGCCTTCGGCCCTTCGGGCATTACCTTCCTCTATTCACAGGCGCGCCTCGGCCGGCGGAGCCCCAGCCCTGCGACGGCCTGCAGCGCGCACCGCCTCAGCTGAGGAGCGCGGTCAGGGCGTCGCTGACCGTGGCGACGCCGCGGATGTCGAGCGACACCTTCATCGGCTCGAGGACGTTGTTCTGCGGCACGATCGCCCGGCGAAAGCCGAGAGCGGCTGCCTCGCGCAAGCGGAGCTCGAGCCCGGCCACCGCGCGGACCTCGCCGGTGAGCCCGACCTCGCCGACCACGAGCACGTCCGGCGGCACGACGCGATCCATGTAGCTCGACGCCGCCGCGACGACGATCCCGAGATCGGCCGCCGGCTCGGTGACGCGGCCGCCTCCGGCGACGTTGACGTACACGTCCTGGCTTCCGAGCGGGACGCCGGCGCGCTTCTCCAGCACCGCCAGCAAGAGACACACGCGATTGTAGTCGGCGCCGAGCACCGTGCGCCGTGGAGTGCCGATGGACGCCTGCGAGACGAGCGCCTGGAGCTCGAGCAGCACCGGTCGCGTGCCCTCGAGGCTCGAGACGACGACCGAGCCCGGCGCCTCCCGAGGACGCTCGGCGAGGAAGAACCCCGACGGGTTCTTCACCTCGACCAGCCCGCCCTCCACCATTTCGAAGACGCCGATCTCGTTCGTCGAGCCGAACCGGTTCTTCACGGCCCGGAGCACGCGGTACGAATGATGGCGCTCTCCTTCGAAGTAGAGCACCGTGTCGACCAGGTGCTCGAGCACGCGTGGTCCGGCGAGCGCACCTTCCTTCGTGACGTGGCCGACGAGGAAGGTGGCGATGCCGAGACCCTTGGCGAGCGTCATGAGGCGCGCGCCGCACTCGCGCACCTGAGCGACACTGCCCGGCGCCGATTCCAGATCGGGCAGGAACACCGTCTGGATCGAGTCGATGACGAGCGCGCGAGGCTTCACGTCGTCGAGGTGGCCCTGGACGACCGACAGGTCGTTCTCCGGCCACAGGAGGAGCCCGTCGGTGGCGATGCCAAGCCGATCGGCGCGCATTTTCACCTGGGCGGCCGACTCCTCGGCGGTGATGTACAGCACCGGCGGGGCGGCCTGCGCCAGCGCTCGGGCCGCCTGCAGCAGGAGGGTGCTCTTGCCGACGCCCGGATCTCCGCCGATCAGCACCAGCGAGCCGCGGACCACGCCCCCGCCCAGCACGCGATCCAGCTCGCCGATGCCGGTGCGCACGCGGTCGTCCCGCTCCATCGAGATGTCCTTCAACGCACGCGGCCGACCGGAGGCCACGCTGGACCGCCGCGACGCGCGCGACGAGACCTGCCGCTCCTCGACGAGCTGTACCCAGCTGTTCCCGGAGCGTCGGCAGTCGGGACACGTGCCGGGCTTCGGGCTCGTGAAGCCGCACTCCTGGCAGCGATAGACGCTCGCGTCGCGCGTCGTCATTCCTTGGATTTGGCTCCCTTGTCCCCGAGACTGCGAATCATCGATCTCAGGAGGAAGCTGCGCTGGGCGCCGTCGAGAATCGTGGCGAGACGCTCGTAGATCGTGGGATCCGCGATGAGCAGGCCCACGGTTCCCTCACCGTCATTGATCTTCTCGCTGATCGATTTCAGGTTGGCGACGGCGGTTCTCAAATCTTGCATGGTGAGCGACAGCGAGCCGTCGTCGCCGGAGTCGGCCACCAGGCTCCCGAGTGTTCCCTTGCCGCCGGCCACCCGATCCGAGACCAGGCGCAGGTTGTGCGCGACGGCCCGGAGATCGTCGAGAACCGCCTTGTACTTCGGATCGAAGAGGAGGCCCGGCAAGAGTCCCGGCTCGCGCTCGGGCTGCTCGACCATCGCGCTGATCCGGTCCATCGCCGCTACGAACCGCTTCGCCGACGCGGTGCCCTCGGGCGAGACCAGCACGCCGGCCGCGCCCTGCCCCTTCTCGACTCGCTCGATCAAGGTCTGCGTCGTCGCGATCAGCTCGTTGACCCGGCGCAGCGCGACCGGCTCCTCGTAGAGGAGCGCGTGCGCCCATCCGCGGCCGTGCTCCACCTGATCGACCACGCGTCCGAGCTTGTTCACCGTCGTCGCGGCATCCTCGATCATCTTCGACTTGTTGACCTGCTCCGCCGTCTCGCGTAGCGCGTCGGCGAGTGCCGCGACGTTCTTGGCCGTCTCGGCGCCGGCGGCGATCACGCGGCCGAAGTCGGCTGGGTCGCGCGAGGCCAGCACCTCGCCCGGGGCCACCGCCGGCGCGCTCGCATCTCCGACGGTGATCTCCACGATCCGGTCGCCGAGCAATCCCTGGGTCTCGATGCGCGCGACCGAGTTCTTCCGGATCCGATCGGAGAAGCGCCGGGCGATCGTGAGGTCGACCCGCACTTTGCCGCCCGGATGCGGAGGAAGATTCACGGCCGAGACGCGCCCGATCTGCACGCCGGCGAGCCGGACCGTCGCGCCCTCCACGAGCCCGCCCACTTCGGTGAAGTCGGCGTGGATCGTGTACCGCGCCTCGAACAGCCGCGCCCGGGCCCCGAGCGCGTAGACCAGGCCGAGAAAGGTCGCGAGCGCGATCAGGACGAAGAGGCCCACGCGGAACTTCACCGCGGTCTCGCGCTTCTCGTTCACGAGCGAACGCCTCCTACGGTGCCGCCGGCCAGGAACGCCTGGACCGCCGGATTGCTCCCACCGAGCACCTCGTCGGCCGGGCCGAGTGCGGCGAACTGCCCCTTGATGAGAATGGCCACGCGGTCGGCGACCGTCCGGGCCAGCTCGACGTCATGGGTGACGACCATGGCCGTGTCGCACACGCCGCCACGAAGCTGCAGCATCAGGTCGGCGACCAGCTTGGAGTTCGTCGGATCGAGCCCGGCCGTGGGCTCGTCGAACAGCAGCATCTCCGGGTCGACCGAGAGGGCGCGCGCGATCCCGACGCGCTTGCGCATGCCGCCCGACAGCTCCGACGGCAGCAGGGGCAGTACCTCGCTCGAGAGACCCACGACCGACAGGTTGTGAACGACTCGCTCGTCGATCTCCGCCTCCCCGAGGCTCGTGTGCTCGCGAAGAGGATACGCGACGTTCTCGTGAACCGACAGCGAATCGAAGAGCGCAGCGCTCTGGAATACATAGCCCATCCGGCGTCGCAGCGGCAGCAGCGCCTCCTCCGAGAGGTGCTCGATGCTGCGCCCGAAGACCCGAAGCCGACCGCCGTCCGGACGGATCAAGCCCGCGACCAGACGGAGGAGGACCGTCTTGCCGGCACCGCTGCCGCCCATGACGACCAGGGTCTCGCCCTTGACGAGCTCGAACGAGACCCCGCGCAGCACCGCGTTCGCTTCGAAGTTCTTCCGCAGATCGGTCGCCTCGACGATCGGCTCCGGCATGTCCGTCAATAGAAGAGCGTCAGGAAGAGCTTGGTGATGAAGAAGTCGGACACGATGACCCCCATGGTCACGTGCACGACGGTCCCCGTCGTCGCACGCCCGAGCCCCTCGGTCCCGCCTTCGGTGCTGAGGCCGTTGTAACACCCGATGAGCGTCACGATCACCCCGAAGAACACGGATTTGCCGACACCGGTCAGGAAGTCCTTGGGCACGACCCAATAGGTCGTGATGTTCCAGTAGGCATACACGTCGGCGCCGCGCTCCAGGTACATGATCAGCATACCGCCGAGCACCCCGATCGCGTCAGCCAGCACCGTCAAGAGCGGGAACACGATGAGCGCCGCCAGCACCCGAGGCACGACGAGGCGCTTGATGTAGTTCACGCCGAGGGTACGCAGCGCGTCGATCTGCTCGGTCACCTTCATCGAGCCGAGCTCGGCCGTGATGCCCGAGGCGACCTTCCCGCCGACGAGAATCGCGGTCAGGACCGGTCCGAGCTCCCTCAAGATGGCCAGTGCGGCGATCGGGCCGACGTAGCTCTCCGCACCGAAGCGCGCCATGTTGACCGCGCTCTGGATCGTGAACACCATGCCGGTGAAGATGGCGGCCGTGAGCGCGACACCGAGCGACCGCACGCCCATCACCTCGATCTCCTGCACGATGAGGCGGAAATACTTGGGCGGCAGCGCGAGACTCCGGAAGACCTGGCTGGTCAAAAGGCCGACCCCGCCGTACCACACCACGGTCCGTTTCAGATAGGCTTCCATCGGTCAGTCCCCGCGCTCCCTGGCGAAGCTCTCCACGAAACGCCGAAAATCGGCGCGCCACGCGTCGAACGCCGCCGGCGGCGCCGCGTAGGCGAAGTCGTAGACGCAGCCGTCTTCCTTCAGCACGTACGCCTCGATTCGCGTCGGCGAGCCGTCGGCGGCCACCCGGCCGTCGAGCACCCGGTGCAAGGCCACCCGGCCGTTCACCGAGACCTCGTTCCTTTCGATGGTCGCGCGGTCATGAAGCCCCATCAACAGCTGATCGAGCAGGAGCCCGGCGCTTCGCGACCTCGCGCGATCGTCACACTCCGCGTTCGCCAACATCGCCGCCATCCCGTCCTGATGCCGGAGCTCGAGATCGGCCTTGCTCTCGGTGGCCACCGACCAGTCGGCGCCCGGCAGAGTCAGGCGATATCCCTTGGTCGAGTGGTAGACGCCGTTCTCGATTCGCCGGCCGGCGGCGGCGCACCCGGTGAATGCAAGCACGGCCCCCAGCGCGAGCGCCAGCGGCGCCTGGCACACGCGCCGGCTACCGATCCGGCGTGGGCCGTGCCGCGTGGCGTCGCGCCAGCTCTTTCAGGACCTCGCGGAGCGGTATCCCACGCGCCCCGAGCAGCACGAGGGTGTGGAACCACAGGTCGGCGACTTCCTCGGTGACGCGTCGGTCGCCCTGGCCGCCGAGGGCCGCGGTGATCACCTCGGTCGCCTCTTCACCGATCTTCCGGCACATCTCGGGCTCGCCGGCCGCCAGCAAGCCGGCCACGTACGATCCCGAGGGCCGGTTCCTCTTTCTGTCCTCGATCGTGCGCTCGAGCCTTTCGAGCATGGTCGACGGGGCCGGGCACGGATCGGGTCCGGCGCCTCCCTTGAGCGCCGTGAAGAAGCACGTGCGCTGCCCGGTGTGGCAGGCCGCGCCTTCCTGATGGACCTGAACGAGGAGCGTGTCGCCGTCGCAGTCGGCGTAAACGGACTGGACGTGCTGGACGTGCCCGGAGGTCTCACCCTTTCTCCAGGGCCTGCCGCGCGAGCGCGACCAGAAGTGGGTCACGCCGCTCGACAGGGTGGCCTCGACGGCGGCGCGGTCCATCCACGCGACCATGAGGAGCTCGCCGGTGTCGACCTCCTGAACGACCGCCGGGAGCAGGCCCTGAGCGTCGAACCGAAGCTCGTCCAGCGTCACGGCTCGCTTCGCACCTCGACGCCTCGTCCGTGCAGATACGCCTTGGCCTCGGCGATGGTGTGGGTTCCGAAGTGAAAGATCGAGGCGGCGAGCGCCGCGTCGGCGCAGCCCTCGACGAGACCCTCATAGAGATGCTCGAGCGAGCCGGCGCCGCCCGAGGCGATCACAGGGACCGATACACTCTGCGACACCGCGCGGGTGAGCTCGAGGTCGTAGCCGTCCTTGGTTCCATCGCGGTCCATGCTCGTCAGGAGGATCTCACCGGCGCCGAGCGCGACGGCCTCGCGCGCCCAGTCGAGCGCGTCGCGCCCGGCCGCGCGACGTCCTCCATGAGTGTAGACGCCCCAGCGAGGCGGCTCGTCGGGCCGACCAGGCTCGCGCCGGGCGTCGATCGCCACGACGATGCACTGGCTGCCGAAGCGCTCGACGGCTTCGCGGATCACCGCCGGGCGCTCGAGGGCGGCGGTGTTCAGCGAGATCTTGTCGGCTCCGGCGCGGAGCAAGCGCCGCACGTCGTCGACCGAGCGGATGCCGCCACCGACGGTAAGCGGCATGTAGATGCCTTCGGCCGTACGGCGAACGACGTCGAGCATGGTGTCGCGCGCCTCGTGCGAGGCGGTGATGTCCAAGAACACGAGCTCGTCGGCCCCCTGCGCGTCGTAGGCCAGCGCGGCCTCGACCGGATCGCCGGCGTCGCGCAGATCGACGAAGCGCACGCCCTTGACGACGCGGCCGTCCTTCACGTCGAGGCATGGGACGACGCGCTTGGCCAGCACGCTCAGCCCCGCGAAGAGCCGGCCGGCCCGGTGCCCGCCGCCGCGACTTCCTTCGCCCGTGGCAAGTCGATCGCTCCGGTGTAGAGCGCGCGGCCGACGACCGCTCCGACGACTCCGGCGATCGTCGCCAGCCGCCCCAGATCCTCGACGCGTCCGACACCGCCCGACGCGAGGATGGGCATGGCGACCTCGCTCGCGAGGGTGGCGGTGTCCTCGACGTTGGGTCCGGTCTCCGTGCCGTCGCGACTCACGTCGGTGTAGAGCAGCGCCGCCGCGCCGGCGTCGCGCGCCCGCGCGGCGACCTGCACGACCGTGTCGTCCACGACCTCGGTCCAGCCCTTGACCGCCACGCGCTGCCCCTTGGCGTCGACGGCGACGATGACCCGGCCGGCATGCCGCTGACAGATCTCGAGCAGGAACGCACGATCGAGCGCCGCCCGGGTCCCGACCACGACCCACCGGGCGCCGGTCTCGAGCGCGGTCTCGACCGCGCGAAGATCACGCAGTCCGCCGCCGACCTCGACCGGAACCGGCGCCATGGCCGCGACGATCTTCGTGACGAGCGCGGTCTGCCGTGGCTCACCGGCGAACGCGCCGTCGAGATCGACCACGTGGACCCGCTCGGCGCCGAGCTCTTTCCACTGGAGCGCCACCGCGACCGGGTCCTCGGAGAACACGGTCTCGCGGTCGCTTCGGCCCTGGTGCAGGCGGACGCACCGCCCGCCGCGGAGATCGATCGCCGGGATGACGATCACCGGCCGCTCTTCACGACGGCGGCGAAGTTCTCGAGCATGCGGAGCCCCCACCGCTGGCTCTTCTCGGGATGGAACTGCGTCGCATAGATCCGCCCGACCTCGATGGCCGCGGCGAACCTGACGCCGTAGTCGCACCAGGCCACGCGAAGATCCGGCGTCGATCGCGCGTCCGGATAATACGAGTGCACGAAATAGAAATGGGCGCCCGAGGGAATACCCTCGAAGAGCCTGAGCTCTCCCGCGTATTCCACGCGATTCCATCCCATGTGCGGAATCTTCCGGCCCGCCGGCAGCCGCCGCACGGCGCCGGGCACGACGTCGAGCCCGCGCCCTTCGCCGAACTCCTCGCTCGTCGAGAACAGCAGCTGATAGCCGAGGCAGATGCCGAGAAACGGCCGGCTGCCGTCGAGCGCCCGACGGAGCGCTGGGACGAGGCCCAGGCGAGCGAGGTTCGCCATCGCGTCGTGGAACGCGCCGTCGCCGGGCAGCACCACGGCCTCCGCTTCGTCGACGGTCCGAGAATCCTGGGCGATCGACGCCGGAATCCCGACCCGGCGGAACGCCTTCTCGACGGAGCCGAGGTTCCCGCGTCCGTAATCGACGATGGCAATCACCGGCTCGCCTCGCCTGCGGCTGCGGCTCGCACTGCGGCGATCACAGTGTGCCCTTCGTCGACGGCAAGATCCCGGTGATCCGGGGATTCAGGCGCGTCGCTTCGGCCAGCGCCCGGCCGACGGCCTTGAACACGCCCTCGGTGACGTGGTGCAGATTGTGACCGTAGTGCATGGTCACGTGCAGCGTGATCTCGGCGTTGAACGCGAAGGCGCGGAAGAACTCCTGCAGCAGATCGAGGTCGAAGTTCGACACCCGGGCGCGCGCGACCGGCACGCTGAAGACCAGGAAGGGGCGACCGGACAGATCGACCGATGAGGAGACCAGCGCCTCGTCCATCGGGATGTACGCGGTCCCGTAGCGGACGATCCCCCGCTTGTCGCCGAGCGCCTGACGGAGCGCCTGGCCCAGGACGATCCCCACGTCTTCCACGGTGTGGTGCTGGTCGACCTCGACGTCGCCCTGCGCGTCGACCGCGAGATCCATCAGTCCGTGCTTCGACCACGCCTCCAGCATGTGGCTGAAGAACGGGATCGGCGTCTGCACCTTGGAGGCGCCGGTGCCGTCGAGGTTCAGGTGGAGCGCGATCTCGGTCTCCTTCGTCTTGCGCTCGACGCGCGCCTGCCGGCCTGTCGTGTCGGCACTCATGAGCTCTTTCCTCCGTCGGCGTCGAGTCGCAAGGCGGCCGCGTTCCCGTGGCCGTCCAGGCCCTCGACGCGCGTCAGGGTCTTCAGATGCGGCGCGGCGGCGCGCAATCCGCTGCGCGAGTATTCGATGACGCTCGAGCGCTTCACGAAATCTTCCGTCGAGAGCGGCGACGCGAACCGCGCCGTGCCCGCCGTCGGGAGCACGTGATTGGGCCCGGCGACATAGTCGCCGACCACCTCGGGCGTGTGCCCGCCTAGAAAGACCGCGCCGGCGTGCCTCACGCGCGGCAGCAGCGCCGTGGGCGCGGCGACCAGCAGCTCCAGATGCTCGGGCGCCAGCCGGTTGGCGAGCGTGATCGCGTCATCGAGATTACCCACGCGGATCAGCGCGCCGTTGGCCTGCAGTGACTGCGCGGCGATCGCCCGGCGCGGCAGCATCTCGAGCTGTCGCTCGAGCGCACTCTCCACGCGCGGGATCAGCTCGTTGGCGTCGGTGACGAGGAGCGCGCGCGCCATCGGGTCGTGCTCGGCCTGAGCGAGCATATCGCCGGCGATCCAGTCCGGGTCCGCGGTCGCGTCCGCGACCACGACGACCTCACTGGGCCCGGCCACCATGTCGATCCCGACCTCGCCGAACACCCGCGCCTTGGCGAGCGCGACGTAGATGTTGCCCGGGCCGACGATCTTGTCGACGCGGCGGATCAGCGATGTGCCGTACGCGAGCGCTGCGACCGCCTGCGCCCCGCCGATCCGGTAGCCCTCGGTGACGCCGGCGATCCGCGCAGCGGCGAGCACCACGGGATCGATCCGGCCGCCGGCCCCCGCGGGCGTGACGAGGACGATCTCCTTCACCCCCGCGACGCGAGCCGGGATGACCGTCATCAGGACCGTCGAGGGATACGCGGCCCGCCCACCCGGAACATAGACGCCGACGCGGTCGAGCGCGCGGACTTCTTGACCCAGGACCGAGCCGTGCTCGTCGGTTATGCGCCACGACTTCGGCATCGCCGCCGCGTGATAGCGCTCGATGCGCTCGGCGGCGTATTCCAGCGCGGCGCGGACGTCGGGGGCGACGGTACGCTCGGCGGCCTCGAAGTCGGCGGGCGCCAGCGCGAGGTCCCCAGGGCGCGCGGGGGTCCAACCGTCGAGGCGGGCCGTGTGCTCGCAGACCGCCGCGTCGCCCCGCGCGCGGACCGCCGCGATGATCGTGTCGACCGTCCGATGGATGTCGGGCGCGACCGTCTCGGGCGAGCGCTCCAGCGCCGCCACCACCGCGTCGATCCCGGCCCGCGCGTCGAGCGTACGGATCATCACCGGAGCACCTTCTTCATCTCGTCGACAAGCTCGTTGACCGCCGCGTGCTCGGTCTTCATCGACGCGCGGTTCACGATGAGGCGCGCGGTCGACCGGGCGATCTCGGCGACCTCGACCAGCCCGTTCGCGCGCAAGGTCTCGCCCGACTGGACCAGGTCGACGATGCGCTCGGCCAGCCCGACGAGCGGCGCGAGCTCGACCGAGCCGTCGAGACGGACGAGCTCCACCTGAACACCCCGGTCGGTGAAGTACTGCTCGGCCAGTCGCGGATACTTCGTCGCAACGCGCACCCAGGACCACTTCGCCGGATCGTCGCGCTCCTGGAGCTCGCGCGGCTCGGCCACCACGAGGCGGCAGAACCCGAAACCGAGATCGAGCGGCTCGTAGACGTCTGGCTCCTGCTCGAGCAGGATGTCCTTGCCGACGATGCCGACGTCCGCCGCGCCGTACAGCACGTAAGCTGGGATGTCGACCGGCTTCAGGAAGAGCATGCGCAACCCGCTGCGGTCGTCGGTGAAGATCAACCGGCGCGAGCCCTGATCGATTCCCTCCACGCCGAGCTCGCGCAGGAGCTCGAGCGCGCCGTCGAGCAGACGTCCTTTCGGGAGCGCGAGCGTGAGCCGCTCTTTCGCGTGCATCAGGCTCTCCCGGCGACGAACCGCTCGATACCGACGAGGTCGGCGCGCACGGCCACCCGGTCCCAGCCCGCCGCCCGCAGGAGCGCTGCCGCGGCCTCCACCTGGTCGCCGCCGGCGGTCTCGATCGCGAGCGCGCCCGACGGACGCAAGTACCGACGCGCGGTGGTCGCGATCCTCCGGATCAGCGTGAGCCCGTCGGCCCCGCCGTCCAGAGCGAGCCTCGGCTCGTGGATTCGCACCTCCGGCGCAAGCTCCGGCACGAGCGCACTCGGCAAATACGGCGGGTTGCTCACGATCAGGTCGGCGCCGAGATCGCGAACGCCGTCGAGCAGATCGGCCGCGACGACCCCGACTCGCGCGGCCAGGCCGAGGGCCTGCGCGTTGTCGCGAGCGACGGCCGCGGCGGCGGGCGAGACGTCGACGGCGATCACGTCGAGATCGGGCCGTTCGGAGGCCAGCGCGCACGCGATGCATCCCG
>WNGJ01004700.1_pt1 | contig 14632 bp, 16 predicted proteins | sample 5400611 | NCBI WGS metagenome assembly WNGJ01 (sample SAMN13153375, study PRJNA577476) | soil metagenome | isolation source: 40 cm soil or saprolite under Garry oak tree replicate 1 | place: USA:California | collected 2016-06-15
CGGCGGCACTTAATCCGGCAGTCAAATCGTTGAATTATTTAAACAACGTAATGGCGCGGATTGAGGCAAATTTAGCGGGCGCGGATGAAGCCCTTATGTTGAACGATGCAGGAAACGTTGCCGAATGCACCGCTGACAATGTTTTCATCGTGAAACACGGCCAAATTTTCACGCCGCCGGTCGCGTCCGGCGCGCTGCGAGGGATTACACGCTCGGTAGTATTTGAAATCGCCGCCGAACTTGGCGTCAAAGTTCGCGAAACCGATATTACGCGCCATGATGTTTTTGTTGCTGACGAATGCTTCCTCACGGGCACTGCCGCGGAGATTGTCCCGGTCGTAAAAGCAGATGGGCGATCGATCGGCAACGGAAAGCCAGGGCCCGTTACCGCGCGTATCATCGCGCGATTCCGTCAGGTGACACGCGAAACCGGTACACCAATTTCCGCCTAGAAATTGAGAAGCGACGGTCTTCCTGACGCAAATTCTGGAAGGCAAAATGCAAAAGGTGAATCTCTGCGATGCATGCTCCAAAGAGAAGGGCGTGCAAGATCCAACCGGCTTCGCGCTCGCGGATTTGCTACTAGGCATCGGGGCAGCGGAAGAAATTGAAAAAGGAGCTCCGACCCAGAAGTGCCCCGTGTGCGGGTTTAGTCAGGCCGACTTTAAGAAAACGGGCCGCCTCGGCTGCAGCGAGTGCTACGTTACTTTCGCGGAGGGCCTGGGTTCACTCTTAAAAGCGATGCACAAGGGCACCGAACACGTCGGAAAATTTCCGGAGCGGGCGCAGCGGACGATGGCACTGAACCACCGTATGCGTGCCTTGAATGAACACCTGCAGAAGGCTGTGGCCGACGAGAATTACGAGACGGCCGCCTCGTTGCGCGATGAAATCAAGCAACTCGAAAACGAGCTCTCGAAATCGTCATGAAAGTCTCCAACATGTTGGCCACCGCCGGAGAATGGTTGCGCGGTGAGGGGCCCCATCACCAAATCGTGATCAGCAGTCGCGTACGGCTCGCGCGCAACTTGCGCAACCGTCCGTTTCCTGGTTGGGCGAAAAAGGCGGAGCGCAGTTCCATCCTGGAATTGATCAGGTCGCGCGTGGCAGCGCTTCCGGAAATGCAGGAGGCATTTGCGGAAAGCTTGCAAGATCTGTCGGCGCTAGACAGGCAGGTTCTGGTGGAACGCCATCTGATCAGTCGAGAGCACGCCGCCAAGGGCGCCGGCAGCGCAGTCGTCGTGAATCGGCGGCAGACTCTTAGCATCATGATCAACGAGGAAGATCATTTGCGGATGCAATCGATTCGTTCCGGCCTGCAATTGAAACAAGCATTCAAACTCGTCGATAAAATCGATAGCGCGCTCGAAAGCAAACTGGACTTCGCCTTCGATCCGCGGCTTGGATATCTGACCGCATGCCCTACGAACGTCGGTACTGGAATGCGCGCGTCCGCGATGTTGCATTTGCCGGGGCTTGTCCTGAGTGAGTTGATTAATCAAGTCATTCAAGCCGTGAGCAAAATCGGACTCGCAGTCCGCGGTCTGTACGGCGAGGGCACGGAGGCGATGGGCAACCTTTTCCAGATTTCAAATCAGACCACACTTGGCGAAAAGGAAGAAGAAATCATCAGTCGCCTGAGCAAGGTCATTGAAACAATTATCGAAAAGGAGCACAACGCGCGACAGGTGTTGCTCCAGAAAAAACCAAATACGCTTTTGGACCAGATCGGTCGCGCGTACGGCGTTTTGACTTATGCGCATGCCATGGCCTCCAAGGAAGCGCTCAACCTGCTCTCGGTCATCAAACTCGGGATGGATCTGGGCGCGTTTCCGGAAGATCAACGTCTGCAAATCGATGAATTGTTCATTGAGACGCAGCCGGCGCATTTGCAGAAAAGCTCTCAGCAAAAATTGAACGCGGAAGAACGCGACCACTTGCGCGCTCAAATTATTCGTGAGCGTTTGAAACTCTTTCCTAAACCTGATATTAGTAAGATGGCGAGGCAAACGGGCGGTGACTCGATTGTCGTGCCATCGAACGATGAATAATTTCACACCCCGGGCTCAACAGGTTCTGGCGCTTGCTCGCAAGGAAGCCGACCGGTTTAATCACAACTACGTCGGCACCGAGCATCTCCTGTTGGGGCTTATCAAACTAGGCCAGGGAGTCGCCGTCAATGTTCTGCAGAAGATGGGCCTCGACCTGGAGACCGTGCGGATGGAGGTGGAGAAACAGGTCGGCTCAGGACCGGAAACCAAGATGGTCGGGAACGTTCCCTACACTCCTCGTGTCAAAAAAGTGCTGGCGCTCGCGGGCAAGGAAGCCAAGGCGCTCAATCATTCTTACGTTGGCACGGAACACATTTTGCTTGGACTTTTACGCGAGGGCGAGGGCGTCGCTGCAAGAGTCCTGAAAAGTCTTGAACTCGACATCGAACGCACGCGCAACGAGATCCTCAAAGAGCTCGATCCGAATTTCACACCGGCCGAGTCAGATCAGGAAGGTGCCGAGCCGACGAAGAAAGACGTCAAGACGCCAGCACTCCGTGCGTTTGGCCGTGATCTGACGGATTTGGCGAAGAAAGACGAACTCGATCCGGTGATCGGCCGGCGCAATGAAATCGAGCGGGTCATTCAAGTGCTTTGCCGACGAACAAAGAACAATCCTGTTCTGATTGGCGAAGCAGGTGTCGGCAAGACAGCAATTGCCGAAGGGCTGGCCCAGGAGATTGCAAACGGGAATGTGCCTGAGTTGTTGCGAGACAGACGCGTAATTACGCTTGATCTCGCGTTAATGGTTGCCGGAACAAAATACCGGGGCCAGTTCGAAGAGCGCATCAAAGCGGTGATGGACGAGATACGCCGTTCCAAAAATGTGATCCTCTTCATCGACGAGCTGCACACGATCGTCGGGGCTGGTTCTGCCGAAGGTGCGATGGATGCATCGAATATCATCAAGCCCGCGTTGAGCCGCGGCGAATTGCAATGCGTCGGCGCCACGACGATGAACGAATACCGCAAGTATATCGAGAAAGACGCAGCGCTGGAACGCCGTTTCCAGACGATAAAAGTCGATGCGCCGACGGTCGATGAAGCCATTCAAATCCTGAAAGGCCTGCGTCCCAAGTACGAAGCACACCACAAAGCAAAACTCACCGACGAAGCGCTCGAGACAGCCGTCAGATTTTCCGATCGTTATATCACGGGACGATTTCTTCCCGACAAGGCGATCGACGTCATGGATGAAGCAGGGGCGCGTGCCCGCATTAATTCGATGACGCGGCCGCCCGATGTGAAGGACATCGAAAAGGAAATCGAGGAGATCCGGTTGGAAAAGGAAGGGGCAATCAAAGCGCAGGATTTTGAGAAAGCTGCCGCGCTCCGCGACAAAGAGAAGCAAACCAAGGAAAAGCTCGATGCCATTCTAAACAAATGGCGCGAGGAGCGAGAAGAGAAAGAGGTGGTGGTGACGGCGGACGACATGATGCACATCATCTCGAAAGTCACAGGTGTTCCGCTCCAGCGCATGGAACAGGAGGAAACACAAAAGCTGCTCATGATGGAGTCCGAGATGAAGCAGCGCGTGATTGGCCAGGACGAAGCGGTTACCGCGATCAGCAAAGCTTTGCGCCGGTCGCGCGCGGATTTAAAAGATCCGAGGCGGCCGATCGGATCGTTTGTGTTTCTTGGTCCTACCGGCGTTGGCAAGACGTATCTCGCCCGCACGCTCGCCGAGTTCATGTTCGGTGATTCTGACGCATTGATTCAGATCGACATGTCGGAGTACATGGAAAAATTTACTGCTTCGCGTCTGATTGGTTCGCCGCCGGGCTACGTCGGTTACGAGGAGGGCGGTCAACTTTCCGAAGCTGTGCGTCGCCGGCCATACTCGGTGGTGCTTTTCGACGAGATCGAAAAGGCGCATCCCGATGTGATGCATTTGCTTTTGCAGATTCTCGAGGACGGCAAAATCACCGACTCGTTAGGGCGCAAGATCGATTTCCGGAACACGATCATCATCATGACTTCCAATGTCGGAGCCGATTTGCTGAAGAAACAGACTGTGATGGGCTTCGGCGCACCTCTGGAAGGGCATGATTATGATTCGATGCGCGACAAGATTCTCGATGAGACCAAACGCGTCTTTAAACCAGAGTTTCTGAACCGGCTCGACGAAATCATTGTCTTCCATTCGCTTGGCAAACCGGAGCTGTTGCGAATCGTAGAACTGGAAGTGGCCAAAGTACTCACACGCATTAAAGCCAAGGATGTTCATATTGAATTGAAGGAAAGCGCGAAAGAATTTCTCATCGAGAAAGGATACGATCCTCAGTATGGAGCGCGGCCAATGCGTCGTGCCGTGGAACGTTACCTCGAAGACCCGTTGGCGGAAGAATTGCTCCGAGGCAACGTTAAGGCCGGCGACAGCGTCGAAGTGATGGCCACGGATGGGAAGCTTAGTTTTCACGTCGCGGAGCCGCAGAGTAGTGCGCCCGCGTCCGCAGCGGGCTAATTAGCTTGGGGCAGAGATAGGAACGGACTACGGATCCCCAGCGCGCTTGACACAAGCGCCACGACAACAATCACGCCCGCGGATGGGCATTCGCGTAGGCTTTCTTTAGTCGTTCAGTTGTAACATGAGTATAGATCTGGGTGGTCGAAAGACTGGCATGCCCGAGCAACGCCTGAACGCTTCGTAGATCGGCGCCACGATCGAGCATGTGCGTCGCGAAACTGTGCCGTAGTTTATGCGGGCTGATTGAAATTGGAATTGATGTGTAACGAACATAACGTTTTAAGACGAGCCAGATCGAACGCGGCGATATTCGCCTTCGCGCCTTGTTAATGAATAACGGTCCCGAATGCACATTCGCCGCGACGCGATAACGCGAGCTCGCCTCCAGAGCAGGCAAACCCACCGGGCAGACCCGTTCTTTGCGGCCTTTGCCGAATACGCGGACAGACTCTGTGTAAGGATCGACGTTAGCCACGTCGAGCGCAGCCAGTTCGCTCAACCGCAACCCGCTGCTGTAGAACAATTCCATAATGGCGACATCGCGCAGAGGCATCCAAACCGGCGCAGACTTGGTTTTTGTCTCGCGCGTTGGGGCGGCAAGAAGCTCTTCGACTTGCTGGCGTGTGAGGACCAGCGGAAGTTTCCTCTCGATTTTTGGCAATTGTACTTCGCGCACGGGATTGTTGCGCAGTCCCTTTCGAGCCCCAAGAAACTGATAAAACGTGCGCAACGCTGAGAATTGCAATCGCACGTATGAACGCGCCTGCCCACGCTTCGTAATTGCAAATAAGTAATCGCGAAAATCGTCTCCCCGGCATCTTTTCCACGGCGTTTGGTTTTCAGCACGAAAAGCGGTCAACGCCTGGCGATATGCTTTTAACGTGCGAGGCGAAGCATTTCGCTCGTTTGCGAGATAGCGCAGGAATTCCTCAGCAAGAGAATCCTTCTTATCGGAAGCGCGGGCACCTTCTGTCATGTCGAGAAGAGTCGAGACATCTCTAACTGTTTAAATGACCCGAGTGTCACAAGCGACAGTGAGAGATTCCTCGACTTCGCTCGGAATGACAATAAGGACACGATCACTCCGGTTTTTCTACCACGTAACGGAGATCTTCTGCGGTGGCGTGACCACGGATTTGACTTTTGAAAATTGGCGGGGGGTTCGTGGAGATTAGTTGGTAGCCTTTCAAAACGAACTCAGGATAAATTCCATTGCTCGCAGGTTCATAAACCTTGTCGCCGCTAAAGTAGCCGTAGAGTTTGTATTCGTAATTGTTGTCGCTTCCGATATCGACACGTTCGCGATCCGGCGCAAGCTTCTGTTTTTCGTTCAGCATCACTAATTCTGCGGTGCTCCAGGGTTGGCCCGGCTTCCGGACGTAACCCCAGAACTTGTAATCGGATTTGTAATAACGCCGTCCGATAAAATAATCCCCGGCGGGTTCGCCTGCGATGTTCTGTGCCATCTCAAGCCTGGCTTGTTGAATCCCCTGGGGAACGGTTTCGCAGGCGCCGAAAAACGCTGCACCAAGCAAAAGATTGCCTGCGAGCAAAAAGCGAGTGACGCGTCTCATTCCTTCAGGTGCACATCTTTTATCGCAGCTTTGCGCTTGGTGCAAACTAACCAGGTGCTAAACAATTGCGCTGAGATGGCCGCACCGCTACCTTCCCGGCTGTTATGATCGAACTGGAAGTGTATGCGCGCGGTTTGCGTGACCTGAACAAAATCCTGGAGCTGGACCTTCAACTCGAGCCAATTGCGGGTCTTCATTACAAGATCGATACAAACCACGATCTTGTATACTTCGAGTTCGACCGACCAACATTGAGCTTGCGTGAGATTCGGGCGATTTTTCTCAAGCTCGGACTGGAACCTCTGTTTATCGGCGCGATTCCGCCGGAGCTTCGACCCAGAACAAAAACAGAGCCGCTGACTGCGTAAGAACGTGAGAAGTGAATAGTGAGAGGTAAATAGTGACCCGCGCTCGGTTTCTCACGTCTCGCGTCTGACCCAGCATCGCTTCTTGCATCGAATTTGGTGAACTACTTAACCGATGATCACCCGCTTCTTTAACGTCCTCGGTGGGGGGCTCCTTTCATTCTTTCAATACTTGGGAGAGCTGGTGCTGCTCGCAGCCGATACGTTTCGTTCCATTTTCACGCATAAACTTCGCTGGAAATTATTCCTCAATCAGATCGTCGAGATCGGGTTACTTTCACAACTTGTTGTCGTTATCACGGGTGCGTTTACGGGCGCCGTCTTCGCGGCTCAAACCTTCTTTCAATTTAACAAGATTGGAATGGGATCGGCCACCGGCGCAGTAGTATCGGTATCGATCTGTCGCGAGCTTGGCCCGGTGCTCACGGCATTGATGGTAGCAGGTCGCGTTGGCGCAGCCATGTCGGCGGAAATCGGTACAATGAAAGTGACTGAGCAGATCGATGCGTTGCGAGCGCTGGCAGTTTATCCGACCGATTATCTGGTCGTGCCGCGAGCGCTGGCCATGATGGTATCCATGCCGCTGCTGGTGGCGGAATGTGTCGCTGTCGGCATCGCTTCCGGCTATTTCATCGCAATTTTTCTGCTTGAGATCAACGGCACGTATTACATGGCCAACATGGTGCGCTGGACGCGTAACCGCGACATTATCATGGCCCTGTCGAAAGCGTTTTGCTTTGGGATTCTAATTGTTTTCATCAGTTGCCAAAAAGGATTGAGCGCACGCGAAGGCGCTGTCGGTGTGGGCCGTGCGACGACTGAAGCGGTTGTGAACTCGTCGCTTGCGGTTTTGATTTGTAATTTTTTCCTTACGATGTTGCTGAACATCATTTATCCGGCGGGATACCAGTAGGGTTGTGCGGCAGTTGAGTGTTCCGGGTTGAGAGTGAAGAGTCTGAATGTTCCGATGATCGAAGCGCCTCCATCTCCAAAGCCTTCCACTAAACCTCATCTGGTTGCCGGTAATTCGTCGCCGATGATCGCGGTGCGTTCATTGGCAAAAAGGATCGGGCAACAGGAGATTTTGCGCGGTGTCGATCTCGAGATCCGGACCGGTGAAACCCTTGCCATCATTGGACGCAGTGGCGGCGGTAAGAGCGTTTTGCTTAAACACCTCGTGGGATTGATGGCCCCCGATGCCGGTGAAATATGGATCGATGGTCAAAACATCATCGGAATGAATGAGCGTCAGCTCGGGACGATTCGCGTGAAGATAGGCATTCTTTTTCAAAGCGGCGCGCTTTTCGATTCCATGACGGTGGAGGAAAACATCGCGTTTCCACTACGCGAAGCTGGCGAGCGCGACCCGAAAGTTTTGCACGCAAAAGTCGCCGAGATGCTTGAAGTGATGGAAATGGAGGGGCAGGAAGATAAGATGCCGGAGAGTTTAAGTGGCGGAATGAAAAAGCGAGTGGGGCTGGCGCGCTCCATCATTCGCCGCCCCTCCTGCGTGTTGTATGATGAACCTACATCGGGGCTCGATCCGGTAGTGGCGGACAGCATCAACCGATTGATTCGCCGGCTGCAACAGCGCTTTGGAATGACCAGCGTCGTCGTCACTCACGATATGAAAAGCGCGTTCGATGTAGCCGACCGGATTGCTTATTTGCATGAGGGACGCATTTATTTTCACGGGACACCGAGTGATCTTCAGCGTTCGACCGACCCGCTTATTCAGGATTTCCTGCTCGGGCGCTCTGAACAATGCGCGGCGGCTTCCTAACCGCCGAACAAAAAACACGGCGATTTGGAAGTCGCCGCTCCTTGCGAAAAAGCAGCCAAGATCGACAATATATTTCGAAATGAATCGGCACGAACGAGGTTTGGAATTTAAAGTTGGCGCGTTTGTTTTCGTCGGCTTGGCGATGTTAGGCGCCCTGATCGTGCAATTCGGCCGACTGGGAGAAGGCTTTAAGATATATTATCCGCTCACGGTTCGTTTCAGTGACGCCAGCGGCCTGTTAAAAGGTTCCGATGTCTTGCTCGCGGGGGCTAAAATCGGAAAAGTTTCGGGTGGTCCGCGAATGGTTCGCGAAGGCCAGGGTGTGGATGTACCACTGAAGATTTATGATTACATTAAGGTGCCTGAAGGAAGCAAATTCACCGTCGGAAGTTCCGGTTTGCTCGGCGATCGCTTTGTAAACGTGGTGATGCCGCCCGGGCAGCCAAAGGCTTTTCTCGCGCCAAACACCCATATCAGCGGCGCGCGTGAGACTGGCATCGACGACATCACACGAGAGGGTGGTGCTCTGTTAACCGAGCTTCGTGGAACCGTCCAAAGATTGAATCAAGAGACCCTTTCCTCCGAAAACACGCAAAATCTGAAGGCGAGCATGGAGCATTTGAACCAGGCAACGAGTGCGCTGGCAGAATCTTCGAAGAAGCTGGATGGAGTAATCGACGAGGCGGATTCCACAATGGCTTCGGCAAAAAAGGCAGCTGACAATTTGCAGAACGCGATCGATGACACGCGCAAGGTGCTCCGCACCGCTACACAAGGCAAGGGCCTGGTTGCGACTCTTCTGAACAATCAAGAGTTGGCGAATGATCTGCACGCGCTGATCAGCAATTTGAGAGCGCACGGCGTTTTGTTTTATCGCGACAGCGCTGCAACCACTCAAACGAAGCCTCAGGAACAAACCAAACCAGCTCGCCAAACTCGAGGTCGCTGAGAGTTGTCCGAAATAGATTGCCGGATGCAGTCTATTTCTGGTAAATCGGAGCGCATGATCCGGCGATCATTTCTGAAACGCCTTGCAGTGCTGCCGCTGGCTGCGGCCGCCGCGCCTTCTAATGCAGGCGCAGCGGAAGCGAAACTAAAAATAATGATCAAGAGTGCCTGGGGATCGGACGATCCAACGAAAGCCGCATTTCCATTTCTTCACGGCGACGCGCTCTCTGAGGCCGGGCACGAAGTTCAAATCTTTCTCCTCGGCGAAGCGGTTTCTCTTATGCGAAAATCAGTGGCCAACGCAGTCGTCCCTGTTGGATGGCCGCCGTTGTCTGAAGCGCTGGGTAAGATCGTGGCCAGGAAAATACCAATCTACGCATGCGGCACATGCTCGCGGGCGAGAGGGGTCACCGAAGCAGATTTAACTGAATACGGAGCAAAGTTCGGCAACCCGAAAATTTTCGTCTCACTTGTGGAATGGGCAGACAGAATAATTACTGAATAGCCGTCGAATTGTTTCAACTCGTCCCAAGTAAGGCACCACGAATGCCGACTTCGCTTAATCCATCGATTCGAATCACTTTGTCCCGTGATTTCGCGCCATGCTCCAGAACGATTGCGCGCTGAGGAACGCTCAATTTTTCCGCCAGAAACCTGCGCAACGCGGTGTTCGCCTTTCCTTCGACCGCTGGGGCTCGTAACTTGATCTTAATCGCGTGGCCATGCTCTCCCACCGCCTTATCGATCTTCGCGTTAGGAATGATGTGAAGTCGGATAGTGGCCACTGGCTTAACTCATATCCTCGCGGTCATTTCCCGATTGACAAGGGAGGCTCAATCCCGGCACAGAAATGGCAATTCTTATGGACACAACCAAACTAACAACCGTCATATCATTGCTTATCGCTCTCAGTATAGCCTCGGAGCGGCTCGTCGATATCATCAAGGGACTCGTTCCCTGGCTCAATCAGCAACGACGAAAACCCGCCGAAGAAGGATGGAGGAAGGCGGCTCTTCAGGTACTTGCTGTAATTGCAGGTATAACCACTGCCTGGCTTTCCAGCGCGGCAATTCCGAAAGGCGTAGGGATTCCGGATGATTGGACTGGAACGTTAGCTCTTGGTCTGTTGGCGAGCGGCGGCTCAGGATTCTGGAATTCGATCCTGACATACGTGACAAAGGCCAAGGACCTGAAGGCAGCTGAAGCTGAAACCCGGCAGATCGAGGTGCGTGCGAAGAGGGAAACGCTGTCGAAGTCTGGTCACTAGCGCAGACCCACCGATTCGCGGACGCGTTTCATCACCTGGTCCGCGATTTCGTTCGCGCGGGCCGCGCCCTTTTTGAGAACGCTATCAATATACGATTTATCGGCCAGAATTTCTTCGCGACGTTTGCGCATTGGCGCGAAATATTCCCAAAGTTTCTCGAAAAGCTGTTTCTTGAAGTCGCCGTAGCCGGTTCCGCCTTTTAGAAACCGCTCGCGCATCGCTGCGATTTCTTCCTTGGACGCGACCAGCGAGTAAAGCTTGAAGATAGTCGATTTTGCCGGGACTTTCGGCTCTTCTACCGGCGTAGAATCGGTCACGATGCTCATGACGCGTTTTCGCATTTCTTTTTCGTCCCCAAAGATGTCGATATTGTTGCCGTAGCTTTTGCTCATTTTCTGGCCATCGATCCCGGGCACGGTTTCTGTCGCAGCTTTGATTCGCGCTTCAGGCAACTTGAAGATCCGACCGTCCTGCTCCTGCTGCCCGAAAGTTTCGTTCATTTTCACAGCAAGATCGCGCGTGATTTCGATGTGCTGTTTTTGATCTTTACCAACAGGCACAACGTCGCTGTCGTAAATCAAAATGTCCGCCGCCATAAGCACTGGGTAACTGAACAAACCAACGGTGGCGGGCAATCCGCGGGCGAGTTTGTCTTTGTAAGAGTGGGCGCGCTCCAGCAAGCCCATCGGCGCCACGGTCGATAGAATCCAGGCCAGTTCGGTGACTTGCGGAACGTCCGAGTGTCGAAAAAGCGTGGCGCGGTTGGGATCGAGTCCGCACGCCAGAAAATCCAGCGCGACGCGACGGCTGTTTTCACGGAGCGCTTCCGGATCGCGCAGGCTGGTGAGCGCGTGATAATCGGCGATGAAATAGAGTGCTTCGCCTTCGGCTTGCAGCGCGACGGCCGGCTCCATCATGCCAAAATAATTACCGACGTGCAGAGCGCCACTGGGCTGAATACCGGAGAGAATACGCATGAGTCCGTTAAGATTTCAGATTTTGAGTCGAAAGCCAATGAATCCAAATGGCGAAGGAATGACGAAGCCTGAGTGATGGCTCCCTTCGCTTCAATGCTTCAACGCTTCAACGATTTCAACGGTTCAACGTAGCGAAGCCATTTGTCATTTGCCATGACTTCGTACTGGCAAATTTGTGCGCACGCCTTTAGATAGACCGCGCAATGCCCACAAAGAACGCTGTTTCTGTCGTGAGCGGCGCCGCTGGTTTTCTGGGATCGCATTTGAGCGATCGGTTGCTGGCGGAAGGCCATCGCGTCATCGCCATCGACAATTTAATCACCGGCAACACAGCGAACATCGGCCACCTCGCCGGGAACGAGAATTTCCAATTTATTAAACATAATGTTTCGAATTTCATTTTCCTGCCGGAAGAGAAAATCGATTACGTTTTTCACTTCGCTTCCCCGGCCAGTCCGATCGATTACCTCGAACTCCCGATTCCTACATTGAAAGTCGGCGCGCTGGGCACGCACAATACTCTGGGGCTGGCCAAGGACAAAAAGGCCGTGTTCATTCTTGCTTCAACATCGGAGGTGTATGGCGATCCTCTCGAGCATCCGCAAAAGGAAGATTACTGGGGCAATGTGAACCCAATCGGGCCGCGCGGCGTATACGATGAGGCGAAGCGTTACGCGGAGGCAATGACGATGGCGTATCATCGCTATCATCGCGTGGACACCAGGATCGTGCGCATATTCAACACATACGGACCGCGAATGCGATTGCGGGATGGACGCGTGGTCCCGGCATTTATCGGACAGGCACTGAATGGCCAGCCGCTGACTGTTTTTGGCGATGGCTCACAAACGCGCTCGTTCTGTTATGTGTCCGATTTGATCGACGGAATTTTTAAGCTGGCCACGAGCGATTTCCACGAGCCGGTCAACCTGGGTAACCCGCGCGAAATGACGATCAAGCAGTTTGCCGACGAGATCATTCGCATCACCGGAACAAAATCGGCAATTGAATACAAACCGCTGCCTATCGATGACCCGAGAGTACGCCAACCGGATATTGCCCGCGCAAAAGAAGTCCTCGGTTGGCAACCGCGCGTGGATTTCGAAGAAGGAATCAAGACCACGATCGACTATTTCCGGGAGTCGCTGGCTTCGCCGCGTTAAATCGTTAAAGCGTCAAATCGTTGAACCGTGAAAGCGTTCTCCATCTGTCATGTTGAGCAAAGCGAAACATCTCTGGCTATCCGCTTGCCGCAGCTGCAAATCCCGAAATGATCAGAGATTCTTCGCTTCACTCAGAATGACAAACGAGGGATTGACTGCTGTAACGTTTTAACGAATCGCCTGCGCTTCCGAAAAATTTTACTGGCATTTGTCCCTATTTGGATGTGAATTGTGCCATGGTTACGCGCGCACTTTGCGTCGCCCTGGGTTTGCTCGGCGCATTGTTGCCGGCTGTTGCGCAACAGCCGCATCATTCCACCAAACGCGAACAGTTGCGCTCCGCTGGCGCATCAAGTGCCCCTTTGTCGCTGAGTCTTTATCGGCCGAAACTTTGGGGCGCAGCCGAGAGATCACTTCTGCTTCATAACGGCTCGGTGCCGCTTTGGTTGGACGGCCCGGAATTAAGTAACGGGCTCGCCGGCTCCAGCTACGGCTTTGCAAGTTCGTGGGTTCAGTTGGGATTCACGTCGGCAGATTTCTTGCCGGCTGCATTCCTCAGCGGTGCTCAGCCACCGACACAAAGGTCGAGTCCTGGCCGGATCCATGGTACGGATGGAAAGGATCTTGGGGCAGACGCAAAAGATTCGCCCGACGAGAGGCTGAGCTCATCAGCGAACCCGGTCTATTACGGTGGTGAAGTGGGCTTCCTATACGGCCGATGGAGCGGGAAGGGTGGCGGCGACATGTGGGAGACATATGTCGTCGGCACGGTCGGCAACGACAAATTTCAGATCACAGCCGGCGCGTCATACGACGAATGGAATGCAAATGGACGCAGCGTGCGTTTTCGTTCCTTCGCCGCTCCAAGATAAGCGCATGTGCGAAGCCGCATTTGGAGCGAAGTAAGGCAGCTCTGCGATGCTAACCTCGTCAATGTTCTTACCCGCGGACTGTACAGCGCAGGCGTTAGCCGATTTCGAAAACCTTGTCGTCGAAGGCGGCGCCGTTAATCCAGATAGCTTAACGCAACGGATCCGGAACGCCTCTCGCCTGTTGTTCCTACGGGCGCCAGATGACCAACTCATCGGAGCAGGCGCTCTGAAACACCCCAGACCAGAGTATCGGAATAAGGTGTTCACCGATGCGCGAGCGACCGTGCCGGCAGAGGAATATCCGGTTGAGTTGGGTTGGGTCGTTGTGGCTAGATCGTACCAAGGGCGACGACTCTCGACTCGCATCGTGAGTGAGTTACTCACTTTCGCGAAGAACGAGAACATTTTCGCGACGACCCGGGCAGACGAACGCGTCCTGAGTTTCGCGTTCGACTGCGGATTCAAAATCAACGGGAAACCCTTCCCGAGCGGCAACGGCTACGATCTTGTTCTCTATCTTCGCAACTCGCACGATTACCTGCGGTGAAGTAACGAGAAGCATTGCTTCGCCATGCACGCATTGTCACCTAACGATGCGCTTAAAGAACGCCGAGAAGTGTGTCGCATGACTGATTAGTACTGGGCTCAGCGCTTTATTCGATCTCGGCACGCAACCAGCAGTTCTGGCCTGTGGTTAGACTGCATCTTGCAGTCTATTTCTCGCCTGCACGAAGGGAGAAGAGGACAAAAGGCTGCATCGCGAGGAAAACACTGAATCACGCCGCATTTAGGAAGCAGAATGCTCCGATCTTTTTGGATTGAAATTGCCGATCGATTCTTCCTACTATGGGCGTGCTATCAGGACGGGAGGTTCCTAATTGAGCCCGCTGGCCGAAGTTGTTTCAACGGATTAATACCAATGTCGGCCCGAAAATTCGCCGCGGATAAGTTGTTGTGGGAAACGCTGGGACGCTGGAAACGTTCAAGCCCTGAATTGGATCGCATTCAGTTCCTGAAGACCGTGCCGTTCTTCGACCAACTCTCGAATCGGCAACTGAAGACTGTGTCTGACATCATGTTCGACCGCAGTTATGACACTGATGAATCAATCTTTGAGGAAGGACAACCGGGAGCCGCGCTCTTTCTGATTTTGGACGGTAAAATT
>WNGJ01007575.1_pt1 | contig 14631 bp, 10 predicted proteins | sample 5400611 | NCBI WGS metagenome assembly WNGJ01 (sample SAMN13153375, study PRJNA577476) | soil metagenome | isolation source: 40 cm soil or saprolite under Garry oak tree replicate 1 | place: USA:California | collected 2016-06-15
CGAAGCTGAGCGCGATCTCGAAAAAGGTCCAGCAATCCATCCCTTGAAAATTTACTGAGGGCGACTCGACCCGGTTGTCGATCTCGAGAGTAAAATGTTTGTAGCGTGTCCCCACTAGCGCTTGTCCGACGGCCGCAGTCCGTTCACCAATCGGCAACGCTTTCCAATTCCCAGATTTCGCCTTCGCAACCAGCCGATTGAACTGATCCTGCCCCTTAAACACCGTGTTGAGCGGTAACCGCGATTCGAATGCGAACGCGACCGAGCAACTCAAAAACAACGGAATGAAAAGGTTCCAACTTCGCATATCGCACACAACTCAACCCGGAATTTATCCGCAATCAACCGCGTTGTAAGGAAGCCGGCTTGTAGTGGCAGTAGTGTCGCCTGCAATTCCGTATCCGCTTGCTGGGCGGAGTTTTCGTCGAGCCGACAAGGGACCTAACCATTTCGTTGCGCAACCCCGGCGGCCTATCGCAACGAAAGGTTTTGCTTCGCTGGAGCCAGCCTATATGCTTGCGCGAAAGTGCCGATTCGTTTTCCGAGAAAAAGCCGTCGAAATGTTGTTCGTCAGACATCGCGGGATGGCGCTCCTGTAAAGCGTTCCACCCGCGTCCGGCTGCGTCCGCGAGCCGACTGGCATAAGCGCAATTTTCTTACCAGCGTTCTGATCCCTTCGCTTTTTATCAAACGCTCCGGCGGTTACGCGCCGCCGCAATTTCCGAAGATCCGTGAAGGAGAAATCTGCATCACCTGGATCGGGCACGCCTCGTTTCTAGTGCAAACCCACGAAGTCAACGTCTTGATCGACCCGATCTGGTCGAAATGGCTCAAGGTGATCAAGCGATTGAAGCAACCAGGCTTCGAAATTCATCATCTGCCCTCGATAGATTTCGTACTCGTAACTCACGCTCACTTCGATCATCTCGACCGGCGCACGCGCCCGGTTCCTTGCGGATTTGCACCGCGATTTTGGCGGATTTGTCATCGCGTCGAACGGTCGCACGATTTTTCACTGCGGCGACACCGCTTATTTCCCGGGATTCAAAGAAATCGGCGAACGCTACAAGATCGACATCGCACTGCTTCCAATTGGCGCTTACGAGGCGCCCACTGGCCGCGAAGTTCACATGAACCCAGAAGAGGCGGTGAAAGCCTTCCAGGAACTCCGCGCCAAAACTTTGATCCCGATGCATTACGGAACGTTTCCTCTCGGTTTCGAGCCGCTCCACGAGCCGCCGCGACGATTGCTCGCATCCGCCCGGACTCACGGCATACAGGACAAAGTCCTCGTCATGACTGAGGGAAAGCCCGTGGTGCTGTAGCGAGATTTTTCCAGCCACAGATGAACACAGATGAAACACAGATCGCGGATTTCTTTTCCTGCATCTGTGAAAATCCGTGTTAATCAGTGGCCAAATTCTCTTGGGGCACTAGCGGCCGGATTACTGATCCTGTTCTTTTGCGTCATTCTTCTGTCGCACGATCCGCTCATCTTTTGGAATGACGACTATGAGTTATCAGTGCTGCCGGTCTTCGCTGATGTAGCGCGCAGTTGGGCTGAAGGCTACTGGCCGATCTTGAGTCCGTATTCCTGGGTCTGCGACAATCTCGCTGGGGAATTTCAGTACGGCACGTTTTCGGTTTTTGTGAATGCGGCCGTCGTTCTCATCTGGAAATTTCCGCTCACATTTCCGCAGCAGGCGGCTGCTCTTTCCATAACGCATCTGTTTGTTCTGGCAATCGGCGCGTTTTTGCTCGCGCGCGATCGTCGGTTTTCAATTCCATTGTCGATCTTCGTCGCGCTGGTCGCTTCGTTAAACGGCTGGATCATCTGCTGGGGCGCGACCGATTGGTTCGGCGCGCTCGGCGCGTTCACCTGGCTGCCCTGGGCGTGGTGGGGAGCAGAGCGCGCGTTGGATCGACGCAGAACAAAATGGAGGTTTCTCTGGCCAGCGCCGTTCGTGTACCTCCTCGTCACAGGCGGTTTCCCATACACGGTTTTAATGTTGCTGCTCCTCACCGCGTGGTTATCCGCTAAGTCCTTAGTCGAAACTCGAAACGTCTTCTCGATCTTCCCGATGCTTTTCGGCGTTGCGCTCGGCTTTGGATTGTCCGCGCCCGCGTGGCTTGCGATTCTCGATTTGGTGCATGGCTCAGCGCGCGAGTTGCAGCCGGCGTCTGCCCATTCGCAATGGCTCGTTCCGCCAGCCGCGCTTCCCGGATTAATTCTTCCGTCGTGGACGGTGAACTGGACCGATTTCTCCTCGCGAAATCTAACGCATGCGGCAACCGAACTGGCGTGCGGCTTGGCAGCTCCCGCGGCGCTCATCGCTGGGTTCGTCTGGCACCGGCGTATGCTAGTGCGGCGAATGAAATGGGAGCTTATTTTGCTTTTGATCGTGCTCCTGCTTTCAATGATTCCAACTGCCGGACTTTTTCGGTGGAGCTTTCGTTGGCTGCCCTTTTTCCATCTCGTGCTTGCAATTTGTGCCGCAGATGCGCTGCAAATGAAACCGCAGCCAACAACCGCAGCTACAGCTTCGCTTGCACTCGTCGTTGTGACCGCCATCGCGATGTCGATCTTCCGCACCGGCGGCGCCTACACTTTTCCCCTGACCTGGATTCTCCTCGCGCTGGCTGGAATCTGGGCAGTTGCAGAATTCGTTTTTGGTAGGGACGCCGCGTTGCGGCGTCCAGGTCATCGGAGCGCGATGACACTACCGGTTGACTGGTTGCTCCCGTGCGTGACGTTCCTGGCGCTCCTTGCGACGTATCTTTGCATTGCGCCAAACGGCGGTGTTCCCAAATACAATTTTTCGCAGGAGTTGCTCAAACCTTCGCCGCTAGATCCACAGCGCCTTTATCTCAGCATCTATCCCTGGGCAGAGTTGAATTATCGCGTGGAGAAAAAGCCACAGCCCGTTGGCCAAATCGTGCGGCCCGGAAGCACGTCGATGTGGGCTGGATTGCATTTTATCAACGGCTACAGCCCGATCCGGCCCGCTGGCGTAGCACGCGAATTCGCAGCCACGATTCACGGTGAAATTAATCCGGCAATGGGAGAATATTTGCTGAATTACCAAGCTGGCGAAGGCGGCGAACTAGCGTTGTTGGGCGTGGATGGGATCGTCGTTGCCCGGGAAATGAATGTCGCCCCGCAACCGGCATCTGAGTGGGAAATGGTCATTTCAACAGATGAAGGACTCGTTTTTCATCGGCGCGGTGCGTCGTTCGCGCGGGTGCGCTCTGTCACTTCGATTGATTCGCGACCTAACGACGGCGGTGATCGCCCAGCCTTCCTGACTTTTTCGCGGCCGTACTTTCGTGGCTACGAGGCGCGACTAGGTAATCAAAAACTCGCGGTCACTTCTTATCGCGGACTATTCCCAATCGTCGAAATTCCGGCCGGCGCACACGGACGGCTCAGTCTCACATATCGGCCATATTGGCTAACATGGGGAGCTGGCGCAGCAGTCGTTTGCGGATTCCTTATTGTGCTTGGCTTTTTCGCCGCGGCGTCGCAGCGGAATTTGAGACCATGATCTCAATGAACCCGGTGCTTGGCGCAAGCGCATCTACAAATTTTTCGGGTCTTCGAGTAACTCGATCACTCGTTTGAGCAAGCGACCGGCGCCGCCGCCATCGATGCTGCGATGATCAAAGCTCAAGGTGATTTGCGCTTCGGTTTTCGGAGCGAATTCCTTTTCCGATTCGTCCCATGACGGAACTTTTTTTCCGACACCAAGTCCGAGCAGCAATGTTTGATCGGGCAGGGGAATAGGGGTGCCCCATTCCATTCCGAATGTTCCGAAGTTGGAGACGGTGGCGATGCCGCCGGCCTGCATGTCGGGCGAAATCCGGCGTTGCCGCGCGAGATCGACCAGTTCCTTGTATTTCATCGTGAGATCGGCAAGCGAAGTTTTGTCGGCGGCTCGAATTACCGGCACCATGATTCCGTCCTCGGCTTCAACAGCGATGCCGATGTCGATGGAGTTGGATTGCACAACGCGGTTGCCGATCAATTTTGCGGCTGCGCCCGGATTCTCCGCCAGCGCGAGCGCAAGCGCGCGCAATGCGTACAGGCCGGGACCCGGTTTTGGACCGCGCGATTGTCGGTCTTGCAGCACGGGATCGAGATTCACTGAGGAACCAATCGTTGAGAGCGGCCGCGTCCAACTCCGCCGCATCGCGTCCGCCACGCCGGCGCGAATGGCAGAAGCTTCATGCGCCGTCTGGTTATCGATCTTGTGCAGGAAATTCTCGAGGTCCTTGATCGTGACGCGATTCCCGGCGCCGGTCCCCATGATCCCCGCGAGATCAGCGGTTGTTAATTGTAGTTCGGCCATGCGCGCGCGTACGCGCGGCGACATGAAAGTCGCGCCTTTCGTGATTGCAGGAACGGGGAGTCCGCCAGCGCGTTCGCCCTCGCCATCGCGCGCGGCGATTTTTTTCTCGCGCGCTGGAGCGACTTCCTCATCCGCGCGCGCGGGAATTTCCTCCGCGACTTCCCGTTGAGGGGGAGGTGGCGCGCGTCTGGCGAATCGCGCTGCGTCTTCTTCGCTTGCTTCCACGTAACCGAGCACCGCGCCCACAGGATACGTCTCCTTTAGCTGGACGGTGATCCTGTCGATTTTGCCTTTACACGGTGTGGTTACGCCCATGACCGCTTTGTTCGTTTCGACGTCGATAATTTCCTGGTCATCCGCGACCACGTCGCCCGGTTTGACTTTAATATCGACAACCGTGGCTTCGGCAATCGATTCGCCCAACTGCGGCATGATAATTGGAACTTGCGGCATAAATCTATTCTCTGAGGAGTGCGCGAGCTTTGGCTGTGATGTTTTTAGCGTTCGGCCGATGCACGCTCCACAAATTCGGATGATACGGGATCGGGGTGTCTTTTGCATTCAGACGCTGCGGCCCGGCATCGAGCAAATGAAATCCTGCGCTGGCGACGCGGGCGATGACTTCTGCGGTCGTGCCGCCCCACGGAAATGATTCGCCGACGCAGAGCAAACGCCCGGTACGTGCGACGGATGCCAGCACGGTGTCAATGTCGAGAGGTTTGACACTGCGAAGATCGACCACTTCAGTCTCAAAACCTTCACGCGCGAGTTCATCCGCCGCAGCGAGAGATTCCTGCATCATCGCGCTGTAACTCACGATGGTAAGATCGCGTCCTTCTCGCGCGACGCGCGCGCGACCGGTCGGCAAACCTTTGTCCGGCAATTTGTCGGCCTTGAGATGGTAATAAAGATATTTGTGTTCGCAGTAGATGACCGGATCATCGATCGCCACCGCCTCGATGAGCATAGTATAGGCGTCTTCCACCGTTGCCGGCGTCATCACGATGAGTCCGGGATAATGTGCGTAAATCGATTCCATTGATTGACTGTGGAACGGCCCGCTGCCTTTTGTCCCGCCCGAGGGCAAGCGCACCGTTATTGGCACTGGAACATTCGTTCGCCAGTAATGCGTGCCGACGTTGTTCAGGATTTGGTTGAGCGCGAGACTGGAAAAATCGGCGAACTGCATTTCGATGATCGGTCGCATTCCCTGTATGGCGGCCCCAATCGCAGTGCCGACGATCGCGTCCTCGCTGATTGGCGTGTTCAATACGCGTCCGGGAAATTCCTTCGCTAGCCCTTTCGTTGCTTTGAAGGCGCCGCCGAATGTTCCGCCAACGTCCTGTCCGTAGATGAAAACGCGATCGTCATCGCGGAGCAGTTTTGCCTGCGCTTCGCGGATCGCTTCGAGATAGGTGATGCTCATTCGAAAGAATCAGCAAGGTCGCGCGTGGAGATTGCGCACCAATCTTCCTTATCGCCTTCGGGCGGGGCCTCTTTTTGAGCGGTGGCAATCGCCTCGTCCACCTGCGCGGCCGCGTCTTTGCGCCACTGAGCCAGCGTCTCCGCACCTAGCAGATTAAGATCGACAATTGTTTTCTCCGCGACTTTCAAGCAATCGCGCGCGAATGGCTGGCGCTTGACCTCGTCCGGGACATAGCTGGCATCGTCGTGTTCGCCATGACCAGAAAGGCGCAGGACGGACGCAACGACTAACTGCGGTGGTCGCCCCGCACGCGCTCTTTTTACCGCACTGCCGATTACATCCAGGCATGCGGTGAGATCGGTTCCGTCGAGGCTGTAACCTTCGAACCCATAACCGATCGCACGATCAACCAGATCATGACATGCAAATTCCCGGTCGTTCGGCGTTGAGTAGGCGTAGTGATTGTTTGTCGCTACGACCACCAGCGGAACTTGTTCGACGGCAGCGATGTTCATTCCTTCATGGAACGAACCGGTCTGCATCCCGCCCTCGCCGATGCACGCCAGACCGATGAAGTCTTTGTCTCCCTTAAATCGCTTCGCCATCAATGCGCCTACTGTTACGGAAATCATTGCTCCGAGATGACTGATCATCGCGAGTTCGTTCTTGCGCGGATGGCCCCGGTGAATATTTCCGTCCCGTCCACGCATCGGCCCCTGACGAGAACCAAGATATGTGCGCGTCACATCGAGCAATGGTTCGCCGAATGCGGATCGTCCTGCTTGGTCGCGAATCAATGGCGCGAAGATGTCACCTTTCTGCAAAAATAAACCGCAGGCCACACTGACCGCTTCCTGCCCTTTGCCGATATAAACCCCGCCTGTGATCAGGCCGCCGCGATAGAGACTGACGAGCTTTTCTTCAAGCGTGCGCGCCAGCAGCATCCAGCGAAATGCTTCGAGAAAACGCTCATGCGGCGGCGCGGTCTTTTTCGTTTTTGATTTCGCAGTGCGCTGCGCCGTCTGAAGCATCGAGCAATTTTACGCAAGATCGACAACTGCGCGCAAAAAATTTTATCGCAGGGGCGGCTAGCGCTGCAGCTTCGGGTAGCGCACGCGTCTCGCGTGTTGGTTTCGGCGTCGCGTCGAAACAGTCTTTTGTTGAGATGCCGACCGGCAGACTGCGGTTGATCGTAAAGGAGAGTTCGCGATGGCGAGACACCATCGCCAGCACGCGTAACGCGTGCGCTACCCTACCGTGTCGCAAGCGCGAGACGCCGTTGCCTCGCGCCCTGCTCGCCTCCGTTCGATGCTGCCTCTGTGGGAACTTGCGTCGGCGGAGTCAATTTCATTCCAACCAGCTTGCTTACGCCGCGCTCTTCCATTGTCACGCCATAAAGAACGTCCGCTTTCGTAATCGTGCGTTTGTTGTGCGTCATGATGATGAACTGACTCTGCTTTACGAAGCGCTCCAGAACGCGGATGAAGCAGTTAATGTTGCCTTCGTCCATTGCTGCATCCACTTCGTCGAGAATGCAGAACGGACTGGGCCGCACCATGTAAATCGCAAACAGCAACGCCACTGCGACCATGGAGCGCTCGCCTCCGCTTAGCAGGGAGACGCTCTGCAATTGTTTGCCCGGCGGCTTGGCACTGATTTCGATCCCGCAGTTGAGCGGATCATTCTCATCGAGCAATGACAAATCCGCGCGCCCGCCGCCGAAGAGTTCGGCGAACATTTCGCGAAAGTTCACGCGCACTTGAGCGAAGGTTTCGCCAAACAATTTCCTCGTGGTTGAATTGATTTGCGCGATCACATCGAGTAACTCGCGACGCGAGTTTATGAGATCGTTATTTTGCGCTTCGAGAAACTTATAACGCTCTTCGAGCTCGTCGTACTCGTGGACGGCGTCGAGGTTCACCGGTCCCATGTTGTCGAGTTGCGTTCGAAGGTCGACAATTAACTTCTCAAGATCGGCGTCAGTGAGGCTGGCGGTATCAGCATTCCGCCGATTCTCTGCGGGCTGCAAGCCCGCGCCACGTTTCAGTTGCGCGTATAGAGTTTTCTCAAACGCCGCTTGGTCTGGACTAAATTCGCGCAGATCAATTTGATAACGCCGGGAAATGCGCTCCGCCAGGTTTTCGATCTGCATTTGCAACTGCGACTCGCGGACCTGTTGCTTGGAACGCAAATCGTGAAGCTCGTTCAAGGAATGTCGGACTGTGCGCAAGCTCGACTCCGTTTCGCCCGCTGCGCCCGAGCGTTCGGCGCGTTGCTCGGTAAGGGCGGCCAGGGCTATTTCCAGATCGGCGCGCTGCGCATTTTGCTTTTCAATGGCAGTTTCAGCACCCTTCGATTCGTCAGCTTGCTCGGCCAGCCGTTTTTCAAAGCCAGCGATTTCGACTTGGCGCATTGCGATCGTCTCCGCCAGCTCCGCTTCGCGGGCGGTCATCGGCTGCCGCTGCGCAATCAGGCCTTCGTAACGTTGTCGAGCAGTAGCGAGAGCCAGGCGCAATTCGCTGAGTTGTTCCATCGCATCGCTTTCGCGTTTCGCGGTTTTTTCGTCCTCGGTCTGAATCTCGAGCTCCTGCTTGCGCTGTGCGTCCAGATTCGCGCGCTCGGAATCCAGTTCTTCCTCCAATTTTGCAATGCGTTCGTCTGCGGCTTTAATTTGTTGAGCAAGCGTCATCTCCTCGGAGCGGAATTGCTCGATCTTCTCTTGGGTCGCTTCGAAATCTCTTTCCAGAAAAGGAATCCGATTGTCGAAAGCGGACTGTTCTCGTTCGGCAGATTCGTAATGACGCCGAACTTCTTCCAACTCGCGCGTTGCGTTCTCCAACCCCGCATTTGCTTCCTCGCGTTTTTGCAGCAACGCGTCGCGTTGTCTGCGAACGTCGGCACACTCGGTGTCCAAGATCGACATCTGGGCCTTGCGTTGCAGCAACGAATCGGCCGATGTCTCCCGGCTGCCGCCGAAGACAATTCCTTCGGGAGAAATGAATTCGCCGGTCAGCGTCGCCGCAGCCAAATCGTGTTCTTGTTCCTTGAATGAAAAAGCTTCTTCGAGATCGCTAAAAATCGCCACATTGCCCAGCAGCTTCGCTACCAGCGGCGCAATCGAATCGGGCGCCTTCACTTTATCACTCGCCCACGCCAGCGCTGTTTGCGGAAGCGGTCCAGGCTGATTGTTTGGCGAGAAACTACATAGCTTCGGAATCATTAACGCGGCCTGGCCGCGTTTCTTTTCTTTCAACGCCGCTATGATTTCCGGCGCCATTCGAGCGTGGTTTAGAATGATTGCCTGCAAACTGCGTCCGAGCGCAGCCTCGATCGCGGCCACATATTCTGGATCGACGTCGAGATTTGAAACCAAAGCGCCACCCAGTGCTGCGCGGATTCGCGCGGGATCATCAAGCCCTTTGAGCACGGCTTGCGAACCTTGTGCGAGGCCTTCACCTTCCTCGTTAAGCTGGCGTAGAATTTTGAGGCGCGATTCTTTTTCCGCCAGCGCACGTTCAAATTCAACCAGTCTCTTTTCTGTGTCCGCAACAAACTGCTGATGCTCGCGCAGTTTCTTCTCGCTTGCCTGAAGCATTGTTTTGAGACGCTCCAGATCTTTTCGTCTGGCCTCACCAGCCGCTCGCGCGATACAGATTTCCATCTCGACTCTCTCGCCGGCTGCGCGGGCCTCGGAAATCGCAATGTCGAGATTTCGCCGATTTTCCTCCGTGGTTTGGCGACGAATTGAGAGCCCTGAAGTTCCGTCTTGCAGTTCGCCGATTCGTTTCTCGGTCTTTGAAATCGCTTCGCGCAGCACATCGAGTCTCGACACGTACGCGCTCCGTGCAGCGCGAAGCTCCGAGATGAAATTTATACGCTTCGCGAGTTCGGCTTCCTTCTCTTCAAGAAGCTGGCGCGTTGCTTCAATCAACGCGTTCGCACTCTGAATTTCTTCTTGTTGCCGAGTGTGCTTCGCCTCGGCGGCAGCGATTCCGTTTCGAAAACGTTCAATCAACTCCGTAAATTCCTCGGCGCGCTGCCGATTAAATTGGATTCGGTTTTGATGTGTGCCGATTTCACTTTGCACACGTTGTAACTCGCCACGGACGTCTGCGATCTGCGCATCAATTTCGTCCAGCGCGTGCCGCTGCTCGGCGAGCTGGCTTTCGCCTTTGTCGATCCCGGCCCGGCTCGCTTCCTCCGATTCGTTGAGGCGGCCGATCTCTGCCTGACAACCGCCAAGCTCAGCCTCTAGCGAATCGAGTTGTTTGCGCGAATGATGAGTTTCAAGCACGCGAAGATCTGCGTGCAACGCCTGATAACGTCGGGCCTTGCCCGCCTGTCGTTGCAGCGAGCCGATCTGTCGTTTCACCTCTTTAATGACGTCACCGATGCGCAACAGATTTGCCTCTGTTGCCTCGAGTTTGTGCAACGCTTCGCGCTTTTGCGTTCTATATTTTGTGATCCCTGCGGCTTCTTCAAACACGGCGCGGCGATCTTCCGGACGCGAGCTCAAGATCGTGTCGATCTTGCCCTGTTCCATCATTGAATAAGCGCTCCGCGCCACGCCGGTATCTGCGAAAAGACTTTGAATGTCACGAAGCCGGCACGGGATTTTGTTTAGGAAATATTCCGAATTGCCGTCCCGATAAACACGGCGCGTTACGCGGACATCGTGCCAATCGACTCCGAGGTCTTTTTCGCAATCAGTAAGGTTAAGAGAAACCTCAGCAAACCCGAGCGGTTTACGCATCTCGCTGCCGTTGAAAATAACGTCGGCCATCTCGTCGCCGCGAAGCGATTTGGCGGACTGTTCGCCCAAGACCCAACGCACCCCGTCGAGCACATTGGATTTTCCGCAACCGTTCGGACCAACGATAGCGGTGATACCTTCGTGAAAATTAAGAATCGTTTTATCGGCGAACGACTTGAAGCCGAGTAGCTCGAGCGATTGTAAATGCATGGCAGGCCGAAATAACTCGACCCGGGTGTTGAATATAGTGAGCTCCAGAGGCTTACAAGCGCAAAATCATACAATTTGTGGGCCGCCGGTGTCCGGGGAGCCCAACATTTTGTAGCAGTCTCCGCGCGAATCTGCCTTGATTCGAGTTCCCGCTTCGCTCACCATGCGCCGATGTCCGCTAATACAACGTTGACGATCCAAGACGCGGAACGCACAGATGAAAAGCTCGTCCGCGGCATCGGGATCCCAGCTCTCACCGCGAATATTGTCAGCTCGACAATTGGTGCAGGAATTTTCGTAATTCCGGCAACAGTTGCGAGAGGACTAGGACCCGCCGCGCCACTCGCATTCGTTTGCTGTGCGGTTGCGATGGTGTTGTTCGTCACTTGTTTCGCGATCGCCGGCAGTCGCGTGTCGTTGACCGGCGGCCTCTACGCGTATGTCGAAGTCGCATTTGGTCGTTACGTCGGATTCCTTGCTGGTATACTTTATTTTCTAACAGCACTTGGCGCGGTCGCTGGGGTCGTGAACGTCCTCGCGAATTCAATCGCGCTCGTCGTTCCATTCCTCGGCAGTCCCGTGATGCGGATTACCGTTATGTTTGCTGTTTATGGTTTGCTCGTACTAATTAACGTCCGCGGCGTGCGCACAGGTGCGGGTGCGGTGAGCGTGATCACGCTGGCAAAGCTTCTACCCTTGTTGCTGTTCGTTTGCGCGGGAATCTTTTTCATTCATCCGGCGAACCTCACGTGGTCGGCGTGGCCAGGCAGCAAGTCATTAGGCGATGCCGTTATCCTCTTGATTTTCGCTTTCGTCGGAATCGAGGTGGCACTGATTCCGAGCGGCGAAGTGAAGAATCCGGCGCGCACCGTTCCGCGTTCGGCGTATCTGGCGCTCCTCGTCACCACGGTCATCTACATCCTGATCCAACTCGTAGCGCAGGGTACGCTCGGCGCCGATCTCGCGAATCATCCTCACGCGCCACTCGCCGAATCGGCAGCGAAATTTCTCGGCAACTTAGGTCGCACGATTCTTCTAGCTGGAGCCACGATCTCCGCATTTGGATTTGTGACCAGCGATATCCTGAGTTCACCGCGAATGATCTTTGCTTTCGGTCGCGATGGCGCGTTGCCGCAGTTTTTCGCGCACGTTCATCCGCGCTATCGATCACCAGATGTCGCGATCATGACTTACGCGACGCTGGCCTTTGCGCTGTCAATCAGCGGCACCTTTGAAAAGCTGGCGGTGCTTTCGAACGTCGCGGTGTTGTTGATGTATCTGCTTTGCTGCGCCAGCTGCTGGTTTTTGGTGCAACGCGATATGCGCTCGGATGGTGAGCCCTTCAATTTCCCTGGAATGAAAATTGTGCCCGCGCTGGCGATCCTGGCGATCCTTTGGATTCTCGCCCATGCGACGGTTCGCGAATTCGTCGTGACTGGAATCGTGCTGGCGCTCGCCTCGATTGTGTATCTGGTCCGCGGCCAACTTCGGCGGAAGTCGTAGGCAAAAGTCGAAAAGCCGATTAGCTTGTGGCCATGCGCGACAATTATCTTGAAGATTTTTATTCTTTCCTGCGGTTCCCAAGCATTTCGACGGATGACCAGTACGCCGAGCGGTTGGCCGAATGCGCGCACTGGCTCGTGAAAAGACTTACTAGCATTGGTCTGGAGACACAGCTTGTTCCTACGCGAGGGCATCCCATCGTCTGGGCGCGCAACAAACATCAGCCCGGGCGCCGCACCGTTTTGATCTACGGACATTACGATGTGCAACCGCCGGATCCTCTCGAGCTTTGGGATTCGCCGCCGTTCGAGCCCGTTCTCAAGAATGGATACGTCTTTGCGCGCGGCGCTACGGACAACAAAGGACAAATCCTTTCACACATTCTCGGCATTCAGGAGACGATCGAACAAAATGGCGACCTGCCGGTGAACTTGCATCTCGTGATCGAGGGCGAAGAAGAAATCGGCAGCGTACACCTCGGCGGTTTTCTGGAGGAAAATCGCGGTGCACTCAAGAGCGACGTCGCGGTAATCTCCGACACCATGATGATCGCGTGCGGCGTGCCAACACTAAGTTACGGGCTGCGCGGAGTGACCGCCCTCGAGGTCAAAGTAACCGGACCAAAGATGGATTTGCATTCAGGTGTCTTTGGAGGCGCCGTTGCAAATCCTATCACCGCACTCGCGCAATTACTGGCCACACTTCATGATCGCGAGGGTCGTGTGGCAATCGCAGGATTCTATGATCGCGTGAAGCCGCTGGAGAATTGGGAGCGCGAAGCATGGCGCAAACTTCCGGTGGATGGAGACAAGCTCGTTCTGAAAGAAACGGGCGTGCCCGAACTTTTCGGCGAAGCCGGCTACAATTCGGTTGAGCGCATCTGGGCGCGACCGACGGCCGAGATCAATGGAATCGGCGGCGGTTATCAGGGCAAAGGGACAAAGACCGTGATCGCCAGTCATGCGATGGCAAAACTGACCTTCCGGCTTGTTCCGGAACAGCACGGCGAGGAGATTCTAAAGCAGGCAAAGGAGCATTTGCGAAAGCATCTGCCCAAAGGTGTCACGCTGGAGATTACCGATGGTCACAGCGGGCCGTGGTATCTCACCGATCCGCATTCAGCGATCGGCGAAGCAGCCCAGCGTGCATTGCGCAAAGCTTTCAACCACGGTGTCGCGCTAATTCGCGAAGGCGGCAGCATCCCAATTGTCTCGGAGTTTCGCGGCATCCTGGGAATCGAAACGCTTCTGACGGGCCTCGGATTGTCTGATTGTCGCGCGCATTCGCCTAACGAAAATTTCCCTCTCGAAAATTTCGAGGGCGGCATTCGTCTCAACAAAGCCATTCTCCAAGAGCTCGCCCATTGATCTTGTTTGCCGCGACTAAAACAATCCTGCGGAGTCTTTTGGTCCTGGCGATTTGTTTCACGGCGATCCCCGCTTCGGGCACCGCTGAAGAGTCGTTAGGCACAAAAATTAAGAAGATTTTCGAACCAACTCCAACGCCCACGCCCACGCGAAAACATCGGGAGCGCTCAGCGAAAAAACCCACGCCGAGTCCGTCCCCGACGGCTTCGCCAAAACAGAAGAAGATTTCGCCGACTCCATCCCCGAGCCCGGGGCCGAAGGCGAAATCAAAGCGCAAAAAGGCATCTCCCACGCCAACTCCGTCTCCATCCGCGACCGTCACGCCAGCGGAGACCCCATCTGCCAGTCCGACCGAAACTCCGCGGCCTTCGGCGACGCCATCACAAACTGTGCATCCGACACCCGAAAGAAAAGGCGCGTCCAATGTAAGCCTTTCGCCAGATGAGATTGCTGGTTACGACACTTATCCGCCGAAAGTGCACCAAATCATCGAGGCGGGACTCGAGCTGACAAAACAAAATCTCGGTTACAGCTATGGCTCGGCCGAGCCCACAGATGGGGGAATGGATTGCTCAGGCTTCATTTATTACGTCCTCCGGCAAAATGGATTCTTCGACGTGCCACGTGATTCCAGCCAGCAATATGTCTGGGTGCGCAAGGCCGGAAATTTCAACGCGGTCCTGAGCCGCCACGAGGATTCATTTGAATTCGATGCGCTCAAGCCGGGCGATCTGCTCTTCTGGCGCGGCACCTACAGCATCGATCGCGATCCGCCGGTCACGCACACAATGATTTATCTGGGACGCGAAAAGCGGACGAAAAAGCGCGTCATGGTCGGAGCGAGCGACGGTCGTACATACGATGGAAAACAACGCTTTGGCGTCAGCGTGTTTGATTTTAAATTGCCGCCACCACCGACCAGCGCCGACGCCAAACTCAGTCCAGTTTTTGTCGGCTACGGACGAATCCCCGGCTTGATCGAAGATTGAACGCTATTGCTCGTCCTCGGATTGCACCGGACTT
>WNGJ01004421.1_pt1 | contig 14628 bp, 11 predicted proteins | sample 5400611 | NCBI WGS metagenome assembly WNGJ01 (sample SAMN13153375, study PRJNA577476) | soil metagenome | isolation source: 40 cm soil or saprolite under Garry oak tree replicate 1 | place: USA:California | collected 2016-06-15
AGATTCGCGACATCGTCTACTTCCATGCCGGCGAGGTGGGTTCAGAGGAGGTACCAACCGGATCAACCTGGTACAGCCACAATGACCCCTTCACTGCCGGCCCCAACCTTGATCTAGCCCGCCAGAAGTTCCAGCAATCGGGTGCCTCCACAGGTCTCACGATCAGATTCCTGGCCTATACCCAGAGTCCACAACCGGCCAAGGTCGGCCAGGTGCTGGCCCAACAGCTGAAGCCGCTGGGGATAAACGTCGAGGTGGACGCCTTCGACACCGCAGTCTGGTTTTCGAAGTTGATCCACAACGACTACGAGATCAGCATCCTCTTTAATGAACGAACCATCGACCCGGACGACTTCTACAGCCTCTTCTGGGTGAAGAACGGAGGAGACAACTCAACGGGCTACTACAACCCCACGCTCGAGCCGTTGATTCAAGCCGCCGCGGCGGAGACGGATCCAGCCAAACGCCGCAGCCTTTACAGTCAGGTCCGGCAGGTCGTCTTCGACGATTTGCCCGGCATGTTCATCCACTACAAAATCTTCTCCTACTTCATGCGTGGCAACGTTGCCGGCTCAACCAGCAATCCGACCCTTGAGTTGCGGCTCGACCGTGTCGGCTTTACCAGCTAGGCGACGCGTTAAGAGTGATACACACTGCGTCTAAGTAACAGGGAGGGATTGCGCAAATAAGCTGAGCCAACACGATGCGATCACGAGAGCCTAGCGCGGCGGAACCCCTCGCGTCTGAGGACCGACTCAATCTGACAACGAGGGCGAAGCTCGTTAGCAGCCGCGTGCAATCGTTGCTAATGCGATGTGTTCGTGTACCGAAGGAAGACTGACGACGAAGTGTTCCGCCTAAGAAAAGCCATGAGTCGCGACTTCGCGATCCTTCAAGAAATGGCTATGAAGGAGATCCTTGCCGGCCAACGTGAGCCATTAACGGCGAAGTGGACACTTCTTCCGCGAGTTGCGGTAGTCGCGGAAAACCAAACCGATGATTTGCGCCGGGTGGTGGGTGGAGCTGCCGTTCGTGTCGGAGCTCCGTTCTATGGTCGAATCGCCGACATAGAAATCGTCATGACAAACCGAGCTGCAATCACCAGTCTCGTTGCTTGGGCGGTAGCCCAGGCTCGACGCCGCAGAGCCCGATTCGCTCGCATCTGGCTAAAGGCGGGTCGCCGATTCGTGCTTGCGACCTACGGGTTCGCTCCGGCCAGATGCATGTGGAGAATGGATCGGTCACACCTGAAGAATGTGCCCGCCGTAGCGATCCCGGACGGCTATCGTCTGGTGACGCTGGCCGATCCATTGCCTAACGACAATATTTGGGCGGCCGCTGTTCGCAAAGCTTTCGCAGCTGAATGGGTTGGCGCTGGACCCGATTTGAGGTCCTGGCGTAGGCGCCAGCGGGCTTCGGGCTTTGATCCATCGTTGTATTTCATGCTTGTGGATCGATCCGGGGAGCCGGGCTCATTTGTGCTCACGTCAATCATCACTCCACCGCGTTCGGACAGGACAGCTCCCGTGGCAATGATCGACAGCGTGGGGACCCTTCCGAATCATCGTCGGCGGGGTCTCGCCCGCTGTCTGATCGCGATTGCGCTCCGCCGCCTTGCGCTGCGTGGAGCGCGCAGCGCTTCGCTATATGTCGACGCGTCGAATGCCAATAAGGCATATGAGCTGTATGAGGCGTTGGGCTTCAGAACCGGCTTTGAGTATTGCGTGTGGCAGCGCGAACTTGTTCCTTCAGATGCAGCCCGACCTAATCGTCGAGATGCAGTCGTGAAGGGAAGCCGCCGTATTTGACCCGTACTGTCTTGGGCGGCGGGTCCATTTTTGATGGCGTCGACGGTCGCATACACGCCGGCGATCTGGCCATGGAGAGCGGTCGGATCGTCGCCATAGGTACGGGTCTGGACGGAGATTCGTTGGTCGATTGCTCAGGGACGACCCTATTACCTGGGCTGATCGACTGCCATGTCCATGTCACGATCCCCGGCCTCGAGTTGGCGATGCTGATCGATCAACCGCTTTCCTACCGACTCCTTATGGCGGCTCGGATCATGGAGCAGACCCTGTTAGCTGGCATCACCACTGCTCGAGATGCGGGCGGAGCGGACGTCGGGTTAAAGATGGCGCAAAGGGATGGAATTGCGAGAGGACCACGACTTCAGGTCAGCATCGGAATGATCAGCCAGATTGGCGGTCATGCTGATGAATGGCATCTAGGAGGCGCCACCGTGGCCGCGCTTTTCCTAAAGCACGTCAACGCTCCAGCCTCTGTGGTCAACGGGCCGGATGACATGAGGCGAGTAGCCAGAGAGCTGATTCGGGCGGGAGCGGACACGCTCAAGGTCGCGACTTCGGGGGGCGTTCTTTCGCCGACAAGCCAGCCGCACCAATCGCACTTGGATGAGGACGAGCTCGAACGTTTGAGCCGCGAAGCGATGCGTGCCGATGTGCCGGTCATGGCCCACGCGCACTCCAATGCCGGTATCAAGTCGGCGATTAAGGCGGGATTCCGCTCGATCGAGCACGGGTCCCACCTCGATGATCAGGCGATCGAAATGATGCTTAGCGCCGGCATCTGGTTGGTGCCCACTTTGTCAGCTTCGCATCACATGCGGTCGCAGCTGGCTGCCGGCCACCCCATGCCTGCAAGGACAAAGACCGCGGTCGAGGAGGTTGCTGCAGCCCATTTCGACAGCGCTAGACGCGCCATAGCTGCCGGAGTTCGGATCGCAATGGGCTCGGATGCCGGAGTTTCTCCACATGGCGCAAACCTCACCGAATTGAGCTTGCTGGTTCAGTGCGGGATGTCTCCAAGCGCGGCTTTGCTATCGGCCACGAGCTCAGCGTCGCGCCTGCTGCGAATCGAAACCGAAGCAGGCACTCTTGAGCCTGGCAAGACGGCTGACATCACTGTCGTCGAGGGAAATGCCTTGGACCTTCCCATACAGCCTGACCGCATCAGAGCCGTCTACCAAGATGGCCGCAAGCACCAACCGACGGTAGACACTCGGTCAATGGATCGCGTTGCTCGCGGAGACCGTCGAGAAGGGACTTTGACCTGAGGCTCCGGACATTCCCAGGAGAGCCGGCCCTGACATGTAATTGGAGCCCAGCAAGGCACGATGCCAGAAGAGTCTTCTCGCAACTCCGTATTAACCCCGATGCGCTCTTCGTGGTTGGGACTTAGCCTCGACTAAGTCAAGGACTCAGTTCGTCCACCGCTTGCCGTCTCGAGCTCAGGGAGTAAACCGTCAATGCTGAAGATCGATCACGTAGCGCTGTGTTCGACCAATCTCTATGAGACCGCTTACCAACTTCGTGACGAATCCGGCCTCGAGAGTTATGAGGGCGGGTATTTCCGCGGCGGGGGCGTCGCGCAACGGGTGGTGCCACTGGGTAACGATCAATACATCGAGATCGAAAGCGTTATCGATCCAGAAGAGGCGCGTCGAGCCGAATGGGGAAACGGGCGCTACATGATGGAAAAAGTGAAGGGCGGTCCCAAATTGCTCGCATTCTGGATCCTCACAGACGACATCGAAGCAGAAGCAGCGCGCCTCGGGGTTAAGATCTGGAACGTGCAGCGCACCAAGCCGGATGGGACGGTACGCGCGAGCAGAACCGCCCCTCCGACCATCGAAGCCGTGACACAGGGACTTCCTCCGTTCTTTGCCTTTGAGGACATGGAGAATCATGCTGCGCGAACCCTGGTTAAGCACCGGGTGCAGCCAACGGGAGTCGCGTGGCTTGAGTTGGGCGGACCCGAGAAACGAATACGAGAGTGGTTGGGCCCTGAGGGCGGCTCGCTGCCGCTGAGGCTGGTCGGAGGCGAACCTGGGATCAGGGCGATGGGTATTGCAACGGCGAGAGGCGAAGAGATCGTCTTGCGGCCAAGGCCTGGTCGATTGACAGAGTGACCTGCGAGCCTAGGGCGGCAGTTCCAAATCTGTTGGACGGGCTCCTCGTGGAAGGGTCGACCTCATCCGCGCCGTCAACGAGGCCACTTCGGTTCAGCGCGCCGCTCAGCGCCGACATAACCCGCCCTTGCGGGGCGACCAATGACTGAGCGACGCGCTTCGGCAGTTAGAGGCGGATACATTCCGGCCCCGCTCAACTCCTTCATTGGTCGCGAAGTCGAGCTGGGCGAAGCCGCGACGCTGCTGGCTGAAAGTCGACTGATTACGTTCGTTGGCGTTGCCGGCGTTGGCAAGACGCGCCTCGCGATCGAACTTGCGACTCGAGTCCGTCATTCGTTTCCGGGCGGAGTCTGGTTCGTAGATCTTGCGTCTGTTTCCAACGAAGACTTGATCGGCCACACGATGTCCACCGTTTTGGGCTTGGCCCCCGAATCTGCATCGGACATAGACAGTTCGATCGCAGGCTTCCTGGCCAAGCGCCGCGCGCTTCTTGTGCTCGACAACTGTGAGCATCTGGCAAATGAGTGTGCGCGCCTCAGCCACCTGTTGCTCTCGCGATGCAGCCACCTCAGAGTGTTGACAACCACCCGCACCAGCCTCGACGTGCCCGGGGAAATCGTCTTCGCGATTGAGCCGTTGTCGACGACGCTCTTGGCAAGCGATCATGGCCCCGACGGGCCCCGGTTACCGCAAGCCTTACAGCTATTCTTGGAGCGGGCTCGAGCTGCTTATCCGAGTCTGCCCGCCGACCCTTCGAATCTCAGACTGATCGGGGAGATCTGCGAGCGATTGGACGGATTGCCGCTGGCAATCGAGCTGGCCGCGCCGTGGGTGAGGACCCTGGGATTGTCGGAATTGGCTGATCACCTTCGCGAACCACTTCAGCTCGTAGGTGATCAAGTGGTTACCGGCAACAGGCATCGCAGCCTGAGATCCGCGATCGCGTGGAGTGTTGGACTCCTTGAGCCCCGTGCCCAGCTTCTGTGGCAGCGACTTTCGGTCTTCGCTGGCTCGTTTGATCTAGATGCCGTCACGGCTGTCTGCGTTGACGATGACCTCGGCCATAGGCACGTTGTTTCGCTGCTGGCTAGCTTGATCGGCGCCTCCCTTCTCCTGCCACAGGATGAATCCGGGCGGCACCGCTACCGCATGCTGGCAACCGTTCGAGCATGTGCTGCTGAAAGTCTGGACGAGGCCGGTGACGGAGACTTGTTCCGCGAAAAACATAAAGTCTGGTACTTGGGTCTGGCGTGCGCGACCGAGAAGGTTTGGTCGACTCCACGACAGGTGGAATGGCTCAATCGGCTTGAGCTGGAATTGGACAACATCCGATCCGGATTAGAGTGGTCGCTTACTCGTGGCGACGACCCGGGAGCGATTCTTCGAGTAACAGAGTCTACTTGGCCGTTCTGGATCGTTCGTGGGCATGAGGGCGAGGCGCGCGGTTGGGTTCAGCGACTACTCGCAGAGTCCAGGCTTCCAATGCAAACAAGGATCCAAGCGATTAACTGGGCCTCTTATCTCGCCCTTGTCAGCGATGATCCCCTGTCGGCCGAGACGTTGGCTGAGGAGAGCGCTAGGCTCTCACCCGGCATTCCTGATGACGCGAGTCGCGCGTTCCTCCTGCGCAGCCACGGGCTTGCTGCTTATAACCAGGGAGACATTCAGAAGGCAGTCGAGTTGATGCAAACGTCGGTTGACCTCTACGCGAGGGTTGATGACCGTCCAGGGCACTACATCGCCATGTATTGGCTGGCAGAGATACTCTGGGCTGCCGGCGACTTGGATCGAGCCGAAGAGTTGCACGAACGTGCGCTTGCACTAAAGCGAGAGCATGGGGATGTCTGGCAGATTTCGTGGTCGCTATTTGGCTTGGCCCTTCTTGCCTGGACTCGAGGTGACGGCGAACGGGCTGAAGATCTTCTCCATCAAAGCCTGGCACTCAGGGTCGAGATCGGTCACCAGTGGGGCATTGCGCTGACGATGGAAGCACTGGCCTGGATAACTCTCGACATCCTACACGCGGTCCGCTGCGTCAGGCTGCTCGGCGCAGCAGATGAGTTAAGGACGCGACTTCACGTCAAGATACGGGCCAATTTTCAGTCCACGCATGACAATTGCGTGAATCGGGCGAGGGCAGTGGTCGGAGAGTCAGCATTTCTTGCAGACTTCCGCAAGGGCCAAGAAATGACTTTCGATGAAGCGCTGGCCTACGCTGCGACGCCTTCACGCAGGCCGAATCCTGCCCGATCCTCTGGACCAGATTCGCTCACCCAGAGAGAGTGGCAGGTGGTACAGCTGATCGCCGAGGGGCTCTCGAATCGAGAGATCGCTGCTCGGTTGCGAATCGCAGACAGGACCGCTGAGTGTCACGTCGAGAACATTTTCTCGAAGCTGGGAGTCAATTCACGGACGAAAGTTGTGGCATGGGTACTTAAGGAGCTCAGCGAAAGCACCGCCTGACAATTCGCAGCTTGGTCTCGGGACTTCTCCCGATGCGGTTCTGCGAGTCCGAGGCTAAGTTAGTACCGCATGATCGGATCACACGGCCACGAATTGCAGGAACCCAGGTCCCCGGTCTTCAGGTACTGGCCGGAGAACCCTTACTGGTCGTTTCAGATGTCGCGTTTGTTGGCGACTGCCACCTATGGAGGTGCCGATTTCGCCGAGTGCCATCTGGCCGCGGTAGAGATGCAGCCGGGTGCAGTCGAGGATTGGGTCTCCGGATGGATCCGTCTGGGCAGCAAGGTCAGGCGAATGGGTGACGATGCGCTTGAAGCCGGCTTTCAAGTTACCGCACGCAATTGCTACCAGAGGGCAACGAACTACTTCCGCGCAGCGGAATTCTTCCTTCAACTGCAGCCGCCAGGGAGGGACGAGCACCGGAAGGAAGAAACCTATCTGGCATGCAGAGCGAGCTTTCAAAGGGCCCTTCCTCACTTACCGCATCAAGTTGAAATCGTAGAGATTCCTTATCAGGGCACGTTCTTGTCTGCCTACTTCTGCCACCCGCTTGGGAATGGCCCCGCTCAGCACCGGCTGATTATCTTTTTCGGCGGCTCCGATTCCGTCGCAGAGGAGTTGTACTTTCTGGCCGCGAGAGCCGCCGTCGAAAGAGGCTACGCAGTTTTGATTGTCGACGGGCCAGGCCAGGGAGCTTCATTGCGGCTTCGCCACATCTATTCCCGGCCAGACTACGAAGTTCCCGTGTCAGCCGCGGTCGATTACGCCCTGACTCGGCCAGAAGTAGATCCCAGACGCATCGCATTGCTCGCGCTCAGCCTCGGAGGGTACTACGCGCCGCGAGCGGCCGCGTTTGAGAAACGGCTCAGCGCATGCATAGCCTGGGGTATCGTCTACGACGCGGCAGCTGTTAACGAGACGTATCCGCTTCCCGACGTAATGGTGCCTCACTTCGCCAGGCTGTTCGGAACATCTTCCGACAAAGAGACTTTGGCTGTAATCGAGCAGCTCACGCTGAAGGACATCATCGGACAGATCGAGTGCCCGACTCTTATCTTGCATGGAGAAGAGGATGCGCTGGTGCCGGTCGCGCAGGCAGTACAGGCCTTCGATGATTTGCGCTGTGATCGGACGTTGCGAGTCTTTCGCCGCGATGAGCCAGGCTGTCTTCACTGTCAATTCGACAGCCTGACCGCGGCACACGCTGCGATGTTCGATTGGTTGGACGTGAAGCTTCCGGCGCGATTCTGACACCCATGCCTACTGAGCCCGCGCGCTACACCGATGTGACTCTAGTCAACTTCCTGGGTAGGCGGCTACACCTACTTGATTTGACGCATGAGCTCTCGCCCGACATACCGGTCTACCCCGGACACATGAAGGTCGCCATGTGGACCCATCTGAGCCACGCTGAATCGAAGCTCCGGATGGGGGACTCCCCGTTCAGGGGATACGCGGTCAATGGCCTAGCGCTCTGCGATCACGACTCGACCCACATCGACGCCATCTACCACTTCAATCAGGATCGGCCCGACCTAACCGCAGACGCGATACCCATGGCCCTGTTCTTCACGGATGCTGTTTGGATTGACGTGTCGGATGTGGCGCCCCGGACCCACATAACGCTCGAACGCATCCATGCTGCCCTAGCTGCGGCCGGAGTTTCGACCCTACCAAAGGGAGGGAGCTTTCTTTACTACACGGGCGCCGCGACCAAGTGGCGCAGCCCGCTGGACTTCGTGACTCAATATCCCGGCCTTGACGAACAGGCTTCGAGATGGATCCTCGATCAAGGTGTCGTCAACGTCCTAACCGACGCGGTGTCGACGGACAACCCTGCCGATCTCTCATATCCCAACCATTCGGTGCATGCCGAGTATCTGGTCAACCACACCGAGGTAGTCGCCAACATTGACCGGATCCCGATGCACAGTGGGTTTGGGGTTGTCTTAATGCCGCTGCGCCTCAAAGGGTGTACTGGATCTCCAGCTCGGATCTGTGCATTGTGGGAAGCGTAGTGGAGACGCCTCCGGTCAGCGTTCGCTGGATCAAACGACCGACCCAGCCGTCGCCCGACAGGCAGGCTGAGGTGGTCGAAACTGTGGCCCGGATCATCCGCGACATTCAATTGGAAGGCGAAACCGCCATCCGCCGGTACTCGCATCAATACGATGACTGGAATCCAGACCGCTTCCGCGTCAGTCGAGGGGATATCGAAGCTGCATACCAAGTGGTCAACAGGGACGAGGTCGATGCCATTCGTTTTGCACGGGACCAGGTGGCCACCTTTGCACGGGTCCAGCGCGATGCTCTTCGCGAGGTCCGTGCAGAGCTTGCTCCAGGGGTCGTTTTGGGCCATCGTCTGCTGCCCGTAGACTCCGTCGGCTGTTACGTCCCTGGCGGCAATTTCCCGCTCATTGCTTCCGTACTCATGCAACTTGTCACGGCGCGAGAGGCAGGCGTGTCCCGGGTGGTTGCCGTTGCGCCACCTAGAGGAAAGGTCATGTCGCCTGCCACCTTGGTTGCAATTGACCTCTGCGGGGCGGATGAAGTCCTGTGCCTGGGTGGCGTCCAGGCCATGGCCGCTCTTGCCTTCGGCTTTGGAGAGGTCGAGCCAGTCGACATGATTACTGGACCAGGCAACCCCTATGTCGCCGAGGCGAAGCGTCAGCTCTTCGGAATCGTCGGGATTGATCTTTTGGCTGGTCCCACAGAGATTCTTGTGATCGCCGATGAGGCGGCAGACCCCGAAATCGTGGCCGGCGACTTGCTCGCGCAGGCGGAACATGGATCAACTTCGCCCGCGCATCTTGTGACCACCTACGCGCCGCTCGCCGAAGCGGTGCTGGAAGCTGTCGAATCCCAACTGGCAGAACTTCCGACCGCTCGCACGGCAGGCGCCGCGTGGAAGGCGCTTGGAGCGATCGCTTTGGTTGGAAGTCGCGAGGATGCCGTTGCTTACTCGGACTGGTTCGCACCGGAACACCTCGAAGTCATCACCACAGATCTGGATTGGTACGCAAGCCGACTTCGGAACTACGGCTCTTTGTTTCTTGGCGAAGAAGCGACCGTCGCGTACTCGGACAAGGCGATTGGCACTAACCACACTCTTCCGACTGGCCGTGCTGCTCGGTACACGGGCGGTCTCTGGGTCGGGAAATTCATCAAGGTGGTGACTTACCAGCAACTGACTAGAGAGGGCAGCAACTACATCGCGCCATACGCCAGCCGTATCTCACGTATGGAGGGAATGATTGGGCATGCGTTGAGTGGGGAGCGGCGTCTAGATAAGTACGGTGGGCGAGCTCGGAGTTGCTGATTCTCAGCGTTGGTTTGGAGGGTCGTTGCGAGCACGTTCGCGGATGCGGAACGCGAGTTTGTTCGCATCCGGCTTGACTGCATGTCAACTCCTCAGCTCCGTGTCGAGCGTGGCAGCCAGAGCACTGGGCGCCTTGATGGACGGGTCGTTCTTGTCACTGGCGGGGCAAGAGGAATCGGCAAGGCGATCGCCGTCGAGATCGGCTTGGCCGGAGCCGTTGTGGCGATTGTTGGCCGCGACATCACAGCCCTCAACGACACGGCCAATCAACTGCGCCAATTCAGAATTGACTGCACGCCCATTCGATGCGATGTGACTGACGAGGCTTCAGTCGAGGCGTGCGGTGACGTGGTCGATAAGCGGTACGGCCGGATAGATGGCGTTGTGGCGAACGCAGGCTTGCCCGGGCCGACCATGCCACTCCACAAGTTGGAACTCATCGATTGGCGTTTCTGTCTGACTTCTAACTTGGACAGCGTTTTCCTGACCTTTCGCCGGTTTATTCCACAAATGATCTCCGCTGGTAGCGGCAGTCTGGTCGCGCTTTCTTCCATGACTGGCAAGCGGCCGCTGCACGGTCGAACGCCTTATGCCGCAGCAAAGATGGGCGTGATCGGGCTCGTCCGGACCCTTGCGGCCGAGCTCGGAGAATTTGGGATCCGCGTGAACTGTCTGTGCCCAGGTGCTGTAGATGGCGACCGAATCCGCAAGGTCATTTTGGCCCAAGCTGAGGCCCGCGGAATCACCACGGACCAGGCTAGCGAGAGCCTGGTCAAAGGGTCGGCGATGGGTCGCTTTGTCACCGAGGCCGAGGTTGCTAGGTCGTGCCTCTTTTTGTTGAGTGATCTTTCGTCCGGCATCACGGGCGAAGATCTCAACGTCAGTGCAGGCACAGTGATGTATTGATGATTTCCCAATCTGGTCCAGGGCTTCGGCAGCCTGCGAGTTTATGACCGTGGATCTTGAGGCCGGTTACCGCTTGGTTAGTCTCGCCAGAAGGCTTGATGAGCGCATGTGGCGGCTCGCCCGGTCCGGTCAAGCGCACTTCGCGGTCCCCTGTTCTGGCCACGAAGCGATTGGAGTCGGCTACGGGATGGCCCTTCGTGCCGGCTACGACTTTGTTGCTCCCCACTACCGCGATCTGTCCGCGATGCTGACGCTAGGACTCTCCGCACGCGACGTAATGCTCCATTTCTTCGCCAAGCGTGACGATCCTTGCAGTGGCGGACGCCAACCCTATGCGCACTTCGGCTCACATAACAGAAGGATCATCACCCAGCAGGGTCCGCAACCAAACCATGTCACTCATGGGGTAGGTGTGGCTTGGGGCTCCGTCATCCTGGGTGAGGATTCAGTGACGTGGATAGCCTTTGGCGATGGCGGCGCCCAAAAGGGCGAGGTTCACGAAGCAATGAACTTCGCCGCCATACACCGCGTGCCCTGCGTTTTCTGCATTGAGACCAACGGTTACACGCAGTCTGTGCCCATCGAGCTCGAGTCGGCACGCCCAGACTTGGTCGCGCGGGCCGCCGGCTACAGCATTCCCGGCATCAGTGTGGATGGGATGGACATCGAGGCGGTTCACCTCGCATCGCTCGAAGCCATAGATCGGGCGCGCAGCGGCGGTGGTCCGACGCTCATTGAGGCGCGATGCTATCGCTTCTTACCAAACACCTCTAACGACGACGACGCACGATACCGCTCGCGCGAGGAAGTCGAGGCATGGCGCCAGCGTGACCCGCTTGTCCTGCTCCGGGCCCGGCTCCCCGTTCCTTTAGTGGATGCCATTGACCAGGAACTGTTGGTGGTCGTCGAGGATGCGGTCGCATGGGCGTCGGAGCAACCAGACAACGAGCCGGCCTCAGCGCTGGAGCACACATATGCCTGATGCGGGACGACGGCTGGCGTTAGTGGATGCCGTGCGCGAAGGTCTTGCACAGGAGATGGAGCGCGATGACCGCGTAGTCCTGTTGGGCGAGGACGTGGGCCGATTGGGAGGCGTGTTCCGAGCGACCGATGGACTACTCGACCGGTTTGGACCTACTCGGGTAGTGGACATGCCGATGGCGGAGCTTGCGATCGTTGGCATTGCGGTAGGACTCGCCATGCGCGGGCTCAAGCCCGTCGCCGAGATTCAGTTCGCTGACTTCATTCACGCAGCCGCCGACCACCTCATTGGGGAGGCAGCGAAAATCCGATACAGGACGGCTGGCGACTGGACATGCCCCATGGTCGTGCGAACGGCCTACGGCGCCGGATTGCGCGGAGGCCCGTATCACTCGCAGAGCGTGGAAGCGATCTATTCACACGTGCCTGGTCTGAAGGTGATTGCGCCTAGTTTCCCTGCCGATGCCAAGGGCCTACTCGCAGCGGCGATTCGCGACCCTGATCCTGTGCTCTTTCTCGAGCACAAGCGCACGTATCGGGCGATCGTCGACGATGTACCGGAGGGTGAGCATCTGGTCGAGCTCGGTACGGCTCGTGTCGTGCGTGGCGGGGACTCGTTGACGCTGCTCTCCTACGGCATGATGTTGCACGAGTCTCTGGCCGCCGCTGAGGAGTTATCTCGGGACGGCATCGAGGTCGAGGTAATTGACCTGAGGACGCTGCTGCCGCTTGACACTGATACGATCCTCAGCTCGGTTGCACGCACCGGCCGGCTCTGCGTTGTGCACGAGGACCTAAGGACTATGGGGCTAGGCGCAGAGCTGGCGGCCCTTGCGGCGGAAGCGTGCTTCGACCGTCTCAAGGGCCCACCGCTACGGGTGACAATGCCCGACATCGGTGGAATTCCTGTCTCGGATCGGATGGAAGATGCCATCCTCCCCAACCAGAGCCGAATCTCCGAAGCGATACGCGGGCTGATGGCGCGGAGTTCCACTCATCTCGTTACCTCGAGTGCCTTCGACGCCGCGATTCCTGAAGCTGCCAGCGTGATCGAAGTCTCTTTGGAGCAAGAACACCTGGAATTGGTCGTCGACGCCCTAGCCAAGTCGCTGAAGAAGTTTCCTGACCTCAATGCGGAGTTCACCTGGGACGGCATCGTGCACCAGCCAGAGGTGCGTTTGGATCTCGATCTGGGCCCCGTGGCGCCGGCCCGAGGAGGCGGCACTTTTACAGTGGTTGACTACGGCCGCAACTCCTCGCTGCTTGGCACTGCGGCAGTCCGCCCAGGGCAGACTGGGTCGCTCCGCGTGGGTGCGGTGCGCGACGGCAGATCGTGGCTTGCTCTAACCGTCGACCACCGCGCTGTTGACGGAGGCACAGCCGGGCGCTTCCTGACTGACCTAAAGGCTCAACTGGAGACTGGGATGTGAGATGGATATAGAGCTACCCAGGCTAGCTGACACTCTGGTGGAAGGCACAGTTGCGCGCTGGCTTAAATCCGCGGGAGACAGCGTGCGCAAAGGGGAGCCATTGGTCGAAATTGACACCGACAAAGTGAGCTCGGAACTTGAGGCCCCCGCCGATGGTGTGCTGGCCGAGATTCTCGTCCAGGCAGGAGAGACCGTCGAGGTGGGGCGGGTGATTGCGCGCATCACGATTGAAGATGAACCGATCGTGGCTAGCCGCGAGAAAGCAGAACCCACGTTGGTGCCCTCCTCTGTGTCGATTTCGCAGGCGCCTCAACAAACCCATCGGGGGTTGAGCCCGATGCGCAGCCGGATAGCGGAGCGGATGCAAGAGGCTCGAGCCACGATCCCACAGGGGGCGTGTGTGCGTGAATTCAACGTCTCCGGAGTTGCGCGCGGCGAAGGCGGTTGGACGGCGCGTTTCGTGAAAGCGCTGGCACTCGCAGCCGATGTTTCCGACCTCGGCGTCGCGGTGGAATTGCCGGAGGGGTTAATCGTGCCCGTAGTGCGAGGTGTTATCGAGGCCTCATTGGAGGAGGTGGGGGGCTCGATCGCGGATCTTGCCGCACGGGCGCGACGAAACCAGCTTCAGCCCGGCGACGTGACTGGCGCAGGGATGACGGTCACCAACGTCGGCTCGGTTGGCACGCTGATGGCCTTTCCACTTGTGGTACCTGGACAGCCTGCAATCCTGGCCCCTGGCGCGGTCCGCGACGGCCGTTGTTACGTGACACTCTGCTACGACCGGCGGAAACTCGACGACTATGCCGCAGACCACTTACTCGCTCGGGTCGAAGAACAACTCATGAGGCTCAGCTAAAAAGGAAGGCGTTGACGGCTGGCGAGGGAAGCTGCAGCTTGGTGAGTTCTCGTCGTTTAATCCATCGGCCACAACTCGAGTGACGGACGACGATGTCAAGGGGCCGACGATCCCTAACTGGTAAACCCCACCCGGTCGAACCGCAACTCAAGTGTCGGATTGCTGGTTGAGCCGCCAACGTCCCCGCGCATGAGGTAGGAGAACGTGTTGTAGTGGATGAACATGCCGGGTAAGTCGTCGAAGACGACCTGCCTGACCTGACTGTAGAGGCTGCGGCGCTTGGCTGGATCCGTCTCAGATGCGGCAGCGCGGATCAATGGCTCAAGGATCGAGTTGTAGTAACCCGTCGAGTTGTAGCCGCCGCCCTTAGCCCAAAAATTTCCATAGAAGCCATCTGGATCGATGGTTCGTGCAAAGAACAGGATACTGATCTCGTAGTCGTTGTGGATAAGCTTCGAAAACCAGACTGCGGTGTCGAAGGCGTCCACTTCGACGTTGATCCCCAGCGGCTTCAGCTGTTGGGCCAGCACCTCGCCGACCTTGGCCGGTTGTGGACTCTGGGTATAGGCCAGGAATCTGAGCGTGAGACCTGGGGAGACGCCTGATTGCTGGAACTTCTGGCGGGCTAGATCAAGGTTGGGGCCGGCAGTGAAGGGGTCATTGTGGCTGTACCAGGTTGATCCGGTTGGTACCTCCTCTGAACCCACCTCGCCGGCATGGAAGTAGACGATGTCGCGAATCT
>WNGJ01004422.1_pt1 | contig 14628 bp, 13 predicted proteins | sample 5400611 | NCBI WGS metagenome assembly WNGJ01 (sample SAMN13153375, study PRJNA577476) | soil metagenome | isolation source: 40 cm soil or saprolite under Garry oak tree replicate 1 | place: USA:California | collected 2016-06-15
CTCGTCTCTGTCGGTGCGGCCGGTCTCACGGTCGCCGCGGGCCGGCTCGCGGACGCGATCGGTGCGGTGCCGGCTCTACTCGGCGCGGCAGGCGTGATGACCGCGGCGAGCGTGCTCATGACGCTCTCCGGCAGGGCGGAACCGCTCGTCGGACTAGCCGCGCTCCTCCTCGGCGCGACGCAGGCCGCGAACCCGGTCGTCGCGTCCGCGGTGGAACGGATCATCCCGCCCGCGCGCGCGGCGCAGGGTTACGCGACGTACCAGGTCGCGTTCGCGCTCGGCTTCGGCGCAGGCGGCACGGCCGCGGGCTTCCTCTACGAGGCCGACCCGCTCCTGCCGTTCATCGCGAGCGCCGCGCTCGCGCTCCCGGTCGCCGCGATCGTTGCCGCCGTACTCGCGAGCGCGGCACCAAGCCTCGGCTCAAGCGAAGTCGCGTAGCCCGATCTGGGCAGCGACCTCGCGCGCGCGACGCTTGCTCACGATCGCGGTCCAGTCCTCGGGATCCATGCGCTCCGCGATCGCGGTCGATCCAGCGATATCGGCGAACAGCACCGTGAGGGGGCGGCGCTCGCTCGGCCCGACGGTCGCACGCGTCGCCGTCGGCTCAGACTTGGTCAATCCCTCGATATTTCCCGCTCCCCTAGGGCGTAGGCGATCCCCGCCGCCGTCGGCATCGCGCGCCCCCGTTCGAAGGCCGCCCTGAACTCGGGCGCGATGTCCTTCTCCTCCGCGCGCGCGTCCGGCTTCGAGATCTCGTGCAGAAGACCCGTGCCGGCGCGCTCCGCTAACGCGGTCGCGAACCCGACGAGCGTTGCCTGCCGCTCGCCGTCGCCCTGGTAGCCCGCGAGCTCCGCGCAGTTGCTCGCGATGATCACCAAACCCGATAGGTCGTTGTCCTCGGTGAAGATGCGCGCGGCCTCGCGGAACGCGGCGAGCGCGCTCGAGAACTCCCCACGCTTCGCGTCGATCATCCCCACGAGGTGAAGGCTCCACGCAAGGTCGAAGCGGTTCGTGCCCGCCCGATGCACGGCGAGGGCGTCCTGCACCGCGAGGCGCGCTTCCTCGAGACGCGATGGGTCGATCGCGCCTCGTCGCCCGAACTGCAGGAACGTCGCGAGCCCGAACGCAGCGCGCGCCACACCGGCACGGTCGCGGATCCGAGCCCACTTCTCGCGCGCGCTCCGCAAGAGGTCGAGGGCCTGAGAGAGATCGGACCCGGGGATGCCATAGACGAACGAGAGGTTGTACTCGGCGTTCGCCTGGGCGGCATCGTCACCATGGGCGCGCGCGATCTCCGCCGCCTTGACGTACCCGTCGCTCGATGTTCGCGTATCGCCACGCCAGTACGCGATGCCGGCCGACGCCTCCAGCGCATTCATCAACACGAGCGGTGGGACCGCGCTCGTCGGAAGAGCCAACACGCGTTCGCACCAGCGGGCCCCCTCGACCAGATGGCCGCGAACCTGCCAGAAGCGCCAGAGCGCGAAGACGAAGCGGCAGGCGTCCTCGGCGCGACCAGATTCGATAGACCACCAGAGGCCGGCACGAAGGTTGTCGTGCTCGAGCTCGAGGAGATCCAGCCAGCGCTTCTGATCGGTCCCCTGGACATGCGGGCGCGCCTGTTCGGCGAGCCCCAGGTACGCTCGACTATGGCGCGTGCGGATGAGGTCGCGCTCGTCGCTCTCCGCGAGTCGTTCGAGCGCGTAGTCGCGGATCGTGACGAGCATCCGGAAACGTGGCTCGCCGTCGACCTCGGACTGGCGCACCAGACTGTGCTCCACCAGGGCGCTGAGCACATCGAGAAGATCGCGGCCGAGCTCGTCACCAGGGCAGCAAACCTCTTCGATCTGCGGAAGCATCACGCCATTGACAAAGACTCCAAGCCGCGCGCAGAGACGGCGCTCAGTCGGGTCCAGGAGATTCCAGCTCCAGGCGATCGCGCCGCGCAGGGTGCGTTGCCGCTCCGGGAGATCTCGCGCGGTTGAGGCGAGCATGTCGAGTCCCTCGCGCAGCTTGGGGAGCATCGCCTGCGGCGTGAGCACCTTCACACGGGCCGCCGCCAGCTCGATCGCGAGCGGCAGTCCGTCGAGCCGGCTGCAAATCTCGGCGACGGCGGAAGCGTTCTCCGGCGTGACTCTGAAGGCCGGGCGCACCGCACCCGCACGCTCAACGAAGAGCCGCACCGCGTCGGACTGCGCGAGCACCTCAAACGCCGGCAGATGTTGCGGGTCCGGTACCTCGAGGGGAGGCACCGGAAACTCCTGCTCTCCGGCGATGCGCAAGGGTGCCCGGCTCGTTGCGATCACTTTGAGTGCGGCGCTCGCACCGAGAAGCTGCCCAACGACAGGCGCCGCGGGAAGGATCTGCTCGAAGTTGTCGAGCACAAGCAGCATCCGCTTGTCCTTGAGGTGATCGATCAAACGCGGGAGCGGCAGCTCCGAGCCACTCACCTGCACGCCGAGGGTGTGCGCGATCGTCGACGGAACGAGCTCCGGGTCGGTGATGGGCGCGAGCGGGACGAAGAATGTGCCGTCGCCGAAAGCGGCCGCCGACTCCTCCGCGATGCGCAGCGACAGTCGGGTCTTCCCTGTTCCTCCAGGCCCGGTGAGGGTCACGAGCCGCGCGCGCTCCAGAAGTCGCTGACCTTCGGCGATCTCGCGCGCTCTTCCGATGAACGACGACGGTTGCGCCGGCAGGAACGTCGCCGTCCGATCGAGGCTGCGGACGGGCGGGAAGTCCGCGGGGGTCCCAACGATGACGAGCTGGTAGATCCGCTCCGGCCGCGCGAGGTCCTTGAGCCGGAACTCACCGAGATCACGAAGGGAGATGCCGTCGCCGAGGTTCGCGCGCGCGAGCGTGGCCGTCGCTTCGGTGATGAGCACCTGTCCGCCGTGGCCCGCCGCGGCGACGCGAGCCGCGCGGTTGACGTCGATGCCGACGTAGTCGGCCCCGGCCTCCGCGCTCGCGGGACGGCCCTCGCCGGTGTGCATCCCCATACGGACGCGCACGGTCGCGCCGTGCGGGAACGTCGCGTTCGCGAGGGCGCGCTGCGCGGCCGCCGCGGCGCGGACGGCGTCCACGGCCACGGAAAAGACCACGAACAGGGCATCACCTTCGACGCGTATCTCGACGCCGCCGTCCTTGATCGCGTCGCGAAGGATCCGGGTATGGGTCTCGAGGACGTCCTGATAGCGGGCGGTGCCGAGCTCGTTCTGAAGCTTGGTCGAGCCCTCGATGTCGGTAAACAAGAAGGTCAGGGTGCCGGCCGGCAACCCTCTCCCCACGCTCATCCTGGCTTGATTCTGCGCCATCTCGCGTTTGCCAAGACCCGCTGTACGCCGTAGACAAGCACCATGCGCAGCGCTCCCGACGACATCACCGAAACGCTTGCCAGTCTCGCGATCTTCGCCGACCTCACGCGCCCCGAGCTTGAAAAGGTGGCCCACTCGCTCGAGGAGCGCTATTTCGCGCAGGACGAGCGCGTGTTGCGCGAAGGCCTCACCGGATCGGGCTTCTACATCGTGCTCGAGGGCGAGGCCGCGCTCGTTGCACACGGCAAGCGGCTCGGCACGCTCGGCCGCGGCGATTTCTTCGGTGAGATATCCGTCCTGCTTGGCGAGCCTCCCGTCGCCGACGTCATCGCGGCCAGGCCGCTGCGCTGCCTCGTCGTGCCGGGCGAGCTCCTGCGGGAATTCCTCCAGACCCATCCCCGGGTCTGTTACCGCCTCCTCGTCGCTGAAGCACGGAAGCTCGCGAACGTGACGCGGAGGAGCGCCTGACCGATCGTCCCCACCCGCCTGGCGACTATCCGGTCGTCGTCGTCGGCAGCGGTCCAGGGGGTCTTCAGATCAGCTACTCGCTCTCGCGCCTCGGCCTCCGGCACGCGGTCATCTCGGCCGATGAGAGCGCGGGAGGGATGTTCCGCAAGTGGCCCTTCTTTCAGCGCCTCCTTTCGTGGACAAAGCCGTACGCACCATTCGAGCAGGGCACCCGCGAGTACGAGCGCTACGACTGGAACAGCCTGCTCCCCGAGGAGCAGGAGTGCCGCGCGCTCATGTGCTCGATGATGGACGGCACCTCGTACTACCCGTCCCGACCTGAGATGCAACGGAGCCTCGAAGCGTTCGCCGACCGCGCCGGCGTCGCGGTTCGCTACGGCTGCCGCTGGACCGGGACGCGCCGCGACGGCGATCGTTGGGTGCTCCAGACGAGCGACGGCGAGTACCGCTGCCAGGTGCCGATCTTCGCCGTCGGCGTGGCCGAGCCGTGGCGTCCGCAAATACCTGGGATCCAAGACGTGCCCCACTACGCAGAGACGCGTCCCGCCGAAACCTATGCGGGGCGCCGGGTGTTCATCGTCGGCAAGGAGAACTCCGGCTTCGAGCTCGCGACCGGTTTTTTACAGTGGGCGAGGCAGATCGTCCTCGCCTCTCCGTCACCCGCGAAGCTGTCGATCAACACGCGGTCGCTCGTCGGAGTCCGCGCGCGGTACGTGCAGCCGTACGAGGATCACGTCCTCGCCGGCGGAGTCATCGTGCTCGATGCATCGATCGAGCGCGTCGAGCGCACCGGCGACACGTTCCGCGTGCACACACGCAAGGCCGACAGCGCCGCCGAGCTCGTGTTCGAAGTCGACGATGTGATCGCGGCGACTGGCTTCACCAGTCCAATCCTCGATCTGCCGAACCTCGGCGTCGCGACGGTCGGGCGCAACAAGCTGCCCGCGCAAACACCGTTCTGGGAGAGCGCGTCGGTCCCGGGCGTGTACTTCGGCGGAACGATCCACCAGGCCTCGCCCGGCCTGCGCAAGCACGGGATGCCGAGCAACTCCGGCGGCGTGAACGGCCATCGCTACAACGGCCGCGTCCTCGCGCGCGAGGTGGCGCGAAAGCACTTCGCGATCAACCCCGAGCGGCCGGTAGTGGCGCGGGCCGAGGTCGTGTCCTATCTATTGCACGAGGTCACGAACGCACCGGAGCTCTGGCACCAGAAGTCCTACCTTGCGCGAGTGCTCGTCCGCGACGAAAAGCGCGGCATCGTCGACGACGGGATCCTCCCACTGCAGAGCTTTCTCGATTCGGGCCCGGCCGAGGCTGTCGCCGCCACGCTCGAAGAGAACCCGGCCGGCGACATCTACCCGGTCCTGTACACGCGGCGCGGCGGCGTCAGCACGGAGCACGATCTGCCGCCGAACCCGCTTCACGACTTCCGCACCCGCGATCACGAGCGCGCGGTCGTCGGGGCACTCGAGGGTCTGCTGCTCTAGAAGCGGCTACTTGCCGTCGGTGAGACCGATCACGTTCCCATCTGGATCGCTGAAGAGGGCGATCGTCGTCGTTGGTCCGACCTTCGTCGCGGGGAACACGACCTTGCCGCCGTTGTCGGTGGCCTTCTTCAGCGTCGCGCCCAGGTCGCGGACCACGACGTAGAACGTGACGAAAGGCTTCGGGCCGCGGAGCGGACCGATGCCGCCGCCGATGCCTTTGCCGCCGGCGTCGGTGTCGACGAACGTGTAGTTGTTTGGGACCTCGTTCATCTTCCAGCCGAGCACCGCGGTGTAGAAACGACGCGCCTTCGCCGGATCCGCGCTATTGACCTCGAAATTCGTGACCGGATCGCCCACGTAGACCTCCCATTGCGCTGTTGCGCGAAGGACCTTACGTTAGTCTGCACTTACCAATGAAGTCAAGCGACCACTCCCGGAGAACGGCCGGCGGCTAGACCGTCGTCATCGGCGTGCGGCGCCTCGTCGCTTCGAGCGCCGCCTCGTTCGAGATGCCGACCGCGTTCACCAGGGCGCCCGCGACGAGAAGTGCCGCGCCGACGTACATCGCCAGATGGAATGCGTCGGTGGACTGGTCGCGATCCGCCTCGATGCGCGCGGTCACTTCCTGGGGGCACGAGGCAGGACAACGCGGCACGTTCATCGGCGAGTAGTCGTGGCGGAACGCCGGGTCGGAGGGATCGGTCCCCGGAAGGCGCGCGGCCATACCCGAATAGAAGCTCGCCGTGATCGCGACAAAGATCACCGCTCCCGCGAGCTGAGGGCCGACTCGCGATATGGCGTTGTTGACGGCCGAGGCGACCCCCGAGTTGCGGACCGGCACGCTTGTCATCAGCGCCGTCGTAAGCGGGGCGACCATCATCGCGAGCCCGAATCCGAAGATGATCTGACCGGGCAGAAAGTCGACGAACCACTCGCGCGGCGGGATCCAGCTCGACGGGTCGCCCGGGGTGAAGATCCATGCCGCGCTCGTCGCCGGGACTCGGGCGAACCACAGCACTCCGATCGCCATGAGCGCCGGGCCCACGGTCATGAAGATCTTCGGACCGAGACGCACCGCAAGAGCACCGAAGCGCGTCGACAGCACCACGAGGAGAACGCCGCCCGGAATGCCCGCGAGGCCCGCGGCCGACGCCGAGTAGCCGAGCACGCCCTGGAGGAACAGGGCAAGGTAATAGAACGTGACGTAGAGCGCGCCGTAGATGAGGAGCGTCGAGATGTTGGTGATCGTGAAGTTCCGCGAACGGAAGAGCTCGAGCGGCACGAGCGGATCGCGGCTGCGCCGCATCAGGAACGGGAACGCGATGGTCGCGACGATGCCGGCAACAAGCGCGACATACGCCAGCGGATCGCGCCACTCACGCTGTTGACCGTAGGTCGCGCCGAAGCTGAGGCCGCCGACCGCGACAGCCACCACCGCGGCACCAAGCCAGTCGAAGCGCCCGGTGGCGTTCTCGTTGCGGCTCTCCGGGACATAGAGGGCGGTCGCCCAGACCGCGAGGACGACAAGCGGAACGTTGATGAGGAATGCGACGCGCCACGAGATCGTGTCGACAAGGATGCCGCCGATGAACGGTCCGAGGATGGTCGTCGCCGCCGTCGCCGAGGCCCACACGCCGTACGCGCGTCCCTGGGCTTCGCCGCTGAAGGTGGCTGTGAGAAGCGCGAGTGACCCCGGCACCAGGATCGCGCCGGCGGCGCCCTGCAGGATGCGCGACAGGACGAGGAACTCCATGTTCGGCGCGAGGCCGCACAGCACACTGGTCAGCCCGAAACCGACGAGCCCGATGAGGAAGACGCGGCGCCGGCCATAGAAGTCAGACAGCGCACCCGCGAGGATGAGGAGCGCAGAGAGCGTCAGCAGGTACCCGGCGTAGACATACAACTGGCCCTCGAGCACGCCGAGGAGCGTCGTCGGTAGCTCGCGGCCGATCTTCGGCAGCGCGACGGTCACGACCGACGAGTCCACGAAGACGATGGACGAGCCGAGGACCGCCGCGATGAGCGTCCAGCGCTGACGTCGGCTCACATCCGCTCCCCTGCCTCGATGGCGACCTGCACCCTATTCCCGAGCGGCGCGAGCGGACAAACCCACTTCGGGTCGTAGCGGCAGGACGGGTGGTACGCGAAGTTGAAGTCGAGCACGAGCTCGTCGCCGATCGCGCCCAGGTCCGCGCTCTTCGCAGTGTCGAGAAGATACCGGCCGCCGCCGTATGTCGTCTTGCCCGCGGTCGCGTCGCGGAACGGCAGGAACACGCCGCCCGAGTACGCGTCGAGCCAGAAGATCTCGAGAGACCCGACGTCGAGCTCGACGACGCCGAACCTCACGAAGGGGATCACGCCACCGGTGCTCGTCCCCACGTCGTAGCGCTCCTCGGGAAGCGGTCGCACTCTGCCGCGCTTCGCGAAGCGCGGGTCGTAGTCGTAGTACGGGAGTCCGCGGAAGGTCGACCGATCCGATTCGAGAAGGGGCGACTGCGGGTGCGCGCGAAACAGCTCGTCGCGTGTCGATCGCCAGAGCGCGTGCGCGGCGGGGGCATTCGTTGGCAGATTCGCGCGCACGCCCGAGTACATGTCGGCGACGCGCCGGCGCCAGTCGAGCAGCGTGAGATATTCCTCGCTCACCGAAGCGCGAGATCGGCCTTCGCGAAGAGCCCGCCCATGGCGCGTGTCACGGTCGGGAAAGCATGGATCGTCTGCGCGAGGAGCGAGATCGGTGTTTTGAGCTTGACCGCGAGCACCGCCTCGTGGATCGCCTCCGATGCAGCCAGTCCGCCGATGAACGCGCCGACGACGATCTTGTTCTTGCGATCGATGACGATCGAGACGTGGCCTTCCGACTCGCTCACATAGCCCTTCGCACTCGTCGCCAGGTTGGCGGTCTCCTCGTAGGCGTCGATGCCCCGCGCGGTCGCCTGCTCCAGAAGCAGCCCGACCCCAGCCGTCTCGGGGTCGGTGTAGACGGCGCGCGGTGTCGCGCTGAAGTCGGCACGGACGTTGTCACCGAGCGCGATCTTCACCGCCGTCTCGCCCTCGTAGTGGCCGAGGTGGGTCGAGAGCTCGTGGCCGACGCAGTCGCCGATCCCGTATACGTGCTCGGCAGCGCGAAGCGTGTCGTCGACCTTCAGAAAGTCCCCGCCGTCGTATGCGATCCCGACTGCATCGAGGCCCAGGCTCGCGAGCGCGGGCGCGGCCGTGCGGCCGACGTTGAGCTCGATGACCGCGGCCTCCACCGTCGATCCGTCGGCGAGCTCCACGACGTGCTCGCCCCCCTTGCCGGCGCGTGGCCGGATGCGCTGCGCCCGCGCGTTTTCGCGCACATCCACGCCGTCCGCGCGGAGCGTTTTTGCCAAGAGGGCTGAGCTTCGCGGGTGGTCCGTTGGATTTACCTGCCGTGGGCTCACCAACGTCGTGCGCACGCCGAACCGCGCGTAGACCTGCGCGAGCTCCGTTCCCGACGGCCCTGCGCCGAGGATGACGATGCTTCTTGGAAGCTCGCGGAGGCTCGTGCCTTCTTTGTTCGTCCAGAAGCCCGCCTCGGCGAGGCCGTCGAGCTTCGGCACCTTCCCGATCGAGCCGACCGCGATGATGAGGTCGCGCGCCTCGAGCTCACGCACTGCGTTATCCGTCCGCACGACCACCCTGCCGGGTCCGGCGATCTTCGCCGACCCGCGTACCGGCACCGTGCCCGCGGCCTTGTAACCCTTGATGTGACCGGAGTCGTCGGGATAGTCCCGGCCCTCGCGAACGATCATGTAGTCGCGCCGCGCTGACGCTCTCTCCCACGGATAGTCGCCACCGCAGGCGCGGATCTCCGCCGCATGCAGCAGTGTTTTTGACGGCATGCAGCCCCAGAACGCGCACGTGCCGCCGAACAGGTCGCGTTCCACGAGCGCGACCGTCGCGCCGCGAGCGCGCGCATGACTGGCCGCGGCTTCGCCCGATGCGCCGGCGCCGATGATGACGAAATCGAAGCGTTCGCTCACGCGAGATCCGTGTAGTGAAGGCCACCGTCCGCGCCCCACACGAACACGTCCAGGCGCGAACCGCTCCACACGCATGCGACCGCCCGGCCGCCGCGCGGCGCGCCGGCGACATCCCGCCAATCGACCCAACGCTTTCCGTCCCACCAGCGGTGCCGCAGGACGCCGTCGATACCGATCGCGAACACATCGATGCGGTCGGCGTCACGGGCGGCGGCGGCCGGCTGTCCGGTGAACGCGCCGCCGAGGGATTCCCACCCGTGCCAGCTCTTCCCGTCCCAGTACCGCTCCCAGACCTGACCGTCCTCGTGTAGAGCGAAGACCTCGGTCTCGCCGGTCGTTCCCCAGGCCGCGGCGGCGGCTCCCGTTCGGAGCGCGCCGCCGAGCGGGGTCCAGTGCGTGGTTACTTGATGAGGCCCTGCTTCTTCAGCCATGCGGCCGCGACCACCTTGCTGTCTGCCTTGTCGACCGCGACCTGCTTGTTCATGTCGTTGAGCTCGGCCTGCGTGAGCTTCGCGCTGATCGAGTTGAGTAGCCGCTTGAGTGTGCCGTCGTCCTTCTGGAGAAGCGCGTTGCGCACGACCGGCGCGATGTTGTCGGCGAGCTGCAGGTGCTTGTCGTCGTCCAAAAGTACGAAGTTCTTCGCCACGATGCTCGGATCGCTGGTGAAGAGAAGACCGATGTCGATCTGCTTGCCATCGAGCGCCGTGATCGTCAGCGGGCCACCCGTGTCGAGCGGCTTGAAGTCCTTGAATGTGATGCCGTACGTGTTCTTGAGGCCGAGCGCGCAGAAAGGACGCTGCGGGCACTCTGGCGGGCCGCCGAGGACCATGTCCTTCGCGACCGGCACGAGGTCACTCAGCTTCTTGAGGTTCTTGGAGGTGGCGGTGGCTTGCGTCACGACGAATCCGTTCTGGTCGGTCGCCGCGGCGTAGTCGAGCACGGTGAGGCTCTTCGGGTCGAGAGCCTTCTGCAACCCGGTCTGGGTCGCCTTGGGATCGGTGCTCGGCTTGGCGATCGTGCCGTCCTTGTCGACAAATGCGAGGAGCGTCGCCAGGTACTCGGCATCAACGTCGATCTGACCCGACTCGAGGGCCGGCTCCACGATCTCGCGCGCACCCAGGTTGAACTTGCGGGTGACCTTGTACCCGTTCGCCTCGAGGATCTGGGAATAGAGCTCGCCGAGCGTGATCTGCTCGTAGAAGTTGGTCGAGCCGACGATGACGTCGGGCTTGGTTCCGCCGCCTCCGGCACCGCCGCAGGCGCTCGCCACGACGGCGACCGCGACGAGTGCCGCAAAGATTCCTCCGCGCTTCATGTGGATCCTCCCCGGCCGTAGCGCTTAGGCTGCCGGCCACGCGTTTTGAGTATGACCGCTAAGGTCCGACACGAGCCTGAACGCCTAGCGGATGGCGACCATTCCCGGCGGCACCGTCGCTCGCTCGAGTGCAGCAAATGAGACTTCGGTAACGATGGCGAGGAGCGCCACGAGGAGAGCGCCGGCCATGAGCTGGTCGTACTCCTGGAGCGCGAGCCCATCGACGATGAACCGGCCGAGCGCGCCGCCGGCCACGAGGGCACCGAGGGTGGCGGTCGCGACGACGTTCACGGCCGCGGTCCGGATACCGCCGAGCATCAGCGGCAGGCCGAGGGGTACTTCGATCGAGCGAAGGATCTGGCCCTCGCTGAGCCCCATCCCGCGTGCCGCCTCGACGATGTCGCGATCGACCTCGCGAATGGCCACGTACGAGTTGGTGAGGATCGGCGGGATCGCGAGCGGCACGAGGGCGAAGACGGTCGGCCAGAAACCGAGGCCGAGACCGAGCGATATCGCGATGACCAACCCGAATGCGATGAGCGCGAGCGACGGCAAAGCGCGCCCGATGTTCGCCACGTTGATCGCGATGAAGCCCGCCCGTCCGGTGTGACCAAGGTAGAGCGCGATCGGCATGGCGATGACGAGAGCGGCCAGAACCGAGAGGCCGGAGAGCTCGATGTGTTCGAGGACGCGGATCGGGATGCCGTGCGAGCCCTGCCAGTTCACAGGATCGGTGAGCCAGCGAGCCAGAGCGACGAGAGCGCTCATCTCGCCTGAGTCCAGGGCGTCAGCGCTCGCTGCGCGAGGACGAGCGCGCCGTCCGCGACCACGGCCAGTAGGACCGAGCCGAGCGCGCCGACGATGAGCGCGGTGCTGAAGAACAGCTGGATACCCAGCTCGATGAAGTAGCCCATTCCGCCCTGACCGATGAGCGCGGTCACGGTGACCAGACCGATCGTCGTGATCGTGGCCACCCGGATGCCCGCGAAGATCACAGCGAGCGCGAGCGGGATCTCAACGCGCCAGAGGATCTGCCGATCGGTGTAGCCCATGCCGCGCGCCGCGTCGCGCACCTCGGCGGGGACGCCGCGAACCCCTGCCACGATGTTGCGGATGAGGATGAGGAGCGTGTAGCTCACGAGACCGATCTCCGCCGTGAGCAGCGAGAGGCCGGTGTAGGGAATCAGGAGAGCAAACAGGGCCAAGCTTGGGATCGTGTAGAGGATCCCCGTCGTCCAGGTGATCGGTGCGTAGAGCCTGGGAATGCGCAGCGCCGCGAGCGAGAGGACGAAGGCGATCAGCAAACCCACGACGACCGCGATCACGGTCAGCTCGAGATGCTCGCCCACCCGCAGTCCGATCTCGCCCGCGTGGCTCTGGAGCCAATCCCATCGGATGAGCGGCTCGCCAGGGGTCACTGCTTTTCCTCGGTGCGAAGAAGCCGGCCGATGTGCGAGAGCGTCAGCACGCCCAGGTACCGATCGCCGTCGCGCACCATGCCGACCTGCGTTTCCGACGCGAGCATCTGGGCGAGCGCGTCCCGCAGGCTCATCGCAGGCGAAAGGACAGGCGCGCCGTCGAAGCGCGATGGATCCACCGGCGGATCGAGCTCCGCCCCACCCACCGTGAGGAGCGCGAGGCGTTTCAGCCCGCGATCGCTGCCAACGAACTGCGCGACGAAGTCGTCGGCCGGCCGAGCGAGGAGCTCCCCAGGCGGCGCGAATTGCACGAGCTTGCCGGCGCGCATGATCGCGACGCGGTCGCCGAGCTTGATCGCCTCGTCGATGTCGTGCGTCACGAAGATCACGGTGATTCCTTGTGCGCGCTGCAGCTGGAGGAACTCGTTCTGAAGACGCTCGCGGACGATCGGGTCGACCGCGCCGAAGGGCTCGTCCATCAGCATGAGCGGCGGCTCGGCAGCGATCGCGCGCGCGACGCCGACGCGCTGGCGCTCGCCGCCCGAGAGCTGCGCCGGATACCGGTCGCGCATGCGCGCGGGATCGAAACCGATGAGCGAGAGGAGCTCGTCGACGCGGACTCGAACGCGCGCGGGAGGCCAGCCGAGAAGCTCCGGGACGGTCGCCACGTTCTCGCCGATGGTTCGGTGCGGGAAGAGGCCGACCTGCTGGATGACGTACCCGATGCGCCTGCGGAGCTGGGTCGGATCCTCCGTAAGGACGTTCTGCCCATCGATGAGGATCTCCCCCGACGTCGGCTCGATGAGTCTGTTCACCATGCGAAGCGACGTCGTCTTGCCGCAGCCCGACGGCCCGATCAGCACGGTGATGCGGCCGGCGGGGGCGGTGAGGCTGAGATGGTCGACCGCGACGGTGTCGCCGTAGCGCTTGGTGACCTCGCGCAGCTCGACCGTCGCGCCACGACGTTCGGCCATTCAGCAAGGATAGGGACGAGACGAGGCTCGTATCGTCCGCGTGATGAACCGACCGCCGACCGCCGTCCTCGCCGTGTTCGTGGCTGTCGTCCTGATCGGTGGAACGAACTTCGTCGCCGTCCGCTTCAGCAACCGCGAGCTTCCGCCCTTCTGGGGCGCAGGGCTGCGCTTCGCGATCGCAGGCGCGCTCCTCGTCGGCTTCGCTGCGTGGAGGCGTATTCCGCTTCCGCTCGGACCCGCGTTACCGGGCGTCGCGCTCCTTGGCGTACTCAACTTCGGCGTTGCGTACGCGCTCGCGTACTGGGGGCTACTGGAAGCGCCGTCGGCGATGGCCGCGACGTTCGTCGCGCTCGTGCCGCTCATGACTTTCTTCATGGCGACCGCGCTCGGAATGGAGCGTTTCCGCTGGAGTGGCGTCCTCGGTGGAGCCATCGCCGTAGCAGGCGTGGCGCTCGTCTTCGTCGATCAGCTCCGCGCGACCGTTCCTCCGGCCGCACTCGCGGCACTCTTCCTTCAGGCGGTGGCCGTCGCGGTCTCCACGGTCCTACTCAAGCGCCTGCCGCGGGCAGATCCGATCGGCACAAACGCCGTCGCGATGCTGTGCGGGGCTGCGTTGCTCTTCGTCATTGCCTTCGTCGCTCGCGAGACTCCGGCGCTACCGTCGCGTCCCGAGGTCTGGGCGGCCTTCTTGTACCTCGTAACTCTCGGTGGCATCGGCCTCTTCATCGGCATCGTATTCATCGTGCTGCGCTGGACCGCGTCGGCGAGCGCGTACGTGACAGTCCTTTTCCCCGTCGTGACCGTGGCGGTCGGCGCGATTCTTGCCGGCGAGCTCGTCAGCTTGCAGTTCGTCGCTGGTGCGTCTCTCGTCATGATCGGAACGTACGTCGGTGCATTCCTTGGGGCGGCGGCCCGGGTGGGGCCGGGCAACACGGCGCGAGCGAACCTACTATCGGGCGCGAGTTCTGAGGGGAGTACGTGATTGGCGATAGCTGAAAAGAAGGACCTCTACACGTTTCCTCCGGCGCCCGACGCTACGTCGCCCGAGTGGCCGGGCACGCCGATCGGCGCGAAGAACACGATCACCCGCACAAAGGGAAGAACGCTCGTCCATGACAAGACCATCGACGCGAAGCCGGGCCTCTTCAAGCGGCTGCTCGCGAACGCGTTCGAGCACGTCGCCACCGCGAAGGAGACGACCTACTCACACGACGTGGTGATCCACGGCCTGCGCGTGCGCGCGATCACGAACAGCGAGCACCTCATCGGTTACTGGAAGGACAACTGGTACGGCGTCGACGAGTGGCAGCGGATCACCGGACAGAAGCCTGCGGATAGTCCCGACGTCGTCGTTGTCGCGCTTGGCCGCGTGCCGAGCGAGGCCGAGGCCGCGTACTACTCGCGGCAGAACGACGCGGTCATCTTCTTCAACACGAGCTACTACGGCCAGCTCAAGTCGTGGGTGCTCGGCGCCGTCGGCCGAAAGCTCGCCGTCGAGTACGGCATCCACTCGATCCACGGCGCCGTCGTGACGAAGGACGGCAAGGGCATCCTCTACATCGCGCCGACCGGCACCGGGAAGTCCACCTCCACATACGGCGTGATGGAGTTCCCGGGCACGCGCTTCCACTCTGACGACTGGGTCTACGTC
>WNGJ01012761.1_pt1 | contig 14628 bp, 17 predicted proteins | sample 5400611 | NCBI WGS metagenome assembly WNGJ01 (sample SAMN13153375, study PRJNA577476) | soil metagenome | isolation source: 40 cm soil or saprolite under Garry oak tree replicate 1 | place: USA:California | collected 2016-06-15
GGGTTCGGCGGGCGGCTGGGGCGTAGAAGCCGCCGGTGCCCACGAGTGACCGTCCCAGTAGTCGCTGTGCGGTGGGCCGACGGGGTCGTTCCCGTTCAAGGAGAGCGCAATCGTATGGTCCGCCCGCCTCCCGAACAATTCACCGAATTGACCATCTTTGACGGCTATGCGTGACATGCTGGCTTGCGCGGACACCACGGCCTTGGCATCAAATTTTTCGATCGAGCCCCTCGGCGATTACTCGCTCGAGGAGAGCGCCGGTTTCATCGACGCATGGCACGAAGCGCCGTCGGACGCCAGGAAGGCCCCGGGCCACCTCCACCTCGCCTTCCTCACAGACAAGGACTGGACGCCCGCGGGGGTATGCCTGACCCAGGATCAGGGCGGGCAGGTCACGGGGACCGTCTACGGCGATGCTCCAGCCGCCGCGATACGCGCCCAGACGGCGCGCATCTTGAGCCTCGACGTCGACGGTCGAGGGTGGCCCGAGGTCGGATTGCGCGATCCTGTGGTCGCCCGGCTGCAGAAGACGTTCCCGGGATTTCGTCCCGTGAACTGGTCGAATGCCTACGAAGCCGCCGCGTGGTGCCTCATCTCATCTCGCATCGCCATGCGCCAGGCGCAAGCCGTCAAGGAGCGCATGTGCCGCGAGCTCGGAGCCTCGGTGGATATCCACGGCCACCGCCTGTACTGCTTTCCCGCGCCCGAAGCTCTCATCCGGATGCAGTCGTTCAAGGGCCTGTTCGGGCGCAAAGTCGAGTACCTCAACGCGCTGGGCCGAGCGGCGCTGGTGGGCGACCTGGACACGGAGACGCTGCGCGCGATGTCGCGGTCCGAAGCCCTCGAGACTCTCCGGCGACTGAAAGGAATCGGCGAGTTCGGGTCGCAGCTGGTGCGGCTCCGCGCGCTGAGCGCTGTCGACGAGCTGCCGACCAGCGAGCCGCGGTTGCTTGGCGCCGTCGCGATGGAGTACGGGCTGTCGCGCGAGCCGGACATCCCGACGCTCGAGCAGATTGCCGAGGCATGGCGGCCTTACCGGATGTGGGTCGCGGTCTCTTTGCGCCGGACGCTTTCCGGTGGCGCCGGCATGATGCACTCCCGCGCCGCGGGCTAGAGAGTTTCGCCGACGGATATCTCGCACCCCCCCGGTCGCTCGCCGGGCCGGTCGCGGGTCCTGCGGCCCCACCAGGGCTGGCAGGTGCTCGATTTCGTTCTTGCTGCGATCGCCCTGGGCTGTCTCGCATATGCGCTGCTGGGCGTCGCAAACGTCGCCACGGCATTACGCGATCTGAATGCGATGAACCTCGTGTGCGCAGACGGGGGTTGCGCTCATCACGGGGTGCTCACGGCGCATTCCTTCATCGGAAGCGGCGGTCGCCGGACCAACTACTGCATCCTGACCGTGGACCTCGACGTTGGCACCCGGCAGGCGGTGGTCATTGGCTCGACCTGTGACGGCCTGACCGATGGCTCTCGAGTGGACGCCGAGATCTGGAAAGGAACGATCGTCGCCGTCACCACGTCCGGTGGAACGATCGGGACCGTTGAGCACCCATCTGTAGGCGTCTTCATCGGTCTGTATCGGATGCTCGCCTTGGTCCCGTTCGCGCTATTCGTCGCGATGATCCACATCGACATCGCCAACCACCACGTGGTGCGCAAGGTCTGGAGCCTGGGCCGGTCCTAGGTGGCGCTCGTCAGAGCTTCCGCGGCGCGGAACTGCTGATGGCTCATCACGAGAACGTGCGCGGGCGAGGCGGCGACGACGGTCGCTTCGTTAAGCCCACGGTTTCGCATCGCGTTCCAACCGAACGTGTCGCCGGGGCCAAGCTTCGTGCATCCCGCCCGACCGTTTATCTCCAGCAACCCGCCGGCGACGATCAGAACCTCGTGACACAAGCTTCCTTCGTGCGCCAGCTCAGCGCCCGCCGGCACGCACTGCTCATCGACGAAGGGGAGCAGCTCCTGGAGCTGGGCGGACGTGCAGCGCGCCAGCTCCCTCGTGGCGCGCAGGATGCGCAGGCGCTCCCGGTTGCTCATGAGGCTTCGCTCGAGGAGAGTGGAAAGGACCCTTCGCCGACGCCCTCCGAGAAAGCAAGCCGGATGCCCGGAGCGACTCGGCGCAGCAGCCGGATCGACGCGTGGTTGTCACCCTGGACGTCGACGGCGAATGCGGTGACGCCCTGGCTCATCGCGCGATCCGCCAGGGCCGCGACCAGCCGCGTGCCGATGCCCTGCCTCTGCCACGCGTCGGCCACGACGATCGCCAGGTCCGCCTCGGACATACCTTTGCTCCGGGCGTACTGCGCGACTCCGACGATCTCCCCGCCGTCCACCGCCGCGATCGCGACACGGTCTCGCTGGTCGACCCGCAGGAGCGCGGCCGCGAACTGCTCGGGCCGGGCGATGGGGCTGAAGAAGCGGCGGTAGAGCGACTCGGCCGAAAGGCGGCCGAACAGCCGAGCGACCTTGTCGCCGTCCGAAGGCTCGAGCGCCACCAGGCCCGGACGATTCGCGGTTGCCGATTCGATCTGGATCAAAATCTCCTCAGGAAAGAAATAGCACGATCGGTCGTACAAAGTCAATAGTATCCGACCGGTCGTGCTAATATTTGCGAGAAACATGACGCTCGAGGCGACCACCGACCGCCGCCGCCAGCGCGGGATGAGGACCAGACAGGCCATCCTTGTGCATGCTGCCCGGGTGGGCTCGGCGGAGGGCCTGGAGGCGGTTTCCCTGCAGCGCCTGGCGGGCGACCTCGGCATCAGCAAGAGCGGCCTGTTCGCCCATTTCGGCTCCAAGGAGGAGCTGCACCTGGCGACCATCGACGCCGCGGCGCAGATCTTCGCCGACGAGGTCATCCGGCCGGCGCTGGCGCTGCCCCGCGGCGTAGCCCGCGTGTGGGCACTTTGCGACCGCTGGATGTCGTACCTCGAACGGGGTGTGTTTCCGGGCGGCTGCTTCTTCTGGGCCGTCGCAGAGGAGTACGACAGCCGCAAGCCAGGCCCCGTACGCGATTCGGTGCTCGAAAAGAAGGCCTACTGGTCGTACACGCTCCAACGCGCGGTGCGCGAGGCGCAGCAGGCCGGCGAGATCGAGGCCGGCGTCGATCCCGAGCAGCTGGCGTGGGAGCTCGACAGCCTGATGGGAGGCGCCAACGGTGGGTTCAAGTCGGGCGAAGGGTCCAAGGCGCTCGAGCGCGGGCGGCGCGCCATCCGCGAGCGGCTGTCGCGAGCCGCGACGGCGGCAGCGAAACCTATCGGGTAGCGGTCAGTGCGAGTGGCTGCGGACCAGAACCATGGCCGCGGTCCACAGCAGGCCACCCGTGGTCAGCAGGACCCACATGGTCCAGGGGATCAGGGTGAACTCGACCAGTGCCCCGAAGATGCACATCGCGGCGGCGCCCGCGAGGAGGAAGGCACCCGGCAGCAACAGCCACGCCGAATACCACGGCGGCTGGACGGCGTCGCCGCGGTCGAAGATCCGCGCCGCCCCGAAGACGAGCCCGGCGGTCAACACCGCAGGGGCCGTGAGGCCGAACGCCCACCGCATCTCGATGGATCCGGTCGTCGCCGCGAGGACGGGCTGGATGCCGGCCATCGCCAGGCCCGCCGCCACCGCAAAACCGAGAAGGCGAAGGATCGCGCTCGGATGTGGCACGTTCATCGCGAAGCCGGCACGGGGGCGGCCTGCGTGAAGACGGGTTGGGTGGCGACCCAACCCAGCTTCACGTCGCGGTAGTAGTCGGAATGCGAGAGCTGTGTCAGGAAGGAATCGTTGAAAGTGCGGGCGCGTGCGGCGAGTCCAGCCTGGTCCTTGATCCCACCCGCGTAGGGTTGACGTGGCAAGCCGCCGGCGAGGTCGGGTGAGCCGTAGAAGTCGTCTGAGCCGTAGACCGATGTCGACGCATACGAATAGATCGCGACCCCTAGCACCCGATTTCCCCCGGCAGATGTAGCCAGCACGCGGCGGATTTGCGCCAGCGTGTCCTCTGGATAGTTCAAAAACGCGCCGACTCCGATCACAACTCGATTCGCGAACCCGGAGTCTTTCTCAAATCCAAGCCAGCGCCCGAACCACGCCTTGTCGCGCGCGCTCCAGTCGCTGTCGTAGTTCATCGGGACGCCGAAGTCGAGGTATCCGCTGACGAGCCACGCACGCCAGTCCTGGAAGACCGACGAGTAGGCGGACGTCAGGCTCCAGCCCGAGGGGTCGAGCGGCCCACCGCCGAAGCAGATGAGGGCGCCGCTCAGCTTGAGCGACGGCTTCTCCTGCTTCAGCTCGTGGTTGAGGTCGCGCACGAAGGCCGTCACGCGTGCCCTGCGCCATGCCTCCCAGCGCGGATCAGTCGGGGTTGGCGTTCGGCTCGCCCCGCTCTGCAGCATGTAGAGCGCGATCGCCGTCGGGCTGTACCCCCACGTCTGGCCGGGATACCTGATGAAATCGAGGTGAAGGCCGTCGATGTCGTAACTGCGCGCGAGGTCGACAAAGATGCGCTGCAGGTAGATGTCCACCTCCGGCACGCCAGGGTCTAGAAAGCCGCTGCTCGCGCCGTCGTTCGCCCGCGTGCCCCACTGGTCGCCGTGCACCGAGTAGACGAGGCTCGTCTCCCCGGCGAAGTACACGTTGACCCAGGCGTGGACGTCGATCCTCGGTGTCGACGCGTGGGCGAGGCGAAGCAGGTATCCGAGTGGGTCGAAATCGTTGGGCCCCACGATATCGATGGCGCGAGGCTCGATCGAGTGGCTGAAGTAAGCGTCGCCCCGTTTGCGGACCTGAACGATCAGGGTGTTGATGTTCGCGCGCCTGGCGTCCGCGACGAGCTTTTCGACCTGCCCCGGCGACTTCATCCCGTCGTGGAACGCGTCCACCCATAGGGCGCGGTACTGGGGTGGCGCGGAAGCGGCCTGTGCAGGCGTCGACGACGCGGGGACAAAGGCGATGACCGCGAGGAAGGAAGCGGCCACCCGCCGGATCATGCGACGGCCCACAGCACGTGCGTCCGGCCGGTGGTTTCGATCACGCCCGGGTGCTCGCGGCGCAGCGTCTCGACCGCGTCGTCTCGAAACGCCTGCCGATCGGCCGCGGCAACACCGTCGAGGCGCGCCGCCAGGTCCCACCAGCTCATGCATTGCGAAACGATCTGCTCGGCGGAATCCCAGCGCACCTTCTCCTCGATGACTTCGACCGCGGCCTCAGCGAAACCCGCCGACAGCACTGCTGTCCGCAACGCCTCCGCATCGTTGACGGTCAGGCGGGTCGCCTCCTGGTCCGTCGCCTTCGGCGCCGGCGGCAGCCAGCGATCGACCACCTCGTCCATCACCTTCCAGGGTCGCTGCGTGGCCCAGTCGACCGGGATGCTGGCGGCAAACCTTGCGTTCGGCCGGAGCACGCGCCTGGCCTCGACCAGCGCGCGGGATAGGTCCGGCGCGAACTGGAGCCCGTGCCCGCAGGCCGCGGCGTCGAATGAGGCGCCGGGAAAGTCGAGGTTCTCGATGTCCATCACCTGGAAGCGCGCGTTCGGGATGCGGGCCGCGCGAGCGAGCTCGATCATGCCCTGCGCCAGGTCGATCCCGGTCACCTCGCCGTCGGGCGCGATTTGCGCGGCGATGGGTCTGCTCAGCGTGCCGGGTCCGCAGGCGAGGTCGAGCACGCGCATGCCGGGCCGGAGCTCGAGCAGCTCGATCGCGCGCTCGCGGCCACGGGCTTGACCGCGCGCCATGATCTCGTCGAGCCGCCGCTGGTACGCTGCGGCGTGCCTGCTGAAGATCGACGGATAGAGGTCCTTCGACTTCAGGCTGCGGATCTTTTCCATTCCTGTTCCAACCAGCTCGCGACCCGCAGCGTTTCGGCGTTGGTCCGCCCGATCACCTGGATGCCGACCGGGAGACCCCTCGCCGGCGCGGGCAGGACGGCCACCGGCTGGTGCGTCGTGTTGAACGGCCTGGTGAAGCGCGTGATCGGCTCACGCGGGTGGTCGGTGTCCTCCACGAGGGGCGCGACGATCGCCGAGGCCGGGACAAGGAGGGCGTCGACCTCACGCATGGCCGCGCGGGCCGCCTCCTGCAGCCTGGGCCGCTCCTCCAGCGCTTCGCGATAGTCGCCGGCGGGGACAGTCTGCCCGCGCTTGAGCAGGGCAAGCACGTCCGCCCCGTACTTCTCGGGCGACTCCGCTACCCATCGCTTGTGATATTCGAACGCCTCGACGAGCAGGATCGTCAGGCCGACGTCGAACAGCTGCTTGCGATCGACGAAATCGACCTCGGCGATTCCGTCCGCCACCCGCGTCCAGGCGTCCTCGGTGTCTTCGTCGAGCCCGAACACCCAGCCGGCCGGCACCGCCAGCCTGGGGCGGGTGATGCCTTCCAGGGAAACCGTCTCCCCCGACATCATCGAGTACGCCCGCGCCGTGGAAGCGACGTCTGCGGCGAGCGGGCCAAGCGTGTCCAGGGAGCGGGCGAGCGGGACCACGCGACCGATGTCGATGCTGCCGAACTCAGGCTTGAATCCGGCCACGCCGCAGAACGAGGCGGGGATGCGGATCGATCCGCCGGTGTCGCTGCCCACCGCCCAGGCGCACATGCCGGCGGCAACCGCGACGGCCGAGCCCCCCGACGAGCCGCCCGCGACCCGGCTCAGGTCGTGCGGGTTGAGCACCGGGCCGTAATGCGGGTTCACGCTGGTCACTCCGTAGGCAAACTCGTGCAGGTTGGCCTTGCCGACGACGATGCACCCGGCGCGGCGGATCTTCGTGATGACCGGCGCGTCCTCCGTAGCGGGGACGCTGGGGAGGAGAACGCCGCCGGCTGTCGTGACCATGCCTTTGACGTCCACCAGATCTTTGACCGCGACCACCGTCCCGTCGCCCTGTTCGTCGGAGACGGAGATGAAGGCGTTGAGCTCGGCGCGCTCGCGAATTCGAGCGCGGGCTTCGTCGAGTCGCATCGCCCCATTCTCGGTTCTCGATTGGGGCCAGGTGGGTGGCCCGATAACGCAGGCGTTGCCCGCGTCGGGCGATAGGGGGGGACAACGCCCCTGGCCGGAGCGCTATCCTGCCCGCTGATGTCAAGCCCCTCCTCAAGCCCCTCCGGAGGCTTCACCGCGGCGAACCTTTCCTGGAGCAAGGTGGACGTGCTTACCGCCTACGAGCGGTTGACGGCCGAGATCCAGGTTCGGGGCGGCCGCCTGCGGGAGACGATCAACGACCCCGAGCCGCTCTTCCACATGCGCAACGTCAGCGCCGAGCCCCTCCTGCCGGGAGCGGTCCCGCTCAGCGGCGTGCCCGAGGGCTTGTTCAACAAGAACCTGATCGGGGGGATCCGGACGATCGAGCCCGAGCCGCCGCCGCCTGACCTGGTCGCCGATATGACGCGGCGCTACGTCATGTTCCAGGCGGCGAATTTCATGGTCACCGGGGCCGCCGAGTTTCCCGCCGCGACGGAGCCCAGCATGCACAACGAGATCCTCATGAAGTCCCGATTCTTCGCCATGATCGACGTCACCGTGACCATGTTCGGCGTCCAGGGCAAGAGCTGGACCCAGCCGAACATCTGGGTGAACCGCGACCTGATGCTGGCGGTGTTCCTGGGCTAGTTTCCCTAGCTGGACTCTCGTCCGAACAGGCGCCGGAATCGAACCGCGACCAGGTGCAGGAGCAGGCTGAAGGCGCTGACCGGCTTGGCCGTCTTCGCCGTCGCCGCCTGGGCGGCCGCGGAGCGAGACACCGCCGCCGCCACGTCGTCCTCGGCCGGCTCGTCCGCCTCGAGGTTGGCCTGGATGCACCGCGCCATCTCGTTGATCAGCCGCTTCGACACGTCCTCCATCACGCCTCGCCCAAACTGGGCAACGCGACCGGCGACGTGGTACTCGGTCGTGATCTGGACCAGCGAACCCTCGCCTGCCGTCTGCACCCGCATCTGCGCGGTGGCCCTCGCCGACCCGGGGCCCGTCGTCTCGCGTCCCTCGGCGGTCAAAGTGGCGAGCCTTTCAGCGTCGTTGCGCTCCGAGATCCGCGCCGTCCCGCTGTAGGCGACGGTGATCGGCCCTACCTTCACCTTGACTTTGCCTTTGAAGGTGCTCTGATCGACGACTTCCGACAGCTCCGCGCCGGGGACGCAGCCAACGACCTTGTTGATATCAAGGAGGTATTCGAAGACCTGGTCAGGTGCGGCGCTCACCTGAAACGAATTCTCCAGTTGCATTTCCCGGCTAAAAGTAGCGCAATAGAGGGGTTCGTCTGCGCCCAGGCTCGTTTCACGCGCGGTCAACGCCGCGCGCCGCCATCGAAGGGGATTAGGAGGATCGCATGAAGCTGAAGGTCGCCACTACCGTCAACGGCCGCCGGCACGAGCACGAGGTTGAGCCTCGCCTGCTGCTCGTGCACCACCTGCGCGACAACCTGGGGCTCACCGGCACACACATCGGCTGCGACACCAGCCAGTGCGGCGCGTGCACGATCCTCGTCGACGGCAAGGCCGTCAAGAGCTGCACGATGTTCGCCGTCCAGGCAGAGGGCAAGAGCCTGCAGACGATCGAGGGGATGGCCAAAGACGGCGAGCTCCATCCGATCCAGCAGGCGTTCTGGGACGAGCACGGCCTGCAGTGCGGCTACTGCACACCCGGATTCATCATGGCCGCGGCCTACCTCCTGGCGCAGAACCCTAACCCGAGCGAAGACGAGATCCGCCGGGGACTCGAAGGCAACCTGTGCCGGTGTACGGGCTACGTGAACATCATCAAAGCCGTGCAGTCCGCCGCCAAGACGATGAGCGGGGCGCCGGCCAGGAAGACCACCGTCGCGGCGGGGGGCAACTGATATGGCGGTCACCCAGCTCGTCGGAGCCAAGATCCACCGCCGCGAGGACCCTCGGCTGATCACGGGCCATGGCCACTACATCGACGATTTCACGCGCCAGGGCGCGGCTTATGCGGCGTTCGTGCGCAGCCCCTTCGCGCACGCGCGCATCAAGAGCATCGACGTCACCGATGCAAGCAAGGCGCCCTGGCGGAGACCAAGGGTCAGGCCGTCGACGCGGTGAACCTGATCCAGGTCGAGTACGAAGAGCTGCCGGCCGTGATGGACACCGAGAAAGCGATGGCGAAGGGCAGTCCTCTTGCGCACGAAGGCGCCGCCGACAACATTTCATGGGATCTGACGTACACCGGTCCCGAGGTCAGCGATGCAGCCTTCAAGGAAGCGGATGTCGTGGTCAAGGAACGCATCCTGCAGAACCGCCTCGCGCCTGTGCCGATGGAGCCGCGCGGCGTCCTGGCCGAGTACGAGACCTACGACAAAAAGCTGACGATCTGGATGTCGAGCCAGAACCCGCACTTCATCCGCCTGTTCGTGTCGGGTGCGATGGGCCTGAAGGAAAGCCAGGTGCGCGTCATCTCGCCGGACGTGGGCGGAGGGTTCGGAAGCAAGATCAGCCCCTACCCCGAGGACTACCTCGTGCCGGCGCTTTCGCGTCTCTCGGAACGACCTGTGAAGTGGATCGAGACGCGGACCGAGTCGATCCAGAACGCAACGCACGGCCGCGGCCAGTACTACGACGTGGAGGTCGCGGCGAAAAAGGACGGGACGCTGCTTGGCATGCGTATGACCCAGTTCCTGGACGTCGGCGCCTACGTGGGCACGTTCAGCGCCTTCCAGGCCTGCGCGTGCCTGATGGCGGGCGGCGCATATAAATGGAAGGGGATCTCGGCGCGGACGATCGGGATCCTGACCAACCGCGTGCCGACAGACCCGTACCGAGGCGCCGGGCGGCCGGAGGCGACCCATCTCGTGGAGCGCATGGTCGACCTGGTCGCCCTCGAGCTGAAGATGGACCCGGTCGACATCCGCCGCAAGAATTTCATCCAACCCCAGGAGTTCCCGTTCACGCAGAACTTCGGACTCGTGGTCGACTCCGGCGACTACGACAAGGCGCTGGACCGCGCGCTGGAGCTCGTCGGATATCAGGAGCTGCGCAAGAGGCAGGCCGAGCTGCGCAAGCAAGGCCGCTACCTCGGAATCGGGGTCTCGACCTGGATCGAGCTCTGCGGTTTCGGTCCGAGTGCGGCGACCGCACCGGCGACAGGAGGCATCGCGTTGGTCGAGTCGGCGCAGGTCCGCGTGACGCCGACTGGCTCGGTGATCGTCTACACGGGGACTCACTCGCACGGCCAGGGCCACGAGACCACGTTCAGTCAGATCGTGGCCGACCAGCTGGGCGTTCCATACGAGAGCGTCGAGCTTCGTCACGGCGATACCGCCGAAGGCACGGCCTTTGGTTATGGCACCTACGGCAGCCGCAGCCTCGCGGTCGGCGGGGTGGCCATCAGCATGGCGGCGACCAAGGTCATCGACAAGGGCAAGAAGCTCGCCGCGCACATGCTCGAAGCCGCCGAGGAGGACGTCGTGTACGAGCACGGAAGCTTCCACGTCAAAGGCTCGGCAGACAAGGCGAAGGCCTTCGGCGAGGTCGCGTTCGCCAGCTATGGCATGAACCTTCCCGAGGGTATGGAGCAGGGGCTGGAAGCGGTCGCGTACTTCGATCCGCCCAACCTCGTGTGGCCGTTCGGCACGCACATCGCGGTGGTCGAGGTCGACGCCGAGACCGGCGCAGCCAAGCTCGAGAAGTACGTCGCGGTGGACGACTGCGGAAACATCATCAACCCGATGATCGTCGACGGCCAGATCCACGGTGGCGCGGTCCAGGGCATCTCGCAGGCGCTCTACGAAGAGGTCGTCTATGACGACGAGACCGGCCAGCTCAAGACCGGAACGTTGATCGACTACATGCTTCCGTCGATCGGAGAGGTTCCTCCGCTGAGCCTTGACCACACCGTCACGCCAAGCCCGACCAACTCCCTTGGCGTCAAGGGAATTGGCGAAGCCGGCACCATCGCCGCGAGCGCCGCCGTGATCAATGCGATCTGCGACGCCCTGAGCCCGCTCGGCATCAAGCATGTCGACATGCCGGCGAGCCCGGACAAGCTGTGGCACATGATGAGGGGGGCACGCAAGTGATTCCAGCCGCATTCGAATACGCACGTGCCTCCTCGGTGGAGGAGGCCTCCAAGCTGCTCAGCAAATACGGAGAGGACGCGAAGGTGCTCGCCGGTGGGCACAGCCTCATCCCGCTGATGCGCCTCCGCCTCGCGCAGCCGACCGCCCTCGTCGACATCAACGGGCTGAAAGACCTGGACCACATCAAGGAAGACGGGCAGAAGCTGCGGATCGGCGCCCTGACCCGCCACGTCACCATCCAGAACTCCGCGGTGGTCAAGGGGAAGCTGCCCCTGCTGGCCGAGGTTGCAGGAGAGGTCGGCGACAACCAGGTCCGCAACATGGGCACGATGGGCGGTGTGATCGCGCACGCGGACGCGGCGGGCGACTACCCGACACTCGCGCTCATGCTCGACGCGGACATCGTCACCAACCAGCGGACGATCCACGCCCGCGACTTTTTCCAGGACCTGTTCACCACGAGCCTCGGGCCGGATGAGATCGTGACCGAGGTCGTCTTTCCCGTCGCGAACGGACCGCACAAGTACGTCAAGTTCCGCCGCCGGCTGTTCGACTGGGCCATCGTCGGCGTCGCGGCGCAGAAGATCAACGGCGACTGGCGCATCGGACTCACCAACGTCGGACCGACGCCCGTCAGGGCCAGCGCAGTCGAAGACGCGCTGCACAAGGGCGCCAAGCCCGAGGAGGCTGCGCAGCACGCGTCGGACGGGCTCGACCCCGCCGGCGACCTGCGCGCGTCACCGGAGTACAAAAAGCATCTCGCCCGCGTGCTTACCAAGCGGGCGATTCAGCAAGCGCAGGACCAGTAAGGCTCAGGGTGGCTCAGCCGGAAGGCTGAGCCACCCTTCGTCCAGTGCGGGGGGGACTTGACGAATGAGAGGACAGCACATAAGTGCCGTCGCGATCGCCGCTTTGCTGTTCACAGGATGCGCAGTCGCGGGTCTCGGGCGGGCATCGACCTCAGACCTGATCAACGGAGCCGCCTACGAGCTGGCCCATGCGACTGGCCTCGAGCTCGAGGGAGCATTCACCAAAGACAAGACCGACATGTCGGTCGACATCCAGACGAATCCGCCGCATTCGGCGCACATCACCGCGAGCAAGCAGGAGCCGAACTCGCAAGCGATCCAGGTCGAAATGATCCAGATCGACCAGAAGGACTACTACCGCAGCGTTGACCTGGCCAGGGTGGCGGCCGCCGGGTCGGCCAGCGCCGAGCTGGTGGCGCACATGGTCGGCGGCCGTTGGTTTACGTACAAAGCGACGCCCTTGGACCTCGGCGTGTTCGCCAACACCGGTGACATCAAAGCAAGCTTCCTGACCGACCTCAGCGTGGCGCGTAAGGACGATGTCGACGTCGGCGGCCAGGGCACGGCCGAGCTTTCCACGGGCAACTACCTGATCAACATCACCGAGGCGTCGCCGCACCGTCTCGTCTTCCTGAGGACCGCGACAGGTAAAACCGTGAACGGTCTTTCGCTGGTGCACATGCTGCTCAAGGACTACAACAAAGACTTCGCCATCAAAGCGCCGACCAACGTTGTGGATCTCGATGACCCGGCGAGCTGGCCGCCGCTCTATTCGGTGCTTTCGGTCGAGAACAGCCGCTGCGGCACGCCGTGCACGCTTTCTGCCCAGATCAAGAACGTTGGCGGCGGCGGCGCGGCAACGGAACCGTCGACTCTCACCTTCGAGGTGATCAACTCCGCCACCAAGCAGGTCCTGGGCTCGTGCGCCGTAACCATCCGTCCGGACCTCGCCCACAACCAGACGGCGACCGAGCGCTGCACCATCTCGTCGAGCGCTTGGACGAACTTCCGCGGCAGCTACACGTACGGCGCGAAGGCGCACAACCCCGCCTACGACTGACCTGAAGTTGCCGAATCGGAGTCGGTAACCTTTGGCCGTGGCAGCTCAGCTGTCGATCGAAGACGTCGAGGGGCGCCTGCGCGAGAGGCGCTACATCGGCGACCGGGCCCTCGCCACATCGATCTTTCTCGCCCTCCAGCTCCAGAAACCTCTGTTCATCGAGGGCGAGGCGGGCGTGGGGAAGACCGAGGCGGCCAAGGTCATGGCTGAGGTCCTCGGCGCGCGCCTGATCCGGCTGCAGTGCTACGAGGGCATCGACCTCGCACACGCGGTCTACGAGTGGAACTATCCGCGTCAGCTGCTCCACATCCGGCTGATGGGCGAGGGAGAGGATCGTCGAGCCGCCGAGCGTGAGATCTTCAGCTCGGAGTTTCTCCTGCGCCGACCCTTGCTCGACGCCATCGACAACGACGACGCGACGCCTCCGGTCCTTCTGATCGACGAGATCGACCGCTCCGACGAGGAGTTCGAGGCCTTTCTCCTTGAGCTGCTGTCGGACTTCCAGGTTTCCATCCCCGAGATCGGCACCATCAAGGCGCGGCAGGTTCCTTTCGTCGTCATCACCTCCAACCGCACACGCGAGGTCCACGACGCCCTGAAGCGCCGGTGCCTCTACCACTGGATCGACTACCCCGACCTGGACAAGGAGGTGGAGATCGTGCGCGCGCGCGCTCCCGAGGCGGCGGACGGGCTCGCCCGCGAGGTGGCAGCCCTCGTCCAGGGCCTGCGCGGGATGGACCTCTACAAGGTGCCCGGCGTCGCGGAGACGCTCGACTGGGCACGATCGCTCGCCGCGCTTGGCGCGACGCGGATCGATGCAAGCCTGGTCAACGCAACCATGGGCGCGGCGCTCAAGTACCAGGAGGATCTGGAGCGGGTGCGCGAGCAGGTCCCCGCCCTCGTCGAGAAAGCCAAAGGTGTCTGAGGCAGGCTTACTTCCACGGCTGGGCGCGTTCGCGCGATTGCTCCATGACGCCGGCCTGGAAGCCGGCCCTAGGCGGCTGACCGATGCGACGCGGGCGCTGGGCTGCATCGACCTGAAACGGGAGCTGGATTTCCGCAACGCCTTGCGCGCGGTGTTCGTCAGCCGCAAGGAAGACATCCCGACCTTCGAGGCCGCGTTCGACATCTTCTGGGCGCCGCCCGATCCTCGGGCCGCGGCGGGTGTCCTCCCCGGGCGCAGCCGCGCGCTGCCGCTCTCGCCCGAACGCTCCAAGGCGTGGGCTGAAGCGCTGGGCCTCAACGCCTCGCAGATGAACCGCGAGCAGAACACCAACGAATTCCCGGCCAGCTCGAGCGGTTACAGCGCGGAGGAGTTACTCCGCCACAAGGACTTCGAACAGATGAGCTGGGCCGAGACCGAACAGGTTCGCCGGCTGCTCGAGCAGGCGCCGTGGCGGGTCGCCGAAAAAAGGACGCGCAGGCTGCGGCCGTCGCGCACCGGAGGCATCGACTTGCGGCGTTCGGCTCGCCACGCCATCCGCTCCAGCGGTGAGCTCATGACGCTGTTTCGACGGAAGCCTCGCGTGAGGCGCCGGCCGCTCGTGCTGCTATGCGACGTGAGTGGCTCGATGGAGCGGTACTCGAGGCTGCTGATGATCTTTGCCCACGCGATCGCTCGCCGCGAAGACCTGGAAGCGTTTGTGTTCTCGACGCGGCTGACGAGGATCACGCGGATGCTCCGCCACCGCGACCTCGACCGCGCGCTGGATACGGTCAGCAAGCGTGTCCACGATTTCAGCGGCGGG
>WNGJ01004424.1_pt1 | contig 14621 bp, 18 predicted proteins | sample 5400611 | NCBI WGS metagenome assembly WNGJ01 (sample SAMN13153375, study PRJNA577476) | soil metagenome | isolation source: 40 cm soil or saprolite under Garry oak tree replicate 1 | place: USA:California | collected 2016-06-15
TTTTTGGACGTGCTTTAACAAAACTCGATGGCTCTCACGATCTTACCAGGCTATACTGATCAGCAAGTACAGTTGAATATCCTCGGTTTTTGTGATTTGACAGGGACCTACGATTCTGAGCAACACGATTCCGCACATCTTTTTGGTGTGTTTTAGTGGAGACACTTATGGAAGTCACATCATCATCCTCGTCCTGGAGTGATCGCCCGGAACCTAACCTGATTGGCGTGTCAGTATTCAAAAATCAGAACCAGTTTTCGTTACGGTTTCATATTCGCACTACCCATCTCGACCAAATTAAGAACCCAAAAACCCTGAGCATTCGTGGTTCGGCACAAAATGGCTTTATCCTAACACCAGATAGCAATGCCGGAGTCAAACCATCGCGAATTGCCAAGTCCGACCTGTTTTACGTGATGCAGACCGTGACCAAATTCGATTTGTCCAAGCGAGAGCGGCGGACGGTTTGGATGCGCCCGGAATTCGAAAACGGTCACCTCCGCATTCCCCCTTTACCGCCTGCCTGGATCAATGTGGAAACCGATTTCTTGCCAGGGGAGAGCACAAAAGGAGAAGGCGCGAGGACGAGGGCTGTATCGCGCAACGAAAACGATGATGCGATGGGGGTGGTAAATGGGTCCCGGGCGTTATCCTCCCCGACCGTTCCACCCCCCAGGCCACCAAGCCCGTCCTATCAATTACCGACTGACACCGAGCTAACCCGCCTGCAAATTGAACTCGCCCAGAAACTAGAGGAAGCCCGAGCCATCGTTCAACAAATGGAGCGGTTGTCCGGTTTGAGACTGGTACTGGATCGGAACTTGCGGTTGGTTGTCAATCTCACGCCTTTGAAATGAACCGGAGCCAGTATCGTCAACAATTCGATGGGTCTGTCGGCGATTGTGTGATGGCGAGCCCCATTGCGGAGTCGAGGAAGCTCATCAATGTGGGGCGGGCTTTAACTCGTAGGCGGACGGCAGATCGGGCATCGGTTCCGATAAGCTCATCCACATTCGAGCGTATCGCAGCATGTCTGCCCGCCGCTCCGGATCATTCATGCTCTCTGCTAGAGATAAGAGTTCGAATCCCTTGGCCCGGTATTCGTTAGTGCGATTCATGGCACCCCTCTCCGGGGTTGCCTGTCCTCGCGTATAAAAATTTTTAATCAGCAGAATGGTTCCAGTGTGGAATATGCTTTCAAGCGAAGCTAACTGCTTGGCATATCACCAGGAGTTCTGTGTATGCGAATGCATCAGGCCACCTAGTCCCTTTGGAACAAAAAACCGCTTACGACGTTTCCGCGTCGGCGAGGCATCATGGAATGTCATGAGGCATCATGGAATGTCATGTACCACGCGAGAAGGCCGCCCGAGTTGCCACGAGCGGCCTTGTCTATCCGACGCTTGGCTATCCTGCGCGGGGTCCGGCGAGTTGGCACCGGAGATCGGAATCTTTAATTATAACTGATTCGGCAGGGGTCTGGTTTCACCGCACTCCATCAAAGTTATGTGCGGTGCAACATGCTTTCCGCCTGGGCGCGGAACGAAGTCGGACCTGCTGGCGTTTCCAGTGCTCCGGTGAGGAGGGAGAACGGAGATGGCCGCGAATGTCACCAATCGGTCTCAACTCAATCCTGTCGAAATCGTGGTTCTCGCGTCTAGTTTTGCCCTGGTCGCGTTGATTGTTGTTCTTGCTTGGCACTAGCTGCCCAAGTCAATGGAGGAAAAAACAAGAGCCCGGCTTTATAGCCGGGCATTTTCTTTGCCGTCTCGTCGGCCTACTCAGTGTTGCCCGAGGGAGACACTCGCGCGACAAAGCCGAGGCCGTTCCTTTTCGGTTAGGTGCCCTGCGGTATCCCATCCGGATCGCCGTCCAAACAATTCACCTATCTAGTTTTTGGGGAATAATTTGAGTTCTTCTATAACCTCAAGCCATTGGTAGATAGCAGCAATCTGAAACGGGAACGAAACGCCGCATTTCCGGGTTGGTCCTGGAGAGAGGCTGCCGTGTCAACTCAGAATAATACTCGACGGCTTAATGCATCCACGGCTCCCAACTGCCCTGGGTGCCGAACGTCGATGATAGTCTTGGACAAAAAGAAGGTGATGTTCACGGACGGCAGAGTCGAAGTGACCTACCGCTGCGAGACCTGTGGCACCGAAACCCAGCGGATCGTCAAAGAGACCTAGATATCCCGACCGCCCAGGGAACCATTCGGGCAACCACGGGTTAGACGGGCATCGCATCGCATTGTTTTAGCGTGGGGAGTGATCGTGACCAGCCGTGAAGCTTACCGCCAGAATGCCCTGGAATGCCTCCGCCTAGCCCATGCCACGACTGAACCGGCGACCAGGGCCGTGCTGACCGATATGGCGACAGCATGGATTAAGCTGGGAGAACAGGCCGAGAAAAACAGGCAAACCGACTTGGTCTACGAAACCCCGCCCTTGCACGGTTAGCGGTTATCGTCGCCGGGCGGGTCCAATAGGGCATCGCCCTTGAACCCGTTATGGTTTTGGATTTTTTCTACTTGGAAAGCGAGTCGTAGCCATCGTTGGGCAAGTTCCAGGAGGCTGACCTTGCGCTCCGGCTCGGTTATTTGGTCCGCTGCCGCTATGCATTCGTCCGCTCGACTTCGGTATTCATCCCCACTTGGCATTTCACCACCCCTGCGCACACGCACATAACCGAAAACTTAAAACTGTTGAGGTGTGACGCAGGTCACACCCGGATTAGCCTCGCACACTGCAGAACGGTCCCGATCCGCAGGGGGCAACCTGGGACCGGGACCGCCCGGCCGAGGAGTTGGCTGCACAGACAGACTATCTCCCCGACCCTGGAACCATTAGCACTAAAAAACCAGAGCGAGCGGACTTGATTTTTGTCAGCCCCGGTCGATCGCCGGGGCTGCCTTATTTCAAACTGACCAACTTCGGGGATTGGGCGAGAAGGACCGTGCTGCCGGTGCCGAAAATTATCCGGCGGCTCGCTTCGACCCATTGCAAAACGGTCCCCATCAGAGGTTGCCCCCTGCCGACCGGTACTTGCCCCGGCACAATCTAGGCTTCGGCGGCAATCCGACCAAATTATGGCGATCTCCTCAAGGCTCGGCAGGGCAGGTATGCAGTCTGCCCCCATTTTTGCCCATGTTTGCCACTAGGAGTCAGCGTAGTGCTCGGGATACGCAGGGCTGTTTCGCAATGACGAAAGACCCCACTCGACGCGACGATCTGGAATTGGATGACTTGCTACGCCATTTGCATTTGTTCGGGCAGGCACCATCCCGAGAGTATATCGCAGCCGTTTTTTCGGGTCAGAGCGTGACAAAGACCCGTAACCGATCAGAACGTCAATCGCCCTCGGACAATCGAACCGGGCCTCCCGTGTCAGGGAAGCGGGCGTTGTGAAAAAGCTCCATCTTCGATCAGGTCGAACTCATTTTGGAGTTTTGTTGCAATTTGCCACGCTACTGGTGCTGCGGTCTTTTCATCGCCCATAACCCACGCCGCATTCCAGTTACGATGGTGTGCCGCCTCTCTCTTTGTGGGAGTTATGACAACTTTCTCTATCTTCCGGCATTCTGGATAGTTGCGTAGTTCCCGCATGATCATGTCGGCAAGTTCTGCGGCGGTCTTCGTTGGTCTGGCGATCATATTCGTCATTCACCCTTCTTTGTTGGTGTACGGCTTGAAATATCCAGGCGCTTGGCTCTGAGAGTGAATGCCTATTTCTGGCTCTGCACGTCCCCACTTCTGGCACGCGCCACACGCCAGGCGCAGGAACGTGTAGCCCTGATCGATGGCTTCCCCGACACAGCGCGTTCTCCAATAGGTATCCACGTCCGTCATAGGGCGATCCTTGCACAGAGATGCCCGGGAGCAAGGTCGGGAACTAACCTATCCATCTGGCGTTCTGGCGTCGAACCCCTGGCGGCACGTTATCCGTTCCCCAACACGCCCGGACCGACCAGGGGCACAGGACCTCGATGCGGCGTGTCCCCGGGGTCCACGTCCTTTCCATGGAGCCCCGGTCCTGGAAGTAGGCCGGGGCTTCTTTCATCCGGTCGCCATTCCCCCTCCGTGCCCTGCTAGGGGAGGGACCGCGCTTTGGGGCTCTGTGGCCTATGCCCGTCCCGGTAAAAGGCTTGGGCGGAGCTTTCTAGGCCATAGGGAAGGCGGTGTAGGGCGGTTCAGGGCCGGGGAATCCGGGGAGGGAGGATCGGAGGGTGTGAGCGGGGTCACAGGTCTGGAGAACCGAACCTTGCTAGACTGTTGGATAGGACGTGGAGGGCACCATGCGTAACATCATCATCTTGATCGTCGCAACCGGCCTGCTCCTTTGCAGCGTGGACGTGTGGGCTGGTGGCTCACGGACTGATACCACCGACAATGCAGCGGTGTTCGTCATATGCAATGCGCTCTGAGGGACTAATTGAACCCTGCCCCTTGTGCCAGACGGATAAGGATCGGCCGGGGGCAGGAGGGTTTTCATGCGCTTGCCATCCCTGATTCAGGCTCATTGTTTTCATTTTAATCTGCGCGGTCCCATTGGCAGGGCAGGTGCAAGCCCAGCGTCTAAATATCGACGCCTTCCTTCAACAATGGGACACTGACCACGACGGCACTCTTAGCGTTGACGAAATCAAGAAACTGCCATTGCGCGGTTCGAGGAGTTGGATCGCAATCATAAGGGCCGTCTGAGCCGGAACCAGTTAACCGGGGTTCTTACTTTTCAGCAGTTCCGACAAGCCGACAAGGATAAAGACGGCACGCTCGACAAGGACGAGTTTCCTCTCCGTTGTCGAGGAACTCTTCCAAGCCGCCGATAAAGATCACGATGGCACGCTTGATAAAACGGAACTCGGAAGCTCCACTGGTAGAACTCTTCTTAAGTTATTCGCGGTGCGGCAAGGACCAATTATGTAGGCCAAGCCCTCGCCCCGGTTTCTCTCAGAGGAGTGCCGGGGTCTTTGCTGTTTTCGGCTTGTAGGAACAAACGACCGGGACTAGGCTCTAGGCGTTCTTCCCCGGATAACCAGCCGCGCGAGGGTTGCACGGCGGAAGAAGCGGACGGCCTCGCGACTGGGTGCCCAACGGCCCCGGGCCGAGGCTGTTCCGTTTCAGAGGCATTGGGCGAAGCGGGAAAGGAGAATACTGTCAGTTAGGCAATTTCCATGGTTCTGTCGGAGACCAGCGTCAGGTGCCCGTATCGTTTCTGGCTATGGAAAGATGCGGCTTGTTCGGCAAGTTTCAGCCAAGCCTGGGCCATGTCCACCAGTACGGCTTTGATGTCGGGGTCTGAGGTAGTGTTTGCCAGTTGCAGGCAGTCAAAGGAATATTGCCGGTAATATTGAGGACGCATCGAACAAGTCCTGGCACCGCTTACAAACCTACGAAGCGCAAACCCTCGACGCGACTAAAGGGTTCCGGGTGCGGGGAAAAGAATCAAAGAGCCCTGACCTGCCTTGCTGTAGCGGAAAAGGTGGGCCAGGGCTCTTCTTAGACGGCTCAACGCGGGAACAAGGGCCGCAAGGGCCGCATCAGCAGTCTAGGTTGTAAATCTTACTGATTGCCTAATGTCCGGTTTAGCCGCAATACTATCCCCATGGCGGGAAAGCATCCTTCGGCCGTGGTCGTCAAGCGGTATGGCGGCGGCCGTCTCTACAACACAATTGCGGCCAGTTATCTTACTTTGAATGACCTAGCTCGTATGGTTCAGGAAGGGCGGCGGCTCAGGGTTTGGGATGCCTCGACTGGTGAAGACATCACGGCCGAGACTCTGGCGAAGGCTGCATTGAAGATGACCGGGGACTAGGCTTTCCATATCCCTCAGTGTTGCCGTGGTGCCTCACGCCTATGGTCGGGTTGGTGTTGCCGCAGCGTTGGCACTTCAGGGGTATGTTGCCGAGGAACGTGTCGCGGTTCGTGCCCTTCCGACCCAGCAACAGCGGCCACGGCACATCGGCAATACGTCCGCATTTTGGACAGGCCGCTCTCAGGTGCGTGTAGCCTTCGCCCTGCGCCTCACCGATTGTCCGGGTGCGCCAAAAGGAAATCGATTTCCATGGCGGTTGATCATTGCATAGAGATGCCCGGGAACAAGTTCGGGAACCCCCTTTGTCCGTCTGGGCCGGATCGTCGAAGCGGGGGACAGTGGGCTTTGAGTTCGTCCGACCATTCGAATATCCTGGCCTTCGCCCCCGGAACATGGCCGCCGCTTCAATATTTTCCTTTCATGCCGGATTTCGATCCCAGTTCGGTTCCCATGGGCGTCGATGAGGAGGTTGGCGACACGCCTGCCAGCACGATCAGGGCTGCCCGTAAGATTGAGCAACGCGGTCGCCCTCTGCCGCAACCCGAACAGGGCGTGGGCGATGCCTGGATTCTCATTGCATTCATCGTCGCGTTGGGATTGATATTTGTGGTGGCCGCCTGGGTACTGGCAGGTTTCGATGTCCCGGCTGAGCGAGAAAGTAACGGTCAGAGGATAATTGCCTCCTCGACTCCCACCCGAGTTCGTCTGTGCCCGGACAGTTTCCACGTCGAGAAGGGAGGTCTTACACATGCCTGAGCAACGGCAAATTGGAGAGAAATATTGGGGAGTGTGCTGGAGGTGGGGTTTTATCCCATTCCCCTGCCGAAAGACTCGGCGAGCTTGAGTTCGGCAGCCAAGCCGAGTCATCGAACGGCTCCGCACAGGCGTGCAGATCAGACTGCAGGAGCGCGATCTGCGGTCCGTCTGCAAGCGGCGACGTGTGGCCGGAAGCGGAACGCAATCTTTGGCTGGGGTCTCTGAAGGGCTGATCAACAAGGACAAGGATGAGGCGGCCAACCGAGGCGGCCTGCCCACATTACGGGCTTTGTTTTTTTTTCAAGGTAACGCTAAAATCCGCAGTGGCTATCCCGGCAGCCCCCAAGTTGCACCGGGAGAGCCAGCCTCCATTGTGTGAGCCGGGCCTGATGGGGTTGACCAGCCGTCAGGCCCGGTTCGTTTCTGGGCCACGAATTTAGGAGACTGCCAAATTCCGAATTAGGGCGGTTCGAGGAAACGGGTTGGAGGACCGGGGCGGGGAAGGGCAGGGCGTGGGGCCGAACAGGGGCGCAGGAGCAAATCACCTCCAGTTCAACGACTCACCATCAATGAAAAATAGAAGACATAGACGATATAATGGAGGTCAGGGATGGGAGAGTGCCACCGCCCCAAGTAAACGCGGCTTCCCGAAGTTTAGATTTCTTACTTGGGTCAGCAGCTAAGATCAAAGCCCAATATGCCTTCCCGTTGCTAGATGCAGAGGCTAATCCCATTCGGTTCGCATCCCCCAAAAGTAGATTGGCATTATGGCCCCAAGATGCTTTCCATAGACCAAATGTTTCGTCGAATGTCTTTGTCCCCATAGCAATGTTTTCACCGGCTGATGTTGTGCCATAGGATGCTATTCGGGTTGAAAATGGCGCGTAGACGCTGTGATCCATCACGCCACGAGCGGCCATTACGTTCGCTTGTCTACTTGCCAACGCTGTGAGTTTTGCGTCTACAATTACTGGAGATAATCCATGGCTCCTGCGGTATGCTGAGATTTCCGATTGTGGATCAGCAAAAGCAAGACTCGTTGCCAGCAAAATTAGAACAGCAGTTACACCAACGGTAACCTTCATGTTGTCCCCACGGTCACCAAGCGGGAGGAATACAAGTTACTCGTTTGAACAACTCGCTAATGCCCGCTTTTAATGACGGTTGTGCCTAGCGTGAGATGCTAATCCTTGATATGACGCCCAACCCAGCGTAGGAATATCCTGCCTTTCTTCACCGAAAGGCACGGTCCCGGTTGTGTCCCCGAACCCCCCGTTCGAACGGCCGGGACCGTCCCCTTGGACCATCATTCTACCGATTGCATAAAGGCAAAGCCAAGGCACAGGACAAGCTTGAGGGGGCAGGCACCAGCAGGATCGACTTTCCTTGGTCACGCTACGAGGGCAGGGCGGGCGCGGGCGGGGGAAAGGGCGGCCGAACAGGAAGGGAACGCAGTTCGGGATTATTTCGGGACTTTCCGTCACCATTCGGGACTTTTGAAGCCTATTTGTTCCCATTTCCCTGTTGCCTGCTGAGTCCCGACCAGATGAAAAAACAATGCCGGTTCAACGGGTTTAGTTGGTCGGAGCGGTGCGTCTGAATAACTGTGCACCTTTCCCTGAACATGGGGTTCCCGCCGGCGGATATCCGCGACGCAGGCCCGAGCGTCACGGCCTACGGCGAAACCCAAGCTGCCGCGGATGCGGCCGCGGACGCGCTGTTCTCGGCACTGCTCGCCGCAGAGCGGGAGTTCGCGGCGCATCGCCCCCTGCCTGCGGCCGAGGCGGTGGCGAAGGCGATCCGGATTTCAGCATCGGCATCGCGCCCCGTCGTCTTATCGGACACGCAGGACAATCCGGGTGCCGGCGCTCCCTCGAATACGACCGGCCTGATCGCCGAGCTGCTGCGGCAGGGGGCGGAGCGCACCGCGGTCGGCATCCTGCATGACCCGGCCGCCGCCGCGGCGGCGCACCGATCCGGCACGGGCGGAACATTGGCAACCCTGGGGGGAGGGGGAACCGGTCCGGGCCAGGCGCCGCTGCCGGGACCCTGGCGCGTCGCCGCGCTGAGCGACGGCCGGTTCCGCGGCACCTCGCCGATGCTGCGCGCGGCGGAAACCAGGATGGGCCCTACGGCCCTGCTGGCACAAGACGGGGTCGAAGTCCTGGTCGCCAGCATCCGGCAGCAACCGATCCACCGCGAGGTGTTTACGCACATCGGCGTCGATCTTGCCTCGCGCGCCATCGTGGCGCTCAAGAGCTCGGCCCACTTTCGCGCTGGTTTTCAGGAAATCGCCGAGCAAGTGATCGTCTGCCTCGCACCCGGCGCGAATCTCGAGGACCCCGGCTGCTTCGCCTTCGCGAAAATCAGGCCCGGCGTGCGCCTGCGCCCCGCGCCCGGCTGAGTTTGCCGTCCGGCTCGAGCAGGGCCATCGCGACGAGGCGAGCCCGGTTCCGTCGGGCACCCCGAACCGCTCGCCATTTTTTGCTGGTTGGTGCCGGAAAACGCCGGCGGCCCGACTATTCGCCGCTCTTCTGCATCCCGACCATTGGCGAATGCGTATCGGGCGCGGTTTTCCAGCCGCTGATGATCTTATCGGAGATGATCGCCTCCGGCGGCGCCATGAACGCCTCGACAATGGTGATGATGCCGAACACCAGGGCCATGACGACGCCCAACTGCTTGCCGGTCTCCTGCGTCAGCAACAGGCTGTTCTGCGAGGTCCCCAGCAGCGCAATGATCGCCGCCAGGAACGCGATGCAGGCAAGCACGATCTTGAAGATCATGAAAGATTTTCGAACGTAGAGGAACATGCCGACCTCCCTTGGCACCCGTGTCGCATCATAGCGGCGAATCGCCCCGGCGGCCATGCGTTTCGGCCATTACCCGTCGCTTGGCGTCGACCGGAAAACCGTGGCGCGGCAGCTACGGGCTTCCCTGGGGAGCTTGGGTAACGGCAACGCTGCAGTCCCGGCACTCGAAGATGAGTTGTTCGCAATGATATCCGCCCCGCGGGATCACGCGGATGAGCTCCATTGCGGCGCCGCAGGCGGGACACAGCGGCGAAATGGGCCGGGGCCGGCGCTGGGATGGTGTGCGCTCGTCGCGAATCATGCCCGCTCATAGCCCAATTGCCGGGCGAGCCCCTGTGACATTCGTCACCAGCACCAGGCGATGCCTACGGCCGCCGGTTACCAGGGCCGGGACGGTATAAGGTCGCGGTCGCAAATCCAGGCGAGGCAAATCATGTCGACCGGACAGGTTCGACACTGAGCGACTTGCCTTGGGTCGTGCCAGTTCCGGAACCTATGAGCGAGATCTGGTGACCACATCTACCAACGGAAGTTCTCCCGCGACTGTAATCAATCCAACACTATCCGGGTCGCGGGCCGCAGCAGCGATTTTCCAGCAGGCTAGAAGATAGTCGAGGCCCATCGCCCCCTCGCGGCAGCCCGCATTCGGTATGTGAGCGAGCGATGGATCCCGCCCCCGGAACGCATGGAACCGCCGAAATAGTCGCCGGTTAGACCTCTAAACCGGGTGCATCCACATTCCGAGGCGGCTGGCCGCTCCGCTTGGCCGCAGAGGAGGTTCCATGCCCAATGCCACCTTCCATTCCGTGGCGACCAGTGTCGCGGGATGGAGCCGACGTATGTTCCTGACCGCATCGGCGACGTCCCTGGCAGTCCCGTTATTCGCCAGGACGTCGCGCGCGGAAGCAATGGATCCGCAGACGGCGCGCGCAAAAGATCCGCGCGATCCCGCGAATCTCGCGCTGACCGTCAACGGTCGCAAGCATCAGCTGGCACTGGACGCGCGCACGACTTTGCTCGATGCGCTGCGCGAGCGGCTTGGCCTCACCGGAGCCAAGAAGGGCTGCGACCACGGCCAATGCGGCGCCTGCACGGTACTGATCGACGGTCGTCGCGTGCTGTCATGCCTGACGCTCGCGCTCGTTGCCGAAGGCCGCGCGGTCACCACGATCGAAGGGTTGGCCAAGCCCGACGGAACCCTGCATCCGATGCAGCAGGCGTTCATCGACCAGGATGCATTTCAGTGCGGTTATTGCACGCCCGGGCAGATTCTTTCGGCGGTGAGCTGCGTGGAGGAGGGACACGCGGCAAACGACGCCGAAATCCGTGAATACATGAGCGGCAATCTGTGCCGCTGCGCGGCGTATCCGAACATCGTTGCCGCGATCAAACAGACCAAGCACTCGATGCGGGAGGGCTGAGATGCGGCCGTTCACCTATGAGCGCGTCGACAGCGCGACGGCGGCAATCGCCGCCTTCGGTGCGGGGGCGGTCGGTGCAGCCTCCGAGCGCCAATATCTTGCCGGCGGCACCACGCTGATCGATCTGATGAAGCTCGACGTGATGCGGCCGCAGACCGTGATCGATATCAATGCGCTTGACCGCACGGCGCTGGGGCGCGTCGAGACAAACGACCAAGGCCTCCGGCTCGGCGCTTTGGCGCACATGTCCGAGGTTGCGGACCATCCCGTGATCAAACGCGACTACCCGATGATCGCGCAATCGCTGGAACTCGCGGCCAGCCCGCAGATCCGCAACATGGCCACACTCGGCGGCAACGTGCTGCAGCGGACGCGATGTCCGTATTTTCGCGACGTCTCCTATGCGGAGTGCAACAAACGCATTCCCGGCTCGGGTTGCGCGGCGCTCGACGGTTTCAACCGTTCGCATGCCGTGCTGGGCGTCAGCGACGCCTGCATCGCGACCTATCCGGGCGACTTCGGCCAGGCACTGATCGCGCTCGACGCCATGGTCGAGCTTCGTGGCAGAAACGGCGATCGAAAGCTGCCGTTCGGGGCCCTGCACCGTCCGCCCGGCGGGAATCCCGAGATCGAAACCGCGCTGCTTCCTGGCGAGATCATAACCGGGTTTGCGATAGCCGCCGCCCCGTGGCTGCGCCGTTCCCTGTATCTCAAGATCCGCGACCGGCAATCCTACGAATTCGCGCTCGCCTCCGCGGCGATCGCCCTCGACATGGGGGAAAACCAGATCGTTCAGGAGGTGCGCATCGCGCTCGGTGGGGTGGCAAGTGTGCCTTGGCGCGCGCGATCCGCGGAGCGCGCGTTGCAAGGACGGCAGCTCAACGAGCAGACGGCCCGCGCCGCGGCGGACACGGCTTTTGCCGATGCCAACCCGCACGAGCACAATCTTTTCAAGGTCGGCCTAGGCAAGCGTACGCTGGTCCGCGCGCTGCTCCAGGCAGCGACCATGGAGCTGTGACATGGCCGCCGATGCAGCACCCGAACCCAAAGCCAATATGGGACAGCCGGTCCCCCGGCTGGACGCCCGGCTCAAGGTCACCGGCGAGGCGCGTTATGCCGCCGATTTCCCGGTCGGCAATCCGGCCTACGCCTTCCTCGTGACCAGCGCGATCGCCAAGGGCCGGATCATTCGCCTGGATACCGAGTCGGCGCGCGCAGTACCCGGTGTGCTCGATATACTGACGCAGGACAACACCGCCGAGTTGAAGGAGGTCAAGTTCGGCAGCGGCGGTGCGTCGACATCGATCCAGAAGCTCGGCCCCGAGATTGCGCATGACGGGCAGATCATCGCCATGGTGGTGGCCGACACGTTCGAAGCCGCGCGCGAAGCGGCCTACAAGGTGAAGGCCACCTATGCCGAGGACAAACCGAGTGCGACGTTCGGTGACGAGGGCCTGAAGGAAGAGGACGCGACCAAGGTTTCCGAACGGCATAAGCATGTGCCGAAGGTCGGCGACGCGGATGCGGCGCTCGCCTCGGCCGATGTTCTGGTCGACGCCGAATACGGCACGCCGACCCAGCACCACAACCCGATCGAATTGTTCGCGACCACGTGCGTTTGGAATGGCGGGCAGCTCACCATCTATGAGCCGACCCAGTTCGTCTACGGGCTCAAGAACAGTCTGGCCAAGAAGATGGACGTCGCGCCCGAAAACGTGCGTGCGATATCGCCCTATGTGGGCGGCGCGTTCGGGTCGAAAGGCCAGTTCACCCCGCGCACCGGGCTCGTCGCACTCGCCGCCAAGAAGCTCAACCGTCCCGTCAAGCTTGTCGTAACGCGCGATCAGGGCTTTACCACTGCGACCTATCGCGCCGAGACGCGGCACCACATCCGCCTCGGTGCCCGACGCGACGGTAAGATCACCGGCTACAGCCATGAAGGTTGGGAGATCACCTCTCGCCCGGATGCCTACGTCGTGGCCGGAGTCGAGGACAGCGCGCGGATTTACGGCTTCGGCGCGGTTCAAACAAAAGTAAACGCAGTGCATGCCGACCGCAACACGCCGGGCTTCATGCGCTCGCCGCCGGTCGTGCCGTACATCTACGCGCTCGAAAGCGCGATGGACGAACTGGCGGCCAGGCTCGCCATCGATCCGGTCGAGTTGCGCCGTATCAACGACACGATGCACGACCCGATCACGGGCAAGCCCTATTCGAGCCGGTCCTTGATGAGGTGCTATGACGAGGCGGCCAAAGCGTTCGACTGGTCGCGCCGCAACCCCGAACCACGCTCGATGCGCGACGGCGATTGGTTCATCGGCTTAGGCTGTGCGACCGCCGTCTACCCGACCCATGTCGGTCCCGCCGCCGCACGGGTGCGGATGCTGGCGAATGGCGAAGTGCAGGTGCAAATCGCCGCCCACGAGATCGGCAACGGCGCGTACACGGTGATCGGCCAGATGGCGGCGGAGCGCCTGGGTGTGCCGCTCTCGTCGGTGAAGGTCGAGCTTGGCGACAGCAGTCTCCCGCCAGCGCCGGTGGCCGGGGGCTCGAACACCACGGCGAGTGCCTGCTCGGCCGTGCTCAAGGCCTGCGACGCGATTCGCGTGAGGCTCGCGCGCTCCGTAGCGACGACCGATCGGGGCCGGGCCGCCGGTTTTGCCGCCGACAACGGACAAGAAATGCGCGCGGACCTGTTCCGACGCCTCGGCGTGGGAGCCATCGAGGAATATGCGGAATTCATTCCACGCGGCGGCAAGCCGGACGCGGTCAAGCAGCTCTACGCCGGTCAGGTCGCCATGACCGGCGGGCCAACCGGCGAAAAGCTCATGTACGCGTTCGGGGCGGAGTTTGTGGAAGTGCGCATCAACGCGCTTACGCGCGAAATCCGTGTGCCGCGGATTGTCGGCGCGTTCGCCGCGGGCCGTCTCATGAATACCCGCACCGCACGCAGCCAATACATGGGCGGCATGATCTGGGGCATCAGTTCCGCGCTGCACGAAGCAACCGAGATCGACAAAGCCAGGGCACGCTACGTCAACGACAATCTGGCTGACTATCTCGTGCCGGTGAACGCGGATATCGACCGGGTCGAAGTCATCCTGGTCCCGGAGGAGGACCATGAAGTCAATCCAGCCGGCGTGAAGGGTATCGGCGAGCTCGCCAATGTCGGTACGGCCGCTGCCGTCGCCAATGCCGTCTACCACGCAATCGGCATCCGCATTCGCGAATTGCCGATCAGGATCGAAAAGCTGCTCGACGCCTAGTGACAGTACGCCGGCAATCCTCTTCTTCGCCCCGGCCGGGCATGCGACGCGCCCGGTAAGCCTAACCGGGCCGACATTGAGATCAAGCGGACAGTCAAATACCCTTAGTTACCTCATATCGCCTTCGGCAAACCGGGGGATATTGCATCGCACGGGTCGTTGTGGTCGCCCTTGAGTTTTGCTGACAGGCGGTCTTGAGGGCGGAATTAATATCTGAAGGCGAAAGCCACATTCGAACCCCCAAGGCGAAGGAGTGGGATCAAACTGCCGGAGGCCCTGGTAAACTCAGCACGGTGGTGGTGCCCGACGCAGCGCGACAACGGAGTGCTACATGACCGATCCCCCCATTGAGAACTATGATGCTTTGGACGCAGGTGCCCAGATCGGTGATCGAGGTGCAAAGGGGGTTATCACAGTGCTCACTGAGCGAGGGCTCGTCGCGATCTCGATGAAGCGCCCTGTCATGGAACAACTGCGCCATAGTATCGAGCGTGAGCTGAACGAAAACCCCATTCCCAGCACAGATGCCGAGAGAGAGATATCGTGAAATC
>WNGJ01014103.1_pt1 | contig 14621 bp, 14 predicted proteins | sample 5400611 | NCBI WGS metagenome assembly WNGJ01 (sample SAMN13153375, study PRJNA577476) | soil metagenome | isolation source: 40 cm soil or saprolite under Garry oak tree replicate 1 | place: USA:California | collected 2016-06-15
TCGCCGGATACCTGGTCACCATGGCGTTCCTCCCCCGCACGGCATTCGCCGCGGTCGCCGGCTTCCTCCTCTTCCGCATCTGCGACATCCTCAAACCGTGGCCCGCCCGCGTCTTCGACCGCGAGCCGCGCTGGAAGAACGGCGCCGGAGTGGTGCTCGACGACGTCTTCGCCGGGGTCTGGGCTCTCGCCTTCACCTGGGCGGCGGTTCTCTTGAAGGCGCGCCTGCTCCCGTCATGACCGCGCCGATCGTCGAGTTCCTCGTCACTGGCGACGAGGTCATGCGGGGGTTGATCGCCGACACCAACACGCAGATCACCGCGACCAAGCTCTACCCGCTCGGACTGATGTTGCGTCGGACCTCGGTGGTCGGCGATCGAGGCGAGGACATTCGCCGCTCCTTGCTGGAGATCGGCTCGCGCGCCGACTACTGCATCGTCAGCGGAGGGCTGGGCCCGACCTCGGACGATCTCACCGCCGAGTGCGCCGCGCAGGCTGCGGGCGTCCCGATGCGGACGCATGAGCCGTGGCTCGAGCACCTCCGGAAGCGGTGGGCGCCGAACAACCTGCGCCAGGCGCAGGTGCCCGAGAGCGCGGAGGTGCTGGGCAACCCCGACGGCAGCGCCCCGGCGTTCGCCATGCGCATCGACCGCTGCTCGTTCTTCTTCCTGCCCGGCGTGCCGCGCGAGTACCACCGCATCGTCGACGAGATGGTGGTGCCGCGGCTGGTCCAGGCCACCGGCGCCGCCGTGCTCCGCTCGCGCATCCTCCAGTGCTACGGGGTCACGGAGAGCAAGCTCGACGAGATGGTCGGCGACATCCGGAAGGCCCATCCGGAGGTCCGGTTCGGGTTCCGCACGCGTCTTCCGGAGAACCACCTCTCGCTCTCCGCGCTGGCCGCGGACGCGGAGACCGCGGAGGCGAACCTCGCGCGGGTGGAGCGCAAGTGCCGCGAGGTGCTCGGCGCGCTCGTCTATGGCCAGGACGGTGTGACGTTCGCCCAATCGGTGGGCGAGGAGCTGGCGCGCCGTGGCGAGACCATCTGCCCCGCCGAGAGCTGCACCGGCGGCCTGCTGACGCAGATGCTGACCGAGGTCCCGGGCAGCTCGAAATGGACGCTGGGCGGCTACGTCACGTACTCGAACGCGCTCAAGGAGAGCGTGCTCGGCGTGCCCCGCGAGCTGCTCCAGCAGCACGGCGCGGTGAGCGAGCCCGTGGTCCGCGCCATGGCGGAGGGGGCCCGCCAGCGGTCGGGCGCGACCTGGTCGCCCGCCATCACCGGGATCGCCGGCCCGGATGGGGGCACGCCCGAGAAGCCCGTCGGAACCGTCTGGCTGGGACTGTGCGGACCCTCCGGCACCACGGCCAGGCGCGTGCATTACCGCGGGGACCGCGGCCAGGTGCGCCTGCTGTCCGCCTACGGCGCCCTGCAACTGCTGCGCGAGGCGCTAGGTCCGCCGAGGTCGCGCTGAGGATGGGGTGGCGGGAGGTGGTGGCGCGCTACCGCGTCGACCTGATCCTGTTCCTGGGCTCCCTCGCCGCGTACGCGCTCTCCAGCGACGGGCTGCTCGCGCACCAGTCGTTCGCCCCGCATTTCGTCTACCAGGCCGACGCCTTCCTCCACGGACAGCTCTCGCTCACCGTCCCACGCCCCCCGAACCTGAACGACTGGGTGCTCAAGGACGGCCGCTGGTACGTCTCGTTCCCGCCGTTTCCTGCCCTGCTGATGGTGCCGTTCGTGGCGCTGTTCGGGCTCTCGTTCAACGACGTCGTCTTCACGCTCTTCTTCTCCGCCGCCAACGTCGCGCTCCTCTACCGCCTCCTGCGCCGCCTCCTGCCGGAGCGCGCCAGCTGGGAGCACGTCGTGTTCGCGCTGATCTACGGCTTCGGCACCCTGGCCTGGAGCTGCGGCATCCGCGGCGAGGTCTGGTTCACGGCGGAGACGATCGGCGTGACCCTGACGCTCCTCTACCTCCACGCCTCGCTCGGCGCGCGCCACCCGATCCTCGCCGGCCTCGCCGTGGCTTGCGGCGCCATCACACGCACTCCGCTCGCATTCTCGGCCGCCTTCTTCGTCTGCGAAGCCCTCAGCCCCGACGGACCGCTGGAATGGAGCAAGCTCCGCGACGCCAGCCGCTGGCGAGCGGCCGCGCCGAAGCTGCTGCCCTACATCCTGGCCATCGTGGCCGTGGCCATTCCGGCCGCCTGGATGAACTACGCCCGCTTCGGCAGCTTCCCGGAGTTCGGCCACTCGCACTTGTACGCCAACCGCGTCAACGAGCAGATCAGCCGCTACGGCCTCTTCCACTACGCCTTCCTCGAGCGCAACCTCCACGACGCCTTCACTCGCCTGCCCGAGATCCACTTCAACCCATTCCGGATCGGCTTCAACGGCGAGGGCATGAGCCTCTTCGTCACCACCCCCCTCTTTCTCTACCTGCTCTGGCCGCGACAAAAGCACCGCCTCCATCGCGCGCTCTGGCTGACGGTGGCGCTGGTGGCCATCCCCGGCTTCTTCTATCAAAACAGCGGCTACTACCAGTTCGGCTTCCGCTTCTCGCTCGATTACACGCCGTACCTCATCCTCCTGCTCGCTCTGGGCGGGCGGCCGTTCACCGCGCTGTTCTGGCTCGCCGCGGCCGTGGGCGTCGCCGTTAACGCGTGGGGATCCGCCGTGTTCAACCGGATGTACTGACGCCTAAACGCAATGCTGCTCAGTCAAGCGATTGACGTGGTCGCCGTCCACGCTCACGACCAGGTCGACGTATTGGATGAGGGCGCGGCCGGCGCGCCCCCTCCGTTCCCCCCTACGCCGCGGCTGGAAGTACCGCCGCCTCCGCCACCAGCAGCTGCCCCGCCCAACGCCACGCCTCCTGCCACGTCGGCCGCTGGCCCGGCCCCACCGAAGCCCACCCCATCCGCACCTCCATCTCCGGCAGCTGGCGCGCGAGCGCCTTCCGCAGCCTCGCGAGCGGCGCCGCGACTTCGTCGCCGGCCGCCTCGATCAGCACCACCCCGACCTCCCGGTCGCGCACCCGAAGCACCGCATCGGTGCGCCTCAGGTGCGCGCGGACGAGGCTGACCAACACCTGCATCTCGCCGTCCAGCGCCGCCCACCCCAACGGCGCGATGCGCAAGAGCGAGAACCAGCGGCCGGTCCGCGTGGCGCGCTGCATTTCCAGCGAGGCGATCTCGCTCAGCGAGGTCACGCCGCCGCCTCGGACTGCGTCGGCGGCGGCAACTTCCTCTCGTCGCAGCCCGCCTCGCGCAACTTCTGCTCCAGCGCCTCCGCGACCGCCGGATTCCCGCGCAGCGCCTCCACCGCCTTCTCCCGCCCCGGGCCGATGCGCTCCCCGCCGATCTCGAACCAGGCGCCGCTCTTCTCGATCAGGCCCCGCTCGATCGCCAGATCGAGCAGCTCGTGGGGCCGCGAGATTCCGACCCCGTAGAGCACGTCGAACTCCGCCTCGCGGAACGGCGGCGCCAGCTTGTTCTTCACCACCTTCACCCGCGTCCGGTTGCCGATCATCTGGTCCCCGTCCTTCACCGCCCCGATGCGGCGGATGTCCAGGCGGACGGAGGAGTAGAACTTGAGGGCGTTGCCCCCGGTGGTGGTCTCGGGCGAGCCGAAGACGACGCCGATCTTCATGCGGATCTGGTTGATGAAGATCACCGTGGCGCTGTTGCGGCTCACCACCGCCGTCAGCTTGCGCAGCGCCTGCGACATGAGGCGGGCCTGCAGCCCCATGTGCGAGTCCCCCATCTCGCCCTCGATCTCGGCCTTGGGGACGAGCGCGGCGACCGAATCGATGACCACCAGGTCCACGGCGCCGGAGCGGACCAACGTCTCCGTGATCTCGAGCGCCTGCTCCCCGGTGTCCGGCTGCGAGATCAAGAGGTCCTCGACCTTGACCCCGAGCTTGCGCGCGTACGTCACGTCCAGCGCGTGCTCCGCGTCGATGAAAGCAGCGCAGCCGCCCTGCGCCTGCACCTGCGCGATGGCGTGGAGCGTCAGCGTCGTCTTCCCGCTGCTCTCGGGGCCGAAGATCTCGATCACGCGCCCGCGCGGGTACCCGCCGCAGCCCAGCGCGAGATCGATGCCGATCGAGCCGCTGGGAATGATCGCGACCGGCTGCGCCATCTCGCCCGCGCCGAGCCGCATCACCGCTCCCTTGCCGAACTGCTTCTCGAGGGCCCCGATCGCCGCGGCGATGGCCTTCAACTTCTCCGACAACTTGCTCATGTCCCCTCCCTGGGAAGTTCGCCGGACGACGCGCCCGGAGCTCGAAGCAGAGCGGCCTGCCGCGCCAGCTCGAGCGGCGGCAGCCGCGGCGGGCGTTTGCCCTCCGCCGGGCGATCGAGGCAGCGCAGCTGCCCCGCCTCCCCGATGTGTTTCTCCGTCACGCGCTCGTCGCCGCCGCAGTCCGCGATGGTGCGCGCCAGCTTGAGGATGCGGTCGTGCGCCCGCGCGGACAGCCCCTTGCTGTCGATCAAGGCCGCCAGCGCGAGGCGCGCGCCGTCGGTCGCGTTGGCGAGCCGCCGCGCAGCGGGCCCGCTGAGCTGCCCATTGGAGTGCAGGCCGGGGATCCGCGCGTATCGCTGGCGCTGGATGGCGCGCGCGCGTTCGACCCGCTCGCGAACCGCCGCCGAGCTCTCTCCCCGTGGCTGGCCGAGAAAATCCTCGGTCCGGAGCGCCCCGACTTCGATGTGGAGGTCGAAGCGATCGAGGATCGGCCCCGAGACCCGCCGCGAGTACGCCTCCTTCGCGGCCACGGTGCACCCGCACCTTCCCGGGTCCGCGTCGGCCCCGTGTCCGCAAGGGCAGGGGTTCATGGCGCCGACCAGCATGAACCGCGCCGGGATGCTCGCGCGGTCCTTGGCCCGCACCAGCGTCACCTCGCCGTCCTCGAGCGGTTGCCGCAAGGCCTCCAGCGCCGCCCGTCCGAACTCCGGCAGCTCGTCCATGAACAGCACGCCCCGGTGCGCCAGCGAGATCTCGCCGGGGCGCAGCGGGCTGCCTCCGCCGATCAACCCCGCCACCGAGATGGTGTGGTGGGGCGCGCGAAACGGCCGTGCGGCGAGCAGACCCCGCCCCTTGAGCCGGCCGGCGACGGACCAGATCGACGTCGCCTCGACGGCCTCCTCGAAGGTGAGGGCCGGCAGCAGGCCCGGGAGCCGCCGCGCCAGCATGGTCTTCCCCGCGCCCGGAGGGCCGATCAAGAGCGCGTTGTGGCCTCCCGCCGCTGCCACTTCGAGCGCCCATTTGGCGGTCTCCTGCCCGCGCACATCTGCGAGGTCTTGCGAGGACGAAGGCGGAGCTGGCAGGGCCGGCGCCGCGGGCGTCCGCGAGCCGATGTCCGCGAAGATCTCCGCGGCCTCGGCGAGCGTGCGCGCGCCGACGACGCGCAGGCCCTCGACGAGAGCGCCCTCCGGCGCGTTCGCCTCGGGCACGATCAGGCTTCGCACGCCCATGCGCTTCGCCTCCAGCGCGATGGGCAGGACCCCCCGCACCGGCAGCAGGTCGCCCGAAAGCCCGAGCTCGCCGGCCAGCAAGGCGGGCGCCTCCGGCATGCGGACCAGCTCGGCCGCGACCAGGATGCCGATGGCGATGGCGAGGTCGAACGCAGCGCCTTCCTTGCGCAGGTCGCCGGGGGCCAGGTTGACGGTGATCTTCTTCTGCGGCAGCTGGTAGCCGCTGTTGCGCAACGCCGTGAGCACGCGCGTTCGCGCGTCGTGGCAGGCGTGGTCGGGCAACCCGACGAGGTGGAAGCCGGGCAGCCCCATGGCAAGGTCCACTTGCACCTCCACCGGGCGCGCGCCGGCGCCCGCGATGGCGGCGCTCTGGACGGACGAGTGCACGTGCCGGACTGTTGCGAACGGCATGCCGGGATGGCGTCAGAAGAACGCGCGCCGCGAGGGTCTCGAAACGGGAGTCTCAGTCCGGCCCCTGCCCGCGTGCACGTACCAGACCGAGACCCGCCGACTCGACCGGGGGTCCCGGGGCGAGCTCCCCTACCACCACCACCCGCGGCGGCGCCGCGGCAGGTTCGGCGTGAACAGCAGCAGGACCAGCACCGCCGCCACGAACGCCGCCCCTTGCAGCCGCGGGTGCCCCCGCGCCGAGAGCGCCGTCACCACCGCGCCGACGAATACCGCCAGCGCTGCCGCTCCGGCGAACACCCGCGACGCGAGCGTAGGCAAAAGCGAGAGCAAGCGCACCCCGATCGGTGTCGGGTCCCAGTCGCCCCAGCTCCACCACGCTCCGCGTACCGCGAGTTGTCCGCCTCGCAGCGGGGGCAGCGCAGGAAGGGCTGATCCCCGAGGTCCCGGTCCAGCGCGATCCCGGAGGGGTCGCCGGTGAAGCGCGCCGTCGTCGCCACCTCGTGCCTGGGCGCGCCGCCGGGAGGTGGGGCCGCTCCAGGTTGAGGAACCGCGTCAGCCGACCCGCCATCAGCCCGCCACCGCCATGCGCTGGGCCGTGGACGCCGGCCGGGTCCGGTTCTTCGACCACTCGCGCAGCCGGCTGATCTCCTCGCCCATCGTCGAGGACAGCGGCACCGACTCCTGCACCGCCTTCATCACGTGCCCGTGGCGCAGGTCGGTCCCCTCGGCGAAGGCGTAGTAGAGCCCCGCGATCACCGCCTGCTCGATCTCGGCCCCCGAGAACCCCTCAGCGGCCGTGGAGAGCCCGTCCAGATCGAACACCGCCGGATCGCGCTGCCGCCGCGCGATGTGGATGCGGAAGATCTCCCGCCGCTCCTCGGCGCTGGGCAGGTCGATGAAGAAGATCTCGTCGAACCGGCCCTTGCCCAGGAGCTCGGGAGGCAGCGCGTCGATGCGATTCGCGGTCGCCACCACGAACACCGGCGCAGTCTTCTCCTGCAGCCAGGTGAGCAGCGCTCCGAACACGCGCGCGGAGACCCCCGAGTCGGTGACCGCCGCGCCCGCGCTCCCCGCCAGCCCCTTCTCGATCTCGTCGATCCAGAGCACCGCCGGCGAGACGCTCTCCGCCACCCGGATCGCCTTGCGCAGGTTCTCTTCCGACGAGCCGATCAGCGAGGAGAAGATCCGCCCGAGGTCCAGCCGCAGCAGCGGAAGCGCCCAGTGCGAGGCCACCGCCTTGGCGGTGAGGCTTTTCCCGCATCCCTGCACGCCCAGCAGCAAGAGCCCCTTCGGCGCGGGCAGGCCGAACTTGCGCGCCGGCTCGCTGAAAGCGCCGATGCGCCCGGTCAGCCACCTCTTCAGCTCGTCGAGGCCGCCGACGTGCGAGAGCTCCTGCTCGACGGTGGCGAACTCCAACAGCCCGCTCTTGCGGATCACCTGCCGCTTCTCGTCCAGCACCAGGCGGATGTCGTCCTTGTCGAGCACGCCGTCGTTGGCGATCGCCTTGGCGAACGCGTTCTCGGCCTCGCTCAGCGTGAGCCCCTGCGCCGCCTTGATGATGTTCTCCGCCTGCTCCTTGGTGAGCTCCACGCGCGCCTTGTTCCCGCGGCGCACCACGTTGACGATCTCCTTCAAGAGCTGGAACAGGTCGCGGAACGACGGCAGCGGCACGTCGAGCACGGAGATGTCCTTCTCCAACTCGACCGGGATGATGAGCGAGGGCGAGAGCAGGATCACCGTCGTGTAGGTGGATTTCAGATCATGCGCGAGCTCACGCAGCGCCCGGACCACTGCCGGGTTGTCGAGAAAGGCGTGGAAGTCCTTCAGCACCACCAGCGACGCCTCCGTCAGCTTGCCGACCGAGCTCAAGGCCTCGATCGGGTCGCGCGACTGCTCGCTGATGGTCATCGACCGCGCCCCGGAGACGCGGCGGAGCCCGCGCGTGACCGACCACTGCAACAAGGCCTTGCCGTGGTTCTGCGCGACGTCATGGAGGATGGCGTCGAGCCGCTGCTCCTCCCAGGACACCAGATAAATGAGCGGGTAGCGGGCGCGGATCAGCGTGTCGAGGTCGGAGACAAACTTCGGGGTGCCGGCGGGCGCGGCAGAGTCCAATGTCTCCACCCGCGGAACTCTACCAGAGAAGGGAGCTCCACCCCGAGAATCAGGCTCGGGCCGCCGCGCGGCGCAGGCGTGCGCCGGCCTCCTCGACCTGGGCCGCCAAAAAGTCGAGGTGGGTCACCGCGCGGATGCGCGTGGCGCTCACGGCGTTGATCAGGACGCCTTCCTTCTTCGCCGCCTCCACCAGCGCCGGGGCATTGGCCACGTCGGCCAGAAGGATGTTCGTCTCCTGCGCATGCCAGGAGAGCGGGACGCTGGCTGCCAGCCGCTTCGCGGTCTCGTGGTCCTCCGCCAGCCGCTGCAGGTGATGATCGAGCGCGTACATCCCCGCCGCCGCGAGCACTCCGGCCTGCCGCAACCCACCCCCGACGCGCTTGCGCAGCCGCCGCACCGTCCGGCTCCGCTCCCGCGAGGTAGCCACCAGGGAGCCCGCGGGCGCTCCCAGCCCCTTGCTCAGGCAGACCGAGACCGTGTCCGCCTTGGCGCACCAGGCGCGCAGCGGCACTCCTGTCGCGACGTGCGCGTTCCAGATCCGCGCGCCGTCCAGGTGCACCGCCAGCCCGGCCGCGTGGGCCAGGTCCGCCACCGCCTCGAGCTGCGCCAGCGGCCAGATGCTGCCGCCGCCGCGGTTGTGCGTGTTCTCGATCGCCACCGCCTTCTGCCGCGGGTCGTGGTCGCCCTGGCCCGGCCGCAGCACCGCCTTGACCGACTCGGGCGTGAAGATTCCGCGAGGGCCGTCCACCACCAGGCTCTGGACGCCCCAGAGCGCGGAGATTGCCGCTCCCTCGTAGTTCACCACGTGGCAGCTCCGGTCGCAGATGATCTCGTCGCCCATCCCCGCCAACGATCCGAGCGCGATCTGGTTCGCCATCGTGCCCGTCGGCACCCAGACGGCCGCTTCCTTGCCGAGCAGCTCCGCGACGCGCGCCTCCAGCGCGTTCACGGTGGGATCCTCGCCGTAGACGTCGTCGCCGACCTCGGCGGCGGCCATCGCCTTGCGCATGCCGGGAGTAGGGCGGGTGACGGTGTCGCTGCGCAGGTCGATGAGGTCCATGGGCGGGGCCCATGATAAACGCGGCGCCCGTGGCCCGCGAATCGAAAGCGGCCCGCTCCGTCCGGTTCCGCGAGATCGTCCTCCGGCTGGAGAAGGCCATGCCCGAGGCGAAGATCGCCCTCGAGTACCGGGACGAGCTGCAGCTGCTCGTCTCGGTGATGCTCTCCGCCCAGTGCACCGACGCGGTGGTGAACCAGGTGACGCCCGCGCTGTTCGCCCGGTACCCGACCGCCGCGCACTACGCCCGCAGCACCCCGGCGATCCTCGGCGAGCAGATCAAGCGCGTCGGCCTCTGGCGCGGCAAGGCGAAGAATCTCCACGCGACGATGACGCGGATCGCGCGCGACCACGGCGGGCACCTCCCGCGCGGCCGGAAGGAGCTCTGCGAGTTGCCCGGCGTCGGATGGAAGACGGCCGGCGTGGTGGTGAACCACGCCTTCGGAACCCCGGCGCTGCCGGTCGACACCCACGTCGGGCGCGTCGCGCGCCGCCTCGGGCTCACGCGGCAGGAGGACCCGGGCAAGGTGGAGGAGGAGCTGTCGTCGCTCTTGCCGGAGGAGCTCTGGGGGCGCGCGCACCAGCTCCTCATCTGGCACGGGCGGCGCACCTGCGAGGCGCGGCGCCCGCACTGCTCCCGCTGCGTGGCGCTCGATCTCTGCCCGCGGCGCGGGGTCAAGGAGAGCGACTGAAGAGGAGCACGTCGTTTCCGTCCTGGATCAGCGCCTCGTAGCGCTTCCACCCCTTCGGGGCGCCGGCGACGTAGCGCGACCAGGCCAGGGTGGTTAGCGGCTCGTCGGAGCTGGCGAGGTTCAGCAGGAAGGCCTCGACGGACTGCCGCTGCGGACAGGTCCTCTTGCGGCCGTCCGCGAGGATCGAAGCCGCCTCGAGCCACGAGCAGATCAGCTTCGGGTCCGGGCTGTGCGCCGCCGCGATCACGTACAGGAGATCGTCCGGGAAGTGCCTGAGGATCGCCGCCGCGAGCCCGACCACGTGATGGGCCGGGGCCCCGGCGATGCGCGCCTCGGGACCGCAGGAGCCGTCGGCCCGCCAGACGAGCGTCGCCGCCTTGAGCGCGTCGTGCCAGATGGCGGCGGCCGTGAGCTGATCGGAGTGGAGGTCGACGCCGTACACGTGCCGGTCGGCGTCCGCGAGCCCGCGCACCGAGCGCAGGACCGCGAGCGTATGCACCGCGAGCCCTCCGGGGTAGCCGTGGTGTGCGCCGGGGCCGTCGCAGTCGCCTCCCGGCGCGGCGAGGAAGTCGCCCTTCCGCGGCGGAGGCAGCTCGAGGGCGGGCTCGTTCAACAGCTGCCGGGCCTCGGCGGGATGAGCGTACGCCCAGGCTTCCGGAGGCAGCCAGGGTGCGAGGATCTGCGCCTCCACCGCGGCCCGCAGCGCCGGGTCGCCGATGGCGCCGGCCTCGCGGCGCAGCTCGAGGTAGGCGCGATAGGCGGCGGGCAGGCGGGTGGCGAGCTCGCGCGCGCGGGCGGCGGGATCCTGCGCCGCGGCAAGGACGAACAGCAGTGGAATAGTTGCCATGGCGGGGGAGGGGTCTACCCTATTTTCATGCGCCCCGAAGTCCACGAGCTGATCGAGTCCGAGCTGGCCGAGGCGCTCGAGTCCGGCCTCGCGGCGCAGCTGGTGGAGGCGGCGGGCCTGATCAAGAAGGCGCAGAAGGTGTTCAAAAAGCTGTCCAATGCGAAGCGGTCGGCGCGGCGGCGGCTGCGGAAGCGGCGCAAGCGGTGATAGTAGCTGCGGAATGGCCCTCTATGCCTTCGTCGCGCTGAAGTACCTGTACCCTCTCGAGCGAATGCAGCAGACGGTGGAGCGCCACCGGGCGTACCTCCGCGAGCTGCACGCCCAGGGAAAGATGGTCTGCTCGGGGCCCTTCGTGCCGCGGGAGGGCGGGGCGATGCTCCTGCGGGTCGAGGCGCCCTCGGAGATCGAGCCCATCCTCGCCAAGGACCCCTATCACCTCGAGAAGCTGGTCGCGGACACCATCTACATCTGGGACCCGAACGTCGGGCGCGAAGGGCTGGACTCGCTCGCACCGAAGCCCGCGTCAGCGCCCGGCGCGCGGTGAGGTCGCGGTCACGGGGCGCCCGGCCCACCCCGGAGGAACCACCAGCTCGACCGACGAGGACGGCACCCAGCCCGTCAGGCCGTTCGCCAGCTTGACGCGGCGGAAGCCGGGCTCCTCGTCGTCGACGCGCACGGTCGTCCCCTCGTGGACCTCGAAGTGGCTGGCGCTCTTCTCGCCCGGCCCTTCCCGCGCCGGGACGGACTGCGCCACCACCACCGCGCGCTGCAGCGCCAGCTCCCGCCCGGCGGACGCGCCCCAGGTGACGAGCGCGCAGAGCAGCGCCCCGGCGAAGCAACCGGTTGCCGCGAGCGGGCTCCACCCAGGGCGGTGCGCGAACAGACGGAGCACAAGGAAGAGCCAGGCGGCTCCCCAGAGAGCGATCAGGCCGATCGAGGCTACCGAGCCGGGCAGGGGGCGCAGCAGGCGCAGAAGCGTCTCCGACCCGCCTTCCTCCGCCTCTCCCTCCAGGCGATCCACGTTGCCCCGGCGAAGCTCGTTCAGGTCCGCGCGGGCGTCGTCGTCGGCGGGGTCGAGGAACAGCGCGCGCTCGAAGTGCAGGGCGGCCAGCCCGCGCTTGCCCTGGCGCAGGTAGCCGGCGCCGAGGTTGGTCTCCAGCTCGGGCGCGGCGATCCCCTCCGACACCAGCGCCTCCCACGAGGCGACCGCGCGCGAGACGTCGCCCGAGAGGTACGCGGCGTTCGCGTCCGCGAACAGCTGCAGGTCGGGAGCCTGGGCTGCGGCGAGCGCGACCGCGAGCAGCGCCGTCACGCGTTCCCCCGGTCGAGCTCGTTGATCACCTGGTCGGCGCGGCCGAGCATCGTCTCCCGGACCGGCGCCTCGCTGCTGCCGGGCGCGAAGCGCGCGCGGTCGCAATCGTCGAGCACGCGAACCAGCCGGCGCACCGTCTCTTCTCCATGTCCGCGCGCGGCCAGCGCGGCGGCGAGCTCCTCGCGCGTCAGCCCGGCCGCCGCGACGCCCTGCTTGTCCGCCAGGTAGCCCGTCACTGCGCGGGCGATCTCGGCGTAGAACGCTCCCGGCTCGCCCCCCTGGAGCAGGGCCCGGGCCCCGCGCAGCCGCTTCGCGGCGGCGCTGCGGGCCAGGCGGATGCGCCGGTCGCCGGGGTCGACGCGAAACGCGCGCCGCAGCCCGGCGACGCCGAGCGCCAGGGCGAGGCCGAACGGAGGCAGCGCCAGCGCGGGCCAGAACCAGGGCTGGGACCAGGCAGGAGTGGCCGCTTGCACCGACCCCAGGCGTAGCCGGATCGGGCGCAGGCCTCCGCCGCCGAGCAGGTTCTGCGCGACTGGAACCGCCGCGGGCTGGCCACCCTGGGCGGCGATCACGTGCACGGCGATCGGATCCGTGCGCAGCGTCCGGTACTGCTTCAGCACCGGGTCGAAGATCTCCATGGTCAGCGCCGGGATCTCCACCGCGCCGGTGCGCTCCGGTACCAGCAGCTGCTCGACGGTGCGCGTCCCGTTCACTTGTCCGCGCTCGATGGTCTCCTTGTCGGTGGTGGTCGGATCGTACGCGCGCACGCCGGGGAGGGCGGCGAGCGCCGGCAGGTGCAGATCGCGCACGTTGCCCTTGCCGGAGGCGACCAGGCGGAACGTCAGCGGCTGGCCGACCGCGATCCCGAGCGGCTCCGCGCTGGCGCTGAGCGACCACTGGCCGACGTTGCCGGAGTCGAAGCCGGGCGGCTTCCCCGGCGGCAACGGCTGGACGTCCAGCTGCAACGGCTGCGACGAGCGGCGGGAGGTGCCGCGGGAGAACAGCATCCCGAAGCCGGTGAGCACCTGCACCTCCGCGGGCTCGACGGAGACCTTGCCCGGCCGCAGCGGGAAGAGGGCGCGCCGGCGCAGCAGGTACGCCGTGTACGGCACGCCGTCGAGGATGCGCTGCTCGGGCACCAACTGCTGCGGCGCCTCGATGTCCTCGCTCCAGAACCCGTCCAGGCGTGGCAGCTGGAGCCGCTCGATGCTGCTCACGTTCGCGCGCGCCAGCAGGTAGAGCGAGTAGGTGATCTGCTGGCCGACGAAGGGCCGCTCGTTGTCGACGGCGGCGCGCAGGATCAGATCGCGCTGGCCCGGGTGCACGTCCGCGAACGGATCGATGTCGGGGGCGCGATCGCTCGCGAGCGGATCCGCTCCGGAGCGGCCGCCGCGCTGGGCCTGTCCGGCGGGGACGACGCGGACGTGGATGGGCGGCGTCTGGTACGTCCTGCCGCGCGCCTCCAGCGTGGCCCGCTCGATGGTGAGATCGCCGACGCGCCTGGGCGTCAGCGCGATGGAGGTGGTCACCGTCCTGCGGAACGAGGGCGACCCGTTGGAGAAGGTGAAGCTCATCTGCTCGGAGCGCAACGGCGCGCCCACCACGTCGAAGTCGGCGAAGGCCGGCAGCTTCAGCTCCCCCGTGTCCCCCTTGGAGGTGTAGGTCGCGGAGATGCGCAGCAAGAGCGTCCCGTCCAGCGGGACCTCGGAGGCGTCGGTGCTCGCGGACACCTCCACCTCCCCGGCCGCGAGGGCGGGCAGCGAGAGGCACAGTGCCAGGCCGAGCGCCTTACCAATCCTTCTCGGATTCACTTCGCTTCCTCAGGTCGGTCTTCTTCTTGGCGAACCGCCAGACTTGAAGATTCTTCTCGCTCGCCCGCAAGGCGTCCAGCAAGCGCTCCGCCTCGGTCCGGTCCACGGGCTTGTCGCTGCCCGCCTTCGGCTCGGGCTTCTGCCGCTGCTGGTCCGGGTCCTGCGCATTGGACTGCTGGGGATTGGCCGGATCGGGCTGCTGCGACGGCTGCTGCTGTTGCGCCTGCGCGGGCTTCTCCGCCGGCGCCTGCTGCTGTTTGCGCTGCGCTTCCCCTTTCTGCGGCTCCGGCTTCTGTTGCTGACCCTGCTGCGCGGGCCGGTCCTTTTGCGGTTGCCCCGCAGGGTTCCTCCGCCGCTGCTCCTGCGTCCGCAGCAAGAGCTCCAGGTTGACCTTTGAGTCGACGTCGTCCGGATCGAGTGCCAGCGCGGCGCCGTACTCCCGCACCGCCTCGTCCGCCTGTCCCATCGTCTCGAGCGAGAGGGCCATCTGGTACGCCGCCTTCGGCTTCAGCGCCGCGTCGCCTCGCTGCAGGGCGCGGGCGGCCTCGCTGGAGGCGGCGCCCGCCATCGCCGCATCGATCTTGAGCATCGCGGTGGCGCGGTCGAACGCGACTCCGGGGTCCTCCGGGAGCCGCGCTCGCGCCTTGTCGTACTCCGCCAGCGCGCCCTGCGCGTCGTCCTGCGCCAGAAGCGCGTTGCCGCGCGCCACGTCGTCGTCGTCGCGCTCGTAGAGGCGCCGGGCCGCGGCCGCCAGCCGCTTGCCGAGCCGCGCAAGGACCCCCGGCGGCTCCACCGGCTTCGCCACCACCACGACCCGCTCGGGAGCGGCGAGCGCCAGCGCGATCAGGATCGCCGTCATGCGGCCCTCCGGCGCAGCAAGGGGCCGTCGCCGAGCGCGGCGGCCG